>NPIG01001191.1_pt1 | contig 14781 bp, 9 predicted proteins | sample 8637441 | NCBI WGS metagenome assembly NPIG01 (sample SAMN07420675, study PRJNA396082) | bioreactor metagenome | isolation source: sample BR6 brine-fed electro-methanogenic bioreactor BR | place: Japan: Kochi | collected 2016-06-14 | reverse complement strand
TTTCTTTACAGGCTCTTTCTTTAAGTTCATAATCGTTTCTTCTGAAGGATCGATATATATTGTTTTTTGGTTAGTGAAAGTTACATAACTCCCTAACTTTCCAGGAACCTTTTTTATGTGTCTAATGAGTGTATAATCAACAGGGACAGAACTGGATAATCTCGACTTAGAATAATAAGCGGCTAAATGAGCTGCAGTTCTTATGGTCGTCTCTTCTAACTCCCCTATATGACTTACAACAACATGGCTCCCGGTAGAATTTTTGACATGGAACCACCAATAATCTTTCTTAGCATATTTATGTGTTAAGTAATTGTTCTGAACATTATTTTTACCTACAAGGATTTTGATACCTAAATCATCAATATATATATCATAATTAGGCTTTTTCTTGTTTTCAATTTTTTTTCTTTTAGACATGAATCCATTATCAATCAATTCATTTTGAATTTCCAATAAATCATTTAAAGATCCTGTATAATTGATTTGACTCATTAAATTATCGAAATATACAATTTCCATTTTTGTAATGTTAATCTGTTCATCAATATGAGAAACAGCTTTTTTTTGCTTTTTATACATATTGTATAATTTATTAGCATTCTGTACAGGACTCAATAATCTATCTAATTCTATCTCAATGGTTTTCTCTAATTCATATGAATAGCCTTCGAATTCAGCATCACCTTTATGAATTGTATGAAGATTAGCCATGATTGTATCAGCTTTAATTCTTAGAATATCACTATGCTTTGCCTTCGTCATGTCTTTATCTAATTTTTCTAGTTTATTTTTTTTGCGCTTGTATTCTCTTTTTACAAAATTAATTAAGTATTTGTAAATTTGCTTAACTCTTTCTTGAGAAGAAGCATCTTCATAATACATATCCAACATTTCAGAAAGCGACTTGTAATAAACCTTATTTTTATTAAATATATCAAGATAATAAAAATCCTGTTTACTCGATGTTTTAACAGTTGGTTTAACATCTTGGTGATATAGCTCTAAATATATATCATACATTTTATGATGATTATCATGAGACATTGAAACAATGTGTTTAGATAATAAAGGTGAAACACCCTTGATATTCTCAATAATATCTATATAAGTTCTTTCTTCGTTAAAGAATTCTTTTATATGATTAAAGTCATCAGGTAGAATTTTATGATCTTCAGGTGTTCTATAACAAATTCCATTGGCTACAGGTCTATCAACGTTATCAAACGGAGATATGTGTTTATAAGCATTGATAATCTTTCTATCTTTGTCTAGGACAATAAGGTTTGTATATCTACTAAATATTTCAAGAATCAGATATAGCTTAACTGTATCACCAATATCATCTGTATTAGTCACTTCTATTTCTAAAATTCTATCATGATTTAGTGTTTGTATATTTAAGATAGTCGCTCTTTCAATATGTTTCCTTAAAAACATACAAAAACCACCTGGAGTATAATCACTTGAGAATTTACGGTTAGTCATGTTGATTCTTGCTAAAGAAGTAGACAAAGAAATATAGAGCTTTCTATTCTCGTTATGTGCTCTAATCAAAAACAAAAAATCAGTTTTACTTAACTGAGAAATTTTTTGAATTCTACCTGTTTTTAGCTCATAATCTAGTTCTTTTCCTAAAGATGTTAGAAATCTTCCATCTAAGCTCATATTTATCACCAAAAACATTATAACATACGAATAAAATATTTTACTAATTATAATAAATATGTTATTATAGACAATAATGTTGTTTGAATGTGAAGGGAGGGATTTTCTTGAAATTAAATGAGAGAGGGTTACTTGTCATTATTAGCGGTCCAAGTGGTGTTGGAAAAGGGACGATTAGAAAAGCATTGTTTAATGTGCCAGATAATAATTTCTGTTATTCTGTGTCTATGACAACTAGAAAACCACGCGATGGAGAAGTAGATGGACAAGACTATTTCTTTGTTTCAAGAGAAGAATTTGAGAGACGTATTAAAGAGAATGGTTTTCTTGAATACGCTGAATTCGTAGGTGAATACTACGGAACTCCATTAGATTACATAGACAAACAAATGTCTGAAGGTAAAGAAGTTATCGTTGAAATTGAGGTTCAAGGTGCACTTCAAGTAAAAGAACGATTGCCAGAAGCCGTCTTCGTATTTATCGTTCCACCATCAAGAAAAGCACTTGTGGAAAGATTGAAAAATCGTGGAACGGATAGTGATTCAAAAATCAAAAAGAGAATTGATAAAGCAGAAAGTGAATATTCATTAGCCTATAAATATGACTATATTGTTGTTAACGATGATGTAGAAAATGCAGCTGATAGAATTTATGCAATCATAAGAGCTGAACATGCAAAAACAGAAAGATCAATTCATAAGTATAATAAGTTAATGAAAGGTAAAGAAGAATGATTAAAGAAAAAGATTTAGAAAAATTAAAAGAAATGAAGGATGAAATGCAACAAAGTTATCGTCCTGTATCTGGAAATAGATTTGGTGACTATCATTTTAGTGGAGATTTAGATGAAGCTAAAAAAGCTAAAAAAGTTAAAAAGAATACAGAAGGATTAAGATATCCATCAATTGATAATCTTTTGAATGTTGTTGATTCTAAATACAAATTAGCTTATATAGCAGCTAAAAGAGCCAAAATGATAAAAAAAGATGATTATTCTTCAGTTGAAAACAAGTGTCAAAAACCTGTTGGAAAAGCATTAGAAGAAATATTAGCTAAGAAAGTAACAGCCAAATTCTAGGCTGTTTTCTTTTTGTAAAAATTTAATAAATCAGTATGGGTTTTATCCCTTATATTATGATATAATATATTTAGTTTGGAGATGATCATTTTGCAAAAAATTGACAAATTACTAGAATTACTAAATATTGATGATCAGATAATCAAGGAGTACTGCGAATTAAAAAGTCTAGAGGTTGATCAGCTTGATGAAACATGGACTTTTTTCTTTAGTTTTGAACAAACCATTCCACCCCTTCATTATCGTAACTTTATCAATCATTTAAAAAGAATTAACGAATTTCTTCCAAGTGTTAAACACATGGAGTATTTTGTTGAGTTTAAAGAAATTGACGAAGAATACATTCTAGATTATTATGATTTTGTTATCGATGAAATTCTAGAAACAAATAAAAGAATTTATCCATTAAAAGAATATGAGAAGGATATCTTAGATCATAAAATCTTAATCTATATTCCAGATGGAGCTATTTCAGCCAAATTGTTCAGAAATCAAATTGAAACTGAATTAAGAAGAAATGGATTTCCATATGAAATAGAGATAAAAGTTGATATAAAAAAAGAATCAATCACTGATAAAATTCTCCAAGCTAATGAAGTTTTTGTTGAAGAAAACAAAGTTGAATTCACTGAAGATATTGAATATATCTATTTAACTAATGGTAGTTCTATAAATGATTTTTCTGAATTTAATACAATCCCAAAAACAGAGATTGAATTAGAAGAATATAAAGAAAAACATGGTGGTAAAGCCATGATTTCTATCCAAGGATTATTTGTATACAGTGAGTTTAATGAAACAAAGATATCTACAACAGTAAAAATGGTTATTACCAACGGCGAAGATTCAATCTTTTTAATTAAAAAAGGCGCTAAATCTGACGATGTAAGATTTTATAAACAACTTGATAAAGATTATGGAATCAAAGCGAGATGTTATGCAACATATGATCCTTTTATAGGAGAAGTTGTATTACATCCAGTCGCAATTGCTAGATCGAATCAACCAATTAGAGTTAATCAACGAATTGATGATGCTCCAGTAAAAAGAGTTGAGTTACATTTACATACAAAAATGTCAAATTTAGATGGTGTCAATGATATATCTGAATTTATAAGTAGAGCTAAACAATGGGGACATAGAGGGTTTGCTGTTACGGATCACAATTCTGTTCAAGCATTTCCTGATTTTTATAATTCAACCAAGGGTGATGAAGATTTCTTACCTATCTATGGTACGGAAATGATTTATGTTGATGATGAAAACATTTCAATAACGAGAGGGGCTAATGAAACAAATCTTGCAGACGCAACGTACGTCGTATTTGACATTGAAACGACAGGTCTTTCTGTAACAAATGATACACTCATTGAAATAGCAGGTGTAAAAGTTAAGAATGGAGCTATTTTAGGACAATTTTCTGAATTGATAGATCCATTAAGAGACGTTTCAGAATTCACGCAAAATTTAACTGGCATTACCAATCAAATGGTTAAAGGCCAAAAATTAATTGATGAAGTTTTGAAAGATTTTTATGATTTTTCTAAAGGATGTATTTTAGTTGCTCATAATGCTGATTTTGATAGAGATTTTGTAAAATTTTTCTATAAAAAACTAAATATATCATCTCATATTAATCCGTGCATTGATACGTTAATTTTAGCGAGGACACTATTACCTAACAATAAAAGATTTTCATTAGATAGATTATGTAAATATTTCAAAATACCTCTAAATAATCATCATAGAGCTTTAGATGATACTAAAGCAACAACTGAAGTGTTCTTACACTTAATGAAAATGGTGAAAGACAAAGGCGTTCAAACGTTTGATGATCTAAATACTTTAATTGATCATTCACAAGTATTTAAATTTTCTTATCCAAAACATATAAACATTTTAGTCCAAAGGCAAGATGGATTAAAAAACTTATATAAAGTTTTATCTGAAGGGTTAACAACTAATTTTGATAGAAATGCCAAGGTTTTAAAATCATATCTTCAAAGAAATAGATCCGGTTTATTAGTGTCTAGTGGATGTTTCAATTCACATTTCTTTGAGGTCGCTATGAATAAAACTAGGGAAGATTTGATAGAAGCGGCTAAATTCTACGACATCTTAGAAGTTCAACCACCAAGTTATTTTATCTATCTTGCAGATGAAAACCCTAAATGGAAATCATTAATACAAGATGTGATTAAAAAAATAGTAGAAGTTGGAAAAGAACTAAATATCCCTGTCTGTGCTACAGGGGATGTTCATCATTTAGATCCAAGAGAATTTAAATACAGAGAAATCATGATAAACACACCGTTAGTTGGTGGAGGTATGCATGATTTGTATAGAAGAAAACAAAAACCAAATGAGTACTTTATGACAACGATAGAAATGTTAGATGAATTCGCATTTTTAGGTGCTGAGACTGCTTATGAAATTGTTGTAACAAATACAAATATGGTTGCGGATTCAATAGATAAAATACAAATTATTCCTAGTGAATTATCCGCACCTACAGATAACTTCTTAGCGAATAGAGGGGTCCCTTCGATTGCTGATAAAGTAACTGAAATGGTTACATTAAAAGTTAAAAGTATTTACGGAGATGTATTACCAGAAATTGTTAGTAAAAGAACATTTAGAGAATTAGATAATATTATCGAGCATAAATTTTCAACTGTATATTATATATCTCATTTACTTGTAAAAAAATCATTAGATGATGGATACTTAGTAGGTTCAAGAGGGTCAGTAGGTTCATCATTTGTTGCGACACTTATGGATATAACTGAAGTTAATCCTTTAGCACCACATTATGTATGTCCTCATTGCCATTTTTCAGCATTCAAAAAAACAAAAGAAGAAAAAGAACTATACGGTGAATCTGAATTCGAAAAAGAATACGCAAGTGTCTTTGAACGTACAGATTGTGGATGGGATTTACCAAACGCAAAATGTCCTGTTTGTAATGCTCAACTTAAAAAAGATGGACATGATATCCCATTTGAAACATTCTTGGGATTCCAAGGGGATAAAACACCTGATATTGATCTAAACTTCTCAGGTGATTACCAAGGATTAGTACACGAATATATTAGAGAACTATTTGGAGAAAATCACGCTTTTAGAGCTGGAACTATAGGAACTTGTGCTGCAAAAACAGCGTTTGCTTATGTAAGAGACTATTATAAGAAAATCAATGAGAAAAGACAGGAAAAAGGTCTTTCAGTAATTAACATAAGAAAAGCAGAAATGGAAAGATTAGCAAGAGGTATTGAAGGCGCTAAACGTTCAAGTGGACAGCATCCTGGTGGGATTGTCGTTGTACCGAATACAAAAGAAATCTATGACTTTACCCCAATTCAATACCCTGGAAATGCACAAGATAGAACTTGGAGAACAACTCATTTCGATTACCATAAAATAGAAGACAACTTATTCAAACTAGATGTATTAGGACATGATGATCCTACAATGATTAGATATTTAATGGATTTAGTTAAACAAAATCCATCAGAATTTCCATTTAAAGAACCTGAAGATATTCCTGTGGATGATTCAGATGTGTACAAATTATTGTCAGAAACTGATATTATAAACCTTACAAGAGATGACTTAAATTCTGATGTTGCGTCATTTGGTATTCCTGAATTTGGAACCCATTTTGTAAGAGGTATGCTTTCAGAATCAAAACCAAAGTCGTTTGCTGAACTGGTAAAAATATCAGGACTATCACATGGAACCGACGTTTGGATTAATAATGCTCAAACATTAGTTTCAGGTAAAAACAAACAATTTGATAAAATAGATTTCAAGGATATCATTGGGTGTCGTGACGATATCATGGTTGATTTAATTCGATTTGGTTTAGAACCTACAAAAGCCTTTGAAATTATGGAATTTGTTCGTAAGGGAAAAGCCGCAAAAAAACCAGAAAAATGGGCAGAATACGCAGATGTAATGCGTGAAGGCAATGTTCCTGAATGGTATATTTGGTCATGTTCTAAAATTAAATACATGTTCCCAAAAGCTCATGCGACGGCCTACGTATTAATGGCGATGAGAATTGCATGGTTTAAACTTTATAAACCAATTTACTTCTATTCAGCATATTTCTCAAAAAGAGCTTCACAGTTTGATTCGGAGGCACTTCATAATAACTATGAAGGAATCTCGAGAAAAATCAGTGACATAAAAGATTTAGGGACACAAGCATCCGTAAGAGAGCAAGACACATTAACAGTATTAGAAATAGCTCTTGAGATGGTTAAGAGAGGCTTCTCGTTTAAACCGATAGATTTATACAAATCTCACTCAACTGATTTTATAATATCTGAAGATCAAAAATCGTTAATACTTCCATTTATTGTTGTTGATTCTTTAGGAACAAACGTGGCAGACACGATTATTAAAGCTAGAGAAGAAAGAGAATTTATATCTAAACAAGATGTTAAAGATAGAACCAAACTTTCTTCAACGTTATTTACAAAACTAGAAGACTTAGGAGTCTTCGATGGTATGATAGAAAAAAATCAAATTTCTTTATTTGATTTATAAAAGTTATAAAAACATCATAAAATCTTCAAATTAAAAGTGTATAATGATTACATTCAGGAGGTGTTTACAATGAATAGATTTAGAAGATCAAATCCAGTCATGGGATATGTTGAAAGAAGAGAAACGTCACTAACAAGTGAATCAGTTACATATTCTAATGTCGCTATAAAAACAATATTCTTAATAGGAGTCATGTTCTTGAGTGCATACTTAACTTTGACTTATGTTTTAGAAGATATACAAATAACTACATTGATATTAGCCATTGTTGTAGGATTCATTTCTGTAATGATTGGTACTAGAAATCCAGCTTTAGCTCCATACGCAAGTATTGTATATGCAATATGTGAAGGTGCATTATTAGGGGTTATTTCTCTGATGTTCGCTATATTATATGAAGGAATAGTTCCTACTGCTTTACTAACGACAATTGTTGTTTTCTTAGTCATGCTTATACTATATGCAACAAGAGTTATAAAAGTAACTCAAGGATTCTTATCTGTAATTGTAGTAGGATTAATTTCAGTTATCATTATGAGTTTATTATCAATGATCTTACCATACGGTAATGGGTCATTCTATTATTTAACTGTATTCTTATCAGCAGCTTTATCAGCATTATTTCTATTAGCCGATTTTGCATCTATAGAAAGATGTGTTGATTCCGGTGCCGATAGAAGGTATGGATGGGTTTTATCATTAGGGTTATTAGTTACCCTTGTTTGGGTTTACATAAATATACTCAGAATTTTAGCTATATTTATGAGAAGAGACTAATATAAACTTGTAAAAAAATTAAATCGTGTTATAATTATGTTGATATAAAAACAATGAAGAAGACATAGTAATCAGGCTTGATTAATTTAAGAGAGAAATACATTTGGTGTAAGTATTTCAATTAATTGCTGATGAATTCACCTTCTGAGTGAGATTAACAATCTCCGTAAATCTGCGTTAAAGATTTGAGTGCTGGTTATACCAGAACTAAGGTGGTACCACGGTTAATACAATCGTCCTTTTTTAAGGACGATTTTTTTATTATAAGGAGGAAATATGGAAAGCAAACTCAAAAACTTATTAGAAGAAGTGACATTAAAACTAAAAGAAGTTAAATCAATAAATGACCTTAATTTACTAAGATCAGAATACTTAGGTAAAAAGTCTGTTTTTAATGCTTTAATGCAAGACTTAAGAAATGTGCCTGATGAAGAGAAACCAAAGATGGGTCAAATGATTAATCAAGCGAAACAAGGCCTTGCAAAACAATTTGAAGAAACTAAAATATTGATTGAAAAAGCTATAATCGCACAAAAACTAAAGTCAGAGGCTATTGATGTTACCCTTCCGGGTAAACAAGTATTAAAAGGCTCAAAACATTTAATTTCTCAAACCATTGAAGAAATCGAAGATATCTTCTTAGGATTAGGATATACCGTAAAAGAAGGACCTGAAGTTGAAATTGATAAATATAATTTTGAAATGTTAAACTTGCCTAAAGATCATCCTGCAAGAGATATGCAAGACTCATTGTACATTGATGAAGAAACTTTACTAAGAACACATACATCCCCTGTTCAGGTTAGAAGTTTATTAGAAAATTCTAATCAAGAACCTTTAAAAATTATCTGTCCAGGTAAAGTTTATCGTAAGGATGATGATGACCAAACGCATTCACATCAATTTACACAAACTGAAGCTTTAGTTGTAGATGAATCTACAAACCTTTCAGACTTAAAGGGAACTCTGTTATTTATAGCTAAAAAACTTTTTGGAGAAGAAAGAGAAATCAGACTTCGCCCATCGTACTTTCCTTTTACAGAACCAAGTGTAGAAGTAGATGTTTCTTGTTATAAATGTAATGGTAAAGGCTGTTCTATGTGTAAAGGAACTGGTTGGATTGAAATCTTAGGTGCAGGTATGGTTAACAACAATGTACTAGAAGCTGCCGGATATGATTCAACTAAATTCCAAGGATTTGCATTAGGGATGGGTGTTGAAAGAATTGCAATATTAAAATATGGGATTGATGATATAAGAGCGTTCTATACAAACGACTTAAGATTCAATCAACAGTTTTAGGAGGTTACTATGAAAGTATCAATGAATTGGTTAAAAGATTATGTTGAAATCGATCAAAACTATAAATTAATTGAAGACAGTTTTAACCTTATGAGTCAAGAAGTTGAATCATTAGAAAAACTAGTAAACGCAACGAATCTTGTTATTGGTCATGTTTTAACATGCGATAAACATCCTGAAGCTGATAAACTAAATGTTACAACGGTTGATGTAAATCAAGGAAGTCCTCTGCAAATTATCTGTGGTGCACCAAATGTTTCTAAAAATCAAAAAGTAATTGTTGCGTTAGTAGGTGCAGTTTTACCAGGAGATTTCAAAATAAAGAAAGCTAAAATAAGAGGTATTGAATCACATGGTATGATTTGCTCATTAGGTGAATTAGGTGTTGCTGAATTTGATTCTGAGGAAGATGGAATCTATGTATTAGGAAATGATGCTGTTGTCGGTGAAAATCCTTTAGAATATTTAAATCTAGATGATGTTGTTTTAAATTTAGACTTAACAGCCAACCGACCAGATTTATTATCTATGGAAGGTGTAGCTTACGACGTAGCTTGTATGTTGAATAAAGACATAACAACAAAAGAACATCATTATGATGTAACCCCAGCTGATAACAAATTATCAATATCAACAGATACAGATAAATGTGATGCTTACTATGGACAAGTGATTAAAAACGTCACAATAAAAGAAAGCCCATCATGGATGAAAGCTAGACTTTTAGCATCTGGTATTCGACCAATTAATAACGTAGTAGATATAACAAACTATGTATTAATTGAATATGGGCAACCATTACATGCGTTTGATTATGACAAACTAGGAACAAATAAAATTGTTGTGAGACAAGCTGTTTCTGGTGAAAAAATGAAAACTCTTGATGATATTGATAGAGAATTATTAGAATCAGACATCGTTATCACCAATGGAGAAAAACCTGTAGCTATCGCTGGTGTCATGGGTGGATTAGATACAGAAGTAGATAAGAACACTAAAAACATCATGCTAGAAGCCGCAAGCTTTGATCCTTTAAGTATCAGAAAAACATCTAAAAGATTAGATTTAAAATCTGAATCATCTACGCGTTTTGAAAAAGGCCTAGATCCAAATAAAATTAAGAAGGCAATGGACTATGCGACTGAACTATTTGTTAAACTTGCAAATGGTGAAGTCTATGGAGCATATCATTCATTTGATTATACACAAAAAGATGAAAATCAAATCGAATTATCCTTAGATAAACTAACGAAAGTAACTGGGCATAATTTTACAGAAAAAGAAGTCAAAGAAATTCTTAATAGATTAAGATTTGATTATAAAGAAAAACAAGGTCATTTTAAAATATCGATACCAACAAGAAGACAATTAGTTCATGGGTATCAAGATGTCATTGAAGAAATCGTTAGAATTTATGGATATGATAAAATCCCATCAACGATACCTACAACACCAACATCAGGATATTTAACTGAAAAACAAAAATTAAGAAGACAAGTTAAAGAATACTTTGTTAATGTGGGATTTAATGAAACAGTAACATACTCTTTAGTTTCAGATGCTCAATGTACAATGTTTGATAAAGAAGAATTATCTAAAATTGAAATTATGAATCCATTGAATAAAGAAAAATCTGTCTTAAGACATTCACAACTTCCTTCAATGATTGATGTATTACAATACAATAAGAAAAGAAAAATCGTTGATATTAATCTCTTTGAACTCGGTAGAGCTTATACAAAAGAATCAGAAAAAGAATTACTAACAGGATTAATGCACGGATTATACGCATCAAGTCTCTGGCAAGGAAAAAAAGAGCCTGTTGATTTCTTCTTACTAAAAGGTGTTATAGAAGGATTCTTAGAAAGACTAAAAGTTAATAACTATGACATAGTTAAATCAACGAATCCAGTTCCTAATATTCATCCTGGTATTCACGCTGATGTTCTAATCAATGGAAAATATGCTGGGTTCTTAGGAAAACTTCACCCTCAATTAGAGCAAGCATTTTCTTTAAATAAAACATTTGTATTTGAACTAGATTTTGACTTGATTTATGAAAACTCAATTGGACATATTGAAATGGTTCAAATTCCAAAATATCCAAGTATTAATAGAGATTTAGCTGTTATAGTTGATAAAGATCTTCCAGTTGCTGATTTATTAAAAGCAGTAAAAGTTGGAGGTAAGAAACAATTAGTCAACATTTCAATTTTTGATGTATATATTGGAGAAGGTGTTGAAGAGTCTAAAAAATCAGTGGCCATGTCACTTGAATTTAGATCTAATGAAAAAACATTAGAAACTTCCGAAGTTGATAAAGCGATTCAAAGAATTTTAAAATACTTAGAAAGAGAATTACAAGCTAAGTTAAGATAATTGAATAAGACTATCCGTTTTGATAGTCTTTTTTTTTAGGAGTTTATTATATAATGTGTTATAATCTATATGATATTTTTAGATATAAACTAAACTAAATATATATTAAATAAGTGATAAGGAAGTAAATTATGCAAAGTTTTTATAATTTTACAATAAATGGGTTGAAATCGTATTTAACAGAGAACGGATTTAAACCATATAATGCAGATCAATTATATAAATGGGTCTATGAACAAAAAGAAACAGATTATCATAAAATGACAAATATTTCTAAAAACTTAAGAGAATTCTTAGAAAAAAATCTAACGATTGAAGACCTAGAAATTGATTCTGTTTATGAGTCTAGTGATGGTACAGTTAAATATTTATTTAAACTAGAGGATGGAAGCCTTATAGAAACAGTTTTAATGACTTATGATTATGGTAAATCAGTGTGTGTAACAAGTCAGGTAGGTTGTAACATGGGGTGTAGTTTCTGTGCATCAGGATTACTAAAAAAATCTAGAGATTTACAAGTCCATGAACTTGTAAGACAAATAACAACGATTGAGCATCATCAAAAAATCAAAGTCACTCATTCTGTGGTCATGGGGACTGGGGAACCATTTGATAACTATCAAAATGTTATAGATTTTATTAAGGTAATAAACTATAAACATGGGCTTCAAATTGGTGCAAGACATATCACTGTATCCACATGTGGTATTGTACCTAAAATCTTAGAATATGCTAAGGAAGACATAAAAAGTAATCTGGCAATTAGCTTACATGCACCGAATAACTATATAAGAAATAAAATTATGAAAATTAATATGGCATATCCAATACAAGAAGTTATACAAGCATGTAAAGATTATTTTGAAGTAACTGGTCGAAGAATTACATTTGAATATATTCTTTTAGACGGTGTTAATGATAAATTAGAACACGCGGATGAATTGAGTGATTTGATTAGAGGAATCAATGCATACGTTAATTTAATTCCTTATAATCCTGTATTAGAGTTTCATTACAGAAAAACGGACCCTGCAAAAGCATCAAAGTTTTATTTACAACTAACGAAACGTGGGATTAATGCAACGCTGAGAAAAGAACAAGGGTCTGATATCGATGCTGCTTGCGGACAATTAAGATACAAAAAAGAGGATATATAAAACGCTTTCAAAACGTTTAGTTTGTTTGATTTTATTAATATAAAATGGTAAAATTGATATGATGAATTAGGAAAAAAAGGTGAAAATATGAAAAAACAAAAAAAGCGCATTGCTTTGCTTACGGGTGGAGGAGACTGTTCAGGTCTAAATGCTGTAATTAGAGCTGTTGTTAAATCAGCAATTTTAAAGTATGGATATGAAGTAATTGGTTTTATGGGTGGTTATCACGGGTTATACGTAGATGATTATATGGAACTAAATTTAAAGAATGTATCTGGAATTTTCCATCAAGGTGGAACAATTTTAAAAATGTCAAATAAAGACAATTTATTTAATTACAAAGTTAAAGATGAAAATGGAAAAGAAGTATACAAAGACGTATCTGATGTAGCTGTTGCTAATCTTAAAAAACATAAAATCGACGCTTTAATAATCATAGGTGGAGATGGTACTTTAACATCAGCTAGAGATTTTGCTAGAAAAGGTGTCAATGTTATTGGTATACCTAAAACAATTGATAATGATGTTCCAGCAACTGAAATCACTTTCGGGTATAGAACAGCATTAGACCACATTAGAGAAAGCTTAGATGCTTTACATACAACAGCGTTCTCACATGACCGTGTTATGATTTTAGAAGTTATGGGTAGAAATGCAGGTTGGTTAGCATTAGAAGGTGGTATTGCAGGATCTGCTGATGTTATCTTAATTCCTGAAATCCCTTATGATATTAATTCTGTTGCACAAACTGTATTTGATAGATATAATAGAGGATCTAAATTTACAATCATCTGTGCCTCAGAAGGATCTAAACCGGTTGATGGTAAAATAACAATCAAGAAAATTGACAAAGACAGTCCAGATTCAGTGAAACTTGGTGGATTTGGAGAAGTATTACGTGATCAATTAGAAAAGGTTGTAAAACCTGTAACTGGTCAAGATATTAGAGTTACAAATCTTGGATATATCCAAAGAGGTGGAGTAACTAACACATTTGACCGTGTATTAGGAACTAAATATGGTTCATATGCAGCTGAAATGGTTGCTAATGAAGAATATGGAAGAATGGTTGTAATTAAGAACGATAGAATGGATTCTGTAAGAATTGAAGAAGTTGTTGGATCAGGAGCGATTGGTCAAACGTCAAGTGGTGGAGCTAGAATTGTTAATCCTCACGGGGATTTAGTAAACGCTGCTAGAGATATTGGAATCACATTTGGTGACTAATTACTTATTAAGAAATAAAATAAAAATTATATATAGGAGGATAAAATGGAGTTAAAAGGAAGTAAAACAGAACAAAACTTATTAACAGCTTTTTCTGGAGAATCACAAGCGAGAAACAAATATACTTTTTATGCATCAGCCGCTAAAAAAGAAGGGTATATCGAAATCGCTGATTATTTTTTAGAAACAGCAGGTAATGAAAAAGAACATGCTGAAATTTGGTTTAAATTACTACATGATGGTGGAATTCCAACTACGACTGTCAACCTTAAAGATGGTGCTGCTGGAGAACATTATGAATGGACTGAAATGTATAAAGAGTTCGCTGAAGTTGCCGAAGAAGAAGGATTTAAAAAAATCGCATTCTTATTCAAAAAAGTAGCTGATATCGAAAAAAGACATGAAGAAAGATATTTAAGATTACTTTCTCAATTAGAAGGGGATTTAGTATTTAATTCTGATAACGACGAACAAGTATGGATTTGTACTAACTGTGGACACATTCACGTTGGTAAGGCAGCTCCAAAAATCTGTCCAGTATGTGATCATGATCAAGGATATTTCCGTAGACACGTTGAATAGTATTTAAAAGAAGGCATTGCCTTCTTTTTTTTGTCTAATAGGAAATTGTATTTGCAA
>NPIG01001190.1_pt1 | contig 14785 bp, 9 predicted proteins | sample 8637441 | NCBI WGS metagenome assembly NPIG01 (sample SAMN07420675, study PRJNA396082) | bioreactor metagenome | isolation source: sample BR6 brine-fed electro-methanogenic bioreactor BR | place: Japan: Kochi | collected 2016-06-14 | reverse complement strand
GAAGGTGAAGGCGAGGGTGAAGGCGAAGGCGAAGGCGCATATGAATGCGAGCCGATTGCCGACTGCAGCAATGAAACGCTGTACGAGATTGGCGAATCGCTGTGCGCCGCCGTGCCGTGCCCGATCGATGAGCTGTCCACGTTCCAGTGGAGCAAGGACGGCGAACTGCTTGTGGACGACAGCCGAATTACCGGTGCGGCCACCCGCGTGCTGCGGATTGACAACCTCCTGCTCGCGGACGCCGGCCTCTACACCTGCGACTATGATGACGGAACCGCGAAGGCCGCGGCCACGTTCCAGATCAACGTGCAGGTCGTGGAATCGCTGCCGGTCAGCGGGGGCCTGATGGGCCTTGGCCTGCTCGCCGCGGCGGTCGGTATTGCCGGCGCGACGGTCCAGCGCCGCCGCAGCCGCAAGTAACGCGCAATTCAGTCAAGATGAATCACCCCCGGCCGGGTTCGGCCGGGGGTGATTTGCTATACGGGCACGCGGGTGCCGGGGGCGGGCAGTGGGGCCGGGCGCTCGAATTGTTCAGGCGTCGTTCAGGCGTCGTTCAAGCGTCGCTCGAGCAGGTCAACTTCCTCGAGACCTTCGGCGCCATCCGCGGCAAAGAGCGTCTTCACCTCGAAGGGCCCCAGAGCTATCTCGGAGTCTATGCCGAGTGCGGGCAGAACAATCCCCGCCGCGCGCGAACGCCCGGTTGCCTCGTGCAGGCGGAGGACGAAGCCGTTGTCTTCCTCAGCCCGCTTGAAGGCCGCGAGTTGCACGCCGTCGTCGCTGATTCNNGGGAAGAAGCTCAGCGCGAAGGGGCGCTGATTGCGCGCCACGGCCTCCGCCTCGATTGCGGCAAGACGCGCCTCGACCGGCCCGCAGTTCAGCCAGAATCGGAACAGGCGCTCGCCCTGGTCCTGGCGGGGCGTGAAACGGTCCTGGGGCACAATGGGCCGCTCTTCGACGGGGTGCCCGGCGTAGGCCGGCGCGCGCAGCAGGGTCAGGCGCATTTCACCGTCGACCATGTCCGAGCCGTACGTGCCTTCATTGATGCAGGTCAGCGCAAAATGGTCGGCTTTCGAGACGAGGGCGGTCCAGTGTTGCGCCACGACCTCGCGTTCCGCGGCGGGAAGCACATCGCGGCCGAATACCACCTGCCCCCAGTATTGAGGTTCGCGCAGGGTCGAGGGGATGCCAAGTTTCAACAGTTTGTCCTTCTCGGCCCAGAAAACGCGCAGTCCCACCTCGACCTCGGTTCCGCGCTTCGGCAGCGCGTACGTCACCACCGCCGCAGAATCGCCGTATTCCAGGAGTGTTTCGACCACCGTGCGCACGGGGCCGTCTTCCACGACGCGCACGGGTTCGAGCGCGGGGGCCTGGACCCCTGAGAAGGCCGCCGCCCGCGCCGGCGGCATCAGCGTGAATTCACCGGCCACTTCGCGGAAATGCATGGTCTTCATGGACCACGGGTCTTCATTGTCCTGAATGACCAGCAGCCGGAGGCCGGGGTCCGCCAGCAACTGCCAGCCGGCCACTTCATAGCGGTCCAGCCTGCCGGTCGAGGCGTTGACGCGCGCGTTCATGCCGCCGCCGGTAAAAGACACGTCGTCGCCGGGCGCGTGCGGCCGCGCCGCGGGCCGCGCCTCGAGCCGCTGCTCCAGGGTGCAGTCGAAGCGGTTCATCCGGCTGGGCGCCAGCTCCGCCTCGAAAACGACGCGTTTGCGCCAGTCGAGATTGATGTTGCCCGCTTCCTTTTCCGTCTGACAAGGCAGGGGTTTGCCGTCCTGCAGCACGGTAGGGGTGGTGAAACCTTCGAGTGCGAGGTCGGGCAGGTTGAATTCGACTTCGAATATGCCGCGAACGGGCCACGGGTGCGGATTGTAGACGCAGACGGGAATCTGTCCTTCGGCGGCGCTGGGTTGGCCGGCCGCCAACGCAAAGAACGCCTGTGCGCGCACGCGCGACAACAGTTCGAGCGCGTGGTCCATGATGCGCAGGCCGGATTCCTCGACCGTCTGCACCGAGGAACCGGGCAGCACGTCGTGAAACTGGACGGTGAGCATGTCTTCAACGGCGGCGGCGAGTTCGGCGCGGGGATAGGGCATGCGTCGTTGGAGGGCGGCTTCCGCGGCCATCTTCTCCGTGGCGAACAAGAGGTTCTCGAGCGCGCGGTAGCGCTGCTTGAGGCGCGACTGCGAAGTGTAGCAGCCCACCGCCCAGGAATTGAGGTCGCCCTCGTGGCGCGGGCGCGCGATGCCGCGCTCGCGCAGTTCGTCGAAATAGGCCTCGGTGTGTGAATGCACGATGGGGAAGGCCGTGTGTTCCTCCATCAGCGCGGTCAGGTCGTCGAGGTCGCGGCGGGACGGTCCGCCGCCGTGATTGCCCACGCCCCACAGAACCATGCCCACTTCGCGGTTCGAGTGTTCTTCCAGGTACTTCTCGACCTTTTCACGCGATTTGCCGTACATCGGGGTGCCGTACCAGCCGATTGTGCGGTATGCGGCGACCTCCGAACCGTCGTAACCCACCCAGGTGTAGTCGCTGTCCGGCAGCGCGCAGTCGCACTGGTCCGGCCGGCAATGCACGTAGGAGTCGTAGCCCGCCCTGACCAGAATCTGCACCAGTCCGCGGCTGTGCCCGAAGGGGTCGAAGTTAATGGCGGTTCTCGGTTCGACGCCGAATCGGTCGTGAAAATAGCGCTTGCCCACCAGGCACTGCCGCACGAACCCCTCTCCGCAGGGCATGTTGCAGTCCGGCTGCAGATACCAGCCGCCCATGATCCGCCATTTGCCCTCGCGGACGAGCCGCTGGATGCGCGCGAAGAGCGCGGGCTCGTAAGTCTCCACCCATTTGTAGAGGATGACCTCGTTGTGGTTGAACACGAAGCCCGGGTATTCCTCGCACATGTCGGCTGCCGTGCGGAAGGTCGACAGCGCCTCGGCGGCGCCTTCTTCCCAATCCCACAGCCAGAATGGGTCCAGATGCGCATTGCACAGCAGATGCAGTCGTTTCATGGTGGTCCTCGTTTCGTTGGGGCGGGGCCCGGTTGGCTTGCCGACCAGGCGGACATCCGGCGGCAGTGGGCGCGATTATCCCCGAAGCCCCGTGACCGATGCAAAGAACGGTCCGTGCCAGGGGACACGGGAGTGACCCTCTGGTTTGGGACTTGGTCGCGCGGCCGAATCGTTCCTGGTGCAAGTTGCCTGTCATTCGCTGTAGGATGCGAAGTGGCGGAAGAAAGGTGTGAGAAATTTCGCATCAGGGAAAAGGCGGTCAAGATGATTCGAATCTGCGTCGTTCACGGCGCCGCGTTTCTGCTGTCCCGGGACCGGTTGGAACAGGTCCAGGAACTGTTCCGGCAGACCTTTCCAGACATGGCGGGGTACGCGGACCAGATTCCCGCTCTCTTGCGCGATCCCGTGCAGTACGGCTACCGCAGCGCCCTCCTGGTCGCGGAAGGCGCGGTGGGCCGTGTGGATGGATTCGCGCTGCTGATGCATTTTCCGTCGGTGGCCTGCGCGTTTCTCGACTACATCGGCGTGCGGCGCGACGTACGGGGCGGCGGGGTCGGCGGGGCGCTCTACGAGGCGGCCCGCGAGTACGCGCAGCGTATCGGCGCCAAGGCGCTGTATCTGGAGGTGCAACCCGATGTATCGGAGCTGACGCCTGACCCCCGGATGCTCGAGCAAAGCCGCAAACGTGTGCGTTTCTACGAAGGCTATGGAGCGCGTGTGGTCGAGGGCACGGCTTATTCAACGCCCGTGGGCGACCCACCGACCGTCGCGTTTCTGTTGTATGACGGGTTGGGCGACTCAACCGCGCCGGCGCGCGGGGAAGCCCGTGCAGCGGTAGAGATGATTCTGACGCGCCGCTTCGGTCATGTGGCGAATCCGGAATACGTGCGGTTCGTGGTGGATTCGTTTCAGGATGACCCGGTGCTGCTGCGGCCGGTCAGGTTTGTCTCAGGCAAGACCCAAGACGGGGCCGTGGAGACCGCGCGTCTCGGCCGGCCCTTCGTGATGGTGTGCAGCCCGAAACATGAGTTGCACCACGTCCGGGAGCGGGGCTACTTCGAGCGCCCCGTACGCGTGGAGGCCATTCGGCAGGCCCTCGACGATACCGGGCTGTTCACGGACGTCAAGCCGAGAAACTGCGGCGAGAAGTCTGTGCTCGCGGTGCACGACGCGGACTTTGTCCATTATCTGCAGACGGTGTGCTGCAAGTTGAAGGACGGGCGCCCCGCATACCCCGACACGTTTCCTGTGCGCAGGCCGGACCGGCGCCCCAAAGAGTTGCCGGTTCAGGCCGGCTATTACTGTCTCGACACGGGCACCCCGCTCTATCGCAATGCGTATGTGGCGGCGCGCGCCGCCGCCGACACCGCGCTGACCGGCGCGGACGAAATACTGGCAGGGAAACCGCTGGTGTACGCGGTCTGCCGCCCACCGGGACACCACGCGGGCAAGCGCTTCTACGGCGGTTTCTGCTACTTCAACAATGCGGCCATCGCCGCCCAGCACCTGAGTGCCCACGCGAAAACCTTCGTGCTCGATGTCGATTTCCATCACGGCAACGGCACGCAGGACATCTTCTACGAACGCAGCGATGTTATGACGGTTTCCATCCATGGACATCCCGACTATTCCTATCCTTACTTCAGCGGATACGAACATGAGACGGGCGCCGGCCCCGGGTTGGGCTTCAACAGAAATTTCCCGTTGCGGCCGCGAACGGAGGAAAGGGCATATCTGCGGACGCTGGAGCGTTGTCTGGACCTCGCAGGGCAATTCCAGGCGGAGGTCATCGTGCTGAGCCTCGGCTATGACATTGTGCGCGGTGATCCGACGGGGACATTCGTGCTTCCGGCCGCCGCGTTAAGGGGCTTGGGACGGCAGGTCGCAAACCTTGGACTGCCGGTGCTGGTGGTGCAGGAAGGCGGCTACCACCTCCGGAACATCCGGCAGGGAAGCCGGGCTTTCTTCACCGGTTGCGGGGAGGGGATGCGCAATTGCAGCGGTTATGGATGATAATTATCGGTATGCAGCAGAAAATGAAGGTGGGTGACGCATGAATACTGTCACCCCAAAGCTTCGGCTCGGCACCTCAAGCTGGAGTTGCCGCGACTGGGTGGGGCCATTCTATGCGCCCGGAACCGCGCCGACGGATTTCATCGCGGCGTACGCCCGCAAGTTTGACACGGTGGAGGTTGACTCCACGTTCTACGCGATACCGCCGAGACGGAACATCGAGGGATGGGCCGCGAGGACGCCCGAAGATTTCGTGTTTGCGCTGAAGGCGCCGAGGGCCATCACGCACGACAAGTTTCTGGCAGGCTGCGAGGCGGAGGTGAAAGCGTTTGTCGACGTGTTGTCCGGGCTTGGTCCACGGCTGGGCCCGCTTCTGCTGCAGTTNNAGTTTCCGTATTACACCCGGAAGAGCGGTGTCACGAAGGAGGAGTTCCTGCGGCGGCTCGCCGCGTTTCTGCCCGGTCTCCCGTCAGGGTTCATGTGGACCGTGGAGGTCCGCAACAAGACCTGGCTGGAACAGCCCTTGTTCGACCTGCTTTCCGAACACGAAGTGCCGCTCGCGCTTATCGACCATCCCTGGATGGCGCCACCCGACCAGCTTTTTGCGAAAAAGGGCATTCTGACCGGGCCGTTTGCGTATATCCGTTGGCTTGGCGACCGCTACGGCATCGAGAAGAGGACAACCACATGGAATCAGACCGTGGTCGACCGGCAATCGGACCTGGAGCGCTGGGCGCAACCGCTCAAAGAACTGCTTGATATCGGCATGCCGGCCTATGGATATGTGAACAACCACTATTCGGGCTATGCGCCCGAGGCTGTCGAGCTGATGCGAAAGCTGCTCAGGGACGACGCCTGAGCGCATGCGAGACGGCGCGTTCATGAGGGGCGGCATTGCCGCTCGCTGCGGGCGCGTGTTAGGCTCGGGCGGCTTTACTCGAACGGGTGGGGAGAAACAATGTCAAAGGCGCTGCAACTCTACACACGGACGCTGGTCGTCTGGGTACTGCTTTTCGGGCTGGTGGCCTACCTTTTCCCCGGCCCTTTCCTGGCGCTGGGCCAGGGCATGAAGTGGTTCTTCGGATTGACCATGTTCGGCATCGGCGTGGTGTTGCGTCCGGTTGATTTCCGGCGGGTCGCGGAGCATCCGTGGATTGTGGTTGTAGGGGTATGCGCACAGTTTACACTGATGCCGCTGGGCGCGTTCGTGCTCGCGCGGCTGTTGGCCTTGCCGGATGTGTATGCGCTCGGGCTGGTGGTGACGGGCGCCGCGCCGGGGGCCATGACCAGCAACGTGATGAGCTACGTCGCGAAGGGTGACGCGGCCTATTCGGTGTCGCTCACGGCGGTGGCCACGCTGCTGTGCCCCGTGCTGACGCCGGGATTGATTTGGCTGCTCGCGGGCGCTCAGATGGACGTTCCGTTTGTGGGCATGTTCGTGGACCTGCTGATCATGGTGGTGCTGCCGCTGGGAGCGGGATTCGGTGTGCGCTACGTCTTTGCGGACCAGGTCGACAAGATGGTGGACGTTTTCCCGGCGATATCGGCGACCTTCATCGTGTTCATCTGCAGCGTGGTCATTGCGGGCAATCGTGACAAGCTCGCTGAGATTACGGGGGCTATTCTGGCGGCCGATGTGCTGCTGAACCTCTACGGCCTGGCGGGCGGCTACGGAGTGGGNNCGGCGCAGAAGGACGCTGGCCATCGAGATTGGCATGCAGAACGCCGGGTTGGGCGTGGTGCTGGCCACGGCGCATTTCAGCGCGGAGACGGCGCTGCCAGCGGCGTTCTTCGTGTTTCTGTGCATCGTGACGGCGAGCCTGATGTCGGCCTGCTGGCAGCGCGGAGACCGGGCGCGCGCGGACGCGCCCGAGGAAGAGGCGGCTTGCGCGGGCGCTTCACCGCGGCGCGGTTGACAGGTGTGGAATGCCAATTCTATGATCCGGCGCGCCGTGGGGAATAGGTGTATCATAGGGGGCGTTTGCGGCCAGGAAGGAATGAATCATGAAACTCGTCGTCGAGGGAAGCGCGCTGCGGGGGGCGGTGGCAATACCCGGTTCCAAGTCTCACACCATTCGTGCGATGGCGATTGCCGCGCTCGCGCCGGGTGAGAGCCGCATCGAGCAACCGCTCGAATCGGCGGATGCCCTTTCCGCGTACCGGGCCTACACCGCGCTTGGCGCGCGTGCGGAGCGCGCACCCGGCGTATGGCACGTGGAAGGCACGGGCGGCGCGCCGGCCGCCCCGGAAAACGTCATTGATGTGGCGAATTCGGGAACGACCATGCGCGTGGCGCTGGGCAGTGCCGCACTGTTGGCCGAGGGCGCGGCCGTGCTCACGGGTGACGCGCAGGTCCGGCGGCGTCCCTGCGGTCCGCTGCTGCAATCGCTGAACGATTTGGGCGCCTCGGCGCGCTCCACGCGGGATAACGGGTGCCCGCCGGTCGTGGTGCGCGGCCGGTTGCGCGGCGGTGAGACCGAAATCGAAGCGATGACGAGCCAGTACGTGAGTTCGCTGCTGATCAACGCGCCCCTGGCGGAACAGGACACGCTGCTGCGCGTGCCGGTGTTGCATGAAAGGCCTTACGTCGGCATTACGCTTGACTGGCTTTCCCGGCAGGGCGTCCGCGTGGAATGCGGTGAGGACTACGGTTGGTTCCGCATTCGGGGCGGCCAGGCGTATGCGCCTGTTCGGCGGCGCATCCCGGGCGATTTCTCGTCCGCGACGTTCTTCCTGGCGGCGGGCGCGCTGGACGGCAACGATGTGCTGTGCCGTGGCCTGGATATGAACGATACGCAGGGCGACAAGGCCGTGGTCGGTTACCTGCGCGATATGGGCGCCTCGGTCGAGGCGTCGGAAGAAGGGGTTCGCGTGCGGCCGGGCAGCTTCTCGGGCGCGGAGGTGGACCTGAACGCCACGCCGGACGCGCTGCCGATGATGGCGGTGGCGGCGTGTTTTGCGGGCGGCACGACGCGGCTTGTGAATGTGCCGCAGGCCCGCTTCAAGGAAACGGACCGAATCGCGGTAATGCGCGAGGAACTGAGCAAACTGGGCGCGCAAATCACGGAGTTGGAAGACGGCCTGGTGGTGGAGGAGAGCGCGCTGCACGCGTGCGAGGTGGAGGGTCATGACGACCACCGCGTCGTAATGTCGCTGGCTATCGCGGCGACGCGCATCCCGGGAAAGACGGTCATTCACGGCTATGAGGCAGTTGACATCACCTACCCCGGCTTTGCAGACGCGTTGGCGGGCCTGGGCGCAAAGGTGACGGTAACGGATTGAGCCCGTGAAGGCAGAAGGAGCTACTGTATGAAGATCGTGCTCATGGGGCCTAAAGGCGCGGGCAAGTCGTCGGTGGGCAAGCTGCTGTCGGAGTCCACGGGCTTTCCGACGGTGGAAACCGACGCCATGGTCGAGACGCTGCATGAGCAGCGCGACGGACACCGGCTGGCATGCCGCGAGATATACGCCGAGCACGGCGAGGAGTATTTTCGGGCTCTCGAGCGCGAAGTGGCGGCGGATGCGGCGGCCTTGGACTGGCACCTCATCATCACCGGCGGCTCCATGATGCTCGACCCCATTGCGCGGCGCAGCCTGCGCGCGGACGCATTGCTCGTCTACCTCATGGGCAAACCCGATGTCTTGTGGGAACGGGCGATTCGCAAGGGCATCCCGCCATGGCTGACCGGCCCTGACGGACCGATGAAGTACAAGGAGCGGCTCGAGGTGCAGGAAGACGTGCTGCGCCCCTATGCCGATATCCTGCTCGACACAACCGAAGGCGACCCGGAAGCGCTGGCCGCGAAGGCCGCGGACCGCATCGCGCAGGAACTGGCCGTGCACAGCCGCTCGGCGAACACCTATGGCGAGATTATCCGCGTGACGACCTTCGGCGAGAGCCACGGCAAGGCCATCGGCGCCATACTGGACGGGGTGAAGCCCGGTATACCCATCAATGAGGAGGAGATTCAGCAGGAGATGGACCGGCGGCGTCCGGGCCAGAGCAAACTGGTGACGCGGCGCAAAGAGAGTGACACGGTGCAGATTCTGTCGGGCGTGTTCGAAGGCAGGACAACCGGCGCGCCCATCGCACTGATTATCTACAACGAGGACCAGCGCTCAAAGAGCTACGACGACATCAAGGACCTGTTCCGCCCGGGGCACGCCGATTTCACCTTCTACCGCAAGTATGGGATTCGTGACTACCGGGGCGGCGGACGGTCGTCGGGCCGTGAGACGGCGACGCGCGTCGCGTGCGGCGCGGTGGCGAAACAGATTCTGCGCGAGCGCGGCGTGCGCATTGTCGCGCACACGGTGGAAGTGGCGGGGATTCCAGCCGGAACCTGCGACTACGACCAGATCGAGCAGAACCCGGTGCGTTGCGGCGACCCCGCGGCCGCCGAAAAGATGAGCGAGGCCATACTGGCAGCGCGCAAAGACCAGAATTCAGTGGGGGGGATTATCCAGGTGGAGGCGCACGGCGTGCCCGCCGGGCTGGGTGACCCGGTTTTTGCCAAGCTCGACGCCCGGCTTACCTCGGCACTCATGACCATCGGCGCCGTGAAAGGGGTGGAAGTCGGGGGCGGGTTTCACTTGGCCCGGCTCCGCGGCAGCGAATCCAATGACAACATGGCGAATGGCGGCTTTCTCTCGAACAATGCGGGCGGCATCCTCGGCGGGATATCGAACGGTGAGCCCATTGTGATGCGGCTCGCGGTCAAGCCGACATCCTCCATCTCGACGCAGCAGCAGACGTTGGGTGTGGATGGGGAGAATTGCGAGGTCACGGTGCACGGGCGGCACGACCCGTGCATTGTGCCGCGGGCGGTGCCGGTGGCCGAGCACATGGTCGCGCTCGCGTTGCTCGACGCCTGGGAAATTCAGGCCAGATTACGTCCAGAATGGGCGGCGCAAGCAGAAGGGTGACTTCCTGAGGTACCGTCGCGCAGTAGCTTCAACGGCATGCGGAAGCCGTGCGGGAGCCGCCTGGCGACTATTAAGAATCCTTCTTGATAAGCTTTCGTTTGCGGCTGTCTTCGTGTTATGCTGTTGCCCGTGGCTTGGTATGCGCAGCTGAAATGCATTCGGGGGATGTAAAGGAGAGCAGGCACATGAAGAAGTGGGTAATCGTTCTAATCGTAATCGGCGCCCTCGGGGCCATAGCGCTTCCGGTGACAAATCTCATGGTGGCGTTGCCGGACAGCCGTCTCGCGGAACTGCAGACGGATGACGCCGAACGCGCGCACGTGATGGACATTCTGAACCAGAAATGCGTGCATTGCCACACCCGGCAGGTGAAGCTGCCGTGGTATGCGAATTTCCCCGTGGCGAAGCAACTGATGACGCATGACATCACCGAGGGCACCAAGCACCTGGATTATGTGGCGGCCTTCGACAACGACGGCGGCCCGGTGCCCGAAGTGGCGCTGGCAAAGACGGAGTACACAACGCGCCGCAACGAGATGCCGCCGCCGCAGTACATGCTGATGCACTGGAACCACGGCCTGACGAGCGAGGAAGAACAGGCGATACTGGATTGGATTGCCAAGGAACGCAAGAGCCACTACGCGCCGGACAGCGCACCGGAAAACGTGCAGGCCATGGTGTTGCACCCCGTGCCGCCGACGATGGCGGTGGATGCGCGCAAGGTGATATTGGGCAACAAGCTTTTCCACGACCCCCGCCTCTCCAAGGACGACACGATTTCGTGCGCTTCCTGCCACGACCTCGCGAAGGGCGGCACCGACCAGGCAGCCGTAGCGACGGGTGTCGGCGGAGCGAAGGGGCCAATCAATTCCCCGACCGTCTACAACTCGGTCTTCAACTTCGCCCAGTTCTGGGACGGGCGCGCCGCCGACCTGGCGGAGCAGGCCGACGGTCCGGTGAACAACCCGCTGGAAATGGCCTCCAACTGGGATGAGGCGACGGCCAAGCTGGTGCAGGACGAGGCGCTGACGGCCGCCTTTCTCGCGGTCTACCCGGAGGGATACAGCAAGGAAACCTGCACAGACGCCATCGCGGAATTCGAGAAGACGCTGGTGACTCCGAATTCGGCCTTCGACAAGTGGCTTACGGGTGACAAGGCCGCCATGGATGAAGCGGCGGTCGCGGGTTATCACCTGTTCATGGACATGCGCTGCGCGAACTGCCACGTGGGCAAAGCGCTGGGCGGCCAGTCGTATGAATTGATGGGCGCGCGCAAGGAGTACTTCGCGGGCCTGGACCGCGAGTTGACCGAAGCGGATGACGGCCGGTTCAACGTGACCAAGGACGAGTATGACCGTCACCGCTTCAAGGTGCCGCTGCTGCGCAATATCGCCTTGACCTTTCCTTACTTCCACGACGCCGCCACTTCCGACCTCAAGGAAGCTGTGGTGATCATGGCCGAGTACAATTCAGGCGAGGCGCTTAGTGATGAGGAAGCGGCCCAGATAGTGGCCTTCCTCGAAGCCAACACCGGCGAGTACCAGGGCAAGAAGCTGTAAGGTTTTCACCCGAAAACAAAAATCGCGGGCGCGGGTGGCTCATAGTGGGTTGCCCGCGCCTGGTGTTTTTGGGCTATCCGCGTGTCTGCGCACGGGCCTTGAGAAAGCTGATGAGTTCCGCCGGGTGGTCGGTCTGGATTCCGTCGGCACGCCATTCCAGCGCCTGTTCCCAGCAGTCGGGGCCGGACTCATCGACGATGACGATGGCGCCCGCATCGTGGCAGACTTTCACGAAATCGGCCGAAAAGAAGCGCCAGACGGCGGCGACCACGCGGGGCCGGAAGCTGTTCAGAATGCGCGGCAGCAGTTTCCCGGGACCGGGGTCGGGCATTATCCAGCACTTGGGGCAGGTCTCCTGCACGATGCGGAGCCGGGCAGGCGCGGCATACCAGAGCACGTCGTTTTCCATGGCATGGGCGCGCACCGCCTCAAGTACTTTGTTGGTATCCGCGGCCTTGAGGTCAAGGTAAATACCGACCTTTCCCTTACAGAGAGTGAATATTTCATCGAGCGTGGGAATGCGCTCATCGGCCCATTCAGGTCCGACGCGGCTGCCAATGTCCATTGCGCGCAGTTCTTCAAGCGTGAACGCGGCCACCTTGCCGGAGATGTCTCTGGCGTAGGCATCCACGCTTTCGTTGTGAATGCTGACGAGCGCACCGTCCCGGGTGGTGCGCACATCCACCTCGACGAAATCTGCTCCGAGTTCAATGGCCTTACGGTACGCCGCCAGCGTGTTCTCGGGAATGCCCTGGTGCGCGCCGCGATGGGCGACCACGTATACGCCGCCCTGCCGGGGTGGACGCAGTTCGGGCGTTTGGGAGTTGTCGCCGGCAGAGAGTGCGCCGGCGAGAAGCATCAGGGCAAGGGCTATTACATGCATGTGAAGAGTTCTCCATGGACGGCCCGCCATTCGATGCGCCTATTCTACGCGCTCTGCAACGCCCTTTCACTTTCAGCGTCGAATTGTCATAATCGGCGTCTGGCCTTGAAGACCTTGGACCGAGATTCCCATGACGGGAGGAGGAAGGAAATGCGAACGAGCAGGACGCCTTTTCGAAGCATCGTTGTTCCGTGTTTGCTGGCGGCATGCAGTGTGGCGACTGCGTGGGCGGCCCCGGTCACGTTCCACGTTTCGCCGGCGGGCAGCGACGGGTGGACCGGCCGTCTGGCCACACCCAACGAAGCCGGAACAGACGGTCCCTTCGCTTCGTTGACCCGTGCACGGGATGCGGTGCGCGAGGCAAAAGCGGCCGACGGTCTACTGGAGGGCGGCATTGAAGTGCTCGTGCAGTCCGGGGACTATTTCCTGGATGCCCCCTTTGAGCTCGAGGCTGAAGATTCCGGCAGCGAGCACGCGCCCGTGGTGTACCGCGCGGCAGAAGGGGCGGAGGTGCGCCTGCTCGGCGGGCGGCGCGTCGACAACTTCACGCCTGTCGAAGACCCGGCCACCCTGGAGAAACTGCCGGAGAACGCACGGGGCCACGTGGTGCGCGCGGACCTCAAAGCGCTCGGCATCCAGGACCTGGGTTCGCCCAAGGGCGATGGCATGGAACTATTCTTCGCGGACGAGCCGATGACTTTGTCCCGGTGGCCGAATGAGGGTTTTGTGCGAATACGGGATATTGTGGAAGAGGACGGGCATCAGATTCACGGCCACAAGGGCAGCAAGACAGGGAAGTTTGTCTACGAGGAAGACCGGCCGGCCAGATGGGTTGATGAAGCGGACCCGTGGGTGCACGGCTACTGGTTCTGGGACTGGTCGGATGAACGGCAGGCGGTCAAGCGCATTGACCCGGAGAAGCGCATCATCGAGGTGGAAGAGCCGTATCACAATTATGGCTATCGGAAGCGGCAGTGGTACTACGCGTTCAACCTGCTGGCGGAACTGGACCGACCGGGCGAATGGTACGCGGACCGGGAAGCGGGTGTGTTGTACTTCTGGCCGACAAAGCCGGTGGGCGAGGCGGAGGCTATCGTGTCCGTGTTGCCGACATTGATGGTCGTGGATGATGCATCGTATGTGGAGATTCGGGGCTGGTCATTCGAAGCTGCGCGCACCACGGCGCTACGCATGACCGGCGGCACGCGGAACGCCGTGGTGGGCTGCACCTTTCACAACATCGGCGGGAACGCCGTGAGCGTGGGGGGCGGCGCCCGGCATCGCGTCGCGGGTTGCGACATCTACAACATGGGACACGGCGGCATCATCCTGTCCGGCGGGGACCGGAAGACCCTGACCCCGGCGGAGCATGTGGCGGAGAACAACCACATCCACCATTACGGGCGCTGGGCGCGCATGTATCAGAAAGCGGTTTCGCTGAACGGGGTCGGACTGCGCGCGGCGCACAACCTCATCCACAACGCGCCGCACATGGCCATCGGCTTCGGCGGCAACGACCACGTCATCGAGTTCAACGAAATTCACAGCGTGTGCTATGAATCGAACGACGCGGGCGCCATGTATTCGGGCCGTGACTGGACGCAGCGCGGCACGGTGATACGCCACAATTATCTGCATGACATCACCGGTTTCGAGGGGCGCGGCTGTGTGGGCGTCTACCTCGACGACATGTTCTGCGGCACGGAAATCTCGGGCAATCTCTTTCGCAACGTGACGCGCGCCGCGTTCATCGGCGGCGGGCGTGACAACGCCATTGTCAACAATGTCTTTGTGGATTGCAGGCCGGCGATTCACGTGGACGCGCGTGCGCTCGGCTGGGCGCACTACCACGCCGACATGTGGCTGGAGGAGGCCAAGGAGAAGGGCACGCTGTCGGGAACCGAATTCGATGAGCCGCCGTACAGCGAGCGGTACCCTGCGCTGGCCGGGATTCTCGAGGGCGAGCCGAAGGCGCCGGAAGGAAACGTAATCGCGCGCAACGTGTGCGCCGGAGGCCGCTGGGACGAAATCGAGACCAAGGCCGTGCCCTATCTCAAAGTAGAAAACAATCTCATCGATGAAAGCCCCGGTTTTGTGGACCGCGCGGCCGGGGATTACCGCCTGAAGCAGGAGTCTCCGGCATTCGAGTTGGGCTTCGAACCCATTCCCGTTGAGAAGATGGGAGTCTACGCGTCCCCTGAGCGCGCAACGTGGCCGGTAGAGCACGAGGTGCGCCCAGCGGGTGAGCGCGAGTAGGGGGGAAGACGGGCGGAAGAAGTCCGTCAGGCAATCGCAGCGGCTGGGCCTGCTCAATCACCCAGCCGCTGATTGATTCCTGGCTTTCCCGGGCTATTGCACCGGAGGACCCGGACAGAATCCGTCCTCGCCTTCGGCGCAGG
>NPIG01000057.1_pt2 | contig 14816 bp, 11 predicted proteins | sample 8637441 | NCBI WGS metagenome assembly NPIG01 (sample SAMN07420675, study PRJNA396082) | bioreactor metagenome | isolation source: sample BR6 brine-fed electro-methanogenic bioreactor BR | place: Japan: Kochi | collected 2016-06-14 | reverse complement strand
GAGGGGACACACAAGCGGAGGCTCCGTGAAACAGCACGTGACACATTATTTATGAAACCGCTCTAGGGCATAAATTCCTGAGAACATTCAAAGGGAGTAAATATTTAGAATAGTTTTTGGAGGCCCTGAAATTTGACATTTGACGTTTTATGCGTTAGGGTAAAAAGGGATTGCGAAAAAAACGGTATTCAATCGTGGGTTTTCCGATATGTCTTTGGAAGCCTTTTTTCCGGAGTTTCGCCCGGTCCGCCGGGGATTCAACAGGTGGCGGTATCTCTCTTCTCTCTTCTTTTCACATAAGGTTGTTTTGAGACATGCTTCCTTCGTACTTCGGTTCCGTGGCGTGGTGCCGCGGAAGCGCATGGTTTGTGCGCTATTTTTTTAAAGGAAGGTGTTCGCATGGATTCATGGACCGGCGGATCTTTGGTGATCCGCACGCTGGAAGATTGTGGGGCCAAGGTTGTTTTTGGCATCCCCGGAGTTCATAATTTAGGAGTCTATGAGGCTCTTCAGGATTCTTCTCTTTGTCACGTAACTCCCCGGCACGAACAGGGGGCGGGCTTTATGGCGGATGGCTATGCCCGAAGCTCCGGTCTTCCCGGAGTGGCCCTGGTGATCTCCGGCCCGGGGATTACCAATATTCTTACTCCTCTAGGGGAGGCGTATCACGATTCGGTGCCTCTTCTTGTTATTTCAAGTAACATTCCCCGCAATCGCCTGGGAGGGCGTACGGGAACCCTTCATGAACTCAAGCAAAGTACTCTCATGACTTCTTCAGTAACCAAGGCTTCTTATGCCATCTCCCGGGGAGAAGAGATTCCCTGGGTTCTCTCCCGGGCCTATGCCCAGACTCTGGAAGGGCGTCCCGGGCCGGTGCATGTGGAAATTCCTTTGGACATCTTGGAAGAAGAAACATCTTTTTCCTCCCTCCAGGAGTTGCGGGGTGCGTGCTGCTCCCTTGCAAAGGAAAGCCGAACTCCCTCTTCGGAGGATCTCCGGCGAGGGGCGGCGCTTTTGGAAAAATCCCGGAAGACCGCTCTTATCTGCGGGGGCGGGGCCGCAGGGGCCTCCGCAGAGGTGCGGGAGCTTGCAGATCGTCTGGGAGCTCCGGTGTTCTGTACTGCCGCAGGAAAAGGGATTTACCCCGAGGATGCTCCTTTAAGCGGAGGATGCCGGCTTCACGTCCCCGAGGTGCGAGAATACCTTCAGAACCGGGACGCTCTTCTGGTGGTGGGTACCGAACTCTCTCCGGCAGACCTCTGGGAGGAGCCTTTTCCCCGGGGGGCGGAGATCATCCGGGTGGATGCGGATGCCCGAGCCTTGCATCGCAACGCACACGCCTCAGTCTCTCTCTGGGGGGATGCCTCTCGAACCCTCGGAGGACTTCTTGATCTCCTCGCTCCAAAAAAGAATGCTTCCCTCTCAGAAGAAGAGAAAAATCTGCAGGATCTACGTCGGAAGTGTACGGAAAACCTCCAGGCTCTTACGGGCATGGGAAAGGCGCTTCCCAAAATGGAGGCCATGCTCCGGGGATTGCGCCGGGGTATTTCCCGGGAGGGAATTCTGGTGATGGATATGACCGGAACCGCCTACGTGGGATTAAGCGAATATCCCGCCTATGCTCCCGCCACTTATCTCCATCCTGCGGGGTTCGGCACCCTGGGGTATGCCCTCCCCGCCGCCATAGGCGTCAAGGTGGCAAACCCGGAAAAACAGGTATGCCTCTTTTCCGGGGACGGGGGCTTTCAGTTTACCCTTCCCGAGCTTGCCACAGCCTGTGAGGAGAAGCTCTCCCTTCCGGTGGTGCTCTGGAATAACCGGGGGTACGGAGAGATTCGGCGCAATCAGAAAGCCCGCTCCTGGAAAAAGCACGTGGCGGTGGATCTCTACAACCCCGATTTCTGCGCTCTTGCGAAGGCCTACGGTATCTCGGGAGACGTGGTGGATACCGAGGAGGAACTTCTCCAGGCTCTGGAGCGGGCCTGGAATCGCCCTCTTCCTTCGCTTATCGAAATTCGTTCTGACCGGGAGGTGGGATAGTGGCTTTAGAAGGATTACGACAGACCATACAAAACGTACAGCCCTACGTGGCGGGACTTACCACCGAGGAGGTGCAGCGCCGCTTCGGTTTGGAGCGAGTGCTCAAACTGGGGTCTAACGAGAATAACTATGCTCCCTTTCCTTCGGTGATCAAGGCCATGCAAGAGGAGCTTCCCCGGGTGCACATGTACCCCGATCTGGCTTTTAAAGAGCTGAAGGAGAGTATCGGGGAGCTTTACGGATTGCAGCCCGAGAATATCGCTCTCTCCCACGGGGCCGAAGGGGCTTTGCAGACCCTGGGAAAGATGTACCTTGATCCCGGAGATGAGGTGGTGATCCCCAGCATTACGTACGGGCTCTACCGGGAGATCTCCCGGGTTATGGGAGCGGAGATTGTTACGGTTCCCCCGGAGCGTGATTTCGGCATCTCTCTGGAGGCTCTGAAAAAGGCCCTTACTCCGAAAACCAAGCTTCTATGGTTGGCGAACCCCAATAATCCCACGGGAAGTGTTCTAGATCCCCGCATCTTCGAGGAGCTTTTCCGGATGCTTCCAAAAAAGACTCTGGTAGTGCTGGACGAAGCCTACGGAGAGTTTGCAGATCCCGAAAAGCTTCCCCCCACGGCGGTGTACATTCGGGAGGGGTACCCCATAGTGGGGGTGCGGACCTTTTCCAAGGCCTACGGTCTTGCGGGGGTGCGCCTGGGGTATCTTCTGGGAGATCCCCGGGTGGTGGCGGCCTTTGACGTGGTCTCCGAACCCTTTAACGCCAACCGGGTGGCCCTGGCGGGAGCCCGGGCGGTGCTCCGGGAGGGGCGTCCCGAAATGGAAGAGGCCCGAGGGCGCATTCTTGAGGATCGCGGGCGTATGGAGAAAGAGCTCGCCGCCCTGGGGTGCGAGGTCTTTCCCTCCCAAACGAACTTTGTCTTTTGCAGCATTCCCTGGAGCGGAGATCTTTTCGCCCAGCATCTCCTCCGCCGGGGCGTAATTGTTCGCTCCTGCGGCGTGTGGGGATTGCAGAACATGCTGCGTATCACTGTGGGAACAGGCGAGGAAGTTACCCGTTTTCTCCAGATCTTCCGGGAGCTTTTCCAGAAAGCTTCCCAAAAGGGGCTGGAAGAACTCGAAGAAGTGGATGTAATGCTCTAAAAAAGGTGGAGGTGCCCATGGTTCGTTTTGATCACGTAATAAAGATATACGAAGGAGAAAACAAGGCGGTGGATGATCTCTCCCTTGAGATTCAGGAAGGGGAGTTGGTGGTCTTCATCGGCCCCAGTGGATGCGGAAAAACCACCACCCTCAAAATGGTGAACCGTCTGGAGAGTCTTACCTCCGGCACCATTTATGTCAACGGAAAAGACATCAATAAGGTCAATCCCGTGAAACTCCGGCGGGATATCGGCTATGTTATTCAGAGTATCGGCCTTCTTCCCCACATGTCTGTGGCGGATAACATCGGCATAGTGCCCAAGCTTCTGGGGTGGCCCGCAAAAAAGATTCAGAGTCGGGTGGATGAGCTTATGGAGATGGCCAAGCTTCCCCCCGCCAAGTATCGCTGGCGCCTGCCGGATCAGCTCAGCGGGGGGCAGAAGCAGCGGGTAGGAGTACTGCGAGCCCTGGCGGCGGACCCCCCGGTGATTCTCATGGACGAGCCCTTTGGAGCTCTGGATCCCATAAGCCGGAACGTGCTTCAGGAGGAGCTTCTGGAATTACAGAAAAAGGTGCAGAAGACCATCATCTTTGTGACCCACGATATGGATGAGGCTCTCAAGATGGCGGACAGGGTGGTGCTTATGCGTCAGGGCAGAATAGAGCAGCTCGGCACTCCCGGAGAGCTTCAGAACAGTCCCGCCACGGAGTTTGTGCGGAACTTCATCGGAGAGGATCGTCTTGCCCAGATATCTCCGGAGGATCCTGTGGAAGGGCTCTACCGGGATCCCTGGCTTCTGGTCTCCCCGAAGGAGCGCCCCGAGGATGTCATGGAAAAGCTTGAAGATATCGGGGCGGATACGGCCCAGTTGGTGGATCCCAAAACCGAAAAATGGCTCGGCATGATTCACATGCCTCTGCTCAAGAAAACCCTTCGGAGCGGGGGGGATCTGAAAGGGGCCCTTCGAAAGAACCGAAGGCTTTACGTGGAAGATTCAAACCTCCGAGATGTGGCTACCATGCTGGCGGATGAGGATATTCCCATTCCGATTCTGAGAGAGAACGGGGAATTCCTCGGCATCATCACCAGCGGGGACGTGGCGAGGCTTGCCATCGGCCGCCTTGGTCGGGATACGAAAGGGGGAGAATAAATGTTGCAGACAAAACCTTTCTGGGAACTTTTCTATAATTACGTGGTTCGGTATCACGATCGGATTCTCAAGCTTACCTGGCAGCACATTACCATCTCCGCCATTGCCCTGGCCATTACACTGGTGGTCTGTATTCCCCTGGGGATCTATCTCACCAAGAAGGAAAAAATTACTCCCTATGTCATCGGTGTGGCCAACGTCTTTCAGACCATTCCGAGTCTTGCCCTTCTAGGGTTTCTCATATTTATCTTCGGCATTGGGAATGACAACGCCATCTGCGCTCTCTTTCTCTACGCCATGCTTCCGGTGCTCCAGAACACCTACACGGGGATTCACAGTGTTCCCCAGAGTTTCGTGCAGGCTGCCCGGGGAATGGGAATGACGGAGATGCAGATTCTCGTGAAGGTGCAGCTTCCTCTGGCCTTGCCGGTTATTCTGGCGGGGGTTCGGGTGGCCACTGTGTGGATCATCGGTACTGCTACTCTGGCGGCGGCCATCGGCGGGGGTGGCCTGGGACGGCTGATCTTCTCTGGGCTCGCCTCCATCCGTAACGAGGTGGTGCTGGCAGGGGCTATCCCCGCCACGCTGCTGGCTTTGGGGGCAGATCAGGGGCTTAAAATGTTTCAGGCCTCTCTGGATCCCAAGCAGCGGGCGGCAAAGCTGGCGAAACAACGGGAACTGGAAGCCTAGAGGTTTTTCGAAAAATTGTGTGCACGTGGGTGCAGGGGCACTCACATAGGATAGTGTGTGTATCGGCAGCGTTATATGATGTTACACGAAAGGAGAGATTTTTGTGAAGAATGTGTTCAAGAGCGTAGGATTGGGTTTGGCAGTGGTTTTTCTGGGTATGGTTTTTCTCGGAGCGGCCCTTCCCGCAGTGGCAGCCCCCTCGGAGGATCCCATGGAGTACAAGGGCAAGGTGATGGTGGCAGGGCAGACTTTTAACGAATCCATTGTGCTGGCCTGGATCGCCAAGCTTCTCATCGACGAGTACACCGGGCTGGATACGGAGATCAATACGGAGTTTGCCGCCTCCTCGGTGCTGCATCAGGGGATGGTGGGGGAGGATATCGATATTTATCCCACCTGGACTGGTACCCAGCTTACGGGTATTCTCCGGTACGAGGAGGAGGATCTCAAAGAGCTGAACACCCCCGAGAAGGCCTACCAGGCGGTAAAAGAGGGATATGAAAAGAACTTCCGCATGACCTGGGCCAAGCCCCTGGGTTTCAGCAATACCTATGCCATGGCGGTGCGTCGGCAGGATGCGGAGAAGCACGGCCTGAAAAAGGCTTCGGATCTCGCCAAGATGGCTCCCGAGTGGCTTCTGGGATCGGACGAGAACTTCGATACCCGTCCCGATGGCTATCCCGGCTGGTCCGAACACTACGGTATCACCTTCAAAGAAGCCCTTCCCATGCAGTATTCCATCATGTATAAGGCTATTGAGGGTGGGGAAGTGCAGACCATAGCAGCCTACACCACGGATTCCCGAATCAAGAAGCTTGACCTCGTAACTCTGCAGGATGACAAGCACTTCTTCCCCGATTACAGCGCCTGTTACGTCATCGATATGGATACTCTGGCGAAGTATCCCGCCCTCCTTGAGGTGGTGGAGAAGGTGAGCGGTACCATCGACGAGCCCACCATGGCGGGGATGAACTGGCGCTTTGATGACGGTGAAGAGCCCGAAGATATCGCCCGGGACTTCCTGGTGGAAGCAGGGCTTATCCAGTAAAAGAGATGTCTCCCATATAACAGAAACTATATCAGGAAAGGCTCTCTGCGGGGGGCCTTTCCTTTTTTTTGAAGAGTAAGGTATTATGGACTGAGCTGGAAAAGCAAATGATACGCATGCACCAAAGCGTTTCACATCTAGGCTATGAAAGGGAGGGGTATCCATGGGTACCTTCAGCACAAGTGTCCTCTACGAAGAGCCGGGGCATCGTTTTCTGCACCTCGGTTGGGAGGAGAAGGAAGAGCAGGGGGTAGTGCAGACCAATCAGTATGTTATCGTTCACGGTAATGAAGTAATTCTTCTCGATCCAGGGGGGGCTCACGTCTTTCCCCGGGTACTCGCCAACGTGGCGGAGATGGTGAACATCAACGATGTAACGAACATCTTTTACTCTCATCAGGATCCGGATGTCTCCTCGGGAGTGGCTCTCTGGCTCTCCATTACCGATCGGGCGAAGGTGCACATCTCCTCTCTGTGGATACGTTTTCTCCCCCACTTCGGAATCTACGACCAGAGCCGCATCAATCCCCTGAAGGACGGGGGAGAGGAGATCCGTCTCAAGGATGGGTACGCCCTGAAAACGGTGCCCTCGCACTTCCTTCACTCCACAGGGTGCTTCTCTCTCTACGACCCCAAGTCGAAAATTCTCTTTACCGGGGATATCGGCGCCGCGGTCTTTCCTCCGGGAAAGCGTCATCCCGTGGTGGATGATTTTGATGTGTACCTTCCTTATATGGAGGGGTTTCATCGGCGGTACATGAGTTCCAATAAGGCCTGTGCCAATTGGGTGGATCGGGTTTCCGCTCTGGAGCTTCGGGGGATTGCTCCTCAGCACGGAGCCTTTTTCCCCGAAAATCAGGTTCCCCGGTTTTTAAACTGGTTCCGAAAGCTTCGTTGCGGTGTGGATATTCTTGAGGAGTTTGTCCCTACTTCCAAGTCTCTTCGCCGGAGCTAGGGAGGTGGTGTCATGAACGCAGGAGAGCGAGATGCCCTGGAACGGCTGGCGAGTGCCCACTTTGCCACGGTGGTGCTCAACTCCTTTACGGGGAATTTTGATGAGGTCATCGCAAGCCGGGTCATTCGCCTTCAAAAAAGGCTTACGGATCTTTCGGAGACCTTTACGGAGCTTAATGGAAACTTTGCCCGACAGATCGGAGATTTCGAAGAGAGCGCTGCCAGCGCTCGGGAGAATGCCCTGCGGATCAATGCTCTCAACGAAGAGATGGAGGAGGAGTTCCGCCGATCTGGTACCACCATGGATGGTATGAGCGAGAACGTGGCGACCACGGTGGACGCCACCTACCAGACCCTTAACCAGTTTCTGGAAGTAAAAAAGATGTCCGAAGATATCCAGAAGATCGCCAAACAGACGAACCTTCTGGCACTGAATGCCTCCATTGAAGCTGCCCGAGCGGGGGAGCACGGCCGGGGTTTCTCTGTGGTGGCCCAGGAGGTACAGAAGCTTTCGGTACAGTCCCACGAAGCTTCGGAACGGATCAGCGGGCGGGTGACGGAGATCTCCTCCGCTGTGGAAAAAACCATGGAAAACATCCGTCAGGTGAGTGAAGTCTTCGGGGTGGTGCAAGAATCGTTGGGAAAGTTCCAGGGGCTTCTCGAATCGAGCAAGGAGTTCATGGGGAGCATTATTGCTGTGCTTGATGGGGCTTCCGCAGGCATGAGCGAAGGCCAGCAGGGGCTCACGGATGCGGTGGATGTGCTGGACTATGCCCGGCGGAATTTTGATGCCATGGAGGCCATCGTCTCCTCCATCGGCAAGGCTCAGAAGAATCTCGAAAAAATCCGCCTCTAACCTTTGAGAAGACGTATGTGACGTGGGAGAGTCAGAGAGGAGAATAACGTAATGACAGAAAAAAAAGTATACGGTTACGGAGGATCCGAACTCTGGGTGGATCTCTCCCGGGGAAGTGCAGAGAGGCGCCCTCTCCGGGAGGATCTTCGTAAATACTGCGGCGGTGCGGCCTATGCCGCTCGGATTATCTACGATTCCTGGGTTCCCGGAGGGGATCCTCTGGGGGAGGAAAATCTTCTGATTTTTGCGGCTGGCCCCCTCACGGATCCCCGGGTTCCCGGAGGAGGAAGCCTGGAGATCTGCTTTGTCTCTCCCCTTACGGAGCTTTGGGGGGAGAGCCGCATAGGAGGGGAGGCGGGATTTTCTCTTCGGAGAGCAGGTATTGATTTTTTGGTGGTTACCGGAAAGGCTTCGGAGCCCACCGTCCTGGTGATCGAAAATGGAGATGTGCGCCTTGAGGCATGTCCGGAACTCTCCGGGGAGCTCTGCTCCCGCAAGGAAGAGCTTCTTCAGGAGCACCTGGGGCCAAAGCCCTTCGATATCCTTTCCATCGGCCCGGGGGGAGAGAACCAGGTTCTCTACAGCACGGTGATGCACAAGCATCGAGCAGCGGGACGATGTGGCGGCGGAGCTGTGATGGGTTCCAAAAATCTGCTGGCTCTGGCTCTACGGGGTACAGGTACGGTGCCTCTGGCGGATGAAAAGGCCTTCCTCGGAGCCTGTCGGGAGGGGCATAAGGCGGTGGTGGCATCACCGGGCACCCCGGAGTTCCGCAAATGGGGAACCATGGGGGGATACCCCTACTCCGACGCCAGCGGGGATCTCCCCACCAAGAACTGGAAGAGCAACTCCTGGGGGAAGGGACAGGAGATTTTCGACCACTACTACGGTACGAACTTCCAGCGCCCCCACGGATGCTACCGAGGGTGTACGGTGCAGTGCGGCAGGATTCTCCAGGTCTCTGAGGGTCCCTGGAAAACTCCCTCCCACGAAGGGGGGGAGTACGAGTCCATAGCGGCTTTCACTGCCTTCTGCACCAACGAGGATGTGGATGCGGCGGTGCACGCCTCCTGGCTCTGCAACGAATACGGCATAGATACCATCTCCGCCGGGGCCTCTCTGGCCTTTCTTATGGAGTGTTCCGAAAAGGGGCTTCTTCCTGAAGAGGATCGCTGCGCCTGGGGGGATAGCCTGGTCTTTCCGGAGATGCTTCGCAAGATTGCCTTGCGGGAGGGGGTTGGTGACCTTCTCGCTCAGGGGGTGCGGCGTATGGCGGAGAAGCTCGGGGAGGCCTCTTTGGAGGGAGCCATTCATGTGAAGGGGCTTGAAGGCCCCGCCCACGATCCCCGGTCGGGAAAATCCCTGGGGCTCAGCTATGCCACGGGGAACCGGGGGATGTGCCATATCCACCCCGTGGAGGCCAAGGGGTGGGATGCGGATAAGCAGGATTTCGGTCTTCTTCCCTACGGGCTTCCCGCTCCGGAAGAGGTGGCTCCCTGGGACGAAGAGGGAAAGGGAGAGGCGGTAAAGCTCCTTCAGGATGCGGGGAACCTTCCGGAGATCCTCTGTACCTGCAAATTCTATCAGTATGTAGGGGTTACTCCGGAGCATTACGCCGCCATGCTTCGAGGGAGTACCGGGTGGGATATAACCGGAGAAGAACTTCTGGAGATCAGCGAGCGGGGGATCAATCTTCAGCGCCTCTTCAACCTGCGCCAGGGAATGACTGCCGAGGCGGATGAACTTCCCTCCCGCATACGCTCCCTGCCGGAGTTCGGCCGCTATGCTCAGGAGGAGCGCTGTGTTATCCGGGATCTTTCCGGCATGCTCCGGGAGTATTACGCTGCCCGGGGATGGGACGAAGCCGAGGGTATTCCTCTGGAGGAGACTCTTCAGCGTTTGGGGCTGTAAAAAATCATGAAAACCTCTACGGGGCCTTTCCTGAAAAGAAAGGCCCCGTAGAGAAAGGAAAAATGTTCTTCCCGGGGAGTTTCTTTGTGCTCTCTGCTATCAGAGTTTTTTCAAAGCCAACAGAAGCGTGTCGTAATCCGGCTCTTCGGTCTGTTCCGATACGATGGCGGCGTATCGGATAATGTTCTCCTGATCCACCAAAAAAGTCCCCCGGGCGAGAAGCCGAAGCTCCTTGATGAGCATCCCCCACCGAGTGCCGAAGGAGGCATCCCGGTGATCCGAAAGCACCGAAATGGCGTCGATCCCTCCGGCGGTACAGAACCGGGCGATGGCGAAGGGGAGATCCATGCTGATATTCAGAATGGCCACGTGATCCCCCAGGGAAGCGGCTTCTTCATTGAAGCGATGGGCCTGAAGATCGCAGACCGGAGTATCCAGAGAGGGAGTGGTGCTGATAACCTTGATCTTGCCCGCAAAATGTGCCAGAGATACGGGTTTGAGGCTCTGATCCACCACGGAAAAATCCGGCGCCCGATCCCCCGGCCGCAGCTCCGGCCCCACCAGTGTGAGGGGATTGCCCTTCATGGTGATAATGCCCTGTCTCTCCATACGCAAACACCCGCCTTTGCATAAAGTGGGATAGCAGGACTATCCCCGTAGGGTAAATTCTATCCGAAAAATGCGAAAACCGAAAGGGAATTTTTTGCAAATAAAAATTATTCTTATTTTGTTCCTCTTTCCGGATGTTTCCTCAGTGTTTTCTCGGGATGCTACATGGTTAATATAAGGAGGATTTCATATCGTGATCCGAAAAAAAGGTACCCTCTCATGGCTTCTCAAAGCCGCATGCCTGCTCTTCTCGGGGCTTCTTTTCTGGGGAGGAGTGGGGACTCCCTCGGAAGCGGAGAGTTCCTGTGGCCCCTCCTCTTCTGGAGTGGAGGAGCTTCTCGCCTCACTCTCGCTGGAGCAGCGAATCGGGCAGATGCTCTTTCTTTCCTTTCAGGGAGGGGTAGATTCGGCAGAGCTTTCGGAGATTCTTCGCCGGTACGCTCCGGGGGGGCTTATTCTCTACTCCTCCCGGGGGAACGTGGACTCTCCCGAGGCTACCGCGGCTCTTATTGCGGATGCCCAGGAGCAGGCCCGCCGGCTGGGGATGCTTCCACTCTTTTTCACCATCGATCAGGAGGGGGGGCTCATCGACCGGATTCGCGAGGGGATCACCGTCTTTCCCGGCAACATGGCCCTGGGTGCCGCAGGAGATACTGCCCTTGCTAAGGAGCAGGCCCAGATTATGGCACGGGAGCTGCGGGCTCTGGGCATTACCTGGAACTTTGCCCCCGTGGTGGATGTGAACAGCAACCCCGCCAATCCGGTGATCAACATACGTTCCTTCGGGGAGGATCCCCAGGAGGTGGCTGCCCTCGGGGTTGCCATGGTACAGCCCTATAGAGATGAGGGGGTGCTCTGTACCGCCAAGCACTATCCCGGCCATGGGGATACCCATGTGGATTCCCATGTAGGGCTTCCTCTGGTGGACCGTCCTCTCCAGGTTCTTGAAGCGGTGGATCTCGTTCCCTTTGATGCCTTTGCCCGGGCGGGGGGGCCTGCCATCATGACCGCCCACGTGCTGGTTCCTGCTCTGGCTCCGAAAGAGCCGGATCTTCCCGCCACCCTCTCCCGGGAGGTGCTCCAGGGGTTGCGTCAGCGGGGTTTTTCCGGGCTCATGGTTACCGATTCCATGGGGATGGGGGCCATACGCCAGGAGTGGGGGACAGCCGAGGCGGCTCTCCTCACGGTGGAAGCCGGGGCAGACGTGCTTCTCTACGGTGCCGACCCCGATTCGGGGCTTCCGGTCTTCGAAGAGGTCTTTGCAGCCCTTCTTGAAGCAGTTCGGGAGGGGCGTATCTCCCAAGAGCGTATCAACCAATCGGTGCGCCGGATTCTCGCCGCAAAGGTGGATATCCGCCTTATGGAGGATTCGCTTCCCCGATCCCGCTGGAGGGATATTCTGGAGCGTCCGGAACACCTGGAAACCGCCCGACAGATCGCCCGGCGGAGCGTTACTCTGGTGCGTCATGAGGGGGGAATGCTCCCTCTCTCGGGGGATATTTCTGTTCCTCTGCTGATCCCCGAGAGCCGGAGGAGTGCCGCGGCCCCTCTTCTTGAGGCTGTATCTCAGTTTACCCCCCTCTACGCAGCCTCTCCGGAGGAATTTCCCCCTCTGGGGCTCTCGCAGGAGGAGCAGGCTCTCCTGGAAGAGGCGCCCTTCATCGCCCTCGCCTCCTGGGGAGCCAAAGCCTTTCCCCAGATCGGGGATCTTATGGAGGTCTTTCCGGAGAAGCCCTTCCTCTACCTGGCTCTCCGTTCCCCCTACGACCTCCTTCAGATCCCCCGAGCCGAGACCTACCTTTGCACCTACGGCGATACGCCGGTCTCTCTCAAAGCTCTGGGAAGTCTTCTTACCGGTAAGATCCTTCCTCAGGGGAAGCTCCCCGTGGAGCTTCCGGGGTTTTATCCCCGGGGATGGGGGCTGGAGAGCTTCTAGTGGGCTGTTCCACGTTATAGTGTGCCCTTGAATGGGAGCCTCCGCTTGTGTNNCCCTTGCTTTGCTGCTCCGGCCCGTCGCCGGGGACACATAAGCTCCGGCTCCTGGAGTTCACTCGAAACCACAATATAAGCAGGAATGATGCACTAGAGCGATTTTGCGGGTTTGGCATTTTCTGTTTCTCCGGGTTTGTGATACGATTCTCTAAGGGTTGTTTTTTTGCGGAGAGTCTGAGGGGCGCTTTTAGGAGTACATGAGAGGAGGAGTATCAATGCGGTGGTTTCGTTTCTTTCGCAACATCAAAATGCGGAGCAAGCTTATCTTTTTCTTCATCCTGACCGGGCTTCTGCCCTTACTGTTTCTTTCGTACATATCCCTTTCAAGGTCCAGCCAGGCCCTCCAGCAGGAGGCCTTTGCAAAGAACTCCCTCTTTCTTGAGGTTAAAAAAGGCATCATCCAGACCATGAGAGAGGATGCCGAGGCGGATTGGAAATTGCTCTCCCAAAATGTCACGGTGCGCAACAGCATTCAGTTGGTACAGCAGAAGGGGGTGGATTCCCCGGAGTGGGGGGAGCAGAAAAAAGAGGTGCGCCGCTATTTTGAAGAAGACGTGGAGCCTCTCTTTCCCTATCAGGACTATATCTTCACCGATGCGAGCGGGATCGTGCTCTTTGCACTGAACACTCCTCAGATAGTGGGGGCAGACCTTTCGGTGCGAGACTATTATCAGGAGGTTGTAAAGGGACGCATTGCCTGGTCGGACTTTTTCTACTCCGAGTATGTGAAAAAAAGCCTCGTGGTTCTCGCAGGTCCCGTGATGGATCAGGGCAATTCCGGAAAGATCCTCGGCATGTTCTTTTTCTTCGTCACCCAGGACCAGTTTCAGGATGTGGTGCATGCCTATGCCAGCGATTTGGGTAAAACCGGGGATGCCTATCTGATTGATGCGGAGGGGCTTCTTACTATCAACACTCTTCTGGGAGACTACGCCCAGGGGGCGGCCATGAAAGAGAAAGTCACCGGAGATGTCTACCAGATTCTCGCCGCGGATATTCGCAAGGGAAATACGGATTTCCGCCATACGGGGATATGGAAAGACTACATGGGTAACTCCGTTCTTGGAAGTGTGGGGGTGGTGCTGGCAGGAAAGAACCCCCTGGGGCTTGTGGTGGAGGTGGACGACAGCGAGGCTCTGGCGGGATTTTACTCCCTCCGGTGGATGCTCCTTGCGGTGACGGGGATTACCGTTCTTGTGGGAATGTTTTTTACCTTCTTCCTGGCTTCACTCATTGTAAAACCTCTCAAGACCATCACGGTTCTTGCGGAACGTGCCCGGGAGGGAGATTTTACCGTTACCCGGGAAGATTTCCGGTACCAGGGGCGGGACGAGCTTGATGCGGTGGCCAATGCTCTGGGATCCATGATTGCGGGGCAGCGGGAGATGATCCGGCAGCTCAAACAGAAGGCCTTGCATCTCTCCGCCATCTCCGAAGAGACCGCCGCCTCCACCGAAGAGGTTACCAGCACCGCCGGAGAGGTGGCGGAGAGCAACAGCAAGCTTGTGGAAGAGACCCGGGGAGGACGCCTCAATGCGGTGGAGTCTGCCCAGGTAATGCTGGAAATGAGCAGTCTCATTCAGATTGCCCAGACCGTGGCCACCAAGGCGGATGCCAACTCCAAGGAGATGTCCGAATCCGCTCAGGAAGGGCTGGAGACGGTAAAGAAGACTGTAGAACATATGGATAGCATCAAGCTTTCGGTGGAGGAGACCGAGGAGCTTCTCAAGCAGCTCGATGCCTTCTCCCAACGTATTGGCGTGGTGGGAGATACCATTACGAGCATTGCGGATCAGACGAATCTTCTGGCTCTGAACGCCGCCATTGAAGCCGCCCGGGCGGGAGATGCGGGGAAGGGTTTCGCCGTGGTGGCGGAAGAGGTGCGGAAGCTGGCGGAGCAGTCCCAGCAGGGGGCCCGAGAAGTGGCGGATCTGGTCTCCAAGATTCTTGCAGGGACAGGCTCTGCGGTATCCTCCATGCAGAAGAGCCGCAAGAGCGTAGAGGAGGGAGTGTCCATCGCCCGCGTGGCGGGGAATGCTCTGGAAGGAATCGGAAGGGCCATCGCCAGCTCCATTGAAGATGTTCGGAAGATCATTGACACCACCGATGAAGAGGTGGCCAAATCTGAAAAGGTGATCTCCCTCATCAACACCTCCACCAGCGTGATGGAGAGTACGGATGATCACGTGCAGGGGCTTGCGGCAGCCATGGAAGAGGTGGCGGCAGCCATGGAAAACGTGGCCACTGGATCCCAGGAGGTGAGCAGCACCTCGGAGGATCTCCGGAACATGACGGAGCATTTCAAGGTAGAAGATGACGACGAAACGAGGAGTACTCCTCTCTCCTTGAGGGAGTAGTTTCTCTTTTTTCTCTGGCGGACAGTTCTTCTGTGGCAACGGGCCGGAGCAGCAAAGCAA
>NPIG01000291.1_pt1 | contig 14819 bp, 15 predicted proteins | sample 8637441 | NCBI WGS metagenome assembly NPIG01 (sample SAMN07420675, study PRJNA396082) | bioreactor metagenome | isolation source: sample BR6 brine-fed electro-methanogenic bioreactor BR | place: Japan: Kochi | collected 2016-06-14 | reverse complement strand
CAAAGCAAGGGAGCGGTTCGACTACTCGGGAGCAGAGGGGACACAAAAGCGGAGGCTCCATTACGTGCCATGTGACACATCATTTGTAAAACCGTTCTAATCCATATCCCTCATGGAGCGTTTCCACAGGAACAGGGCTCCCAGGGCGCAGAGGGTGCCTCCTCCCAGGCCGGTAAGGATGAGCTGAGGACTTCCTCTCTCCACAAGATAGCCCCCCAATCCTCCCAGAGCCTTGCCGTAAAAAAAGATGGATCCCAAAGAAAGTATCAGAACGAGAAGCCTCATGATCCTATCACCTCCTCCAGAGCTTTGACACAGAGAGGAACATCCTCGGGGCGCAACCAGGAGTAGGAGAGCCGCAAAAAGCTGTCCGGAATCTCCCGTCCCCCCTCCAGAGGGGGCCAGAAAGCCCCTTCGGGGATGGTGGCCATCTTTTTCTCCGCCGTCAGTTTCCGGGCTGTGGGGGATGCCTTCATGTGAGGAGGAAGAAAGAGAGAGAGAAAGGTTCCTCCCAGAGCATGGGCGAGGGAACATCCCTGAGAGAAGAGAGAGGAGTTCCGGAGCCCCTCAAGAAGAAGCTCCCGTTTGGCCCCAAGCTCCTTTCTTAAAAAGGTGAGCTGGGAATCAATTCCCCGATCCCTCAGATAGACGAAAAGCCCCAGAGAGCCCCCCGCAGGAGGGGAGATGCAGGACATCTCCTGGAGCGCCCCCAGAAGGGCTATGATCTCCCGGGGTGCCAGAATCCATCCGCTTCGAAGCCCTGGAGCGATAATCTTGGAAAAGGAACTCATCCAGATAATCCGCCCGGTCTCCCCGGCGTGCCAGGGGAAATACTCTCTTCCCTGGCGCAGAGGCTCGTCGAGTTGGAGAAAGCGATAGGGATCGTCCAGAACAAGATAAAAATTGTACTTCTCCGCCAACTCTCCCAGCCGTACAACCCGGGAGGGAGCCAGGGAGCACCCCCGGGGGTTCTGATAGGTGGGGATGGAGTAGACAAGCTTTGGCCTCTCTCCTCTTTCGAGAAGCTCCTCCAGAACGTCTACCCGAAGCCCCTCGTCATCCACCGGAAGGGGGAGAACCCGTCCCCCCCGCCGCAGCAGGGTACACCAGGAGTCGGGATAGCAGGGGGCATCCATCCCCACGGTATCCCCGGGCTCCAGAAGAGCCTGACAGATCAGATCGAACCCAAACTGACACCCCGGCACCAGCATGATCTCCTCCTCGGAAATCTGGGGGGAGCATATCTTCTCTCGCTGTAGCCATGCAACAATCCAGGAGCGCAGGGGGCCTATACCCCGGCTGCTGCCGTAGCGGAGAAAACGCTCTCCCATCTCCAGCATTCCCTTTCGGGAAGCCTCTGCCAGATCTTCCAGAGGAAAGCAGGAGGGATGAGGCTGTCCCGAGGAGAGAGGGAGTGCCTGATGTTCCAATCCCAACCGGATGTACTCAATAAGAGGGGAGGAGGGAAGGGTTACGTCTCTCGAAAAGTGGGGGATACGAAAAGATTGCATAAGAAACCTCCAAGTATACTAAGTAAAGATAGTTGTATGCGAGAAATATGTATGGTAAGGTATATTAATCACATATCGTCACTACCTTGAGACAAAAAATTGCGACAATTATCGTGTCACGGCGAAAATGAAGGAGGGACTTCCCCAGTGAAAGATCCTAGGTTGTACACCACATCTGCAGACTACGTTTATCAGGAGCTTCGCCACAAGATTATCACCAAGCAGATGAAACCGGGACAGCGGTTACCCGAGGTAAACATAGCGGTGCAGATGGGAGTGAGCCGCACCCCCGTGAGAGAGGCTTTACGCCGCCTCGCCAGTGAAGGGCTTGTGCTCATTATACCCAATAGTGGGGCAAGGCTCGTATCCCCTTCTCGAAAAGAGGTGGAAAATGCCTATCTCGTGAGGGAGCAGCTTGAGTGTCTGGCGGTCCGACTGGCGGTGAAAAACGTGGCGGAAAAGCATCTGCGTCGCCTGGAGGAGGCCATCCTCTCGGAGGAGCAGGCCTTCAAGGAGAAAAACCTGGAGCAGTATCTCGAAATCAACGAAGCCTTCCACCGTATTATCGCAGATGCCAGCGGCAACCGCATACTGGGGGATTACATCGATAATATCCTTGCGAGAACTAACGTCTTTATAGTCTTCTACGACCCCTTCTACGACATTGATACCAACCCCAGCATCGAGGAACATCGGCATATTCTCAAGGCCCTTCAGGAGAAAGATGAGGAAAAAGTGGTGGCTCTCATGCAGGAACATCTCAAGGCCTCCCAGGAAACCCTTGCAAAACCCGAGGGAGAGGATGAAGATTCCTAGAGCCTCGGATTTCTTTCCAGGCCCATGGAGAACGCCACAAAAGGCCTCCTCCCGGGGAAAATATTCAGTAGACGGAAGTTGTATAGCGAAAAACATATTCCCGGAGTCTTTCGGGATATCCCGAGGAGGAACTGATTGATCATGCAAGAACGAGCCATTCCCGCATTTGAACTTACCAGAAATTATCAGCGTATCCAGAATGAGGTCCGGGAAGGAATCGACAGAGTTCTCGAATCCCAGCATTTTATTCTTGGCAAAGAGGTGCAGGAGTTCGAAGAGGAAGCCGCCTCCTACCTGGAGGTGCCCTTTGCCGTGGGCTGTGCCTCCGGAAGCGATGCTCTCCTTCTCGCCCTCATGGCTCTCGGCCTCGGTGAGGGGGACGAGGTGATTACCACTCCCTTCACCTTTTTCGCCTCCGCCAGCTGCATTGTCCGTTCCGGAGCGAAGCCCGTCTTCGTGGATATTGATCCCGAAACCTACAACATGAACTCCCAGCAGGTACTGGAGGCCATTACTCCCCGCACCAAGGCGGTTATTGCGGTGCACCTTTTCGGTCAGATGTGCGAGGTGGAAAAGATCGCTCCTCATCTCAAGGAGCGGGGCATTGCTCTGGTGGAGGACTGCGCCCAGTCCTTCGGAGCCTGGAGAGAGATCGACGGGGTTCCCCGGCGTGGAGGCAGCCTGGGTGAGGTGGGGTGCTTCTCCTTCTTCCCCACCAAAAATCTTGGATGTTACGGCGATGGAGGCATGGTCACCACGAGCTCTCCGGAGCTTAAGAAGGAAATTCGTCTTCTTCGGGTACACGGGGCGGGACAGACCTATTTTCATGATAAAATAGGCCTCAACAGTCGGCTGGATGCCCTTCAAGCGGCGATCCTCCGGGCCCGGCTCCCCCATGTGGAGGAGTGGAACCGGGAGCGTCGCCGGGTGGCGGAGCGGTACGAAGAACTCTTCGCCCAGGCGGATCTTGGAGAGGCGGTTATGCTTCCCAGGGAGGCTCCGGGAAATCATCACGTTTATCATCAGTACGTGGTGCGGGCTCGAGATCGGGACTCCCTTCAGGAATTTCTCAAAGAGCGGGGCATTGGAAGCCGGGTCTACTATCCCCGGAGTCTGCATCGGCAGCACTGTTTCCAGGAGTACCTCCATTCGGGAGTGATCTGTTCCGAGTCGGAAAAGCTCTGCGAAGAATGTCTTGCCCTTCCCATGTTTCCGGAACTTACCCCGGAGGAGCAGGAGCGGGTGGTGGCATCTGTACAAGCGTTTTACCGAGGCTAATCGTCGGTTCACCGCTGGCCTTTTTCGGGGGAATTCGTGTAAAATACCGATGCGGCTCTCGGGCTGCGTCGGTATTTTGAGTTCAAGGAGGTGGAATGTTTAGATGATGTACTATCCTTTTTTTGACGGTACCTTTTTGCTGCTCATCCCGGCGCTGATTTTCGCCTTGTGGGCCCAGATGAAAATCAAATCCACGTTTCAGAAATACAGTCGTGTCCCCACCCGCAAGGGGGTTACTGCAAGCAGTGTGGCCCGAATGCTTCTTGACGGCTACGGACTGCAGAATATCCCCGTGGAACGGGTGGGGGGAGATCTTACGGATCATTACGATCCCGCCAGAAAAGCTCTCCGCCTTTCGGACAGTGTCTACGGCAGCTCCAGCATCGCCGCCATCGGTGTGGCAGCCCATGAGACGGGACATGCAGTGCAGGATCTCAAGGGATACGCTCCCCTGCGGATCCGCAATGCCGTGGTGCCCGTGGTAAATTTTAGCTCCGTTATGGCCTTTCCTCTCTTCTTCATTGGCCTTCTCATGCGTTCTCCCACCATGATGGATCTGGGGATCATCTTCTTCTTGGGGGTGCTTGCCTTCCATCTGGTTACCCTGCCGGTGGAGCTTGATGCCAGCGCCCGGGCGCTTCGGGTTCTGGGAAATACGGGAACCCTGGATGCTTCAGAGCTCATGGGAGCCCGGAAGGTGCTCCGGGCGGCGGCCATGACCTATGTGGCGGCCACCCTTATGGCTCTGGCCCAGCTTGTGCGGCTTCTCCTTCTGCGGGGAGCCTTCGGAGGGCGGAATGATTAACCCCCTCCGGGAGTTCTAGAAGTGCGGGGTATTGAGGCAGCCCTCACCGCCTATGCGGGGGTGGAGCGGGGAGAGTTCGCCAGCGAAGCCCTGAGGAAGGTGCTTCCCCAGGTAAATCGGAAGACGGAGCAGACCCTTGCCACGGGGCTGCTCTACGGGGCTTTGCGAAAACAGCTCTTATGGGAATATCTCCTTAAAAAAGTGGTGCGGGTCTCCTGGAACGATCTTCCCCGGGAGGTGCGCCACGCTTTTTATATCGGCACCGGAGGGATTATGACCCTCCGTAACTTCGCTCCTCCCGTGCTTGTGAGCGCCCTGGTAGCCTGGTTGCGTCAGAGAGGGTTCGAGAAAGAGGCGGGGATTCTCAACGCCACCCTGCGTCACCTTCCGGGCAAGGCTGCTCCTCTGCTGCGAGAGCTCCAAGAGAAGGGGGATCTTTTTTCTCTGGGGCTCCTTCAGGGAATTCCCCGATGGTATGTTCACGAGATGGAAGAGCAGCATGGACATGCGCGGGCCAAGGAGATACTCCGGCTCTATAGAATTCGCCCCTACAGCTCCTTTCGTCTCGGAGCTTCTCCGGATCTCTCCCGCATCACTCAGGAGCTCGCCTCCCGGGGGCTCAAGAGCTGGATTTCGCCGCAAAATGCCGCATCCCTCCGCACGTCGGGAACATGCTTTGCGGCGGATCTTCCCTGCTATCTGGCAGGAGAGATTACCCCCCAGGGGGAATCCTCTCTGGGGGTGGCCTCATTCTTCCCCTCCTTTCGCCGCCCCCCCCGGATTCTCGACATGTGTGCCGGCCGGGGAGGCAAGACGGGGCTTCTGGCTCGTTCCTATCCCCGGGGGGAGATTCAGGCCTGGGAAGTTTCCGAGGGAAAGGTGCGGGCCCTTCACAAGGAGCTTTCCCGGTTGAGTTGTTCGGAAGGGGTGACGGTGCGTTCCGGAGATGCTTTGGAGCTGGAGGATTCTGCAGGATTTGATATGATTCTTCTGGACGCTCCCTGTTCGGGATCCGGCACCTGGCAGCGTCATCCCGAGGGGAAATTTCGGATGAAACCAAAGGAAGTTCGCGTTCTTGCAAAGCTTCAGCGACGTCTTCTCTTGCATGGAGGAAGCATGCTTCGCCCCGGAGGCTATCTTCTCTACTGTACCTGCAGTCTCCTTAGGGAAGAAAATGAGGAATCCCTTGCAGAAGCTTTGAAGGGGGACCCTACTCTGGTGGAAGTCCCTCTTGGAGAAACCTTTCCCTTCATTCATCGGGGAAGGCCCTGGGGGAGATATGCCTATCCCTCCACTCCCTGGAATGACGGCTTTTACAGCGCTCTTCTGATGAAGCGTCCCCAAGGGCTGGAATAGACCCGGCAAAAAAGGCTGCCCCCGGAGGGCAGCGATTCTGATGGAGGAGGATTCGATGCGGAAACTCTTTTTTGTAACCCTCTCTGTGGTTCTTCTCGTTATTCTTGGCTCTGCGGCGCTCATTTTTCACATGATCTTCTTCGGAGGGAAAGAGATTGGTTCCCCCGCCCTGGAAGGCATGGCGGTTATTGAGGCGGTGGGACACGTGCAGAGTGCGGGGCTTGTGGCCCGGGTGGATCAGGTCGACTCTGCCAAGAAAGAGGGGGTGGTGGTGGCCCAGTGGCCCGCTCCGGGAACCCTCATGAAAAAAGGGCAGGTGCTCATCCTCAAGGTGAGTAAGGGGGGGCAGCGCTATCCCCTGCCGGACGTGCGTAACATGGAGTACAGCCTTGCAGTGAAAACCCTTACAGAATCCGGATTTGTTCCGGGAGACGTCCTCCGGGTTCCCCGGGATGGAGCCGCTCCGGGATCGGTGATAGCCCAGAGCCCCTCGGCTCCCGTGGCGCTCCCCCGGGGTGCCCGGGTGGATCTTCTTCTCTGTCAGGGGGAGGAGAGTCCTTCGGGAACCGTAAAAGTTCCCAACCTTGCGGGGCGTATGGAAGATGAGGCCAAGGCGTTGATCCGCCAGGCGGGGCTCTCTCTGGGGACCCTCCGCTACCACTACACCCAATCAAGCCCTCCGGGAGTGGTGCTCCGAGTCTCTCCCAGCGAGGGATCTTCGGTAAGAAAAAATGCTGGGGTGAATCTGGTGGTCTCCACCATGAAACGTTCCTCCTCTGGAAACGGAGAGGCCCCCACTCCCAAACCTGACGCAAAGCCCCCCACCATCCCGGGTGTCGTTACCGCTCCCGTAACCCCTGCAGCAGAGGTTCCCCAGGTTGGTCCCGACCCGGCATCTTCCCCGGAACCCACGAAAAGACCTGCCCAGGAGCAGCCTCAGGGAGGAGGCAAGAAGGCGAGAATCCGTTATCAGGTGCCCCCTCTTTCGAAGCCCCTGAAGCTCACCATAGAGATGGTGGATCCCCGGGGAAGTCGCAAGCTGGTGGACAAAGAAGTTTCCGGAGGAGAATATATATCCATGGAGGCCCCGTATATCAACGAAGCGGCGGTTACTATCTACTTGGGAGGAGAGTTCGTATGGCAGGAACGGTATCGGTAGCTCCTTCGGTTCTCGGCGAGAGGGAGCGCCGGGATCCCATCATTGCTCCTTCGCTTCTCTCGGCGGATCCTCTTCGCATGGAAGAGAGTCTTCGCTCCCTGGGGGAGTACGCCTCCTGGATCCATGTGGATGTCATGGACGGGCACTTCGTTCCCAACATGACCTACGGCCCTCTTCTCGTGAAGGGGTTGCGCCGGGCTTTTTCCTCCTCGGTGCTGGATGTGCATCTTATGGTGGAAAACCCCGAGCTCTTTGTAGACTATTTTCTTCCCGCAGAGCCCTCTTATCTGGTGTTTCACGTGGAAGCCACGCACCACGGACACCGGCTTCTGCAGAAAATCCAAAGCAGCGGTTGCCGGGGGGGCATATCTCTGAATCCGGGAACCCCCGTGGAGATGGTCTATCCTCTCCTTCCCCTGGTGGATATGGTGCTGGTCATGTCCGTCAACCCCGGATTCGGGGGGCAGTCCTTTCTACCGGAGGTTCTCGAAAAGGTGGAGGCTCTGCATCGTCAAAGAGCGGTGAAGAATCTGGACTTTCTCATTCAAATTGATGGAGGGGTCTCGATGGAGCGTGCGGGAGATCTTGTGCGTCGGGGATGCGATGTTCTCGTGGCGGGAAATGCGGTTTTTGCCGCCCCCTCGCCGGAAAAATCTGCCCGGGCCTTGTATGAAGCTGCGTTGGAGGGGTTGTCTCATGCCTGATGAGGGAAGAACACTGCAAGAGCTGGGAGCCTATCTTCGCTCCCGGCGGGAAGAAAAAGAAATTACCACCAAGGAGGTTTCCGGAAGACTTCACATCCGGGAACGATACATCCTGGCCATCGAAGAAGGGGATATGGAGGCCTTTCCTGCCCTGGTCTATGCTCGGGGATTTATCCGCAACTACCTCGGTTTTCTCAAGGAATCCCATCTTTGGGAGGAGTACCAGCAGGTTTTTCCTCGAAGAGAGGAGGATGAGGAGCCCACGGTGCACTCCCTTAGCTCTACCCCCAAGGGATTCCGTCGGGTGGCGGTGGGATGGCTCTATATCGTGCTCTTTCTCCTCATGGCGGGGGGAGGTTTTCTGGTGTGGATGCAGCGAGAGATGATTCTAGAGGCTTTTCATCGGAATCCCAAGCCCACCCCTGCGGAGAGAGTCGTCTCCGCAGAGGTGGCAGAGGTCTTCTCGCCGGAAGTTCTCTCTCCTGTTTCTCTGGAGGATGCTCCCCAGGTGGCGGCTCTTCCCACAGAGGCTCCTTCTCCCACCCCTTCATCGGTGCCACAGCAACCCGCTCCCGGAGTGACCTCTCCCGTTCAAGCCGTTCAGGTGCCTCTTATTCCCCTTCCCACCCAGGCCCAGGAGACGGCCCGGAGAGACTATCCCTGGCTTTACGAGGCGGGGGAGGTTTCTCCAGAAGGAACCCCCCAGGAGAGCCGGGAGTTGGTTCTCTCCGCCTCTGGAGCGTGTTGGGTGCGGGTAGCCCAGGGAGATACGGTGCTCTTCGTGGGAACCCTCAAAAAAGGAGAGAGCCGTACCTTCCCTTTGGATAAAACTTTGGCGGTCCGTGTAGGAAATGCGGGGGCGGTATCCGCCCGGTGGTTTGGAAAGACCCGGGAATCCCTCGGAAGAACCGGAGAGGTGAAAACCCTTCTCTTCGATCCCCAGGGAGGCCTGCGTGATTCCTAAGAAAGAGTCCGGCTCTCCGAAGGTTTTTCTGCATACTCTGGGATGTACCAAGAACGATGTGGATAGCCAACGTTTTGCAGCGGTTCTTATTCAGGGAGGAGCCGAGATGGTGGATTCTCCCGAGGAGGCGGACTGGGGGTTTGTGAACACCTGCGGTTTTATCGTTCCCGCCATTGAGCAGAGCCTTGGGGCCATCTTCGATCTCGAAGAGCTCAAGGCCCGGGGAGTTCTCAAAGCTATCGGCGTTATGGGCTGCCTCTACAATCGCTTTGGGGAGGAGCTTCAAAAGGAATTTCCGAAAGTCGATTTCTGGATACCCTGCCAAGGATGGCAGGAGCTTCGCCGTCTTCTGGGGGGGGGAGGAGAAGAACTTCCTCCCCGAATCCGCCCCTCCTCCCAGTTCCCCTGGGTGCGGTCCCTTAAAATTGTGGAGGGATGCGACAACCATTGCAGTTACTGCACCATTCCCTCCATCCGGGGGGGGCTTCGGAGCTTTCCGCCGGAGCATCTTCTGGCAGAGGCCCGGATCCTGGTGGAGGAGGGAGCTCGGGAGATCTGTATCATCGGCCAGGATATCACCCGGTATGGCGAGGATTTCTCTCAAAAAATCTCTCTTACGGAGCTTTTGGGGGAGCTTGGGAGAACGCTTCCCGAGGATACATGGCTTCGTCCTCTCTACCTCCATCCCCGGGGGATTCAGGAAAACTTTTGGGACCAGATGCTGCGGATTCCTCAGGTGATCCCCTATGCGGATATTCCCGTGCAGCACGGATCCGAGAGGGTGCTGGAGAGAATGAACCGGAGAGATTCCCGGAAAAGGCTGGAATCTATCTTCGAGACTGCCCGAAAGATATGTCCCTCCATGGTCTTTCGTACCACCATCATGGTGGGATTTCCCGGGGAGGACGAAGAGGCCTTTGAGGAGCTTCTCGACTTTCTTCGGCAGGTGCGCTTTCATCGGCTGGGTTCTTTCATCTACTCTCCCGAAGAGGGAACCCCCGGAGCCTCCTATCCGGATCAGGTGGACCCTTCGGTGGCCCAAGAGAGGCTGGAGCGGGTCATGGCGCTGCAGGAGGAAATTTCTCTGCAGCACCAGGAGGCCATGGTGGGAAAGGATCTTGAGGTGGTGGTGGAGCAGCGTGAAGGGGATCTCCTTCTGGGACGTTCTTATCGGGAGGCCCCCGAGGTGGATGGGCAGATTGAAATAAAGCTCTCCCAAGATCCCTCCCCCTTCGGAAGCCGGGTGAAGGTGCGGATCACCGAAGCTCTGGAGCACGATCTTCGAGGGGAGATTCTGTAAAATGCTGGAAACATCTTCCTTTACTCCTGCCCCCCTTCCCCGAACCTGGCAGGGATGGCTCGCTACTTTGGGAGGTCTCGGATGCCGCTTTGCCTCCGCAGGTCTCTGGGCGGAGCTGTTGGCTTTTCTGGTCTTCCAGCTTCTCCCGGTTTCTCCGGAGCTTTTTTTGGCCTTTTGGATCTTCGGAAGCTACGCAGTGTGGGGATACGTCCATAAAGAGGCTCCCCCCGAGGAGGGCTCCCCGGTGGTGTTGGATCTCTTTTGCGGTGCCTGGTTTGCCATGTGGGGAAACCCTCCCGGAGCAGCTCTGGCGGGGATTCTTCTCTTTCGGGTGCTTACTCTTATCCGCCCCTTTCCTCTCTTTCTGCTCTATCCCCGTTGGAAAGGGCTCGGGCGTATGGCGGCATCCGCCCTGGCAGGCATCGCCGCCGCAGGAATTATACGGGGGCTTCTCTGGCTCTTTCTCGAAGAGGGCATGGCAACTTTATACCAGCTTTTTGGAGGGTGATACGCATGGATAAAACCGCATGGCGCTTGGCACATAAACTTGTTATCGACTATACACGACGGAACACAACTCTTGCGGTGGCGGAATCCTGCACCGGGGGGCTCCTGGGAGGAGCCATTACGGAGATTCCCGGCTCATCGGAGATCTTTCTCGGGGGAGTGCTGGCCTACTCCAACAGCTCTAAAATAGGCATTCTCGGGGTTTCCCCCAAAATCATCGAAGAACATGGGGCGGTAAGTCAGGCCTGCGCCGCTGCCATGGCGGAGGGGGTGCGAAACCTCTTCAATGCCCAGGTGGCTCTCTCCATTACCGGCATAGCTGGCCCCGGAGGAGGTTCTCCGGAGAAGCCCATAGGAACCATCTGGTTCGGTTTCAGTTGGGGAGATCGCACCAAACAGCTTCGCCTGCGCTTTGCTGGCGCCCGGGGGGATGTGCGTTCCCAGGCCCAGAGGGCGGCACTCCAGATTCTTCTGGGAGATTTCAGCGCCTTCGAAGGGTAGGATGTCCAAAATATCTATGAAAGTGGAGGGAAACATGGCTCGAAAACAGGAACTCACCAAGGACGACATGCTGACTCAAGCTCTGGACGATATCAAGTCCAAGTTCGGTGACGGGGCGATTATGCGCCTCGGAGAGAGAACGGAGACCGCGGTGCCGGTGATCTCTTCGGGAATTCTTCCCCTGGATGTGGCTCTGGGAGTGGGAGGATTCCCCCGGGGAAGAATTGTGGAGATCTTCGGCCACGAGGGCACGGGAAAGACCACTCTGGCTCTCCATGCGGTGGCTCAGGCTCAGAAGGCCGGAGGAACCGCCGCTTTCATTGATGCGGAACATGCCCTGGATCCTCGGCTTGCGGCGGCTCTTGGGGTGGATGTCCCCGCCTTGCTGCTCTCCCAGCCCGATAGCGGAGAACAGGCCCTCTTTATCCTCGAAACCCTGGTGCGCAGCGGTGCTGTGGATATCGTCATTATAGATTCTGTGGCGGCCCTCACCCCCAAGGCGGAGATCGACGGCAAGGACATCGGAGAATCTCAGTTGGGGCTCCAGGCCAGGCTTATGTCTTACGCCCTTCGGCGCCTGGCTTCCGCCATATCCCGAAGCGGCAGCCTGGTGATCTTCATCAACCAGCTTCGGGCAAAAATCTCCACGGGGTACAGCCCCGGAGGGCCTCAGGAGACCACCACAGGAGGCCGGGCCCTCAAGTTCTACACCTCCGTTCGTATCGACGTGCGCCGGGGAAAGGGGCTCACCCGGGGAGACGAGGTTTACGGGCACGAGCTCAATATCAAAGTGGTGAAGAACAAACTCGCTCCTCCCTTCCGTACCGCCGCCACTACCCTGGTCTACGGCAAGGGCATACCCAACGAGATGGCGGTGGTGGACTTTGCCATTCAGTTAAAGATTCTCAAGAAAAAGGGTTCCTGGATAGCCTTCAACGGAGAGACCCTCGCCCAGGGCAAAGAAAAACTTGCATCCCTCCTGGAGGAGAAAAAAGATCTCTTCGAAGAGCTTCTCAAGCAGATTCATCAGAAACTTCAAGAGGAGAACATGCTTCTTCTCGGGCCCGGGGAAGATCCCGAAGAAGATGACGAACTCCCCAAGTCTCCCGAAGAGGTGGATCTTCTCATCGAAGAGGGAGAACTGAACATCGACGTGGATTCTCCGGAGGAGCAGTAGATCAAAAATTTTCACAGATAAAAAAGGTGAGGTGGGATAGTATGAAACGGTGGATGGTGCTTTTGAGTGTACTATGCATGATGTTCTGGGGGATCTCCGGAGCTTTGGGGGCGGAGCTTGCAATCGTGACTCCCACGGACGGGCAGGAGGATGTACCCAACACGGTCTGTACCTTGCTCTGGAAGGTCACCAGCGGCGATGAAGAGATCAGCAGTCTTTATACCTACGATATCTATTTCGGGTCCAGTGCGGGGGCCCTCACCACTCCCGTGAGCCAGGGTCTTACGGTTCCCGCCTACACGGTGTCGAATTTAGGGTACGACACCACCTATTTCTGGAAGGTTGAGGCCTCCCGGGTGGGGGAAGATACCCTCGTAAGCAGCATCTGGCGGTTTTCCACCTGGGATGGAGGCGTTCTCACCTTCGAACTTGTGGCTCCTCCGGATATCTCGAACATCACGGATCCCGAGGAGATTGGCAAAAACCGTGTGCTTCTTGAGCAGAATCTCCATTGGAAGTGTACCGCTGGGGGGCTTCTTGTGAACGGGCTCTCCTATACGGTGCGTCTCGGAAAAAGTGGCGCGAATATCCCCGTGGTGGCTTCGGGGGTTACGGATATGATTTACGATCCTGATCTTGCCTACGACCAGGTCTACTACTGGCAGATTACCGCCACGGCTCCGGACGGGCGAAGCTGGACTGGCCCCATCTGGAAATTTTATACCACCGCTCAGACCACCCTGGGAGGAAGCGGCTGTTCTCTGGGAAGCCTCTCCCTCGGAGGAATGCTTTTGTTGCTTCCCCTGGCCTACGGGTTTCTGAAAAAATCGAGAAAGTTCTAGGAGCTGCCCGTCATGGGGGATGAAAAGCTTCGCCTTGGGGATATCCTCATTAAGGCCATGGCCATCACCCAGGACCAGCTCCAGCAGGCCCTGGAGGAGCAGAAAAAGACCCGGGAGCGCCTGGGAGAACTTCTTATCGCCAAGGGGTGGGTGTCGGAGCGTCAGGTCATCGAGGCCTTGGGGAACCAGCTCAAAAAACAGCTCGTCTCCCTCTCCCGGTTCACCCCCATGCCTGAGGCGCTGCAGCTTGTGCCGGAGTACCTTGCCCGAAGGTTACGGGTGGTTCCCATGTCGATCACGGGAAACGGCACCCTCATGGTGGCTATCTCGGATCCTCTGGATGTCTTTTCCCTGGATGAGCTCCGACTCTACACCGATCGGGAGGTGGATGTGAGCCTGGCTGTCCTTTCGGAGATCAACCGGGCTCTGGATCATATCTATCAGGTCAAAGAAGAGGAATCCGGAGATGTGGAAGTGCTCGGCACCGCAGAGGAGCTTCTCAGGGATAGCGCCACCAGCGTGGCCTATCTGGACGAGGCCTTTGCGGTGGATCTGGTGAACCGGCTTATCAACGAAGCGGTGCGGGAGGGGACCTCGGATATTCACCTGGAGCCTCACGAAAAGACCATGCGTATCCGCTTTCGGGTGGACGGGGCTCTCTTTGATGCCCATGAATACCCTCGGGATCGGCACCCTGCGGTCTCCTCCCGGATCAAAATCATGGCCAACATGGACATTGCGGATAAGCGCCGCCCCCAGGACGGCCGGATCATTTTGAAGGTGCAGAACCGCAAGGTGGATTTCCGGGTCTCCTCCCTTCCCACGGTGTACGGTGAAAAGATCGTTATCCGAATTCTGGATCAGGAAAACTCCGTGGTGGGGCTCGATAAGATCGGCTTCTTTCCCGAAGATAAGCGGGCCATCGAAGATATTCTTACGGTGCCCTACGGGGTGATCCTCGTGACGGGCCCCACGGGTAGCGGCAAATCCACCACCCTCTACTCCATGCTGGAGCGGGTGAACCGCCCGGAGGTGAACGTTATCACCGTGGAAGATCCCGTGGAGTACAGCATCCAGGGGATCAATCAGGTACATGTAAACGAAAAGGCGGGGCTCACCTTCGCCAGCGCTCTCCGGTCCATTCTCCGGCAGGATCCCGACAAGGTGATGATCGGAGAGATTCGGGATCTTGAAACCGCCCAAATGGCCATACGGGCGGCTCTCACGGGGCATACGGTCTTCTCCACCCTGCACACCAACGATGCCCCCAGTACGGTGGTGCGCCTCACGGATATGGGGATTCCCCCCTTTCTGGTGGCCTCCTCTCTCATGGCCTCCATCGCCCAGCGTCTTATCCGCCGGGTCTGTACCTACTGCCGGGAGGAGATGATCGTGCCGGATAACCTGGCCCATCCGGAGCTTCTTCCCAAGGGAAGCCGGATCTACAAGGCCCAGGGGTGCGATGCCTGCCGGGGAACGGGGTACTCCGGGCGAACCGCCATTTTCGAAGTCATGCTGATAAATGATTCCATTCGCAAGCTCATTGTGGAAAATGCCTCCGCCCGGGAGATCTACAAGCAGGCCCGGATAGAGGGGATGCGAACCCTTCGGGAGCAGGGGCTGCGGAAGGTCTACGAGGGAGAGAGTACTCTGGAAGAGGTGCTTCACGTAACCATGGCTTGATACCACCTCCGGAGAGTTTCCCGAAAAATACCAGGGAGGGGAAGAGATGACCACGTCCATCGTCACGCTTCTTGAAGAGACCCTTCGGGGGGATGCCAGCGATCTGCACGTGGGGGTGGGTATATCCCCCGCCCTCCGGAAGGATGGAGATCTGGAGTATCTCACGGATTACCCCGCCTTTTCTCCGGAAGAGGTCTGGTCCATGGTGCGGGAACT
>NPIG01001186.1_pt1 | contig 14836 bp, 15 predicted proteins | sample 8637441 | NCBI WGS metagenome assembly NPIG01 (sample SAMN07420675, study PRJNA396082) | bioreactor metagenome | isolation source: sample BR6 brine-fed electro-methanogenic bioreactor BR | place: Japan: Kochi | collected 2016-06-14 | reverse complement strand
GCTGCTGCTGACCATGCCGGACAACACCTACTGGCGCCTCGGCGAGTCGGTCGGCAAGGCGTGGAAGGATGGGGTGACTCTTAAAAACCAGTTGGAGGAAAACAATGCTCAAGTTTGAGATGGACCAGGACAAATGCACCCGATGCGGGCTCTGCGCCAAGGATTGCCCGGTGAGCATCATCGACATGCAGGCCGGCACCCCGGCCATCGCTCCGGAGCGGGAAGCGGCATGTTTCAAATGTCAGCATTGCCTGGCGATCTGTCCCACCGGGGCTCTTGCGATTCTCGGCAAAAAGCCCTGGGACAGCCGGCCCCTCAAAGGCAACCTCCCGGACCCCGATCAGCTGGAAACCCTCATCAAGGGGCACCGCTCGGTGCGCCGGTATCGCGACGAAAACCTGGAACCGGAACTGCTGCAGCGCCTGCTCGATGCGGCCTGGCAGGCGCCGACCGGGCACAACGCCCGCCAGGTGCGGTTCACCCTGATCGATGACAAGAAGGCGATTGCCAGGTTCCAGGAGCGGACCATGACGGCCCCGGCGCAGGTGGTGCGGGTCAATCTCTGAGCGGATGGCGGTTCAAGCCTCCGGCAAGTCCTTGACCAGGGGCCCCTCGTCCCCCTGCAGCTTTCCGGCGAGAAAATCGATAAACACCCGGATGCGCGAGGCCAGGCTGGTGTGGCGGTAATAGACGGCGTGAACCGGCTGCGGCCTGAGCAGGGTGTGCTCGGCGAGAAGCTCCACCAGCCGCCCGGCCCTGAGATCGTCGTAAGTATGCAGGTCGGATAGGCAGACGATCCCCTCGCCGAGCAGGGCCAGATGCCGCAGAGTCTCGCCGCTCGAAGCCTTGAGGCGGGGGGCGGTCGGCCACAGCTCTCCGCGGGTCGACTTGAGGGGCCACTGGTTGAGCCCTTCCGGCTGGGTGAAGCCGAGCACCCGGTGCCGGTCGAGATCCTCCGGCGTTTGCGGCTCGCCATCGCGTTCGAGGTAATCCGGGCTGGCCAGCACCCGACGGCGGGAGACGCCCAGGGAGCGGGCGGTGAGGGAGGAGTCGGTCAGTTGGCCGATGCGCAGGGCGACATCGCAGCGCTCTTCGAGCAGATCGATGATCCCCTCGCTGCTGGTCAGCTCCAGCTCGATCTGCGGGTAGCGCCGGGTGAACTCGGGCACATAGGGGACCACGCAGTGCAGCATGAAGGGGGAGGCGGTATCGACCCGCAGGCGGCCGGCGGGACGCCGGCTGCACTCGAAGAGCTGATCCTCGGCCGCCTCCATCTCCCGAAGGATGCGGCGGGCCCGCTCAAGAAAGAAGATCCCCTCCTCGGTCAGCTCCTGGCGCCGGGTGGTGCGGGTCAGCAGGGTGACGCCCAGCTTCTGCTCCAGCCTCGCCAGGGTGCGGCTGACGCTCGAAGGGTTCTGCCCCAGAATCTGGGCCGCCGAGCTGACCTGGCCGCTCTCCACCACGGTCACAAAGGTCAGCAGTTCGTCCGAATGGGTTTTCATTGTTGCTCCCGACGCAAATATATTTTGTCGACAGAGGGCTTTTTCAGCAAAAGTAAGCCTACTATAGTCTCTCCAGACAAAGCAAGCACGGCCTCCCCAGGGAATGGCCGCAGGAGAAAGGATCGAAACACCATGAAGCAGATTTTCGAAGAAGCACGCATCGGCCCCCTCACCCTCAAGAACCGCCTGGTGCGCAGCGCCACCTGGGAAAACCTGGCCGACGAAAAGGGGCACATGACCTACCCCCTCTACCAGGTGCACAAGGAGCTCGCCGCCGGCGGCGTGGGCCTGATCATCACCGGCTACGCCTTCGTCACCCGCGACGAGCAGCCCAACCCCGGCATGCTGGGGATCTACGACGACAGCTTCATCACCGAGTACCGCAAGCTCACCGACATGGTGCACGAGCAGGGCAGCCGCATCGTCATGCAGATCGCCTACGGCGGCACCCAGACCGGCTATCCCCCCGAAGGCCGGACCATCTGGGGCCCCTCCGAGGTGGCCGACCTGGCCACCGGCGTGGTGCCGACGCCGATGACCCAAGAGGACATCCGCTCGCTGGTGCAGGCCTTCGGCGACGCCGCCGCACGGGCGAAAGAGGCCGGCTTTGACGGGGTGCAGATGCACGGCGCCCACAACTACCTGCTCAGCCAGTTTCTCAACCCCTACTACAACCGCCGCACCGACGAATACGGCGGCAGCGTCGAGAACCGAACACGAATGCATCTGGAGGTCTACGACGAGATCCGCCGTCGGGTCGGTGAGGATTATCCGGTCATGATCAAGGTCAACGGCGAGGATTTCATCGACGGCGGCGCCACCATCGAGGACAGCCTGGCCCTGGCCAAGATGCTGGATGAACGCGGCATCGACGCCATCGAGATCAGCGGCGGCACCGGCGGCTCGGGGGAGAAGATTCCCGCCCGCCTCAAGATCAATACCCCGCAGAAGGAGGCCTACCACGCCGAGCACGCCAAGAGGATTGCGGAGTCGGTCAAGGCCCCGGTGCTCCTGGTCGGCGGCCTGCGCTCCCCGGAGGTGATCGAGGGGCTGCTGCAGAGCACCGGCATCGAACTCTTCTCCCTGTCGCGCCCCCTGCTGGCCGAGCCGGACCTGCCCCACCGCTGGCAGAGCGGCGACCGCACCCGGGCCCGCTGCGTCTCCTGCAATGGCTGTCTGCAGTACCGCAAGGGCGGCAACTTCTGCATCCTTCCCCGGAAAGGATAAACCCACATGCCCGAGTTGACCCTCATCGCCACCCTGGTGGCCAAAAGCGCATCGGTGGACGCCGTCAAAGTAGAACTGACCAGGCTCGTCGAACCGAGCCGCCGGGAACCCGGCTGCCTCGACTACCGCCTCCACCAGAGCCCGTCCGATCCGGCGATCTTCGTCTTTTACGAGCGCTGGCAGAGCGAGGCCCACCTTGAGCGTCACACCGAAAGCGCTCACTATTTAAGATTCCGCGAAGCGACCGACAACCTGGTGCAGGAGCGGATCCCGCGGAAACTGACCCGCCTCGCCTGAGATTCCAGGCCGGGTAAAGACATTCACACACAAAGAAGGGAAATCGAGATGAAAAAACTCGCCGCACTTTTGGGCCTCCTGCTTTCAACCGCCGGTGTCATGCCGGCCTTCGCCCAGGCGGAAGGGAAGCAGGTGCTGATGGTGGTCACCAGCGCCGAGCGCATGAGCAACGGCAAGCCGACGGGGCTCTGGCTGGAGGAGTTCGCCGTCCCCTATCTGCTGTTCAAGGAAGCGGGCTTCGAGGTGACCGTGGCCAGCCCCAAGGGAGGCAAAGCCCCCGTCGACGAGCGCAGCCTCAAGGAGGGGGGGCAGGTCTTCGAATGGGCCAACGCCATTGTGGCGTTGGATGCCACCGTCAGGCTCGACCAGGTGCAGGCCCAGGGGTTTGACGCCATTTTCCTCCCCGGGGGGCACGGGACCATGTTCGACTTCCCCGACGATCCCGACCTCAAGCGTCTGCTCCATCGTTTCGCCGCCGAAGACAAGGTGATCGCGGCGGTCTGCCACGGCCCCGCCGGCCTGGTGGGGGCGAAAAAGGCCGACGGCACGCCTTTGGTGGCCGGCAAAACCATCACCGCCTTTACAGACGCCGAGGAGATCGCCGTCGAGCTCGACAAGGCCATGCCCTTCATGCTCGAAACCAGGCTTCGCAAGGAAGGGGCGACGTTCGTGGTTGGGGAGAAGTGGGCCGCGCACACCCAAGTCGACGGCAAGCTGGTCACCGGCCAGAACCCCGCCTCCAGCAAGGGCGCGGCCGAGGCGGTGATCCAACTCTTGACCACGCGGTAGCAAGGCAGCTTAATCCAGATCCCGCCACCTAAACAAAGATGCGCCGATCGGGCCGGCCCCGATCGGCGCGTTCGATAGAGAGACACATCCATCAGCGTATGCATCTCGATTTGCAGGAGTTTTAGGATTCGTCCAAAATGGGTGACTTCTCATAGCCTTCGGGCATAGTTTTTTGGCACTGCCCCACTTGTAATGAAATTCGCTTTGGGATNNTGGGGGCGGCAGAGAGGTGGGAACTGCCCTTTATTAATGTCAGTGCGACAATCCCCATGAAAGTACTCCTGCAAAAACTGTTGACAAAATGTCTTGCATTGGCCAGACTGACTAAACAGTCGGTTTTTTCACGGCAGGGGCAATATTTAGCATGAGCAAAAGAGAGCAAATTTTACAGGCGGCACTGAAACTTTTTACAGAGTTTGGCTTCCGTGGCACTTCCACGGCAGAGATCTCTAAGCAGGCTGGTGTTGCTACTGGCACCCTCTTTCATCACTTCAAGAGTAAGGAAGAGTTGATTGAGGAACTGTATCTGGGTGCCAAAACCGAACTGGCTGACTATCTTCAAGCGGCCTGCTCCGACGTAACTGAACTAGAAAAAACAATCAAACAGTTCTGGTTTGCCTATGTCGAATGGGCTATTAGCCATGAAAGTCAGTACCGATTCTTTAAACACTGCGAGGCGTCTCCCTACATTAGCGAATCAGTACGGGAGCAAGGGATGGCCAAATTCGCGTTCATCATTGAGGACTTTTCGGAACTTACGCGAAAGCGAGACGATAAAGTCTCCGAAATGATGTTGCTTGATATCTATGCCGGAGCAATGGATGGTTTCATCCGCCACCTGCTGAACAATCCAGAGACAAAGACTGACAAGCCGCAATGGGAAAGCGCCTGCAGCCTCTGCTGGAAGATACTAATATAAAAAATTTTACCATCAGAATAGACCGATTAGTCGGTCTAGGTGTGGACAATGGGATTACAACATGAAAAAGGCGATTAAGATGATATTGACCATGATTTTATTGCTAATCGGCACCGCACTGCTTTTTGCCGCGTGCGCTCCGCAAATCGGTGCACCAAGTAAGCATGCACGCATCTCCAAGTCTGCCAACTATCGTGATGGCAAATTTCACAATAATGTCACCACCACTATGGAGATGTTTACACCTGAGATGGTGGAAGCGACCAAAGAGCAGTTCTTCGGTGAACAGGTGCGGGTTCCGACAACTCAGGTTCCGTCACTCTCGGTCGACCCCGCCGCAATTGGTAAGGCCACGGATACAAGAGTGACCTGGCTCGGTCATTCGACCCTATTGATTGAAGTCGACGGGCAGGTGCTTCTGACCGATCCGGTTTTCAGTGATCGCGCCTCACCGTTGTCCTTTATGGGGCCGAAACGCTTTCCTTCAGAGATGCCGCTCAAACCAAACGACATCCCCTATGTCGACGCCGTGCTGATCTCCCATGATCATTACGATCATCTCGATCATCAGAGCATTCTCAAACTGAAGGAAAAGGTTGGGCGTTTCTATGTTCCTCTCGGTGTCGGCGGCCACCTAAAGCGATGGGGCGTCGAAAGTAACAAGATTTTCGAACTCGACTGGTGGCAGGAAGAACAACTGAAAGGGCTGACCCTAGCGCTGACTCCCACGCGTCACTTCTCCGGTCGGGGGCTTCGACGCGATCAAACACTATGGGGATCGTGGGTGGTCATCGGTGAGGCCGAGCGCCTCTTCTTCGGTGGGGACTCAGGCTACTTCGATGGGTTCAAGGAGATCGGCAGGAAATATGGTCCCTTCGATATAACCATGCTCGAATCCGGCGCGTATAACAAGGCCTGGTCTGAAATCCATATGATGCCGGAAGAGACCGTTCAGGCGCACATCGATTTGAGAGGGGAGCTGTTATTGCCTATTCACTGGGCGAAATTCAACCTGTCAATTCATAGCTGGACCGAGCCGATAGAACGTCTTCTTGCTGCTGCCGAAGCGCAGCAGGCTCGAGTCGTGGCACCGATTCAAGGTGATTCGTTTGCCCTTCAAAACCCTCCGCAGTTGGGTTTCTGGTGGGATTCGGTCGAGGACAAGAAAAGGTCTAAAGTTCTTGCCAGCAACATTGTTACTGGCAATCAAAGCATCGTGAAAAATAACTGAACGACAAAAGTTGAGAGGGAAAAGAATGGATCTGTGTAGCGCCAGGACGCGCATACCGCTCAACTTGTTTCTTCCGCAGCGAAGAAAGCCCAACCCTCGCCACGCGATCCTCGAATCGGACAGGGATCTGTCGGGGAAGACAATCGTGTTCAGGGCGGGACGGCTGGCATAGGTCGTGTGGCCGTCGAGATGCTCTACGGGATCGGCGCAAGCGTGGTTCTTCCCGGCCGGGACCAGGCAAAGGGCCAGACCCTGGTTCGCGAACTGACGACGGCCGGGGGGCTGGGGTCTTTTCGGGTTCCATTTTTTCTACTTCAGGGCCTTGAAAGGCCAGCCCGATCGCCTATTTCAAGTATCTGATCCAAAATTCTGGATTCTCCGCCATGGGCCAGAACATCCCCGCGAATTTACTCTTCGGTGCAATTGAAGCAATAGCAAACTTTTATCGGCATCGCTTTGGTCCTTCCGGATATTGGTTTGGTCACCCGGCTTCACTCAGCGCCGGCTTGTAATACTTTTTCTGCAGCCAGAAGGCCACATTGACCAGGGCAATCAGGGCCGGAACTTCGACCAAAGGGCCAATCACGGCGGTAAAGGCAACGGCAGAATCGAGTCCAAAGACCGCCACCGCCACGGCGATGGCCAGCTCGAAGTTGTTTCCTGCGGCGGTGAAGGCGACGGTGGCGGTCTTCGAATAATCCGCCCCGACCTTGACCCCCATGAAGAAGCTGACCAGGAACATCACCGCGAAGTAGATCAGCAGGGGGACGGCGATGCGCACCACATCGAGGGGAATGGTCACGATCAGCTCCCCTTTGAGGCTGAACATGACGAGGATGGTGAACAGCAGGGCGATCAGGGTGATGGGGCTGATTTTAGGGATGAAGACCTTTTCGTACCAGTCTCGCCCTTTAATTTTGAGCATGACAAAGCGGGTCAGCATCCCGGCAACAAAGGGGATACCAAGATAGATCGCCACGCTTTCGGCGATCTGACCGATGGTCACCTCGACCACCGCCCCCTGCAGGCCGAACAGCGGTGGCAGTATGCTGACGAAGAACCAGGCGTAGACCGAGTAGAAGAGCACCTGGAAGACCGAGTTGAAGGCGACCAGCCCGGCGCAGTACTCGGTGTTTCCCTTGGCCAGTTCGTTCCAGACGATGACCATGGCGATGCAACGGGCCAGGCCGATCATGATCAGGCCGACCATGTACTCGGGGCGGTCGGGCAGGAGCAGGACCGCCAGAGCAAACATCAGAATCGGGCCGATGACCCAGTTCTGGACGAGTGAGAGGCCGAGCACGCGCACGTCGCGGAAGACCTGGGACAGCTTCTCGTAGCGCACCTTCGCGAGGGGTGGGTACATCATCAGGATCAGCCCGATCGCGAGCGGGATGTTCGTCGTCCCGTGAGAGAGGCTGTCCCAGAAGCGCCCGACGCCCGGCCAGGCGACTCCGAGACCGACGCCCGCCGCCATCGCGAGGAAGATCCAGACGGTCAGGTATCGGTCGAGAAGCGAGAGTCCGCGGGCCACGCTCTGGCGCACCATCTGGTGTCTCCGTGCCGCAGAGAACTGCGGCGATGGCTATTTGGCGAAAAGGGAAAATAACGGGCACAGGGAGAGGTGTCAAGGCGTTTGGCGGGGGGTGGTTTGGCGGCCCGTTGGCGAAGAGGGAATCTCTCCGCGTTAGCCCTTCTCATCAGGGGCTCTTGCCGTTGGTATTCTTGGGTTCCAAGCAAGGAGCCGGTCGTGACGGAGAAACACGAGAAGGACATCGCACTGCGGGATGGCACGACGATTCACGTGCGCCCACTCGTAAGCGCCGATCAGCAGCGCCTGATCGAATTCTGGGGGAGGGTGTCCGAAGAGGCGCGGCGGCTCGGCTTCGTGCGGCCGCTCGTCATGGGCCCGAGGGAGGCACGGCGCTTTTTCTCCTACGGCCCCGAGCGGGTGCGCGCTCTCGTTGCGACGCTCGGACACGGCGACCGGGAGCGCATCGTCGGGATCGCGCGTTACAAACGGCACGAAGGGGAGGGGCGCTCGGCGGAGCTCGGCGCGCTGGTCTAAGACGCGCAGCAGAGGCGCGGCATCGGGATGGCGCTGCTCCGCGAGCTCGTCGGGCTCGCCCGCGAGCAGGACATCGAACGCTTCACCGGCGAGGTGCTAGAACAGAACGAGGCGGTGCAGCACCTGCTCGCCGAGCTAGGCCTCGGCGTGAAGACCACACCCGTGGGCGGCCCCCTCGTGCACACCTCGATCTCGGTGGCCGAGACGCCGGACTTCCTCGCGGCCGTCGCCGCGGACGAGAAAGCCGCCGCCCACCAGGCGCTGTCTCGCTTCCTCAAGCCCGCGGCCGTCGCGGTCGTCGGTGCCTCGCGCAATCCGAGCGCGATCGGCGGCTTGATCTTCCAGAACATCCTCCGCGGTGGCTTCGAGGGAGCGGTCTACCCCGTCAACCCGAAGTCGCCGACGGTGCAGTCCGTCGCGGCGTATCGCTCGCTCGCGGAGTGCCCGACGGTCCCCGACCTCGCGATCCTCTGCGTCCCTCCGAAGGTCGTCGTCCCCGTCGTCGAGGAGGCGGGGCGCCTCGGCGTGCGCGCGGTGTGCGTGATCACGGCAGGCTTCGCCGAGGCGGGTGGTGACGGTGAGGCGCTCCAGGACGCGTTGATGAAGACGGCGCGGGGGCACGGGATGCGGATCGTCGGACCGAACTGCCTCGGTTTGGCGAACGCGGCGGGCTCGGTGCGTCTGAACGGGACTTTCAGCACGATCTTCCCGGCGCCGGGGCGCGTCTCCTTCTCGTCGCAGTCTGGAGGGATGGGCCTCGCTCTGATCGACCACCTCGAGAGACTCGGGCTCGGACTCGGCAGCTTCGTCTCCGTCGGCAACAAGGCCGACATCTCGGGAAACGACCTGCTCCTCTACTGGGAGGACGACCCCGAGACGGACGTGATCCTGCTCTACATGGAGTCGTTCGGGAACCCGCGCCGATTCTCGCGTATCGCGCGGCGCATCTCGAGGAAGAAACCGATCGTCGCGGTGAAGTCGGCGCGCTCGGGCGCCGGCGTGCGCGCGGCGTCGTCGCACACGGCGGCGCTCGCGTCGGGAGACGTGGCGGTCGACGCCCTCTTCCGGCAGGCGGGTGTGATCCGTACGGACACTCTCGAGGAGCTCTTCGACGTCGCCACCCTGCTGTCGAGTCAGCCGCTGCCCAAGGGGCGGCGCGTCGCCATCCTGACCAACGGAGGCGGCCCTGGCGTGCTCGCCGCGGACGCGTGTGAAGCGCATGGCCTCGAGGTCCCGGAGCTCGCCGAGCCGACGAAGGCGGCGTTGCGCACGATCCTCGCGGACGAAGCGGGTGTGTCCAATCCGGTCGACATGATCGCGAGCGGAGGTGCCGAGCACTACAGGCGCGCGATTCCGGTCCTCGGCAACGCCGAGGAGGTGGATGCGGTCATCGTGATCTTCACGCGCCCGGTCTACGTGCTGCCTTCGGACGTCGCCCGCGCGATCGTCGAGGCGCGCCAGGAGATCCCCGCGCACAAGCCGGTGCTTGCGGTCTTCATCTCTTGCCAGGGACAGCCCGCCGAGCTTGCAGCCGCTCGGATCCCCGGATATCCCTTCCCAGAGGAAGCGGCGCGCGCGCTCGGGCACGTGGTGCGATACGGAGAGTGGCGCCAGAAGGCACTCGGGAACGTCTGTCGTCCGGACGGGCTCGCACCACGCAAGGCGCGGGCACTGTGTCACGAGCGAATGGGGCGATCTGGCGCCGAGATCGCCGAGTCCGGCGGGGTCTGGCTCGACTTCGAGGACGCTGCGGCGATTCTCGATTGCTACGGCATCCCGCGCGCCGCGTCACGGCTCGTCTCGAGCCCCGAGGAAGGGGCGGCAGCCCAGGCGGAGATCGGGGCGCCCGTGGCGGTCAAGGCTTCGACATCGATCCACAAGACGGACGTCGGCGCGTTGCGGCTCGGGCTCTCTTCGCCGGAAGCCGTCGCCGAGGCGATCCGGGAGATGGACGCCCAACTCATCGAAGCGGGCCTCGGCGAGCATGCGGGGCGTTGGCTCGTCCAGCAGATGGTGAGCGGGGGTGTCGAGGTGGCGGTGGGCGTCACGCACGACCCGTCTTTCGGGCCGCTCGTCATGGTCGGCATGGGAGGCACGCTCGTCGAGCTGCACAAGGACGTCGCGCTGCGCATTACCCCGCTGACCGACGTCGACATCCACGAGATGCTGCGCTCGCTGCGCATGTATCCACTGCTGACCGGGTATCGAGGGGCGGCGCCCGTCGACATCGCCGGGCTCGAGGCCCTTCTCCACCGCGTCGGCGCGATGGTCGAGGATCTCCCGGAGATTCGGGAGCTCGATCTCAACCCCGTCTTCGTCAGGGAGGATGGTGTCGTCGCGGTCGACGTCCGTTTGAAGATCGGTTGACCGAGGTTTTGTACGGCACGAGGCGCTGGCAGGGGTAGCTTCTTCAGGAAGTGTGGAGCTGCTCGATGTCGCGTCTCGTTCTTCTGTGCTCGATCGGCCTCTTCGGCTTCGGCGCCGCCCTCGCGGAGCCGACGCCCTCGTTCACGAATCCCCTTTCCGTGCACGCGGAGGGGGTCGGAGCCGTCACGAGCTGTGCCGACCCGACCTTGCTTCGCTCGCGCGTCCCCGGGGACGACGACTGGGTGATGATCTGCACCAGCGATCCGCTGAACGGCGACGACCGCAACGCCCAGGGCGCGTTGATCCACCGCCGGCTCCCGATGTTCCGCTCGGAGGACCTCGTTACCTGGAGTTACGTCGGGGATGCGCTGTCTCTCCCGCCGGTCTGGGCGGAGTCCTGGGCGAATCTCTGGGCCCCGGAGCTCGTGGAGCACGCTGGAATCTACTACCTCTACTTCACGGTGACGGACACCCGCTATATGACGAGCGGGGAGCTCGGTTGCTTCTCGGACAGCGCGATCGGTGTCGCGACGGCGAGCTCGCCGACGGGGCCGTGGACGATCCACGACGAGCCGGTCGTCCCGCCGCGCCGTCTCGGTGCTGGATGCGACTTCGCGACGACCTACGACCCCGACCTCGTCGAGGATCCGGGCAGCAGCGAGGCGTGGCTCTTCTTTGGCGGTTACAGAGGCGGGATCGCCGTCCGGCGTCTCGAGGCGGACTGGCTCGGCACCGTGGAGACGAGTGAACACGCGGTCGCCTCCGAGCGCTACGAGGGCGCGGAGGTCTTTCATCGCGATGGCCACCACTACCTGTTCGCCTCGCCGAACGGGTGCTGCAACGGTGACCTGACCGGCTACTCGGTGATGGTTGGCAGGGCCGATGCGCTGACGGGCCCCTACCTCGACCGCTCGGGGCAGGACCTGCTCGAAGCCCGTTCGGGCGGGAGTTGGGTGCTCGGGCCGACGGGCGGGGCCTACGTGGGGCACGGTCACGTCAGCGTCTTCGAGGACGCGAACGGGCTGAGTTACATGGCGTACCACGCGATCGAAACCGCGCGTCCGTTCTTCGCGGGCGAGGACGGCTTCACGCGCCGGCCCGTGCTGCTCGATGCGCTGAGTTGGGACGAGGACGGCTGGCCTCTCGTCGCTGGTGGGTGGGGAAGCGTCGAGTGTGAGCAGAGCGCGCCGGCTGCGCAGGAGGGCATGGCGAGCGCGCCCTACGACGCGCGGCGGGTGATCGACGCGCCGGGGGCGCTTCTCCCCGCGTACAGCGACACCTTCGACGCTGGGCTCGAGGAAGAGTGGGAGTGGGTCCGACCCCCGGCGGACTCGCAGTGGGCGGTGGAGACGGGCGAGCTTCGCATCGCGACGAGCGCGAGCGAGCTGCACGAGAACGCGAACAGCGCGCCGGTGCTGTTGCGTCCGGCTCCCGAGGGCGACTTCGTCGTGGAGAGCGCGCTCCGCTTCGACGTGCCGGCGTCCGGGGGCGGCCATGACTACGCGCAGGCGGGGCTCGTCCTCTACGCGGACGACGATCGCTATCTCAAGCTGGTCCACGTGGCGATCGGCGGGACCCGGCAGGTGGAGTTCGGGAAGGAGTTGCCCGCGCGAGGCAGCGGCTGGCCACGCTACGGCGGCAGCAGCGTTGGGGCGCCCGGCGCACGCACGGAGTTGCGACTCGCGGTCAGGCGCGTGGCGGCCGGACTCGTCGCGGTCAGCCCGTACACCCGGGCCGACGGCGGGGTGTGGGAGCGCGGGAGCACCTGGACTCACGAGCTCGGGGGGGCCTTTCGCATCGGATTGGTCGCGATGAACCGCGCGGGCTATACGGCCCGCTTCGAGCACTTCAGCGCCTACGCGCTCGAAGCCTATCCTTGCGAGGATGTGGACCTTCGCGACCCGTGCCGTCCCACGGAGCTCGGGGAAGTGATGGGTGTGGCGGTCGAGGCCTCCGAAGAAGGGTGGGTGCTTCGCTGGGACGCGCTGTGGGGCGCGAGCGCCTACGACGTCTCGGTGAGTGCACTGAACGAGCTAGGGCCGGGAGACTACGGCTCGTGTCTCGCACGCGCCCATGCCGGGACGCGTCTCGCGCTCGAGCCGAGCGGCGAGGCCGGTGAGGGGTACCTCGTGCGGGGCGCGGATGCTTTCTGCGGGCGCCAAGGGAGCTGGGGCGCGGGCCGCGTCAACGAGAACCCGGCTGCGTGTCCCTGAGCTCGATGGGCCGAGGGTGCCAGGCGTTTCTACGAAGGCTTTCGTTGCCATTACGAAGAACTTCGTATAGTGTCCTCGTGACAGGTCTCCCACGAGCGAGGACTAGCGATGGTACCGGGCAGGGATCGCGAAGAACCGACTGAAGCCGAGCTCGCCATTCTCACGGTGCTGTGGAGCCGTGGCTCGGCCACGGTGCGCGAGGTGCACGACGAGTTGTCACCGACGCGGGGCACCGGCTACACGACGGTGCTCAAACTCATGCAGATCATGGCGAGGAAGGGGCTCGTCTCGCGTGACGAGTCGAAGCGGACCCACATCTACCGTCCCGCGGTCGATCGCGCCGAGNNACAGCGCGGTCTCGTGGGGCGATTGATGCGTCGTGCGTTCGAGGGCTCGGCCGCCAAGCTCGTGCAGAGTGCTCTCGACGCGGGAGACGGCTCGCCGACCGAGGTGGAGGAGATCCGGCGTTTGCTCGACGAGTACGAGGAGCGCCACCGGTGATCACGGGCGCGGACCTCGAGCCCGGCTCGCTGTCGCCCATGCTTCAGGCGCTCGCCTGGGCGCTCCTGCACTTCCTCTGGCAGGGGGCGCTCGTCGCGTTGGTGCTCGCGCTCGTGCTGGCCGGGCTCCGAAACGCCCGTGCCGAGTTGCGCTACACCGTCTCGGTGGGCGCCGTCGGCGTGATGGCGGTGCTCCCGCCGTTGACATTCCTCGTTGTCCTCGACGCGCTGCGGAGAGAGTTGCCCGCCGACCCCGCGCTCGTCCTCGCCGCGCTCTCGGAGCACGTCGCGCTGCCGGGAGCCGGAGCGGCGCCGTGGCTTCTCGCGGCGTGGTGTCTTGGCGCGCTCGTGATGGCGCTGCGTCTCGCGGGCGGCTTCAGCTATGTCCACCTCGTGTTGCGGCGCCAGCTCGTGCCACTCGGCGAGGAGTGGGAACAACGCGTCGCCACGCTCGCCCGGCGGCTCGGCGTCACGCGTCGCGTCACCATTGCCGGTACGCGCGAAGCGCAGGGGCCACTCGTGATCGGCTGGCTCCGCCCGACCATCCTCTTCCCGCTCTCGCTCGCGACACGCTTGCCCCAAGATGCGCTCGAGGCGCTGCTGCTTCACGAGCTCGCCCACGTCCGGCGCCACGATGCGCTCGTCAACCTCATGCAGTGCGTCGTCGAAGTCCTCCTCTTCTACCACCCGGTCGTCTGGTGGATCTCCCGGCGCGTGCGCGTCTTGCGCGAGTACTGCTGCGACGACATGGCCGCGGCCCACGCCGGGAGCGCGCTCGACTATGCGCGCGCATTGACCGCGGTCGCCGAAGTGCGTCATCGCGATCTTGCCTACGCACAGCACGCGGGGGCGGGGTCGTTGCGGCGGCGAGTCCTTCGCCTGATCACTCGCGAGGGCCGGGCAGGCGACGGAGCGTGGCGCTCCGCGGCGCTGCTCCTGCTGCTCGCGCTGGGGGCGGCGCTCGGCGGCGCCTCGTTCATGCATCGTGCCCACACGGAGGAGGCGCTTGGGATTGCCTGGCTCCCGCGCTCGATCCAGGCCTTGGCGCCCGAGCTGCGCCAGGCTGCCGAGGCGCACGGCGTTGACCCCGAGCTGCTCGCGCTCGTGACCCTCGTCGAGTCGGCAGGGCAGCCCGCGGCGAAGAGCAGCCGCGGGGCGCTCGGACTGATGCAGGTCATGCCCGAGACGGGGCGCGCGATCGCTGCGGAGCGTGGCATCGCCGGCTTCACGCCCGAGGGGCTGCTCGACCCACGGGTCAACCTCGACTTCGGCGCGTGGTATCTCGCACGTCAGCTCGCCGCGTTCCCCGCGCCGCGCGAAGAGGAGCGCGTCGCGAGGGCCGTCGCCGCGTACAACGGCGGCCCGACGGTGCTGCGGGCTCACCTCGTCGAAGGGCAGGAACTCCCGGCAGAAACGCAGCGGTACCGGGAGCTCCTGACAGCAATGTGGCGTGAACGAGAAGACGAGCGCTCTCCCGCACTAGAGGAGTTCCTCAGCCGCTTCTAGTGTCCCGAACCGGGCACGCGACGGCTTCGATCTCAGATTCGGCAATCGGCTCTGTAGGCTACCGCGACATCCGGACGCCCGAGCCGCGCGACGAGTGATTCGCCTGCTCAGCCGCGGAGCTCGAGGAGCCCGGCATGCACGCCGCGCAAGTGGTGCGCCGCGCAGAGCGAGACCCGGTTCGTGGGCGCCTCGCTGCCGCCCTTGGAGCGGAAGACGA
>NPIG01001037.1_pt2 | contig 14840 bp, 13 predicted proteins | sample 8637441 | NCBI WGS metagenome assembly NPIG01 (sample SAMN07420675, study PRJNA396082) | bioreactor metagenome | isolation source: sample BR6 brine-fed electro-methanogenic bioreactor BR | place: Japan: Kochi | collected 2016-06-14 | reverse complement strand
GCGGGTCGGGCCGGGGCGGCCGTGCTCGAGCAGCGCGGCGGCCGCGCTCTCCGGCGTGAACGCCGCCTGCAGGAGCTCGGGCACCAGGCCGCGGCCGACGACGAGGTTGACCAGGCTGACGTACGGCACCTTGACCGCCATCCGCCCGATCCAGTAGGTCAGCGTCGAGGTCTTGTAGACGACGACCGGCGGCACGCCGCGCAGCGCGACCTCGAGGGTTGCGGTGCCGGAAGCGACGAGCGCGGCGTCACAGGCGTCGAGCGCTCCCGTGAACGCCCCGCGCAGCGCGACGACGGGCAGGCCCGACGCGGCGACGGGGTCGTCGACGAGCTCCGGGCTCAGCGTGTCGGCCACCGGCAGCAGGAAGGCCGCGCCCGGGTCGCTCTCGAGCACCNNCGGCGCGCGGTCTCGAGCATCGGCGTCAGGTGGCGCTCGATCTCGCCGCGCCGCGAGCCCGGCAGCAGGCCGTAGACGCTCTGACCCGGGTCGAGGCCGAGGCGGCGGCGCGCGTCGGCGACGTCGACATCCACGCGCCCGGTCCCCGCGAGCGGGTGCCCCGCGTAGGTCACCGGCACGCCGTGCTCGCGGTAGAAGTCGCGCTCGAACGGGAAGAACACGATCATCCGCCGCACGCGCTCGCGGATCACCTTGACCCGCCCCGAGCGCCAGGCCCAGAGCTGCGGGCTGATGAACCACACCACGGGGACGCCAGCCGCCACCGCCGCCTTCGCGAGCATCAGGTTGAAGTCCGGGAAGTCGACGAGCAGCAGAGCGTCGGGGCGCGTCTCGCGCACGCGGCGCTTGAGGTCTTTGAGCGCCGCGCGGATCTCGCCGAGGCGCGCGAGCACCTCCGAGATCCCGACGACGCCGAGGTCCTCGGCGCGGTGATGGAGCGTCACCCCCTCGCGTTCGAGACAGCGTCCGCCGACGCCGTCGAAGACGAGCTCCGGGCAGTGCGCCTTCGCCGCGGCGACGAGGCCGGCGGCGTGGCGGTCCCCCGACGCCTCCCCGGCGACGACCATCACGCGCCGCGCGCCGCTCATCGGCGCGCCCGCTTGCCGACGCTCGGGTCGGCGGCGTTTTCCTCGGCGAAGGCCTCGAGCTCGAGCAGCCGCTTCTGGACGCGGGCCTGCCCTTCCTCGATCGGCGCGCCGCGCTCGATTTCGATCGGCTCACCGTACGCGATCAGCGCCCGCGAGAACGGCTTCGGCACGACGAAGCGATCCCAGGTGTTGAGCTTCCACGCGCGGTCGACACCGATCGCCATCGGGACGATCGGCACGCCGCTCATGCCGGCGGCGGCGATGCAGCCGGGCTGCACGACCCGCGCCGGCCCACGCGGGCCGTCGGGGGTGAAGCCGATATCGGAGCCGCCGCGCAGCTCGCGCATCATCAGGCGCAGCGCCGCGCCGCCGCCGCGCGTCGTCGAACCCCGCGCCGCCGCGTAGCCGAAGTACTCCACGGTCTTCGCGATCAGCTCGCCGTCTCTGTGCTGGCTGATCATGAACACGAGGCGCGGCCCGATGTAGCTGTAGACCATCATCAGGAGGTGCGCGTGCCAGAAGACGTGGATGTAACGCGTCTCGTCCGCCTTGAAGCGCTCGAGGGTCTCGCGCCCGTGGACGCGCAGGCGCACGCCGGCACGGATCAGCCGGATCAGCGCAGCGCCCAAGGGGGGCACCAGAGCGTCGAGTGGACGCCGGCGCCCCTTCCTCCCTGGATCCGAGGAGTCCGCCACGTCGACTACTCTCCGAGCTGCTCGAGGGCGCCCGCCTCACACAGCTCGGTCAAGCGCTCCCTCTCGACTTCGACCGGGAGCACATCCGCGCCGAACGCGCCCTCGGGCAGCGGGTAGCGCAGGTCCTTCTCGAAGGTGCCGCCGAAGTCGCGGATCCCGCTGAGGTCGAGTTCGATCCGCTCGCGGCCGAGCTCGGTCGGGGCCTGCTGGTCGCCGCCCAGGAACACGATCTCGATCGTCAGGCACGGCAGCTCGAGCGGGGCGCCGCGGTCGCTGACGCGCAGGGAGATCAGGGCGTCCATCTCCGGCTCGGCCGCCTCGCCTTCGGGAGCACTGGCTTCGGTGTCTGCGGCCTCGGGGGTCGCGGTTTTTGGCTCCGTCGCCTCGGCACCCTCGGCGGGCGGCTCCGGCGTCCGCGGCCACGCCTCGAACGCGAGCACTTCGAGCTCGATGTTGGCGCGCGACGCCTCCAGCAGCTCGAGCGGACTGCGCTCGTCGCAGGAGGCGAGCAGCGCCAGAAGGCAGGCAAGGACGACGACGGCAACGCGCGCGCTGGACATGAAGACTCTCCGCGTGGGCCCCGAAAGGCCTTGGCCCCAAGAAGCGTCAGAGCGCCGAGAGGGCCGATCTCGTGGGGAAACCCCGAATTGTAGCGTGGATTATGCCCGAGACTCGTTCTCACGGCCGAGCGGCGCGCCCCGTTCGTGGCCGTGCCGATCCCCGAAGCGCAGGGCCCGTTTCGCCCAGCCGGCCAGGGCGCGCACGCGCTGGCCGCCGCCGTCGAGCATGCGGTAGGCGAGGACGAGTTGGCGGCGGCGGCGCTCCCAACCGTCGAAGAGCAGCGCGGGCTCGTCGCTGCCGTAGCGACGCAGCAACGCCGCGGCGCGCGGATGGTCGAGCGCACGCTCGCGCATCGCCTGACCGAGCGAGCCCGGGAAGACCTGCTCGACGTAGCGGCACGACAGCGCAAACGCCGTCTCCATACCCCACGCCCGGGCCCGCGCCCAGGTCTCGTCGACGGGCGGCGGGTCGCGGTGCAGGAGCACGAGGTCGTAGAGCCACCCGAGGCGGGGCTGGAAGAGGTGGTAGGCGTGGTGCAGGGCCTGGTGGAGCATCAGGTCGACGGGGCCGAGGCAGTCGAGCTCCTGGCCGGCGGAGACGAAGCGCCCGCGCCGGGCGATCAGCCCCTCCGCGTCGACACGATGCCGATCGGCTTGGGCGATCGACCAGTGCAGCTCGACGCCCATGTTGTGCGCGCCGGGGGCAACGAGCGGCACGTTGTAGTACGCCACCTCCCAGAAGGCGAGGTCCTCGCTCGAGGGCGGCGTGAAGCCCGCCTCGGTCAGCGCGGCCAGCGCGCCGTCGACCGCGTCGGGCGGGACGAGCACGTCGACGTCGCTCATCGGCCGGAGCTGCGGCTCCGGGTAGTGCAACACGCCGAGCACGGCCCCCTTGAGCATCAGGCCCGGGATGCCAGCGTCGGCGAGCGCGCGGCCAGCGCGGCGCGCGACCTCGTCGAGCGCGGCGCGTTCGCGCTGATCGGAGAGCACCGCGCGCTGGAGGGCACGGCGCTCTTCCTCGCCGAGGCGCTCGAGCAGCCCGGCTTCGCTCAGCGCGCGGGCGACGAGCCCGGCGAGACGCTGGGCGCCGAGGCGCTCGACCCAGACAGCGGGGGCGAAGTCGCCCTCGAGCAGCACTAAGGGCTCCGGGCGCGTCGGGTGGATCGCGCGGGCGAGCGTGGCGAGCAGGGCGGCGTCGGGAGTCTGGCTCATGAGATCGTGCGGGTGCTCTCCGGCACCTCCCAGGTGGCCGCGGCACGTCCAGCGAGGCCGCGCAGGACACCGCTCGCCGCGGCCGCGTTGATGACGAGCAGATAGAGCGGCACGCGCAGCACGCGCCCGAGCAGGCCGGGCAGCCCGAGCAGCCCGAAGGGCGCGAGCGCGAGCGGCAGAACGATCGCGGCGAGCACGGCGACCCCGAGAAGGGAGCCCGCCCGCGCGGCGAGGGTCGTCAGGATCAGCGCCGCGGTGCCGAGGAAGGGCACCGCGTAGCGCAGCAGCTTGTGCGAGCCGTAGGACCACAGCGTGCGCAGCGGCAGGCGGTGAAGACCGATCCAACGCGCGCAGGCAACCTGCTGCGCGATGATGCGCACCTTGCGCTGATACTCCTCGAGGTGGCTCGCGGCCGCGCGCTCGAAAGCGTGGGCCTCCGGGACGACGACGCTGTCGTAGCCGTCGCGGGCAGCGAGCAGCGGCTCGGCCGCATCGCCGGCGATCTGCAGTGGCAGCTCGCGCCACAGCGAGCGGCGCAGCGCGTAGACGGCGCCGTTCGCGACGGAGAGCAGCCCGCGCGCGGACTCGACCTGCTTCGTCCAGGTCTCGAAGCGCCAGTAGAGCCCCTCGCCGCTCGCGACGAGCGGGTCGTCTTCGTTCGTGAAGCTGACCTCGCCGATCGCGACGCCGACCCGCGGGTCCTCGAAGGCGTCAACGAGCTTGCGCACCGTGTCGCGCGCGAAGAGAGCGTTGGCGTCGGTCTGCACGAGGATCTCGCCGGCCGCGAGCGGGACCAGGCGGTTGATGCCCGCGGTCTTGCCCTGACGCATCGGCTGGCGGACGAGCTGCACGCGCGCGTCGCCAATCCCTTCGACGATCGCGTCGGTGCCGTCGTCGCTCGCGTCGGAGACGACGAGGATTTCGAGGAGCGCCGCCGGGTAGTCCTGCTCGAGCAGGTTAAGAACGCGCTGCTCGATGACCGCGGCCTCGTTGTAGGCCGCGACGAGCACGCTGACCCGCGGCCGCGGGCCGCCACCCGGCACGCTCGTGCGCCGCCGCCGCGGCAAGATCCGCGCACAGAGCGGATAACCCACGTAGGCGTAGGCCGAGAGTCCGAGCAGACCAAGGGCGAGCAGCGCCGCGAGCTGCGCCCAGAGCGGTGATGCGGCAAACATGCCCGTCAATCTACCGCCAGCACCCTCCCGCCGCACCCGCCGCGCACATCCGTGACGCACTCGTCGCCCGGGACCGCTGCTCTCGGCCCGCGCCGCGCAACTGCGATGGACCCTGGCGAAAGAGCGCGCTATAACTCGGCCTTCCTCGGAGCCTACGGATGGAAAAGCGGTTGCACCTCGTCTCCCTGGCCCTCCTCGGGGCGGTCATTCTCTTCGCCCCGCTGCCCTTCGGGGGCCGCGACCCTCTGCCGACGGCGTTCGCAGCGCTGACCCTCGCCGTTGCCGGCGGGCTGCTCTGGGCCTCGCGCCGCGAGCTCGGCACGCCGCCGCGCAGCCTCGCCTGGCTGCTGCTCGCGACGGCTCTGCTGCCACTGCTCCAGCTCGTCCCGCTGCCCCCGGCGGCGATCGAGCTGCTCTCGCCGCGTCTTGCGGCGGAGTCCCGCGCCTCCCTCGCCCTGCCGGGCGCCGACCCCGCCCTGCTCGAGGCCGAGGCGGCCCTCGCACGCCTCGCTGGCGGCGAGTCGACCGCACCGGGGTGGCGCCCCCTCGCCGCGGACGCCGACGGTCTCGGCGAAGGCGGCACCCGCCTGCTCCTCGCGTTGACGGCCTTCGCGATCGCGCTGCTCGCCGTGCGCGACGAACGCGACCGGCGCCGCCTCGTCGCCGTCCTCGGTGCCTCCGCGTTCTTCCAAGCGGTGTATGGCCTCGCCGAATCGCTCTCCGGGCACCACCACATCTTCGGCTTCGCCCGCACGAACTACCTGCCGCTCGCCGGCGGCACTTTCATCTGCCCCAACCACTACGCCGCCTACCTCTCGCTCGGCCTCTTCGCGCTGCTCGCCCTTCTCGCCGAGCTGTGGCTCGAGCGCCGCGAAGAACACGGCGAGCGCCTCGCGAAGAGCGCGCTCCTCGCCACCTCCGCCGCGCTCGTGCTACTCGCGATGGTCTGGTCCTCGTCGCGCGCTGGACTCGCCGCCGCCGCGGTCGGCGTCGCCGCGCTCGTCCTGCTGACGCTTTGGCGCCTCGGGGGCGGCCGCGTCCGCCCGCTCGCGGCGCTCGTCGCGGCCGGCCTGATCGCCGCGCTCGTCGCCGGCGCGATCTGGATCCGCCCGCCGGCACCGCTCGCGCAAGACGTGGAGAACATCTCCCTCGACCTCAACGGCCGCGTCCGCATCTGGGGCATGGCCACCGAGCTCGCGAAGGAGTTCCCGGTGCTCGGCACGGGACTCGGCGCCTACCACGTCGTGCACCCGCTCTACCGCGACCCGGACTTCGGCACCCGCTCCGTCCACGCCCACAACGACTACCTCGAGTGGGTGATCGAGACCGGCGTCCCCGGCGGTGTGGTCCTGCTGCTCTGGCTCGGCGTGCTTGGATGGCTCGCCTTCCGCGTGCTCCGCGGGCGGCGCCAACTCGCCGCGTCGCTCGCCCTCGCGGGCGGGCTCATCGCTCTCACGCTGCACGAGCTCGTCGACTTCTCGCTTCAGCTCCCGGGCATGGCCGTCGCGGCCTGTGCTCTTGGCGGCGCGCTGCTCGCACCGCTCGGGTGGGGCCCGCGCGAGCAGCGGCGCAGCCCCTGGCCGGCCGCGCTGCTCGCCATCTCCGTGCTGACCGCGCTCGGCGCCGGGCTGCTCTTCCTGCGCGCGCGGCCGCTGCCCGTCAACGCCATCGAGGCGCCGGGCGGACCGCTCTCGACGCGCCACGTGCGCGTCTGGGCGCGCAGCCAGGCCGACTCCGTCGTCACGCGCGCGAGCGCCGGCGACCCGCTGCCCGTCGACGAGGCCCGCCAGCGCATCGGCGCCGGCGTGCTCGCTCTCCAAGCCGCCGCGCGACGCGCACCGCTGCGTGGCGACCTCCGGCTGAGCCGNNCTGGTACACGAGCCAGGCCCTCGTCGCGGTCGACCCCCGCGACCCGCGCATCCCCGAGAACACGGCCGAGCTCCTCCGCTACTACCTCGCGCGCGCCGAAGAGCTCGCGCCCGCCGACCGCTCACGCCGTCTCCAGCTCGCCCGCACCTGGCACGCCGCCGGAGACACGCGCGAAGCCCGCCGGCAGGTCCGCGAGCTCTTGCGCATGGAGCCCCACCGCGCCGAGGAGGGCTACGCGCTGCTCGGCGGCGACACACTCGACCTCAACGCGCTGATGGAAGCGACGCCGCCCGACGTACCCGACGCGGCGTTCCGCCTCGCGCTCCACCTCCAGCGCCGCCGCGACCTGATCGGCGCGCAGATCGTCTACGAGCGCGCCCTCTCGCGGCACCCCGAGTCTTGGCGGCTTCGTAACGCCCTCTCCAATCTCTACATCTGGCGCGGCCGCCCCGCCCAGGGCCTCGCCCTGCTCGACGCGGCCCCGGAAGGCAGCCTCGACAACGCGCGCGCCAAGCGCAGCGCCCTCGAGAACCGCGCGCGCGCCTACGTCGGCCTCGGCCGCCTCGACGAGCTCGAAGCGCTGCTCCCCGAGCTCGAAGCCATGGGCACCCCGCGCGGCGAACGCCTCTTCCTCGCCGCCCGCGCCGCCTTCAAGGGCGGCCGCCGCGACGAAGGCCTCGCCGCCCTCGAAGACGCCCTCGCCGAACGCCGCGAGCCGATCCCGGAGAGCCAACTCCTCTGGGCGCTCCTCGTCCAGGGCCGCGAATACCAGAACGCGGGCCGCGACACCGACGCGCTCGACGCCTACCGCAAGGCGCGCACGCTCGATCCGGACAACAGGGACGTGGTGGCGTTCTTCGAGAGGTTGAAGGCGCGGGAGAGGCGTTGAGGACTGCCTCCCTCGTCCATGAAGCGCCTTACTCGGCACCGGCGAGCCCTGCTCCCCATCCTCAGTGCGAGCTCTCGCCTACGTGCGTGACATTAAGGCGCTCTCCTCCCGAGACGGAGCCTGGGGCTTGTCTGCCGGCCGATGTCATGACCGGTCTACGTCACCCCGAGGCATCGTGCGCCGCCCATCGTTGCGGGAGGGGCGTCGTGGCGCTACGAGCGTTAGGGAGAATCCACGAACGCGCCGCCGGCGCCGCACAGTACAGCGCCCCTCCGCAACGGTGTCGTGAGACTCTGGTCCCGAGTGTCGCCACGCACATGCAGTAGGACCGGGGAGCCAAGTGCGCCTTTCCTCCTACTCGGTCCGATCTTGCCGCACTCCAAGTGCGCGGGGCGGCAGTCGCGCCATACACCCTCTGGCTGGTGACGCTCAGAGCTTGGAGACGACCGACGTCACGCGAGCACGAGTCGTACGAACCGCGCCCCCTGCACTCGCACGAGTTGGCCAGGATTGGCCCCGAGCCCTTCCAGTGCGAGCCCAGCGACCAACACCCTGGCGCTCCCTGCCCACCTTTGCGTTCCAAACCTGTCTCAGTTGACGTCTTGGGCTTCTACTGGCGCAGCGCATGCCCCTCTGGTGCGTTCGACAGCGCAGTCACTGCCGATCGAGCGGTTCGTCCACCTCGCCCCGGGTGGCAGGATCGACGTCGCCAATCTCTAGCCCGCGGCCGGCCGCAACCCCGTCCTCGTTCCCCTCCCGGAACTCTTCTGGCAGAGGCACCTCGGAACCTGGCTTCCGGTCTCGCAACCAATCCTCCAGCCGCCCGAGATTCTTTTCCCACGTGGCGGGGTCGGGCATACCCCGCCCCATACGGCCACAAACCAGATCGAGGAGATGACCAGCCACCATGCCTTCCGTGACTCCATCGTAGTAGCAAGGGGTTGGATATCGGCCTGTAAGCACCGCCAGATACGGTGCGGGCCGATCCGATCGGAGCCGGGTCGCCAAGCTTGCGATCACTTCTTCGCTGCAGTCGACGAGCTTCCGACGATTAAGCGCGAACACGGGTTCAGGCGTGGTGACGATCCGTTCCAGCAATCGGCCGATCGGCTCGTTCGTCGGGCCATCGTTCAGGACGAGATTCGTTTCAGTGGTGGGGCGCCCCCTCCCTGGGCACGACTCTGGCTTGGGAGCCCAATCCTCATCGAAGCGAATCCCGCTGGACTCGAGAATTTGCCTGAATCGATCGGAACGAAACAGAAGCCGTCCTTCGCAAAGCCCATCACCGTCGGGAACGCCGCGCCTGATGCACGGGAGGGCATGACTCCCGAAGATGAGTGTGTCGCCATCCCAGACGTCAGCAGCGCAATACAGTCCCATCTCGCTCACAAGACAGCTGCTCCCGGAAGCGAGCACCTCGTCGCCGAAGCGAAGGACAAAGCCGACGGGAGTCTCGTTGGCGCCCCCATCGCCGAGGACCGCCGCCACCTCCCGGGCATCACCTCCCTTGCTGAACTGCAAAGCGAGGCAGGTCAACAAACTCGCGGCAGAGTCCTCCTTCAGAATGATGGCGTTGCCACTCCGCTCTACCTTGAGAATCTCGTCGGGGCCGACGCTGCAGACTCCTCCGACACGATGAAGCTCCAGCTCGTTCGCGAGCTCCACACAGGTTTTGGCCTCGGCCGTCGAGAAGGGGCACTCGATGCGAAAGCCCTCGATTTCGAGACTGGGTGCGCGGTCTCCGCCGCCGAGCGCCATCGTGGCCCCGGCCGCTAGAACCAATGCAAGCAGACTTGGCTTGACTCCTTCTCTCGCCATCGTCACTCTCGTTCAGGCCTCGACGTCTCCCGCACGAACCGTACCGCGCTCAGAGTCGGCAAATGCTCCCGCGGATCGGGACGCCACGAACGAACGGCAGAGGCAGAGCCTCGAGGCTGAATCGTTCTCCTACCCCGCGAGCAGCCCTTTCTACTCGCCAGATGCGGTTCTCTTGGACCACCACGCTTCCACTCGCTCCACGTCGTTCTGCCACTCCTGCCGGCGGGGCGTCTCGTCCCAACGCCCGAGGCCCGCGCACTTCAAGACGAGAGCAGTGGCCAGCATCCCCTCGGTGCACTGTTCATCGGGTGAGATGGCAGGCACCTTCTTCCTCGCTTCGACGACGCAAGGCGCGGGCTCCATCGCGCGAACCCTGCTCATCAGGTACTCCAGATCCTCTTTGGGGCAGTGACCCCAGATACCGCTAATGGCAATAGCACGGCGAGACGAGGAGAGTGCACGCTCGTAGCCCGTTCGCATCGACAGCAAGCCAGCGAAGTTCACAGTCCAGGGCCATTGCGCCTCCCGTTCCATCCGTTCCCGCTCGTCACTCTCGATCGTGCCACCTCTAGCCTGCCGCTCTGCCCACCACTCCTCGAGTCGAACAACGTCCCCTCGCCACTCGGCACACGGCGCCATTCTCCGGGACCCCGACGGACGGATGTAGCCATCGAGGAACCAGACGGCGAGCATCCCCTCCGTGTGGCAACTCGTNNCTCGTGGTCGGGAAATCAGGCGTGCTCCATTCTCTTCTCCGCACATAGGGAGCCGGTCGCTCGGAGTTCAGGAGACCGACCAGATACTCCAGTTCCTCATCCGTGTAGCTACACCGGTGGTTGGGCCGGAGCGTGACCGTACCCGCGCCCTCCAGCGCCATGATCGCTTCCATCGCCTGGCGCACAGGCTCCCCCTCATCGAGAGGGAGACTCGGCAGCTTTTCCGCCGCCAGTGCACACCCCATCACGCCGACGAAGAGGCCCACGATGGAGAACGCCGTGAGGAAAAGATTCGCTGACCGCATCATCGGGAAGTCACTCGCCATGGCTGATTCGGACCCCGGAGTCTTCGAGGAGTCTCCGGAACTCGCGCGAGTCGAAGAACCTGAGTAGCTCGCATTGGTGATCGTAGTCCAACCGTCGTGCTCTCTCTTCCTCGCTCTCGTGTGGAAGTGGGGGGCTATCCAGGCCGAGCCCAAAGGCGCTTGCTGGCGGACCTGACCCTCGCAGCACCAGCAGCGGGTGCGCTGTCGCTCTTGGGCTCATGATCGTATCCGTCGCCCCTCCCATCAAGACGCGGTCTCCGGAGCGCACCACGAAACTCGTACTCCACGAAGTGACGCTGAGCGTTCCATCCAAGAGCTGAACCCCTTCCTCTCGAAGAGACTCCGCGAACTCCTCCCCAAGAGACTCCTCGAACTCAGCCAAGCACCGATTCACCCGGAGCCACGACTCGTCCGACACTCGGATTTCCCGTTCCGACAAGTCCACGCTCACGATGTCCGTCGCGCCAAAAGCACAATCCGGAGACCAGCCGTCCTCCAAGAGTGGTTCGAGATTCTCGCAAGACCAGGCTCGCCACTCAGCAACGTCCCTGGCGTGGACGCGGAACTCGAGCCTCAACTCCTGGCCCTCCTGCTGCTGAGCGAGGCCGATGCCGCTGCACGAGAGAATCATCACCATCACACAGACAACAACGCGATACGTCCGTAGCCTCATCATCCACCCCCCTTCACGCATGCGAACCAGAGTCATCGGTGGCCGCAGAAGACCGAACAGGCTGCCTACTCGATGCACCGACGTTCCGCTTCGCCGGTCAAGCCCCGGCACCATCCTTCTCAGCTCATCGTCACGGTGTTGGTTTCTCGCTGACTCCTCCGTTCACTCCTTGCCACCAGCTCTCGATACACGCGGGGTCGTAGCTCCAGCCAATCGTCGTGCAGCCTGGCGCCGTGTACTCGACACTCGCCGTTGCGAAGTAGCGGTTCAGCAGCTTCTTCGCGATGTCAGCCTCAGTCCAGATCGCTGGGAGGCACGAGCGCTGGCTCGCTAAGCCAGTCCCCACGCTCAGCCACGGCGCCACTCTCTCCGATCGGACCCTCGCAACCAAATCAGCGACGACCTCGTCCGTGTACCAGTCCCACGGGGGCAGTCCATCCAGGTGCACCAAGTCTGCGCCGGTCCCAATCCATCGCTCGATCAAAACCTCCACAGAGTCTTCCATACGAAAGAAGGATGGCTCGAAGGCTAGGTCTTCGCGCTTCGTTTCATCCGTGTCGCACCTTGGAATCTCCGCGTCCACGACCGATACGCCATGAGCCAGAATCGATTGCACGATTCCGGGATCCAAGAGGACTGACAGGGCGTCGCACTCTGGGACAACAGCGGACAATTCACTACCTGAGTCACACTCGTTATCGCAAGCGCTCTCAGGTTGCGCGATCCAGAGGCGTCGCCTCGCGAACAGCATCCCGGACGAGCACCACGGCCACCCCGAAACTCCTTTCTCCAACAAGATCCGTCCAGCAACAATCCTGTCCCCAACGCGCCAGACATACGCCATTGGCTCACGACCCATATTCCGCTCAGACTCATACGAAAGCAGGCCGGCTCTCCGCAACTGCACGATCTCGTCATCGGAGTAACCGAAACGACCGAGCAGGCACTCGTGCAGGGCCTCTAGTCGCCCTTCGACCAAGGTGACGAGGATGATCCCGTCCCACGTAACAGAAGCGTAGTCCTCTGCGCGGAGCGTACACACCTCGCCAACCCGCTGACCGAGGAGAACCTGTGCCTGCCCCTCGCAACCCAGCGCGGGCGGGGAATCAACAACCCTGTCCTCGATCGCAAAGAACTCCATCTCGAGCGAAGTCCGTGCCTCGCCTCGTGAGCTAGGATTGGCACACACGAGGATGCACAGACAGACAGTCGCCCATGCCACCTGCGATGTCACCGAACCATGCATCTTGAGACCCTCCGTCGCTTTCCTCGCAAAAAACGCTCACGCTTCGGCCAGGCTTCGCTCTGGTAGCGCAACGAAGAGGCCGAGATTCGAGGCTGAACCGCTCTCCGGTCGCGCAAGCAGCCCTCTCTACGAGCCCCCGATGATTCGGACCCCTGAGTCTTCGAGGAGTCTCCGAAACTCGGGCGAGTCGAACACTCGAAGTGCCTCGCAACGGTGATCGATTTCCATCTGTCGCTTCATTTCTGCCTCGCTCTTACGACCGAATCCGGGCGTGTCAAGGCCGAGTTGAAGGAAGCTCGCTGCTGGTGGCCCTGCTGCTCGCAGCACCGGTCGCCCTGTAGCTCTTGGGGACGGAAACGTAGCCGTCGCTCCCGCCATCCATACCCGGCCTCCTGAGCGCACCATGAAGCTCGTATTCCGTGAAGTGACGCTGTGCATCTCTTCCAGCCGCGGCACTCCCGCCTCCCCAAGAGTCTCCGCGAAGTCAGCGAGACATCGGTTCACGCGAACCCACGCTTTATCCGACACTCGAATCACTCGAAGTGGCAGGTCCACGTACTCGATGTCCTTCGCATCGAATGCGCATCCCGAAGGCCATCCGTCCTCGACGAGAGCTTCTGGTTTGTCACAGGACCAAGCCACCCAGCCCGCCACATCCAGCCCGTGCACGCGAAACTCGATTCGCAAGCCATCGTCCCGCGCCTCCTGAGCGAGGTAGGTGCCGTTCCACACGAGAAGCAACACAGCCACACATGCAGCAACGCAAAGCCTCCGAAACTCCATCGTGCACCTCACAACAAATCAGAGAGTCAGAATCTCCAGCTTCCATCGAGCCCCAGAACGGGCTGCGCTCCGAATTCCCCAGCAACTGCCTCCCACTCGATCGCCTGCGGTGAGGTGCGTCCGACTGCCACCTCGGTCCCACCGTCACGCGTGACTCCCTCACAGGCCACTCACCTCTCGTCCTCCAACTCCGCGCGGACCGAGGAAACGCACTCCATGGCAAACGGCAACGAAAAGGAGCTCACTCTCGCCGATCTCTCCAACAGATCCCCCACTGCCTGAACGCGTCATCGATAGCCCACTCCTCGCCGGATTCGAGATCGAGCAAGACAAGACTCCGCCCTTCCCAGAATCGCCATCCCCGCGAGTAGACGAGCCAACGACCGTCCGGACTCCATACAGCAGGCCCGCCTCGGCTCCGCCCCGACGGGCCCGCGATCTCCCGGACCTCTTCAGTATCGATGTCGGCCATCAACACCCTGTTGTCATTGTCGGCGACGACGATCTCCGAACCACGCGCGGCCAGCAGTCTCCAGCGCTCGCCGGCGAATACCCCCTCTTGCGTGCCGTCATCCGCGTTCGCCACCCAGAGATCACCCCACTCGTTCCGGTACACGAACCTCGTGTTGTCGAGCCAGGAGATCGAAGCGCCGAAGTACGCTCGCGTCGCGAAAAACCGGGTCTTCCCCCCTTGCCCAAGGGACTCGGCGGCTACCCGTCCCCGCAAGGAATAGGCCACGCTGCGGCAATCTGGCGAGAAGGCTGGATGCGGCCTATGGCTGTACCTCTCGACAACGTTCCCCGAGGGATCCAGCTCCAGCAGCTCCCCCATCCCTTCGACCGGAAGGCGAGACTCGCGATGCTCGATGATGATTGTGTCGCGCGCCGCGCACCAGCTCGCTCGCCCGACCTGCCCGTCCACGGCGACCGAGTCTTCGCGGATCGGGACCTCAGACTGCTCACCCGAGGGAAGCTGGATTCTCGTCAGTCCCGCACTCGCACAGTAGAGCTCGCCGGTCACGGCAGGGGGCAGTGGCTCAGGCTTTCCGGAGCAGGACGCGAGGAATAGCGCGATGAGCGAGAGGGTAGTCAACCGCCTTGCCGAGTTCGCCTTCGACCACGCTTGCCAAATGCCGCGATGAGTTTCGCCACGGCGTTCGCTGAAGGTGAGCCGGCTCGGGAGCAGCTCTGCAATCCTCAGCCGAATCAGACGGGATTCGATTCGTTCTTTCATTGCCCCCCCAGGGCAAGCCGACTGGCCGTGCCGGCCGCGAGGAAAACGTCTTGTTGAGCGTTTTCTTTTCCCGGACAGTATGACCCACTCGAGGGTGTCTCGCGGCGGAAAACCATGTCCAGCGCGGCATCTCGTCCGCAGACATCCTGTGGCGCGGCCCGCACCCTGCGCCATGCAACACCACCCAACGGCGAAGAGACCAGCAACGTAAACGCCAGCCGATGGCGGCCGTTAAACAGGTGCACCACATTGTGGGCAAGGGTGGTTCAGGCGATCTCGCGCTGGAGACAGCGACATGCGCGAGAGAGTGCATCCCCTCGGTCGCCGGGCTCCTTTGGGAGCTCCTCCCCCTTCGCTTCAGATTCGGGCGCGTTCCCGCTCCACGCGATCGCGCACGGCGCGCACTCTCCTCACTTTCACGCTCGTCGTCATCACGCCCTGTCTCGCTCTCGCGCTCGAGACGGGGACGCGTTCGTGCAGCTCCCGCTACGACACGATCGGTCACGCCGTGCTGCGCATCGAAGCCGCCGCGCTCGGCCTCGAGCGCGATGAACTCTGTGCACTCGAGGGTGCGCTCGACGCGTTCATCGAGCGTGTCGAG
>NPIG01000423.1_pt3 | contig 14852 bp, 11 predicted proteins | sample 8637441 | NCBI WGS metagenome assembly NPIG01 (sample SAMN07420675, study PRJNA396082) | bioreactor metagenome | isolation source: sample BR6 brine-fed electro-methanogenic bioreactor BR | place: Japan: Kochi | collected 2016-06-14 | reverse complement strand
GATCAAGAACGTCACCATCAACGAGCCGTTTTTCCAGGGCCATTTCCCACGCCGGCCGGTCATGCCGGGGGTGCTGATCATCGAATCCATGGCCCAGACCGCGGCGGTTCTGGTGGTTCAGACCCTCGGGCAGGAATCGGAAGGCAAGCTGGTGTACTTCATGACCGTGGACAACGCGCGTTTCCGCAAGCCGGTGATGCCGGGCGATACGTTGCATGTCCACGTCTACAAGGAGCGTAACCGTCGCAATGTCTGGAAATTCCGCGGTGAAGCCAAGGTCAACGGCACGCTGGTCGCCGAGGCCGTGTACGCCGCCATGATTCTGGACGACTGAATGACCGAAATCCATCCAACGGCGGTAATCGCCGACGGCGCCAAGTTGGGCGCCGAGGTGTCCATCGGCCCCTTCTGCTGCGTCGGGTCCGACGTGGAACTGGGCGACCGGGTCCAGTTAGTTTCCCACGTGGTTGTCGACGGACGGACCCGTGTCGGTGCCGGCAGCCGGATTTTTCCCTTCGCCTCGATCGGCCATATTCCGCAGGACCTGAAGTACAGGGGCGAGCCCTCGGAATTGGTGATCGGAAAAAACACCGTGATCCGCGAACACGTCACCATGAACCCGGGAACCGAGGGCGGTGGCATGATCACCCGCGTCGGCGATCACGGCCTGTTCATGGTCGGGGCGCATGTCGCCCATGACTGTGTCGTCGGCGATCACGTGATTCTGGCCAACAACGCCACGCTGGCCGGTCACGTGCAGGTCGGCGACTGGGCGATCCTCGGAGGGTTGTCGGCGGTCCATCAATTCGCACGGATCGGCAAGCACGCCATGGTCGGCGGCATGTCGGGGGTCGAGAACGACGTCATTCCCTATGGCTCGGTGACGGGCAATCGGGCGCGTCTGTCGGGCCTCAACATCATCGGCCTGAAGCGCCGCGGCTTCTCGCGCGACGTCATTCACGCCCTGCGCAATGCCTACCGGCTCCTGTTTGCGCAGGAAGGCACGATGGCCGAGCGCATCGAGGACGTCGCCCAGATGTTCCATGACAACGAACCGGTCATGGAAATCGTCGATTTCATCCGCGCCGATTCGTCGCGCGCCATCTGCCACCCCCTGCTGGAAGATGCAGCCTAAACTCGGCATTCTCGCCGGCGGCGGCGCGCTGCCGGCGATGCTGGTGCAGGAATGCCGCCGTCAGGGGCGTCCGTACTTCGTCATCGCCTTCGAAGGGCAGGCCGACCCGGCCCTGGTGTCGGGTGAGGAGGTCGTTCCCCATGCCTGGGTCCGTCTCGGGGCGGCGGGGACGGCGCTCAAGCATCTGCGCAAACAGGGGGTCGGCGAACTGGTGATGGCCGGCAGCATCCACCGCCCGACGATGGCTGCATTACGTCCCGATTTCTGGGCCGTGAAGGTGCTGGCCCGCGCCGGTGGGCTGACGCGGGGCGACGACGCGGTGCTCAGCACCATCATCGAGGCGCTGCGGCGCGAAGGGTTCGGCGTGGTCGGCGTCGACGACGTGATGCCGGATCTGGTCGCTTCCGAGGGGGTTCTCGGCACCGTTCAGCCCGATGCGGCTGCGCTCGCCGATATCGAAGCCGGTGTCGCGGCCGCCCTCGATCTCGGGGCGCGCGATATCGGGCAGGGGGCGGTGATCCGGGGCGGACAGGTCGTCGCCCTGGAGACGGCGGCGGGAACCGATGCCATGCTGCGGGAATGTGCGGCGCAGGCGCCGGCGGAACCGGCCGGGGTTCTGGTCAAGGTGTCCAAGCCGGGCCAGGAGCGGCGGGCCGACCTGCCGACCATCGGCACAGATACCGTTACCGGCGCAAGAATGGCCGGTTTGCGCGGCATAGCGGTCGAGGCCGGCGGGGCTCTCATCGTCGAGAGGGACGCCGGCGTGGCGGCGGCCGACGCGGCGGGACTGTTCGTTACGGGTGTCCGGGTCGATCACGGAGCGTGATCATGACGGCAGATGTAACCGACGGCGGAGCATTGATCTTCCTGGTGGCGGGTGAGCCGTCGGGCGACGTGCTCGGGGCGAGGCTGATGCGGGCCCTCAAGGAGGAAACCGGGGGCAGGGTCCGCTTCGCCGGCGTCGGTGGTCCGCGCATGGCCGCCGAGGGGCTGGACAGCCTGTTTCCCATGTCGGACCTTACGGTCATGGGCCTGGCCGAGGTTCTGCCCCGGCTGCCCCGCCTGATCCGCCGTATACGCCAGACAGCCCGCACGGCGCGCGAGATGCGTCCGGCGGCGGTGGTGACCATCGATGCCCCGGATTTCAGTTTCCGGGTGGCCAAGCGCCTGAAAGGCGCCGGTATCCCTCTTGTGCACTATGTCGCGCCGACGGTCTGGGCATGGCGGCCGGGACGGGCCCGCAAGATCGCCCGCATCCTCGACCATCTGCTGGTCCTGTTGCCGTTCGAACCGCCGTATTTCGAGCGCGAGGGGCTTTCCTGCGATTTCGTCGGTCATCCGGTGATCGAATCCGGAGCCGACAAGGGGGACGGCGAGGCGTTCCGCCGCAGCCACGGGATCGACCCGGAAGCGCCGGTCGTCTGCGTGCTGCCGGGCAGCCGGCACAGCGAGACGTCGCGCCTGCTGCCGGTTTTCTCGGAGACTCTGCGGCGTCTCGCCGAAACGAACCCGGCCGTTCAGGTGGTCGTTCCGGCGGCCCCGTCGGTGGCCGGCGAGGTCGCCGCTGCGGCCGCCGCGTGGCCGTTCCCGGCCCTGGTCATACTCGACGAGGCCGAGAAGTACGCGGCCTTTGCCGCCGCCGATGCGGCGCTGGCCGCCTCGGGGACCGTCTCCCTGGAACTGGCCCTGGCCGGGACACCGACGGTGATCGCCTATCGCCTGAGTCCGCTGACCGCCTGGATCGGACGGCGTCTGATCCGCGTCCGTTTCGTCAGTCTGGCGAATATCGTGCTCGACCGCGAGGTGGTCCCCGAGTTCCTGCAGGAACGGTGCCGGCCGGACCTGCTGGCGCCGGCGCTTGGCGGTCTGCTGAACGATCCGGAGGTGCGGCAGCGGCAGATCGACGGCGCCCGCGAGGCGGTGGCGCAGCTGGGCGGCGACGGGCCGCTACCCAGCCGACGCGCGGCGCGGGCGGTGCTTTCCGTCCTCTCACGGCACACATAGAAACGGTGCGGAACCGGAGTTCCGCACCGCATCCAATGTAAATCCGCTAGCGTCTGTCAGCGCTTGGCGAGGGGGACGTAATCGCGTCCGGTTTCGCCGGTGAAGCGCTGGCGCGGCCGTCCGATGCGGGTTTCCGGGTCGACCATCATCTCGCCCCACTGGGCGATCCAGCCCACCGTGCGGGCGATGGCGAACATGGCCGTGAACATCTCAGTCGGGAAGCCCATGGCCTGGTAGATGATGCCGGAATAGAAGTCGACGTTCGGGTAGAGCTTGTGCGAGACGAAGTACTCGTCCTCGAGCGCGATGCGCTCCAGCTCCATGGCGAGCTCGAGAAGCGGCTCGTCCGTGATGCCGAGCTCGTTCAGAACGTCGTGGCAGACCTGCTGGATGATCTTGGCCCGCGGGTCGTAGTTCTTGTAGACGCGGTGGCCGAAGCCCATCAGGCGGAACGGGTCGTCCTTGTCCTTGGCCCTCTGGATGTATTCGGGGATGCGGTCCTTGTTGCCGATCTCCTGGAGCATGGTCAGCACGGCCTCGTTGGCGCCGCCGTGCGCCGGTCCCCACAGCGAGGCGATGCCGGCCGAGATGCAGGCGAAGGGGTTGGCGCCGCTGGAACCGGCCAGGCGAACCGTCGAGGTCGAGGCGTTCTGCTCGTGGTCGGCATGCAGGGTGAACAGCTTGTCCAGCGCGTCGGCCTGCACCTTGCTGACCTTGTAATCCTCGCACGGCGTGGCGAAGGACATGTGCAGGAAATTGCCGGCATAGCCGAGATCGTTGCGTGGATAGACGAAGGGTTGGCCCAGGGAATACTTGAAAGCCCAGGCGGCGATGGTCGGCATCTTGGAGATCAGCCGGTGCGAGGCGATCATCCGGTCTTCCGGGTCATCGAAGTTCAGGTGATCGTGGTAGAAGGCGGCGAGCGAGCCGACGGCGGCGCACATCACTGCCATCGGATGCGAGTCGCGGCGGAAGCCGCGGAAGAAAATCTGCATCTGCTCCTGGAGCATGGTGTGGTGGGTAATCGAATTCTCGAACTTCTCCAGTTCCTTGGCGTTCGGAAGATTTCCCTCGAGCAGAAGATAGGCGACCTCGAGGAAATGCGACTTCTCGGCAAGCTGCTCGATGGGATAGCCTCGGTACTGCAGAACGCCCTTGTCACCGTCGATATAGGTGATCTCGGACGTGCAGCTTCCCGTCGACCCGTAACCCGGATCGTAGGTGAACATGCCGGTATCGGCATAAAATTTACGGATATCGACGACATCCGGGCCAATGCTGCCCGACAGGATCGGGTATTCCCAAGTCCGTCCGTCGCGATTATCCGTTACGGTTACAGTGCCGGAATTGGCATTCGAATTTTGTGCACTCATAGATTGCTACCCCCATCAAACAAATAGGTTTGGGTGATCCGCGCGTTACGGCCGAGCGGCCCGATTATGCGTCTTATTTGGTCGGCCCTAGGGTCCGGTTCAATAACCGGATGGTTCACAGGCTTTCTAGAACGTCATCAAGGCGACCCAGCGTTTCCGCTGATCCCAGGACTTCCATGACCGAAAAGATCGGCGGCGAAACCGTCGACCCGGTCAGTGCGGCCCTGAGGGGCTGTGCAACCTTGCCCAGCTTGAGTTGTTTTTTCTCGGCGAATTCGCGGATCAGGGCCTCGATGTTCTCGGCCTGCCATTCCGCCACCGCGGCCATCTCGCCGCGCAATCCCGCGAGGACTTCGCGGGCCTCTACGTCGAGCAGTTTCGCCGCCTTGTCGTCCACCGGCAGAGGCCGTTTGCGGACCAGGAAGGCGGCATTCTGGGCCAGTTCGACCAGGGTCTTGGCCCGTTCCTTGAGGTCCGGCATGCCGGCGAGAAGGCGCGCTTCGGTGCCTTCGGCCAGATCCGAATCCAGGGAATTGCGGATGAACGGCATCACGATCTCGACCAGGCGGGCGTCGTCGGCCTGGCGCATGTAGTGGCCGTTCAGGTTTGTCAGCTTGGCCACGTCGAAGCGGGCCGGCGAGCGTACGACGCCATCGAAGTCGAACCACTCGATGGCCTGCTCGGTGCTGATGATCTCGTCGTCACCGTGGCCCCAGCCCATGCGCAGCAGGTAGTTGCGCATGGCTTCGGGCAGGAAGCCCATGTCGGCGTAGGCGCCGATGGCCACCGCGCCGTGGCGCTTGGACAGCTTCTTTCCGTCGGGGCCGTGAATCAGCGGCATATGGGCGAACAGCGGCGGTTCCCAGCCCATCGCGTTGTAGATCTGGGTCTGGCGGAAGGCATTGGTCAGGTGGTCGTCGCCGCGCACGGCGTGGGTCACCCCCATGTCGTGATCGTCGACGACGACGGCCAGCATGTAGGTCGGCGTGCCGTCACCGCGCAGCAGGACCATGTCGTCCATCTGGTCGTTGGCGACGCGGATGGTACCCTGGATCAGGTCGCCGATGACCGTCTCGCCCTCCTGGGGAGCCTTGAGGCGGATGGTCGGCAGAATCCCGGCCGGAGCCTCGGACGGATCGCGGTCGCGCCAGCGGCCGTCATAGCGGGCCTGACGGCCTTCGGCCTTGGCCTGCTCGCGCATCTCCGTCAGTTCCTCGGGCGTGCAGTAGCAGCGGTAGGCCTTGCCCTCGGCGAGAAGCTGATGGGCGACCTCGGCATGGCGTTCGGCGCGGGCGAACTGCGAGATCGCATCGCCGTCCCAATCGAGGCCGAGCCAGCGCAGGCCGTCGAGAATGGCGTCGACGGCTTCCGTGGTCGAACGCGCCCGGTCGGTATCCTCGATGCGCAGCAGGAACTGGCCGCCGTGGTGACGGGCGTAGAGCCAGTTGAACAGCGCGGTATGGGCGCCTCCGAGATGGAGGAAGCCGGTCGGCGAGGGGGCGAAACGGGTGACGACGGTCATGGGCTCTTTTGATACAGTGGATCCGCGACGGGCGGCGACCATGTAACACATTCCGCCGCCGGTTGCACAGGGCCGTTTAGGGGAGGAAGCTTTCGAGGTCAAGACATCAGCGGCGGGAGGGGGCCGTCGAGTGATGTTCGGTGCCCGGGATTGGCTGGCGGGTCTGCTGGCCGCCGAGCGGCACCGCCGGGTCTTGTGGCTGCCCGTCGCCGTCGGCGCGGGTGTGGCGCTCTATTTCGCTCTGCCGGTGGAACTGCCGTCCTGGACAGGGGCGGGGGGGCTGATCTTCCTTGCCGGGATGTCCACTCTCCTGCGGCGAAGGCCGCTGGCGTTGCCGCTGCTGATCGGCGCGGCGGCACTGGCGGCGGGCGTTGCGGCGGCGCAGCTGCGCACCCAGATGGTCGCCGGTCCGGTCCTCGCCAAACGCCTGGGGCCGGTTTCCGTCACCGGGCGGGCCGTTGCAGTCGAACCGCAGGGAACGGCCCGGCGAATCACCATCGAATACCCGGAAATCGGGCGTCTGCGGTCGGAGGAGACGCCGCGCCGCGTCCGTATCCGCGTCACGGCCCGCGAGCCGGAGGTGCGGCCCGGCGACCGGGTCCGCCTGCGCGCCGTCCTGACACCGCCGCCACCCCCGGTGGCGCCGGGGGCCTTCGATTTCCAGCGGCAATCCTATTTCCGTGGCCTCGGCGCCGTCGGTTTCGCCTTCGGAGCGCCGGAACCGTTGCCCCGGGACGGCCGCGGACCGGGATTTGCCGCCGCGGTGGCCGGTTTCCGCCAAGTGATCGGCGAACGGGTCATGGCGGCGCTGCCGGCCCCGGATGGAGCCGTCGCCCGGGCCCTGATGACCGGCGAGCGCGGTGCCATCCCCGAGCGGGTCATGGCGGCGATGCGGGATTCCGGCATGGCCCATCTGCTGGCGATTTCCGGGCTCCATATCGGGTTGGTGGCGGGGTTGCTGTATTTCGGCCTGCGCGCTCTGCTTGCCCTGGTTCCGCCGCTCGCCCTGCGCTTGCCGATCAAGAAGGTCGCCGCCGCCGTCGGAATTCTCGGTGCGGCGGCCTATGCCGTCGTCGCCGGGGCGCCGATTCCGACCCAGAGAGCCTTCCTGATGGTCGGTTTGGTCCTGCTGGCTGTCCTGCTCGACCGGCGCGGTCTCGGCATCCGTACGGTCGCCTGGGCGGCCCTGGTGATCCTTCTGGTTCAGCCGGAAAGCCTGCTCGGTGCCAGTTTCCAGCTTTCCTTCGCCGCCGTTACCGCTCTCGTTGCCGTCTACGAGGAGATCAGCGAAATGCGGAACCGGAGGCGGCGGCAGCGTCCCGCGATGATCCTGAAGCCGTTCGCCTATCTCTCCGGGGTGGCGGTGAGCACGCTCATTGCCGGCGCCGTGACCGCGCCGTTCGCCATCTTCCATTTCAACCGGCTGGCGGTTTTCGGGCTTGCCGCCAATCTCGGGGCGGTGCCGATCACGGCGTTGTGGATCATGCCCTGGGCGGTGGTCGCTTTCCTGCTGATGCCGCTGGGGCTCGAATCCCTGGCTCTCGTGCCCATGGGCTGGGGCATTTCGGCTGTCGTGACCATCGCCGAAACGGTCGCTGCCTGGCCGGGGGCGGTCAACCTGCTGCCGGCGATGCCCGACTGGGCCCTGGCCGCGATCGTCCTGGGCGGACTGTGGCTGTTCCTGTGGCGGCGGTCGTGGCGGTTTCTCGGACTGGTGCCGATCGCCGCAGGCTTCGCCGGCCTCGCCGTCGCCGATCCGCCGGATATTCTGGTCGACGACCGCGGCGACCTGCTGGCGGGGCGCATGGCCGACGGCGAGTTGGCGGTTTCGAGCCTGCGGGTGGGGCGTTTCGATCGCGAGGTGTGGCTGCGCCGCGACGGCCAGGAGGAGCAGGCCCGGAAATGGCCGGAAGAGGGAGAGAGCCGGGACGGACGGCTGGCCTGCGACGGCCTGGGCTGCATCTATCGCGCCGGCGGTCCTATCGTCGCCCTGGTCCGCGCACCCGGAGCCCTCGAAGAGGACTGCCGGATCGCCGATGTGGTCATCGCCTCGGTGCCGGTGCGCCGGCCCTGTCCCTCGGCACGGGTGGTCGTCGACCGCTTCGACCTCTGGCGCAACGGCGCCCATGCCCTGTGGTTCGAGGGATCCGGTTTGCGGGTGGAGAGCGTCAACGGGGTTCGCGGTATCCGGCCCTGGGTACCGCGACGCTGAGTTCACAGCCGATTGACAAGCGTCCGGGCGCGATCTATTGAACGCGCCGGGCTGAAGGTCCCTGCCGCTCGCAGGCGCAAGCCATGGTGAAACCTTCGTCTTGATCCGTTCCGCCAACCTCTGCGGTAGTCGGACCGATGGCAACGCGAGCACCATCAGTTGTCGCAAATACCGCGCAATGAGGTAGAGCGATGAATGGAACTTCTCATCTTCCGTCGATCGAGCACCTGAAGGCCCAGGCCAAGCGCTTGCGCGCGCGGCTGGAGGCGGACGGTCAACCGGTCGGTCACAGCCGGTCGCTGGAACTGGTGGCCCATCAATACGGCTTCAAGGACTGGAACACGCTGCATGCTGCGGTCGGGAACCGGCCGCCACCGTGCCCGGTGATGATGGGCCAGCTGGTGCGCGGAAGCTACCTCGGCCAGGCCTTCACCGGCGAGGTGATCGGCGTGCAGGCCCTGACGGCATCGGACCGGTACCGGATCACCCTGCTTTTCGACGATCCGGTCGACGTGGTGACCTTCGAGAGCTTCTCGGCTTTCCGCCGCCGCGTCACCTGCACCATCGACAGCCGGGGCGTGACCGCGGAAAAGACGTCCAACGGCCGGCCGCATCTGCGCCTGGATCTCTAGGGGCCTCCGAACACCGATCCGCTAACGGAAAGGTGAACGACCGGGTCCTTGGCGCCGGGCGGGGCAGGGGCCACATGACCGTTGATGCGGAACGTGTGGTCCTTTCCCCTCCGGCTGATCCGGCAGGTCGTGGTTCTGTCCGCCGTCGCTGCGGTTCCGGCGGCGGGGCTTGGCGCTGCCGTGGCGACGCTGGCGACCCTGGCGCCGGACGACTTCCTGAACGGGACCAACAAGGCCTTCGTGGGGATGACACGCTACGAACTGGCCGAGATCGGCGGCAGGGCCGCCGTGCGGGCGGCCTGTGAGCGCTCGGCCTCGGGATTGATCGTGGCGCGGCGCATCGACCTGCGCGAAACGCCGGTGATCGAGTGGTCCTGGGGTACCGCTTCGGCCTTCGATGCCGCCGTCGACGAGGAGAGCCGGGCGGGCGACGACTTTCCGCTGCGGCTGTCGCTGATCCATCGCGGCGGCATGACCCCGATGGGAAGCCGGGCGGTGACCTATGTCTGGTCCAGCGGCAAGCCGGCCGGTGCCGACTGGATCAGTCCCTATATCGCGCAGACGCATATGGTGGCCGTGCAATCGGGAATACCCGACCGGTCCATGCCCTGGGTGACCCAGAGGCGCGATCTGCGTGCGGATTTCCGGCGCTATTTCGGACGCGACGTCGAGTTCATCGACGCCGTCGCGATCATGACCGATTGCGACGACCGCGCTACAGCGGCCGAAGCCTGGTACGGGCCGGTCAGGTTCCTGCCGGAGAACGGCTGAGCAGGCTATTCCGCCGCCGGAGTCTCAGGTGCGGTCTTCGGTGCCTGCAGTTCCTGCTCCAGGGCCTTCTCGATGGCGCCGCGCGGCCGCGTGTGGCGGGCCATCAGATCATAGAGCACCGGCGTCAGGTACAGGGTCATCATCGAGGCGAAGCCGAGGCCGCCGATGATCACCGTGCCGATGGCGATGCGGCTCTCGGCGCCGGCTCCGAACGCGAGGACCAGCGGAACCGCGCCGAGGATGGTCGAGAGCACGGTCATCACGATCGGCCGCAGCCGCAGCACCGAGGCCTCGAGCACGGCCTCGCGGACCGAGCGGTCCTGGTCGCGGAGCTGGTTGGCGAACTCGACGATGAGGATGCCGTTCTTGGCCATCAGGCCGACCAGCAGGATGATGCCGATCTGGCTGTAGAGATTCAGCGACACGCCCGTGAACCACAGCGTGTAGATGGCGCCGGCGATGGCCAGCGGCACGCTGAGCATGATGATCAGCGGGTGCATGAAGCTTTCGAACTGCGCTGCCAGCACCAGGAACACGATCAGCAGCGCGAGGCCGAAGGTGACGGCGACGCCGGCCGAGGTCTCCAGGTATTGCTGGGACTGGCCGGAGAAGGCGATATTGGCTTCGGGTGGCAGCGTTTCCTCGGCGGTCTGCTGGATGAACCGGATCGCCTTGCCGAGATCATAGTCGTCGGCCAGGGCCGCGGACAAAGTGATCGAGGACAGCCGGTCGTAGCGCCGCAGTTCGGGCGAGGCGGCTTCCTCGTTGGTGATCAGCAGGGCACGCAACGGAATCAGGGACTGGCCGTTGCCGCTGCGTATGAAGATGTTGTCGATGTCGTTGGGGTTCGTGCGGTCGCTCTGCTGGGCCTGGACGATCACCGGGTATTCGCGGCCACGGTCGATGTAGGTGGTGACCTCGCGCGACGCCAGCATGGTCTGCAGGGTGGTGGCGATGGTGCCGACGCCGATGTCCAGGTCGTCGGCGCGGGCGCGGTCGACCGCGACGCTCAGCTGCGGCTGGTTCTCCTCGAAGTCGATCTCCGGATTGCGCAGGCCCGGGTTCTGTTCGGCCTTCTCCAGCATGGCCGCCGCCCATTCCTTGACGCTCTCGAAGTCCGGACCGCCGATCACCACGCGCAGCGGCGTGTTGCTGCCGCGCAGGCCGAGACCGGCCGGGAGCACAGGGAATCCGCGGGCTCCGGTCAGCTTGCCGGTGGCCGGGATGATCTTGCTCATGAGGTCTTCGATGGGCTCCGTGCGGGCGTCCCAGTCGGCGAGGCGCAGCACGACAAAGGCCCGGTAGGGGCGTCCCCAGCTGCCGACGACGGCGAAGATCATCGGGACGTTGCCGGAATCGCGGAGCGACGCCAGATCGGCCTCCAGCTTGCGGACCTGGGTGTCCGTGTATCCCACTGTGCTGCCCTGCGGCGAGGTCAGCGGGATGAAGATGACGCCGCGGTCCTCGCGAGGGGTCAGTTCGCTCGGCAGGTTCTGGAAAATCTGGTAGCTGCCGGCGGCAAAGGCCAGGGACAGGGCGATCACCACCAGCGGCATGCGCAGCGCAAGTACCAGCGTCCGTTTGTAGAATGCGGTGACAAAATCCATCGGCCGGCGGCGGCGGGGTTTGCCGTTCGGCGACGCATGCGGCGACAGCATGCGCGACGCGAGCACGGGAGAGAGCGTGAGCGCGACAAAGGTCGAGATGGCGACGGCGCTGGCCATCACCAGCCCGAATTCGACGAACAGGCGCCCGGCCTGACCTTCGAGATAGGAGATCGGCACGAACACGGCGATCAGGGTCAGCGAGGTGGCGATGACCGCGAAGGTCACCTGCCGCGCGCCCATCAGGCTGGCGACGAGCCGTGATTCGCCCTCGTCGACGCGGCGCTGGATGTTCTCGAGCACGACGATGGCGTCGTCGACCACCAGCCCAACCGCCATGACCATGCCGAGCAGGGTCAGGGTGTTCACCGTGAACCCGACCGCCTTCATGATGGCGAAGGTGCCGATCAAGGCGACCGGAATGGTCACGACCGGGATGGTGATGGCCCGGAACGAGCGCAGGAAAAGGAAGATGATGAGGATGACGAGGACGACGGCTTCGCCGATCGCGGAAAACACGTTGTTGATGGACTCGTCGATGAAGACCGACGAATCGTAGGCGACCTCCATATGCATTCCGTCGGGCAGCTGGTCGGCCATGACGTCGAGTTCGTTCTGAACCGCCTGCGAGACATCCAGGGGATTGGCCACCGCCTGCTTGACGATGCCGAGGGCAACAAGGTTCTGGCCCTGGAAGCGGGTAATGATCCGCTCGTCCTCGACACCCAGTTCGGCCTTGCCGACATCGGAAAGGCGCACCAGGAACCCGTCGGCGGCAAGGATGATGAGGTCGTTGAACTCCTCGGGCGTCGCCATATCGGTCATCGAACGGACGGTAAACTCGCGCTGCTCGCTCTCGATGCGTCCGGCGGGAACCTCGATGTTCTGGTTGCGCAATGCCGTCTCGATGTCCTGGACGGTCAGGTTGTAGGCCGCCAGCTTGAGAGGATCGAGCCAGATGCGCATGGCATAGCGGCGCTCGCCGAGAATCATCGCCTGGGCGACACCCGGCAGGGTCTGTAGCCGGTCCTTGATGTAGCGGTCGGCGTAATCGGTGAGTTCGGCCGGATTGTGCCGGTCGCTGCCCAGCGCCAGATAGATAATCGGCTGGGCATCGGCCTCGACCCGCTGGATGACCGGGTCATCGACTTCGTCGGGCAACAGCCCACGGACACGGCTGACGCGGTCGCGAACGTCGTTGGTCGCCTCGTTGCTGTCGCGGTCGAGCCGGAAGGTTACGGTGATCTGGCTGTTCTCCGGACGGCTGATCGACGAGGTGAAGTCGACGCCCTCGATACCGGCGATGGACTCCTCGAGGACCTGCGTCACCTGGGTCTCGACGACGTCCGAGCTGGCCCCGGTATAGGTCGTCTGGACATTGACCACCGGCGGATCGATGTCGGGGTACTCGCGAACCGTCAGATCGAAGAAGCTGACCGCTCCGACCAGCAGGATCAGGATGCTCATCACCGTCGCCAGCACCGGCCGGCGGATGGATACGTCCGAGAGAATCATTTGGCAGCGCCCTTCGCTGCGTCGAGCACCATGACCGGGGCTCCGTTACGCAGCTTCTGATATCCGGCCGTCACTACGGTGTCGCCGGCCGCCAGACCCTTGGTGATCTCCACCATGCCGTTCTTGCGCTGCCCGAGAGCAATGGCAACGAGAGCCGCCTTGCCGTCGGCGACCCGGTAGACGTAGCGCTCGCCGCCCTGCGAGAACACGGCCTCTTCCGGTACCAACAGGGGCCCCTCGCGGCGGTCCACCGACAGCGTCACGTTGGTGAACAACCCCGGCCGCAACTGGCCGTCCTCGTTGGGGATGCGTGCGAGGACAGGCACGCTGCGAGTCGCCTGGTTGATCTGGGGATCGATGGCGTAGACCTTGCCCTGGAACGACTGGCCGGGGAAGGCATCGATGGTCAGGTCGATCATCTGGCCGTCGGAGATGGCGGTGATGGCCGTCTGTGGGACGTCGAATTTTACCTTTAGGGGCTGGATGCTCTCCAGGTTCACGAGGTCCTGCCCGGGACTGACATAGTCGCCGATGCTGACCTGGCGGAACCCGATGATGCCATCGAAGGGGGCGCGGATCCGGGTCTTGTCCAGCATGGTCAGAGAAAGCGCCGCCTTGGCCTCGTCGACCCGCAGTTGGGCCTGGTTTTCATCACGCTGGCGGGCGGTGCCGGCGCCCTTGGTCAGAAGTTCGGCGGCCCGTTTGTAGTTCTTGCGGCTCAGTTCCAGATTGGCCTGGGCCTGCTCGGCCTCGGCCTCGTAAGTCGAATCGTCGATCTGGAAAAGGACCGACCCTTGCTTGACCGGCCGGCCTTCCTGGAAATTGATGCTCTGGATACGGCCGGCGATCTCCGGGCGCACGATAATGGACTCGCTCGATTCGAGCGTACCGACGGCGGACAGCGTCCGGATCAGGGTCTTCTGCTGCACTTGGGCGACCTCGACCGGAACGCCGGGAATACCCTGTTTGGCAGCGGCCGGCGCCGGCTCCTTGGCCTGTGAATACGCGGTCGAGCGGTACATGAAAACACCGCCGGCCGACAGGCCACAGACGATGAGAACCCCGAGAAGGACTTTTGAAGCAGATTTCATTTTCCGGATGGCCATATCTGTGAATTAGACTAGACCGTCTAGTCTAGCCATTCTATAAACGCCCTCGTTCGAACTTGTCAATCGGAGACATTGTGCATGAACGTCGCATCACAACAACAAAAGGCCCCTGACGAAAGCAGGAAAGGCGATGCTGCCCCCGTTTCCGATCCGCAGCATGCCACCCCGGAATTCCCGTCTACCAAACGCGATGCCATCATCGAGGCGGCAACCGCATGTTTCCTGTCCAACGGGTTCGGCGCGACTTCCATGGACAAGGTCGCCGCCGCCGCCGGGGTCGCCAAGCAGACCCTATACCACTATTTCGGTAACAAAAACGGATTATTTGAAGCGACCCTCCGTCACGTGACCGGCCAAATCACCCATGTCCTGTTCGACCACCAACCTCTGGACCGCGACCCGGCGGAGACCCTGCGGCGGTTCGGCAGCGAGGTCATGGAAGTGACCCTGCGCCCCCAATCCGTGGCCTTCATGCGTCTGTTGATCACCGAGGCAGGGAAACACCGCGAGGTCATCGACACTCTTTTCCGGCAAGCCATCGACGGTGTCTCGGACACGCTTGCCGACTACCTGCGCAAACAGGCCGACCTCAATCGCCTGCGTGTCGACGACCCCAAACATGCGGCCCGGATGTTCTTCGGCATGTTGACCGGTGAACTACGCCTGCGAGCCCTCCTCGGGGCGCAGATCGACATGGCGCCGGCGGCACGCGAGAAACACCTGAATGCGTCCGTCGATGCCTTCCTGCGCGCCTTCGCGGCGTGACCGAATGAAAGGAGAGCGCCGCCCCCCTGCCCGGTTCGGCACTCTCCCCGGACGGAGAATCTTCCCGTCCTGAACCACTCGGTTCCGGCTAAAGGATGGGAACCATCCTTCGTTCGCCCTGCCGGATCAATTCGGCCTGAGCCATCATCAGCGGTCCGACCCCCTTGGGATCGTTCTCGACCACGGGTTCGCTGATGTAGTAGTCGAACT
>NPIG01000677.1_pt2 | contig 14855 bp, 18 predicted proteins | sample 8637441 | NCBI WGS metagenome assembly NPIG01 (sample SAMN07420675, study PRJNA396082) | bioreactor metagenome | isolation source: sample BR6 brine-fed electro-methanogenic bioreactor BR | place: Japan: Kochi | collected 2016-06-14 | reverse complement strand
GATCTCGCTCTTTCTCGCGCCGAGCCGCGGCATCGCCTGGGCGAGGTTGCGCGAGCGCCGCGTCGCCCAGCGCATCCGCCGCGAGAACCTCCTCAAGGATCTCTACCGCCTCGGCGAGCGCTCCGCGGACTGGAGCGCCTATACCCCCGCCCCCGTGCTGATGGGCGTGCGGGGACAGAGCGGCGGAGAGCTGACGCGCCGCGCCCGCGAGCTCGAGAAGAACGGACACCTCGAGCGCCAGGGCGACGGGCTCCGACTGACCGAACGCGGCCTCGACGAAGCCGCCGAGGTCGTGCGCCGCCACCGCCTGTGGGAGCTCTTCCTCTCGCGCCGCCTCGAGCTGCCCGAAGATCACGTCCACCGCGACGCGGAAGCGATGGAGCACGCGCTGAGCGACGAGGCGGTCGAGGATCTCGAACGCCTGCTCGGCCACCCGAGCGTCGATCCCCACGGCCGGCCGATCCCGCGGAGGCGGAGCGCATGAACGAGACGCTCGTCATCCTGCTGGTCGGCTCGCTCGTCGGCGCGAGCTGCGCCCTCGTCGGCACCTTCCTGGTGCTGCGGCGCATGGCGCTGCTCGGCGACGCGATCAGCCACTCGGTGCTCCCCGGGATCGCGATCGCGTTCATCTTCACCGGCGAGCGCACGACCCTCCCGATGTTGATCGGCGCCGGCGCGCTCGGCGTTCTGACGGTGTTCTTCGTCGAGCTCTTCGTCCGCAGCCGCCGCCTCAAAGAGGACGCCTCGATCGGCGTCGTCTTCCCCGTGCTCTTCGCGATCGGCGTCATCCTGATCAGCCGCTACGCAGGACAAGTCGACCTCGATGTCGACTGCGTGCTGCACGGCGAGATCGCGTACGCACCCTGGGACCTGCTCATCATCGGCGGCCAGAGCTACGGGCCCGAGCCACTTTGGGCGCTCGGTTTCGTCCTGCTGCTCGACCTCGCGCTCGTCCTCGTGTTCTACAAGGAGCTCAAGCTGACGACCTTCGACGCGGGTCTCGCGACCGCGCTCGGCTTCTCTCCCGTGCTCGTCCACTACCTCTTGATGAGCGCGGTGTCGGTCACCGTCGTCGGCTCCTTCGAGTCCGTCGGCGCGATCCTCGTCGTCGCAATGCTCGTCGTCCCTCCCGCGACGGCGCAGCTCCTCAGCGAACGCCTCTCGCGCGTGCTCGCGCTCGCGGTCGTGCTCGGCGTCACCTCTGCGCTTCTCGGTTACGGCCTGGCCCGCCTCGTCGACGGCTCGATCGCCGGCTCGATGGCCGTCGTCGCGGGCCTGCAGTTCAGCGCCGCGCTCGCGTTCTCACCGCGCCACGGGCTGCTCGCCCGCGCGCTGCGTCAGGGGGCGCAGAAAAGGCGACTCGCCGAGCAGGTGCTGCTCTTGCACCTCGAACGCGATGCCCACGTCGACGCCGATCAGCTCGCCCGCCGCTTCTCGTGGAGCGCATCGCGCATGCGCCGCGTCCTCGAGCGTGCGCTTCGCGCGGGCTGGCTCGTCCGCGACCCGGACGGCCTGCGCCTGACCGATTCGGGGCGTCAGTTGCTCGAAGAGCGCGGCACCGCGGTGCTCGCGCACGAACCTTGACCCCGGCGAACGTCGCAGATCACTTCTTCGGCGGCAGGAAGCGCGACTCCGCGAGCTCGGTGTTGACCTCGGCCGACTGCACGACGAGACCGTGCGGCGGCCCGAGCGGGCCCATGTTGCGGATCTGCACGAACGGCAGCTTGATCCCGCCGACGTCGCGGTAGTCCCAGAACGACATGAAGGAGTGCATGAACGGCGTGCCGGCCGTGTACGGCGAGCGCACTTCGACTAGGAACCCCGTCTCGACGGCGAAGTAGAGCTCCTCGGTGACGCCCTCCTCGAAGGTGCGCCTCACGTGGTAGACGGGCGTGAAGTTGAGCACGTCCACGCCGACGAGTTCGAACCGCGCACCGCCCGCCGTTGGCTCGAGCAGTCCGAAGTTCAGCGACGCGAGACGCGTGAACGCCGAATCGCCGTTCGGGGTCCACTGCCCCGCATCGACGTTCCACACGGTCTTGCCGTCCGTGGCCACGAAGCGCTCGGAGCTCACGAAGCCTTGACGGAAGAGCCCGGGGCGCCGGTACTGGCGCTCCATCCCGGCTCCTTCGCCTCCGAGGCCCGTCGCTCCACGCTCGCCCGAGCCGAAGACCCTCAGGTGCAGCGAGAGCGTGTCGACCTCCTCCCACGCTCTGCGCCCCCCCGTCGCCTGGACGTGCCGCTCGATGACTTCGCTCGCGTCCTTGGCGAGCCCGTCTCCGCTGCGCGCCAGGAATCGAGAGAGACCGGCCTCGCGGCGCAGCGCGTGCACCCGACCCATGCTGGCAAGAGCCCCGTCCTCGTCCCCGACAGCGAAGCGCGCCACGGCGAGGCGGTGATGGATCGAGCGGGAGTCAGGATGGTGATGGGCCGCCCACGCGAGGAGCGCTGCAGCCTCGTCCGCCGCTCCCTGCTGCCAGCGCGAGGCGGCGAGCTCGACCCACTCCGCTTCGGTGAGCGCGACTGGCGTACCGCTGGCGCGCGTCTCTCTCTCGAGAGCACGGAGCGCGTCGCTGCCACCTTGCACGAGTGCCTGCTCGAGGCGGACGCGAGTCAAAGGCGTGACGGCCGCCTCCTGCCCGATCGTCGTCAGGAGCGAGAGAAGAATGACACCTACGGCGACGAGAACACGCACGATGACGACCTCCGGTGGGATGGCCGCATCATGTTGAGGGGCGCCCGCCTCGATGGGTCGCGAAACCCCGCGAGTGGGCACCACCGCCCTCTCAGCGCGCCTTATGCGTTCTCGAACGGCTGGGGCTGCGTGGGAGGAGCGAGCGCGGGAGCCGCGCTCCCCTCTCTCTGCAACTGACGCAGGGCCCCGTAACCCCGGAGGATCATGATCGTCGCGAACACGTGGAACGCGAGCGCGAGCCAGTCCGTGAAGGCGAGCACGAGAAGCGCGTCGAGAACGTAGAAGGCCACGCCGACGAGGAAGGCCCACCCGTAGCCACGACACGCGAGCCAGCCGAAGAGGACGCACACGCCGACGACCCCGAGGTCGATCACGAGCGCACCGAGCTGGAACGGCAACGCAGATTCCACGCCCGCGGTCTCCGCGATCCCGAGCGCGATCCCGTCGATCACCTGCGTGATGCCGAGCCCCAAGACGAAGTTCCACTCTCCGCCGAACAGTACGATCACGCTGTTGACGACGGACAGAGCGCCGATCCAGGTGAACCAGCTCCCGCCGCCCTTGAACGCGCGATGCAGCTTCTCCTGCTCCAGCGCGGACTCCACCGTGCCCTGTTCCACCGCCGATCCATCTTCCGTCATGGTCCCCGCTCCTTTCACATCGCGCTCCCTTCCAGAACATGGCGACCGCCGCAGCCCAGGGCCACTCGAGCCGGCTCCAGCCACCAGGCCGCCGCTCAGCCGTCACTCGACGCCACTCCCCAGCCTGCTAGGATGGCGGATCGACCAAGGGAGGGGTTCCTGTGACGAGAAAAGCCGCGCTGCTCGCTATCGTGTTGTGCCTTGGGGCTTTGCCGTCCTTCGCCGAGGGGCTCGGGGATCTGGTCAGCGACCGCCCCGACTTCACCGAGAGCACGCTCTCGATCCCTCGGGGCCACGTCCAGCTCGAGCTCGGAATGACCTACGAGGACCTCGATGGCGCCGACCTCGAGACCTACGGCGAGCTGCTCGTGCGCCTCGGACTCGGCGGCGGCTGGGAGGCGCGGATCGGCGTGCCCTCCTACCAGCGTCTCGACACCAGCGGGCGGGATCTCAGCGGTTTCGGCGACGTCAGCATCGGCGCGAAACGCGCGCTGGGGCAGTTCGGGGGGACGGACGTCGCCGTGCTCGTCGCGACGAGCGTGCCCACGGCCTCAGGCGACTTCGAGAGCTCGAGCTGGCAGCCCGACGCGGCGCTCGCGCTCGCCTGGGAGTTGCCGAACGGCTGGTCCCTCGGCTCGAACATCGGCTGGACCTACGCCGACGGCGGCGACGACCGTTTTCACCAGTACCGCGTGAGTGTCGCGCTCGGCGTCCCGACCGGTTCGCGTAGCGGCGCGTTCTTCGAGGCTTATGCTTTCTCCGAGGAGTACGATGGCGGGGATACCGCCACTTATGTCGACGCGGGGCTGACCTACCTCGTCAACGACGACTTACAGTTGGATGCGCGGATCGGCTACGGCCTGTCCGACGCGGAGGTCGACCTGTTCTTCGGAGCGGGCCTCGTCGCCCGCTGGTGAGATTAGTCCGGGCAAGCCCGCGAGAAGACGCCCCGGCGTCCTAGAAGGAGTGAAGGAATGACACGCGTTCTCAAGATCGCCGCTGCCAGTGTGCTGCTGATGCTCGCCGGTGGCTTCGCGCTCGCCCAAGCCCCCGCTCAGCCGCAGCTCCCGGTCGTCAACGACATGACCCCCGAGCAGAAGGTCGAGTTCTTCCGGCAGTTCGGGTACCGCTTCGCGCAGGAGATCGCGAAGAACTTCGACCCGAACGACGCCGAGGCTGCCGCGTTCATCGCCGCGGTCAAGGCCGGCTTCGACAAGCAGGCGTTCGAGACCGTGCCCGAGGAGCAGCTCATCGCATGGCAGCGCTTCATCTTCGACGAGCGTCTCAAGCGTAAGAGCCAGGCGGTTCTCGACGAGGCGGCCAAGGAGCCGGGCGCCCAGCGCACGCCCTCTGGCCTGATCTACCGCGAGCTGACGGCCGGGACGGGCGCCCAACCCGCGCCGACCCAGACCGTCGAGGTCCACTACAAGGGCATGCTGACCGACGGCACCGTCTTCGACAGCTCCTACGACCGCGGCCAGACCACCGAGTTCCCGCTGAACAAGGTGATCGGCTGCTGGACCGAGGGTGTCGGCATGATGAAGGAAGGCGGCAAGGCGAAGCTGACCTGCCCGAGCGAGATCGCCTACGGCGCGCGTGGCCGCCAGCCGAAGATTCCGCCGCACGCGGTGCTGATCTTCGAGGTCGAGCTGGTCAAGGTGAAGGCAGCTCCGGCGGCTCCGGCCTCCCAGTAGATCTCGAGCCTCGGCTCGACCCAAGCGCAACGAGAAGGCGCCGGCCTGAGCCGGCGCCTTTTCTCGTTTCCAGGTACTCGCGCTATTCCTCTGAACCGCCTACTCCACTGAACGGCCTACCCCTCTGAACCGGTTTCGAGGCGCGTCGCGCAGTGTGGACAGACCCGCCACCCCGGCTCGACGGAAGCGCCGCACCCACCGCAGCGGCGCTCGTCCTTGGGCTGCCCGCAGAAGGGACACACCTTGAACTCGACGGAGATCGACTCGCCACAGGCCACGCACTCGGTCTTGTCTGCCGAGTCCTGCGCGTGGGGCGGCGGCGGAGGCGGCGGGGGTTGCGGCGCGGCGGGTCGCGCGAAGGGGTTCGACGGGCTCTGGTGCCCGTTCGCGCCGGTCTGGTTGACCAGCATGTAGACCAGGAGTCCGACGACGGAGGTGAAGAAGACCAGGAGCCCCCAGACGAACCCGTCGAGACCACGGCTCTTCGCGTCGCGGTAGACCCAGAGCGCGAGCAGGAACTCGACGGCGAAGAAGAGCACGGTCCAAGAGAAGAAGAAGCCCGGGAGGAACGGGAAGCCGTGGGTGTGCCCGATGCTGCAGCTCAGCGGCCCGGCACCCGTCAGGAGGAAGAGGACGACGACGCCGACGGCGCCCCAGCCGAGGATCTGTCTCGTACGACGCGTCATGCGCTCACCTCCCAGCGCGCGCTCGCTCTTCGGCGGAGCAGGAGCGGGAGCGTCGCGATCACGCTGAAGCCGAGATAACCGACGAGGCAGAGCGTGGCGGTCCAGACCGACTCGCCACCCACCGGAGGCGCGACGGCCGCGAGCACGCCGAAGAGCGCCACGAGCGCGAGCCCGCCGAGCACGGCGGCCGGCACCACGGGGAAGCTGAACGCGCGGGACGTGGGGCGGAGAGCGCGGCGCACCTTCCGGTCGAGGGCGCGGGGCGGGTCGACCTCCCGGCTGCTGGCGAGGGCGCCGAACAGCGCCGCGAGGCTTTCGGCCTCGGCCCGACAGGGCGCGCAGTCGGCGATGTGCTCCGCATCACCTGGCCGGGAGAGCCCTTGTGCGAGGGCCTCCCGAATCGCTTCACAACGACGTCCGACCATCCTGATACTCCTCGAGATGGGCGCGCAGCGCATGCACGCCCCGGTGGACGAGAGCCTTGGCGGTGCCTTCCGGCGCGCCGAGTGCGTCCGCGATTTCGGCGTAGCTCATCCCCTGCTGGTGTCGCAGGAGCACGGCCTGGCGCTGCCGCTCTGGGATCTTCACGAGAGCCCGCGCCATCGCCGTGCCGCCTTCGAGCGCCGCGGCGCCGCGCTCGGGATCCACCGTGTCGCCCGCGATGAGGTCGATCCGCCGCGCGCCGTCCTCCTCGCCGACCGGAGCGTCGAGCTCCGGCCCGGAACGCAGCGCCTCGTAGCGGACACGGTCGATCGCCGTGTTGGAGGCCACCCTGAAGAGCCACGACCGGAACGCCCCCTTGTCGGGGTCGAATCGATCGAGTCTCTCCATCACCTTCATCCAAACCTCCTGGAACAGATCGTCCGCCGCTGCCCGGGCGCCGGTGCTGCGGAGGAGGAACCCGTAAAGGGCACTCCTATGGCGCTCGTACAGCTCGGTGAGTCGCTGCCGCTCCCCGTGCTGAATCGCCTCGACGATCGCTCGATCGCTGTCGGGGACGTCCATTCAGCGGCTCTCCACGGGCTGACAACGGCTGGAACGCCAAGAGCGTTGCACCGGTTGAACGATTCCAGGCGGACACTTTCGTCTGCTTACAGGACTGTGAGCCCGCCCGCAAGCGGGCATGGGACGCGCACCCCCTCACTGGAACCCACGCCCCAGTTCACTTTTCGCGGACCTGCGCCCGATCGCGTGTTAGTCTTTCCGACCCCATCCGCACGCGGAAAGCCGCCCCTGCCCTCGGGAGGCGGGACTCCGACGAGAGAGTGACATGCCCAGAATCAACCTCCCCACCGACATCACGGACGACATGCGCGAGACCAAGCGCGACTACCTCGACCGGCACACGCCGCACGTCGAGGCCCCCGCGAACGCCGTCAAGGGCCAGCCCTTCGACGTCAAGGTCCGCATGGGTCAGGACTACGTCCACCCCGACGTCGACGACCACTACATCCAGTCGCTGCAGCTCTTCGACGGCGAAACCCTGCTCGGTACGGTCACCTACACCCCCGGTGCGACCACCCGCGGCATGGAGGCCCAGAGCGGCCACGCCGAGGCCACCTTCCGCGTCGCGCTCGGCAAGAAGGGCCGCCTGACGGCGATCTCCTACTGCACGAAGCACGGCCTCTGGATGAGCGAGGAGCAGCTCGTCGAGGTCCAGTGATAGTCCAGACTCCTTGATGGCGCGGGGCCTCTAGCCCCGCGCTCATTCCTCTTGCAGCTCGAGCTCTCGCACCAGCTCCTTCGCGAGTTGTGCCTCGTCCTGTGTCGCACTGACGATTCTCTGGAGAACCGGGACCCCACGCTTCGCGTACCACGCGACGAGTGGCTTCGTGCGCGCCGCGTAGAGCGCGAGCTTCCCCCGAACATCCTCGAGCGCGTCGTCGTCACGCCCCGCGTGGTCGAGGCTCTCCCCCCGGCGGCGGCGGGCGATCCGCGCGTAGGTCACCTCCGCGCTCGCCTCGAGGAGCACGACCGCCGTCACCCGCCACAGCGCGTCGAAGCCTTCTGCTTGACCTTCGTGGCGCGGAATCCCGTTGAGGACGATCCCTGGGCGCGCTGAGTTCTCCGCGAGGAACCTGTCGAGCAGACGCCGCACGAGAGGCCCATCCGCGTCCTCGAACAGTGCCCGCGCTGCGAGAACCGCTCCCACGCGCGCGCGGTCGCCGCCCGGCAGGCCCCGAAGACGCTCGCCGGCCGCGACATCGCGCAGGAGCGCGCCGAAGTCCAGGTGCGCCCGCCCGGTCTCCCGCTCGAGCGCACCCCCAAGAGGTGACTTCCCCGATCCGGTCGGGCCGATCAGCAGCCACGCCTTGGGCCTCGCGTCGTTCGTGGGCATCTTCTTCTCCCTCGCCGCCCGGGACCATGCGCGGGGGTGGCCGCCACCGCGCGCATGCCGTGGGACAATGGCCCGGAGTATGCCCGAGACATCCCGCTCCCTGCTTCTCGGCCTCGCGCTGGCCGTCTTGCCTGCTCCGCTGGCGCAGGCCGGGACGCCGCGCCTCGAGGGCCCGTGGTGCCTCGTCGAAGGCGAACACGTCGAGCTCCTGTCGGGGATCGGCGAGACTCGAAGCCTCGAGGTGGCGCGGCGCCTCGACGGCTTCCATCGCGCGCTGCTCGTACTGCTCCCCGGTCTCGTCTCCGAGGGCGCCGCGCCGCGGCGCTTCGTGCTCTTCGAGGAGCGCGATCTCTTCATGCACTACGCCGCACTACTCGGCGCTCCCCACGAGTCGGACGGGCTCTTCCTCGGGCGTGCGTCGAACGGCCTGGGCCTGATCTGGGCAGGAGAGCTCGAGGACCCGCTCCCGCTCCTCCAGCACGAGTACGTCCACGCGATACTCGCCGAGAGCGCCCCCACCCTGCCGCTGTGGCTCAACGAGGGCCTCGCGGAGCTCCTGACCACCGCGTGGACCGACGGTTACCGGGCGGAGGTCGGCGCGCCGGTCGCCGGCTATCCCCGGCTTCTCCGGAAGAACCCGCCCCAACCGCTCGAGGCCCTGCTCGTCGTCGAACCACGCAGCCCGGGTTATCTCGAGACGGCACGCAAGTCACGCTTCCACGCGGACTCGTGGATCGTCACGCATTACCTGCTCCTCGGCCGCCCTGCACTTGCCAAGAGGATCCCCCCTTACCTGCGCGCGCTCGAGGAAGGCACACCCCCCGCCGAAGCCTTCGAGAGAGGGTTCGCGTTGTCACCGGAGGCTCTGCGCGCCGAGCTCGCGCGCTACGCGCGCGCTCCGAAACTCCCACTCCTCCAGATCGAGCTCCCGCCCGAGACCGCCTCCCGGATCGAGCCCGCGGCGACACGCCTCGACACGGTCGACACTCTGATTCAGCTCGCGGAGAGACTCGCCGCCGTCGACGACGGGGGCCGCGGCGCGGTGCGCGCCGCACTCACGGAGGCGCGGCGCCGGCTCGAGCGCCAGGCGCGCTCACGCAAGGCGCGCCTTCGGGAGGCCGCGCAGCCGCGCATCGAGGCGCTGGTCCTCACCGAGCAGCGGCTGCTCGCTGCACGAGCTCGAGAGGCGCCGACGCGCTGACCCGTGTCTCGCTGCGCGGGACGCTGAGCCGCGCGCTCAAGCGGTAGCGCCCCGGCTCGACTTCGACGTATCCGCGAAGGGAGAGGACCGTGCGGGTCTCGCTCGATTCGCGAGAGTGCCGGAAGAAGCGGTACAAGTCGGTAACCAGCACCTCGTCGTCGCGGATGAGCTGGAGGTGCAAGGCGAGGTCGCTCGCTTCGAGGCCGTCCCCCGACCCGAGGGCGCCCGCGTAGTCCGCGCCATCGAGGACGACATCGAGCCAGAAGGGGACGTAGGCACCTTCGCTCCCGTCCCGCCGCGCGCTGGACTCGCCGAGGCGGATGCGCGCCCGCTCCCGCTCCGAGCGGGACGCGAAGAGCTCCTCACGCGGCCAGCCTGCCTGCGCGGAGACTCCAGCGCGCGTCGCGCTGACGGAGTGGGCCCGCCGCGCGCTGGGGACCTCGGCATCGAAGTAGTACAGCTCGTAGTTGACGTGGCGTCGCGCGCGCCACGCGCCGAGCTGAATGTCGAGCCCACCCACACGCTCGACGACACCACCGCTCGCACGCGCGAGGCCACTGATCGCGCGATAGCCCGCGTCGCTGGCCGCCGAGCTCCCGCCGCGCCGGTGGAGACCGAGGAGGTGCACGCGCACGCGCTCCGCCAGCGCGCGCTCAGCCACCGCGCGGAACAACCCGCGCTCGTCGGCATCGAGCGCAGACGGCGGCAGTTTGCCAACCTGCCCGTTCCCATAGAGGCGCACGAAGGGAGGGAGCAGCTCGTCGGCTGGCCGTGTCGGCACCCCGGGGCTGAGGAGGACCACCTCACTCCCGCCGCGCACCGTCCCGGCGAGGCGCAGTGCGGTGTCGAGCGCGTCGTAGTAGCGCTGCGCGCGTCCCCGCGCTTCCCGAACGAAGCCGAAGGCCAGTGGCCTCAGGCAGGCTTCATCCGCCACTTGGCCCGTCTCTGCACCGCTCCAGGAGTCTTGCTCACTCTTGCCGGAGAGGAACGGGTTGTCGCTGACGTAGCGGCACTCGCGGAGCACACGGGTGAGGCGTCGCGATCGGTCCCGGCCGGTCTCGCTGAGGGCCCGGGGACGCTCGAAGGCGTCGTGAAGCGCGGCCAGGATCTCGTCCGGTGCGGAGGTGTACGGCGTCTCGAGCTGCAGGCTTCCCGAGAAGCTGACCACGGCGACGCGCTCCCCGGAGGCGAGCGGCGACGCGAAGTAGGTCTCGAGCTGCTTCTGCCAACGTTTGAGATCGCGCCGGCCCGTGTTCTCGAGGTCGAGAAAGAGCATCCAGTAACGTGGCGCGCGGGTGTGTGCGCTCGCGACTCCACCGGAGGGACCGGCGTCGACGAAGAGGCGCCCCGTGCCACCCGTCACATCGTGGGCGTCGAAGCCGAAACGCCGCAGGAACTGGAACGCACGGCGCTCTCCGCCGATCTCGAGGCGGAGCTCCCCGGCCTCGAGTCCGTCGGGATCACCGCCGCGTTCGCTGCTGACAACGAGAGGGAGCGCAACGAGACGTGGTGCCTCGTCGGCAGCGCACATCGCTCCCGCAAGCACCAGTCCAACGAAGAGCGAAACCGTAAGGCACCGACGCGCCGCAGAAGTCATGCGGCTCCTCCCGTCGCGGAGCTTCACGGACGCGGGGATCACCTCCCCTGGTTATTACACTTGACCACCCTTCAGTAAGGGGCAGTATAGCCGAAACGCCGAGGGACAGGCGGTCCTCCACCGCGTGAGGATGAGCCAGAGAGGGCTTCGATGATTCGCAACCTTTCAATCCTGCTCGCCACCCTGGCGGCCGCGATCGCACCCGCAGCCGCCGGCCCCATCGAACGTGCGCTCGAGGAGCGCTGGCGTGGCGCCTGGGTCGTGCTCGAGATCGAGACGCGCTCACGCTGCGACTCGAGCTACTCGAACAACCGCGTCAACGGACGGCTGTCCCAAGGCGGTGGCCCCGAGCTCTTCGAACCCGGCGAGCTCGCGCGCCTCGACAACCTCGCGGTGCATCGCTCCCGCGTCGATGTGCGCCTGAGCATCCCCGAGCCCGTGCGCGTCGCTTTCCGCGATGGCCCCTTCACGCTCTTCGAGAGGCGGAGCTGCAAGGTCGAGCTCGAGATCGAGGTTCCGCGTGCTCTCGTGAAGGCCCGCGACATCGACGGCATCGACAGCTACCTCCGCGACGTGATGGCGAGCTACGCGACCGAGAGCGAGGCCCGGGACTCGGACGGCTACAACGCCCGCGCGTGCCAGCCATTCCCCGACGACTACGAGGAGACGCTGCACGCTTGGCGCATCTGGAAGGCGGAAGAGACCAACCGCCAGGTCAGCGAGCGACTCTCGAGAGCCGGCGCTTCCCTCGCGAGCCTGACCGACTCGTTCAGTCAGGCACCGGCCTACGTCAACGGCTTCGCAGCGGGCGTCGGGCGCATGCGCTCGCGCGGGATGCCCTCCTCGTGCCCGACCCTCCTCGGCTCGGTGCCGACACCCGCCCGCCAGGATCCGCCGGGCCGCTTCGACACGACCCAGGCCCTACGCGACGAGTGGCGCCGAGGCTTCGACGACGGTCAGCGCTTCGTCTATCTGGCCCGACTGATAGGCCTGCTGGAAGGGTGCTACGTGGAGGTGCCGCGCTGACGTGCGGCTCACAAAGTGGGCCGCACGGCAGCGCTCGAACCCCCAGGAAGGGACTGTCGACCACCTTTCGCGAATCGAATAACGAGCAAGGCCAGTGGTCGACTGTCCCTGAAAGGAAGCGCTGAGGGACCAGTGAGCGCGCATCCTGCCGGGGACAGTCAACCGCTGACGCGGTCGTCTTCACGTCTCGAGCAAGGCGGTTGACAGTCCCCTCAACGGATCGTCCCTTGCACCTTGGGACGGTCGACCATCCCCCCTCCCCCCGCCATAATCCCTCGTCGCCTCCCTCTCTTTCTCCGGAGTCCCCACCCCGTGCTCGCCTGTCTGATCGCCGCCGCCCTCTGGGCGTTCTCTCTTGCCTACTTCCGCGACCCGATCCGGCAGCGCGGCCCCGTCGCCGTCAACTTCTTCAAGTGCACCTTCGCGTGCCTTTGCTTCTGGCTCTGGACGATAGTTCTCGGGACCTTCCCGGGCCGCGACGCGGCAGGCGCCTTCGGGCTGCTCGCGCTCTCCGGTGTGATCGGGATGTCGATCGGCGACGTGCTTCTCTTCATCGCGGTACGCGAGGGCGGCGTGCAACGCGCGCTCGTTCTCTTCAACACCTCGCCGCTCATCGCGCTCGTGCTGGCGTTACCCGTCTACGGCACGCTCCCCTCGCCCATCCAACTCGTCGGCATGGCCGCGGTGCTCGCCGGCGTCCTCCTCGTCGAGACCGACCCGGTCCGCCGGGCCGGCAACGAACGCGCCTCGAACGGTGGGCGCCCCTGGCTCGCATTCTTCGCCGGACTCGGCGGGGCGGCGGGACAGGCCATTGGGATCGTGTTGTCCCACGGTCCGCTGCAGTCGGTGGACATCGTGCCCGCAAGTGCGATCCGCCTCACAGCCGCCTCGGCCGGGCTGCTCGCCTACGCGCTGTTCAAGCCACGGATCCGCAGCGCGCTCCGCGAGCTGACACCACGCACGTGGCCCCGCCTTGCGCTCCCCTCGCTCTTCGGAAGCGTGATCGCGATCTACTTCATGATGGTGGGCATGCGCGATGTCGAGCCGGGGATCTCGGCCACTCTGCTCGCCACGACCCCGATCTTCTCGCTCCCGGTCGCGCGCTTCCTGCTCAAGGAGGAACTCGGCTGGCGCTCGGCGCTCGGGACGGCGGCCGCCGTCATCGGCGTCGTGCTCATCGGCGGCTGACGCTGCGCTCGAGCTCCTCGACCCCCTCGCCGAGCAGCAGCCCCAAGGCCGCGCCCGCGGGGAGCGAGATCAGGAGCCGCGGCACGTTCGCCAACCCGCCCCCGATCGTCAACACCAATAGCGCATCGAGCGCGGTCGGCACGGCGAGAAGGAGCACGAGGCGCGAGACGGCCGGTCTTCGACCCCGCCACGCCAGCAGCGTCGCGATGAAGAGCCCAACCCAACCGCCGAGGTACAAACCGAAACAACGGGCGCACACCGGGATCTGCCCGCCGAAGGCGTGCAAGGAGCGCTCGGGTTTCTGGTGACAGACGGTGGCGCACACCTCATCCGCCAGCCATCCGGCCGCCGGTGAGCTTCGGGAGAGCGTGGGTTGTAGGCAGAGCAGCCCGACGAAGAGTGCAGCGAGCACGGTGACGGCGGCAAGCAGCCGCCACCGCACTTCGGAATCGCGGGGGACTTCGGTCACTTCGCGGCGATCGACTCCATCGCACGCAGCGCGGCATCCACGTGGGCGTCTTCGCTCAGCGGGCCGCAGCTCATGCGCACGGTGCCGCGCGGCGCCGTTCCCATCGCCTCGTGGATCAGCGGAGCGCACTGCAGCCCCGTCCGCACCGCGATGGAGTGATCGACGTCGAGCATCGTGCCGACGTCCGACGGGTCGAGACCGTCGACGGTCAGGCTGAGCACCGGCAGGCGATGCTCGAGCTGCGTCGTACCATGCAGCGTCACGCCGTCGATCTCGGCGAGGCCCGACTGCAGGCGCGCGAACAGCGTCATCTCGTGCTCGTAGATCTTCTCGAGGGAGTGCTTCTCGAAGTACTCGAGCGCGAGCTTGAGCGCCGCGATGCCAAGCACGTTCGGGGTGCCGACCTCGAGGCGGAACGGGTACTCCTCGAGCTGGTACGGGTAGGCCGACTTCACGCCGGTGCCGCCGTAGCGCGTGTGCGCGACCTCGACGCCTTCGGCGACGAGGATCCCGCCGATGCCGGTCGGTGCGAGCAGCGACTTGTGCCCGGTGAAGGCGAGCGCGTCGATGTGCATCGCCTGCATGTCGACCGGGATGACACCCGCGGTCTGTGCGGTGTCGACGATGTAGCGCGCGCCGAGCTCCTTGCAGAGCGCCCCGATCTCGGCGACCGGCTGCACGGCGCCGATGACGTTCGAGCCATGGTTGACGACGACGAGCTTGGTGTTCGGCTTGAAGCGGCGGCGGATCTCGTCCGGATCGACGCGGCCGTCGGCACCGACGGGCACGTACTCGCGCTCGATCTTGCCGTCGCGCTGCAGGTGATTGAGCGGCCGGAGCACCGAGTTGTGCTCGACGACCGTGCTGATCACGTGGTCCCCGTCCTTGGCCATGCCCTGGATCAGGATGTTGAGAGCATCCGACGCGTTGTACGCGAAGCAGAGCCGCGACGGATCGGTACCGCCGAAGAAGCGCGTGAGCCCGGCCCGCGTCTCCTCGACCAGGTTGCCGCCGACGAGGCACAGGTCGTACCCCGAACGCCCGGGGTTCACGCCGAACTTCTTGTAGAGATCGAGCGCCCCGTCGAGAATCTCCGGAGGCTTCGGGTACACGGTGGCGGCGTTGTCGAGGTAGATGATGTCCTCGATGTCGAAGTGGGCGTCCATCGGCGTCGCTTCCTAGATTCTGCTTGGAGGGGGTTGGGGACTGGCACATTACCACGGCATTAACGGAGCCCCAAGCCGTCGTTCAGCGCTCCGCGACCGCCCATGGTCGGCGCCTGCCCACGCTGCTAACCTCGCCTAGGAGTCCGAGCGGTAG
>NPIG01000900.1_pt2 | contig 14881 bp, 13 predicted proteins | sample 8637441 | NCBI WGS metagenome assembly NPIG01 (sample SAMN07420675, study PRJNA396082) | bioreactor metagenome | isolation source: sample BR6 brine-fed electro-methanogenic bioreactor BR | place: Japan: Kochi | collected 2016-06-14 | reverse complement strand
CGCCGGAGTTCCGCAACCGCCTGGACGCGGTGATCTCCTTCGCGCCGTTGCCGAAAGAGGTGATCCTGCAGGTGGTCGAGAAGTTCGTGCTGCAGCTCGAAGCACAGCTGCTGGATCGCGGCGTTGCCATCGAACTGACCAAGCCGGCGGCCGAATGGCTGGCCGACAAGGGGTACGACGACAAGATGGGCGCGCGCCCGCTGGGCCGTGTGATCCAGGAGCACATCAAGAAACCGCTGGCCGAGGAGCTGCTGTTCGGCAAGCTGGCCAAGGGCGGCGTGGTCAAGGTGGGCATCAAGGATGGCGCGCTGGAGCTGCGCATCGACGGGCCGGGCAAGCCGCGCCTGTCGGGTGACAAGCCGCCGCTGCTGACCGCCGATTGATGCGGGCGGCGCTGGCCGCCTGCCTTCTGACGCTCGCCGCGCCCGCCGCGGCGGGCGATCTCATGTTGGGGCCGCCCGTGGACTGCACCCTGGGCGAGACCTGCTATATCCAGCAATATACCGATGCCGATCCCGGTCCGGGCGCGCGGGATTTCCGCTGTGGCCCGCTGAGCTACGACGGCCACAAGGGCACCGATTTCGCCCTGCCCGACCGCGCCGCCATGGCGGCGGGCGTCCCGGTTCTGGCCGCTGCGCCGGGCGTGGTGACGGCACTGCGCGACGGGATGGCGGACGGGGCCTTTGCCGGCGGCGACAGCGACGCGGTCGCGGGCCGCGAATGCGGCAACGGCGTGGTGGTCGACCATGGCGACGGCTGGGAGACCCAGTATTGCCATATGCGGCGCGGCTCGGTTCAGGTGAGCAAGGGGGCGCGGGTGGCGCGAGGCGATGTGCTGGGCGCGGTCGGCCAGAGCGGCAAGAGCGAGTTTCCGCATCTGCACCTGTCGGTGCGCCGACACGGCCAGGTGGTTGATCCCTTTGCCCCCGAGGCGGCGCAGTGCGGCGCGGCGGACGGGCCGGATCTGTGGCTGGATACGCCCGCCTATGCGCCCGGCGGGCTGATCGCCGCGGGGTTCGCGAGCGCCATGCCCAGCTATGACGCGATCAAGGCCGGGCGGGCGGCGATGGACGAGATGCCCCGCGACGCCCCGGCGCTGGTCCTTTTCGGCTATGCCTTCGGCGGGCGGCAGGGGGATGTGTTCCGGATCATCATCGATGGCCCGCAGGGTCGGGTGATCGCCCATGAAACCGGCCTGGACAAGGATCAGGCACAGCTGTTTCGGGCCGCTGGAAAACGGCAGCCCGACGGGGGCTGGCCACCCGGACGCTATCGCGGCACGGTCCGGATGCTGCGCGCGGGACAGGAGATCGACGGCGCAGAGATCGAGATCACCATAGACTAGCCCCGGCGACGGCTTCGGTGATTTTCCAGGCCGCTGGCCGCTACTTCTCGGTCAGCTTCAGCTCGATCCGCCGGTTCTGCGCCCGCGCCTCGGCTGTGTCCGCGGGGTTCAGCGGCTGATACTCGCCGAACCCGTTGGCCGAGAGCCGGTCGGGCGGAATGCCCTGGGCGTTGACCATGTAGCGCACCACCGAAAGCGCGCGGGCCTGGCTGAGTTCCCAGTTGTCGGCAAACTCGGCGCCGGGGCGCACCGGCACGGTGTCGGTATGGCCATCGACGCGGATCACCCAATCGATCTCCTCCGGGATGTCACCGGCGATGCCGCGCAGGATGCGGGCGATCTTGTCGATCTCGGCCTTGCCGGCATCGGACAATTCGGCCTCGCCCGGGGCGAACAGAACCTCGGAGGAGAAGACGAAGCGGTCGCCCTGGATCTGGACCCCCTCCTGCCGGCCCAGCACCTCGCGCAGCCGGCCGAAGAATTCCGAGCGGTAGCGTTCCAGGTCCTTGGCTTCGGCCTTGAGCCTTTCGGCCTCTTCGGCGCGCGCCTTGGCCTCGGCTTCGAGCCGCTTGCGCTCGGCCTCTTCCAGCAGGCGCCGCTTGCGCTCTTCCGAGGCGGCACGGGCCAGCGCGGTGTTCAGATCCTGGCCCAGGTTTTGCAGCTGCACCTGCTGGGCCTCGTCGCGCGCCTTGTAGTCGTCCAGAAGTGCCTGCAGGCTTCCCAATTGCTTGCGCAACTCGGCCACCTGCTGGTTCAGCAGCGCGGTCTGACGCTGTGCCTTGGTCGAAACCTCTTCCTGCTTGGACAGCGACTCGCGGGCCTTGGCCAGCAGAACGGCGCGCTGTTCGGCCAGGCTCATCTGCTCTGCGGCGCGCTTCTCGGCGGCCTCACGGGCGGCCAGGGCGGCGATCAGGCGGCGGCGCAGCTCATCTTGGTCGGTGGCGGCGGCCTGGGCCTGCTCCAACGTTTCCAGCGCCTTGAGCAGACGCGCCTCGACCGAGGCGCGATCCTCGGCCGTGCTTTCGGCGGCGGCGCGGGCGGCGGCCAGATCCTGTTGCGCGCGGGCCAGTTCGGCCTCGAGCGCGGCGATCCGGCGCGCGGCATCGGCGCGGGCGGCGGACAGCTCTTCGTTCAGCGCCGACAGCGCGGCGTCGCTGTCCGCCTTGGTCCGGGCCAGCTGCGCCTCAAGCTGGGCCTGGGTTTGCGAGGCCTCGGTGCGCGCGGTATTCAGCGCCGCGGTCAGCTCGGCCTGCACCGCGCGCGCCTTGTCCTCAAGCGCCGCGATCCGCGCCTCATACCCTTGGCGCAGCGCGGCGTTTTCCGATTGCAGGCGGGTCAGTTCGGCCTCGAATTCGGACTGGGTCTCGACGCTCTGCGCCCGCTGGCGGGCCAGTTCGGCCTGCAGCGCCTCCTGCGTCTTTGCGGCCCCGGCGCGGGCCTCGGTCAGCTGCGCCTGCAGCGCTTGGCGCGCCGCGGCGGCCTCTTCGCGCACGCGGGTCAGTTCGGCCTCCAGGCGGGCCCGGGTTTCGGCCTCCTTGCCCTGTGCCGCCTCGAGTTCGGCGGTCAGGGTCTCGCGGGTCCGGCCGGCTTCGTCGCGCACGCGGGTCAACTCGGCCTGCAGCGCGCTGACCATCTCGGCATTCTCGGCCTTGGCCACCTCCATCTGCGCCAGCACGCGGGTCAGGCGCTCGGCCAGTTCGTCGCGCTTGGCGGCCTCCGCGCTGGCTGTCTCCAGATCGGTCAAGGCGGCCAGCAGCTTTTCGTCCAGCGCGTCACGCTCGGCCTCGGCGGCGGCAAGCAGGGTCAGGGTGTCCTCGGCCTGGCGGCGCTGCTCCTCCAGCGCCAGGGTCATCGCGGTCAGCTCGGCATCGGCCTGCTTCAGCTTTTCGCGCAGCGCCTCGGCCGCAGCGGCCTCGGCCAGGCGGGCCTTCTCCTCTTCGCTCAGCTGGGTTTCCAGGTCGGCCACACGTTCGGACAGCTGCGCGCTCTGGGCCTCGCTTTCGGCGCCGCGCTTGCGCAGATCGGCCACCAGCGCCTCCAACGCCTCGCGCCGGGCGGCGGCCAGGCGGGCGGCTTCGGCCTGCGCGTCGATCTCTTCGCGGGTTTTCGCCAGGGCAAGGTTCAGGGCCTCCTGCTCGGACAGCAGCTTGGCCTTGTCCTGTTCCAGCGCGGCGATGTCGCCCAGCGCCCTGTCGCGTTCGGCCAGCAGGCCCGCGACCTGTTCCTCGAAACTGGCGATGCGGCCGCGCGCCTCGGCCAGTGCCGCGGTCTGCTGGTCGCGCTCGGCGGTCAGGGTGGCGATCAGCGCGGCGCGCTGGTCCAGCTCGTCCCGGGCCTGGGCCAGGTCCTGTTCGGTGTCGTTCAGGGTCGAGGTCAGCGCCCCCATCCGCGCCGACAGCTGCGCGTTGCGCCGTTCTTCCAGACCCAGCGCCTCGGCCAGCGCGCTGACCTCGGCCGAAAGCGCGTCCAGCTCGCTCTCCTGTCCGGAGATGGTTTCGCGCAGCACGAACTGCACCACCATGAAGATGGTCAGCACAAACATCAGCACCAGCAACAGCCCGGTCATCGCGTCCACGAACCCGGGCCAGATCGACCCCTGGAAGCGTTGGCCGGTGCGGCGCGACAGGGCCATGCCCTACTCCTCTTTCTGGTCGGCCTTGGGCGACCGTCCGGGGCGGCCAGGTCGGCCACCGGTCGTCCGCGAAGGCGCCAGCGCCTTGATCAGGATGTCGATGTCCTTGCGCAGTTCGGCCATGCTTTCCTGCCGGCCGGCGGAAATCTCTTCGAGGATGCGCAGCATCTGCACGTCGATCGAGCGCAGGCGCATCCGGCTTTCGGCGTCGATCCCCTCGCCCGGGCCCTGTTCGCGCATCATCTCGATCAGGGTTTCCTGACCCACCGCCACCCGCTCCAGCGCGGCGGCGGTGCTCTCGGTCTGGTCCAGACGGTCGTTCATCTGACCGATACTGTCGATCAGATCGCCCAGCTTGCGGTCCACTGCGGCGCGGCTTTCATCGGACTGGGTGAACATCTGTTGCAGCGCGTCCATCTGCTCGGCCATGTGCTCGAGCACGCCCTCCATCACGTTGGGCGCACTTTCGCCCTCGTCGCCGGAGGAGAAACCCAGCCGCGTGATCGACGACAGCCATTCCTCAAGCTCGCGATAGAACCGGTTCTGGCCGTGACCTGCGAAGAGTTCCAGCAAGCCCACCAGCAGCGACCCCGCCAGGCCCAGCAGCGACGACGAGAACGCCACACCCATGCCGCCCAGCTGCGCCTCCAGCCCGGTCATCAGGCGGTTGAACACCGCGATCCCCTCCTCGCCCTCTTGCGGGGCCAGGCTGCGGATGGTGTCGACCACCGCCGGAACGGTGGTGGCCAGGCCGTAGAACGTGCCCAGAAGGCCAAGGAAAATCAGAAGGTTGACGATATAGCGGGTGATTTCGCGTTCTTCGTCGATCCGTTCGGCGACCGAGTCGAGAATGGAGCGCGTCGAACTGGAGTTGAGCTGCATCCGCGCGCCCCGCGCACGCAGCAGCGAGGCCAGCGGCGCCAGCAATTGCGGCGGGCGCGTTTCCTCGCCCGCTTCGCCGGCGACAAAGCTTTCGATCCAGCGCACTGAACCGACCAGCTGGAACACCTGCCAGAAGCAGGCCAGCACACCGATCACGAAGACCGCCGCGATGAACCCGTTGAGATAGAGGTTGGCCAGGAAAACCGGCAGGACACGCGGGAGTGCGACGAACGCCCCGAAGCCCGCAAGCCCGAAAGCGATCAGCATCAACATGATCTGGCGCACCGGCTGTGAAAACTGCGGCCGGGCTTGGCGGTCTCGCTGCACCATCTGGCGGGCGTCCTGACTTTCTCTGCTCTGCGGCAAGCCTATAGAAAAATCACAGGCAAGGCCAAGGCTTTATGCCGCAAGCGCGCGCACGCGCCGCGCCAGCCAATCCAGATCGGGATCGCTCAGACCGATCTCGGCCAGGTGCTCGGCGGTGTTGAACAGGTATTCGGTGTTCGGCCCGCGCCCGCCCACGGCCCGGGCGATGATCCGCGCCTGTTCCTCCAACTCCAGACCGCCGCAATACTGGTCATGCTCGGCATCGATCACATAGGTGACCGCCTGCACACGGCCGCCGTCACGCAGTTGCACCTCGAGCTGCTTTTCCAGATAGGCCGACGAGATCAGTTCACGCTCGCGCAGGTACTCCAGCGTGCGCTCCTCCTGCCCCTCGGTCACCGCCAGCGCCAGCCCGGTGCAGCTGGCGCCGATGGCCGCGTCCAGCGCCAGAACCAGGCCAGGGTCCGCCTCGGTGCCGCGGTGATGGATCGAGCGCATGCAGAAGGAGCGGTGGTAATCGGGCAGCACAGCGACCTCGCGCCGGGCCACGTCGAAGCCCGGGTTCCACAGCAGCGATCCGTATCCGAAAACCCACATGGTCATGCGGTTCCCCCTTGCCGATTACGGCCCCTGTAAACACGAATTCCGCAGTGAGAAAAAGACCATCGGGGCAGCCTTGTCAGCGGCAATAGGGACCGCCGCGGTACCGGGCGACATCCACGTGGAAATGATCGCGGTGATAGCGGTCCGACTCGGGGCCCAGCACGGTTCCGAACGGGCCGCAGGCCGATTTCCAGACCTGGCGCAGCGGGCGCAGCGTGGTGCCCTGCCCCCACCCCTTGAGGACGGTAATCACCTCGCCGTCGCGCATGGTAAAGGCCGAGATATCGATCGCCTGCGCCCGGCCGTGTTCCGAGATCTTCGCGCCGCGCTGGCTGTTGCGGGTGCGGCAGACGTAATGCGCGGCCACGCGCATCTCCACCACGGGACCGCGCCGGCGAAAGGCCGGTTTCACCCCGCGCTCGACCCAGGTTTTCAGGGCGCGCGCGGTATCGCAGGTCATCACCGCCTGCTGGCTAAGGCGCACGCCGGCCACTTCGCGCACGCGCACCGCGTCCTTGGCGCCGCAACCGCGCAATTCCCCCCGCACCCGGCCGACGTGCTCGCCCTGGATGTCGATATCGCCGCAGACCGCACCCTTGCGCCGCTTGCGCCGTTTGAACAACACCTCTTCCTCCAACCCCTTTGGCCGCGCCAAAGGGGGGAGGGAGGTTCCGGGGCCGAGAAACGGCAGGCTGGAGGGTCGTATCGCGGCGCTGGCCACCTGATCCGAGGTCGGGCGCGGTTTCGGGTGCAGCGCCGCGGTCGGGAGGGCTGCTCCGATTGCCGGAGAGGTCTCGGGGCGCGCGAGCGGGCGCAGGGGACGTGACGCAGGCTGGACCGCGGCGGCGTCTGCGATGGTCCGGGCGACGGGACGCAGGGATTGGTCGGGCGCGCGGGCGGATGCGGGCAGCGCCAGCGCCACAAGGGCCAGCATCGCCGTGATCCGCCCGCCCCTCACTTGGGGCCCTTTGCGGCGCGCCCGAAATCCGGCGCGGCGGTGTCCTGCCCGGCCTCGATGATGCCGCGGCGGATCGCCCGGGTGCGGGTGAAGTAATCGAACAGGTGCTGGCCGTCGCCGGTGCGGATGGCGCGTTGCAGCGCGAACAACTCCTCGGTGAAGCGGCCGAGGATTTCCAGCGTCGCCTCCTTGTTGGTCAGGAAGACGTCGCGCCACATGGTGGGGTCAGAGGCCGCGATGCGGGTGAAATCGCGGAAGCCGGCGGCGGAATACTTGATTACCTCGCTGTCGGTGACCCGGCGCAGATCGTCGGCGACGCCCACCATCGTATAGGCGATCAGGTGCGGCGCATGGCTGGTCACCGCCAGCACCAGGTCGTGATGCTCGGCGTCCATCTCGTCGACATGGGCGCCCATCCCCTCCCACAGGGCGCGCAACTGCGCCACCTGCGCGTCCGACCCGTTGTCCACAGGCACCAGCAGGCACCAGCGGTTGTCGAACAGCTCGGCAAAGCCGCTCTCGGGGCCGGAATGCTCGGTCCCCGCCAGCGGGTGGCCGGGGATGAAATGCACCCCCTCGGGCAGTTCGGGCGCCACCGCGTCGATGACGTGTTTCTTGACCGAGCCGACATCGGTCACGGTGCAGCCGGGTTTCAACGCCGGGGCGATGTCGCGCGCCACCGCGCCCATCGCGCCTACCGGCACAGCCAGCACCACCAGATCGGCCCCCTCGACCGCCTCGGCCGCGCTGTCGCAGACCCGGTCGCAGAGCCCGATATGGCGGGCGGTGTCGCGGGTCTGCTGGCTGCGAGCATAGCCCGTCACCTCGCCCGCAAGGCCGGCGCGCTTCATCGCCCAGAACATCGACGAGGCGATCAGCCCCAGCCCGATCAGGGCGACGCGGTCATAGATCGGCGCACTCATGCCCCCTCCCGCCATTTGGTCAGCGCGGCGATCACGCGGCCGGTCTGATCATCGTCGCCCACGGTGATGCGCAGCGCCTCGGGAAAGCCGTAGCCCTTGACGCGGCGCACGATGATCCCATCGGCCTGCAACACGGCATCGGCCGCCGCTGCCTCGGCCTCATCGGCGAAGCGGGCGAGCACGAAGTTGGTGTGGCTGTCATCGCAGGCCACGCCCAATTGCCGGATCGCGCCCACAAGCCGTGCCCGCTGGCGTTCATTCAGCGCGGCGCAGGTCTCGACCCAGGCGCGGTCCCGTACCGCGGCCTCGGCCGCTGCAAGCTGTACCACCGACAGGTTGAAGGGCTGGCGGATGCGGGTCATCACGTCGATCAGCTCCTTCGGGCCATAGCCCCAGCCGATCCGCAACCCGCCCAGCCCGTAGACCTTGGAAAAGGTGCGGGTCATGATCACGTTGGGCCGCGCGTCGGCCAGCGCCGTGCCGCCGTCATAACCTGCGGCATACTCGGTATAGGCCCCGTCGATCACCAAAAGCACATGCGCGGGCAGGCCATCGGCCAGCCGCTCCAACGCGCCCTCGGGCAGGATCGTCGCGGTCGGGTTGCCCGGATTGGTCAGCAGAACGATCCGCGTCTTGTCGGTCACCGCCGCCAGAATGGCATCGACATCCACCACCCGCTCGGCCTCGGGCACGCAGACCGGGGTGGCGCCCGCCATGTGGATCAGGACCGGGTACATGGAAAACCCGTGCTCGGTGTGAATGATCTCGTCGCCGGGGCCGGAAAACGCCTGGCAGATGAATTGCAGCACCTCGTCAGAGCCGACGCCGCAGATGATCCGCGCCGGATCCAGCCCATGCACCTCGCCGATCGCCTGGCGCAGCTCGGCATGGTCGGTGGAGGGATAGCGGTGCAGGTTCCGGGCCGCTTCGGCCAGCGCGGATTGGGCCGAGGGCGGCGCCCCCAGCGGGTTCTCGTTAGACGACAGTTTGAGCACGTCCTCGCGCCCCTCGATCTTGGCCTTGCCGCCCTCGTAGAGGGCGATCTCCATGATACCGGGCTGCGGTGTGATCTTGCTCATTCCAGGGCTCCTTGCTGGGCCCCGTTCTATCGCCCCCGCCGGTCAGAGAAAAGCGGCAAAGCTCACGCCGCGGCGGCGTTGCGCAGGCGAAACCGCGCGGTCGCCGGATCAACCGCGTAAAGCGCGGCATAGCGCGGGGCGTGGGCGGCCAGTTCGGCCACGCTGTCGACGATATAGCGGACGGTCTTGTCCGCCATCATGTAAGAGAAATTCAGCCGCACCCAGCCCGGTTTCAACAGCTCCTTGCCGGCGCGCAGATCGGCGTGCAGCGCCGCGGACTCGGCTTGCCCGATCCCAAGCAGGCGATGCGCATAAGGCCCCGCACAGGCACAGCCGCCGCGCGCCTGGATGCCATAGATGTCGCTGAGCATGCGGGTGAACAGCTGCTGGTGCACCGGGGTTCCGTCCGGGTCCGTCACCCGGAAGGAGAAGATCGGCAGGCGCGGCGCCTGTCGCTGCCCCAGAATGTCCAGCTGTTTGTTCTCCCCCCAGCCGGCCCAGGCGATGGCGGCAAAATCGGCCTCGCGCCGGGCGATCTCGTCCTCGCCCACGGCCTCCTTGACCAGAAAGGCCAGCGCGGCGCGGATGTCGCCGATCACATTCGGCGTGCCGGCCTCTTCGCGCGCGGCCAGGTCGCGGGAATAGCTGTGCCCCCAGGGCGAGACGAAGCTGACGGTGCCGCCGCCCGGCCAGCTGGGCGCGCGACGCCGCACCGAGGCGCCGTTCACCACCAGCACGCCGGAGGCGCCCGGCCCGCCCGGAAACTTGTGCGGCGACACCACGACCGCATCCTTCGCCACCGCCCCGTTGCCGCCCATGTCGATCGGCAGGTACGGGCCGCCGCCGGCATAGTCCCAGACCGAAAGCGCGCCGTGTTCATGCAACAGGCGGGTCACCGGATCGGGGTCGGTCAGCTGCCCGGTCACGTTGGACGCGGCGGAAAAGGCGCCGATCTTCAGATCGCTGCCGGCGTGTTCCGCCAGCCGTCCGCGCAGGTCGTCAAGGTCAGCGCCCCCGCCCGGGGCCTCGGCGATCTCGACCACCTCGGCCCGGCTTTCGCGCCAGGGCAGAATGTTGGAATGGTGTTCATACGGCCCGATGAAAACCACCGGCCGGTCAGCCTCGTTCACTCCCCAAAGGCTGACCAGCCGGTTCAACCCGGCGGTGGCGCCCGATCCGGTGAAGATCACCGCATCGTCTTCCTTGGCACCGACCAGCCGGGCGATCTCGGCCCGGGCCTCTGCCCGGAGCCGAGTGATATAGGATCCGCAATAGGAGGCCTCGGTATGGCTGTTGGCATAGAACGGCAGCACCCGGTCGGTCACGAACTCCTCGACCTGCCGCATGGCGCGGCCCGAGGCCACGTAATCCGCGTAGATCAGCGGAACATCCCCCCCGAGACCGGGGATCAGAGCCCCCTCGCCGATCAGCCCGTCGCGCAACGTGCCACGCTCGGCCTGGTTGCGGATCGTGGATGTGAACTGCTCGAGGATCATCTGCGGCCTCCTGTTTCGGCGCGTGGATCATTGCCCGGCCCGGCCGAAAAGGTTTCACTGATTTTTGCTGATCATGGAGCAATTTTGTGTCATATGAACGCACATGAGGAAAAATGTAGATCATATTGACCGCGCCATTCTGCGTGCCCTGCAGGACGATGCCAGCCTGTCACAGCGCGACCTGGCCGACCGGGTGGGCATTTCGCAGAACGCCTGCTGGCGGCGCCTGAAGCAGTTGAGCGAACACGGGATCCTGCAAGGGTCGACCGCGCGGGTGAACCGGCAGGCGCTGGGGCTGGATCTGGTGGTGTTCGTCATGCTGCGCACGCGCCACCATTCGGCCCGGTGGCTGCAAACCTTTCGCCGCCACGTTCTGACCATCCCCGAGGTGGTGGATTTCCACCGCATCGGCGGCGACTACGACTATCAGCTGAAAGTGGTGACGCAGGACATGGCCAGCTATGACCGGGTCTATCAACGGCTGATCGAGGAGGTCGAACTGGATAGCGTCACCTCGTATTTCGCGATGGAGGCGATTGCCGAAGGCCGGCCCCTGCCGGTGTAAGGCCGGGCCCGAAAACGCGAAAAGCCGCCCCAACGGGACGGCTTTCCGAAAGCTCTGTTGCAAACCGTCGGCGCCCGGTCGCCCGGGCCGGCCGGATCAGTTCTGTGCGTAGTATTCGATGACCAGGTTCGGTTCCATCATCACCGCGTAGGGCACATCGCCCAGACCCGGGGTGCGCACGAAAGTGGCGGTCATCTTGGAGTGGTCGGCCTCGATGTAGTCCGGCACGTCGCGCTCGGCCAGTTGCACGGCCTCCAGCACGGTGGCCAGCTGCTTGGACTTCTCGCGGACCTCGATCACGTCACCCTCTTTCACGCGGTAGGAGGGGATGTTCACCCGCTTGCCGTTCACCAGCACGTGGCCGTGGTTCACGAACTGACGCGCGGCGAACACGGTCGGCACGAACTTGGCACGGTAAACGACGGCGTCCAGGCGGCGCTCCAGCAGGCCGATCAGGTTTTCACCGGTATCGCCCTTAACCCGCTCGGCTTCGCGGAAGATGCGGCGGAACTGCTTTTCGGTCAGGTCGCCATAGTAGCCCTTCAGCTTCTGCTTGGCGCGCAGCTGGATGCCGAAGTCGCTGAGCTTGCCCTTGCGGCGCTGGCCGTGCTGACCGGGGCCGTACTCGCGGCGGTTGACCGGGGATTTCGGACGACCCCAGATGTTTTCGCCCATCCGGCGGTCGATTTTGTACTTGGCAGAGGTGCGTTTGGTCACCGTCTGATCTCCTTCGTTTGTGGCGCCGCCCGGGGGCGGCTATGAAGGGCGTTGTCCTCTTGGGGTCTCCCCCATGACAGGCATCCCCTTGCGGGGGCCACCAACACCAATGAAGCCGCGCTTATATAGACGGCGTGGGGAGAGTCAACAGGGTGTGCATGGATGGCGGCTGTGCGCCCGGTGCCGGCCTTACCGCCATTGCCACGCGCGGCGGGCAGGCGCTCACCCGGCGCCTTCGGCGCTATTCGGGCGAACCCGAGCATTGACCGAATGTCCGATCCGTCCGCAAAGCCCCCCCTACGCCGCCTCGTGCATCAGGATCGCCGCCTCCGACCGGTTCAGGTTGCGCCGCGCGAAGGAACCGTAGAGATAGGGGTCCTCCGCCAGCCCCGGCAGATGCCCCAGCAGGCGCGACCGATCGCCCTCGCCCAAGGTGCCCAGATCGGCATTGGCGGGGTGAAAGCTTTCGGTCTCCACCCCGTTGGCCACCAGAATCTCGTGATTGGGCAACAGCAGGTGCACATAGGTCACCTCGCGCACCGCGTGATCCTCGATCACCGTGGTGCCGTTGACCAGGTCGCGGGCGGCAACCAGAACCTCGTCGGTGTTGAACAGCGCCTGCGCCGCCCGCCCCCGCACCAGCATCCGGTGCTCGGGCGAGACCAGCAATTCCTGGTCCGGGCGCTCGATGCCCAGCGATCCCGGCCTCAGCCGTACCGGGCGCAGATGCGGCATCACCTGGATCCGCGCTCCGGTGATCCGGCGGCTGCCGATCCACAGAACCGGCTGCGCACCGTTGTCGCGGGTCTGAACCTTGTCGCCCTCGCGCAGATCCTCCACCCGGATCAGGCCGGTCGGCGTTTCCAGCCGGGTGCCGGGGGTGAAGCAAATCACCCCGCCGCGCGCCTCGTCCACCGGGCGCGGGGCCGGGTCGGACAGGGTATGCCGCACCACCCACAGGTCGGTATGGCGCGGCGGCAGCGTGTCGAGAAACATCAGCAGCGGCGGCCGCCCCGGCCCGGCTTCGATCACGGTAATGGTGTAGCTGCGGGCGCCGTCGGTCACCACGAAGAACTGCTCCATCAACGGATCGTCGACATCAATCGCCGTCAGGTCGGTGATATTGCGCACGGCGGCACCGATCAGCCGCCGCACCGTGCGTGCCGCGCGTTTGCGTATCTCGGCCTCTCCGTCCGCCCCGTCCAGTCGCAACAGCCCGTTCGGCCCATCGACGCGCACGGTGTCGCCGCGCCATGACCACGCCGCACCCGTTTCAAGGGCCCCCATCGGGGCGTCCTCGAGCCCGTCAATCTCTGTCTGCGACCAGGAAATGACAAACGTGCCGCGAAAGCCCGTTTTCATCTGCCTGTATGCCTGCCTTCGTTTTATTGTTGCGGATAGGTTAACAAACCGGAGTCCACAAAGGAAGGCTTTATGATTTCCATGGCTTAGACTGTGTTCTTTAAGCGTCAGGCCGACCGCCCCATCGCGCTTTGGCCGGATGGTCTACCTCACTGTTTCCGCAAGTGGCGCCGCCCCAGCCGCGAACAACCGCCCCACCGGCAAGCTGGAAATCCGCCCGTCATCGTCGCGCAGCAGGAACAGCGCATCGAGACCCTGACGCGCCGCCAGGCGCGAACCGGCCTCTGCGCCCAGAACCATCAGGGCGGTTGCCCAGGCATCGGCCTCTGCGCAGGTCGGCGCGACCACGGTGACCGAGGCGGGCGCCTTCGGAACCGGCGCGCCCCGGCGCGGGTCCATGGTATGCGACAGGCGGCGCCCCCCGATGTCGACCCAATGGCGATAGTCCCCCGAGGTGGCCACCGCGGCGTCCTCCAGCGACAGGATCGCATGCGGCGCGCGGCGGTCGGGGTCCGGCGCCTCGACCGCGACGGTCCAGGGCGTGCCATCGGGCCGCAGCCCGGTCGCGCGCAGTTCGCCGTCGATCCCGACCAGGGCATCCTCAATCCCGAACTCCGCCAAGACCGCGCTCAGCCGATCCACGCCATAGCCCTTGGCGATCCCGTTGAGGTCCAGCCGCACAGGCGCGCGTTTGCGCACCTGGCCCGCGTCGACCTCCAACACATCCGCCGCAAGGCCCCGTGGCGCGGCCATGGCGGTGCGGATGCGGTCGGCCGCCGCCTCTTCCGGCCCGAACCCCCAGGCCGCCACCGCATCGCCCATGCCGACATCGAATGCGCCGCCCGAGGCCCGGCCGATTTCGAGGCCAAGGCGCAGAACCTCCAGCAGCCGCGACGGCATCCCCTGCCATTCGTCCAAGGGGGCCGCGTTGAGCCGCATCAGGTCGCTCTCGGCCTTCCAGGTGGACATCTGCGCGTCCACCTCCTCCACCGCCGCCTGAAGGGCGTGGCGGATCGGCTCGGGATCCAGGTCCGGTGCGGTGTGGAACAACGCCGACCAGCGGGTGCCCATGGTCGGCCCGTTCAGCGCGTGCCGTGCAAGATCAATAGACATCTTCGACATACCGCCCCTCCGCCTTGAGTGCCGCCGGTGTCAGCCCGACCGGGGCCAGGACATCGGCCAGCGTATCGGCCACGCCGGCGGCCATGTCGCGTCCGCCGCAAACCATGACGCGGGCGCCGTCGCGGATCAGCCGGGCAACCTCGGCCCCTTCGGCGCGCAGGGCGTCCTGCACGTAATGCGGACGCTTGCCGCGCGAGACCGCGGTGACCAGCCGGGCGAGGCGACCGTCGTCCTGCCAGCCGGAGATATCCGCGCCATAGAGGAAATCGCTGTCGGGATGGCGCATGCCGAAGAACAGGTGGATCGGCCGGCGCCGCCCGTTGCCGCGCACGAAGCCCGCCAGCGGGCCGATCCCGGTGCCCGCACCGATCAGGATCAGCGGGGCCCGCCCGCGACCGGGGCGGAAGCCCGGATTGCGGCGCAGGAAGGCGCGGGTGGTGTCGCCCGGCTCCAGCGCCAGCAACTGGCCGGAGCAGAGCCCGCCGGGATGCTTGCGCACCACGATCTCGACAAAGCCGTCGCCATGGGCGGAGGCCAGCGAATAGAACCGCGGCACCGCAGAACCCTCGGGCAGGATGCCGATCAGGTCGCCGGCGGCAAAGCCGCCGAAACCGCCGCCGGTCAGCCGCCGCCAAAGCGGCGCGCGGGGCAGCGCGAAGCGCAGGATCGCGGTGGGCGCCTGAACCTCGGCCCCGTAGTCGCGGCGCGACACCAGGGTCAGCGCCGCGGTCTGCGGCAGCACCGGCTGATGCGCCAGTTCCAACTCGATCCCGAGCGCCTGGCCCAGGGCGCGGCCCCAGCGGGCGAAATCCTGCGGCGACTGGCGATCCACCGTGTCGAAGGGCAGCAGCACGGGCCAGCCCTTGGCCG
>NPIG01001178.1_pt1 | contig 14915 bp, 11 predicted proteins | sample 8637441 | NCBI WGS metagenome assembly NPIG01 (sample SAMN07420675, study PRJNA396082) | bioreactor metagenome | isolation source: sample BR6 brine-fed electro-methanogenic bioreactor BR | place: Japan: Kochi | collected 2016-06-14 | reverse complement strand
ATAGATGACAGATCCCTCCACCAGAGGAGGAAGGATTCCAAAGAGGGCGCAAAGAAAAATAAAAGATCCCCAAAATTTGAGGAATGCCAAAGATTGAATTCTTTTTGTCATCACGTTACCGTCTCCGCTTCTCTCTTCGTTATTTTCCAGAAAAAATCTTTAGAAAGAAAAGATGATGCCTCTTCATTCGACCTTCGTAGAAGAACTCCGCAAACGCTTTCCTCTCAGGGGGAAAGAATGTCAGGAGGGCTTTCCTGAGACGGGCAACATCTCCGGAGATTTTCCCTCTGAACTTTTAATTAGTGCCTCCGTGAAACCCTATAATAGCGTAAAAGTGGAAAGGGGGGAAGGGTGATTTATCTCACCCCCCTTTTGAAATCCTTGAAACGGCGAGGATTTCCTGGTTTTTGCCATGCCATGCCATGCCATGATATGTTTAAATTGTAGATGCAAAAAGTTTCTCTGATCCTTCGAGAAATATTATAGTTGGTACATGGAGAACCATAGGGGGGGATAGATTAGGTAAAAGCGGTAGGTAAAAGCAGGGTTGCAGTTTTTTGGTAACCCCGCTATGCTGAATTGCGCCTTTCCATTCATGGGCTGCGGGGGATCAAGCCGGTATGAGGATTTACGAAAGGAGTTGCTGAAAACATGATCCATGATTGCAGCGTCTTCGGGAGACGCAAACTCAGAACATACAAAGGAGCGAGATTGATGGGGTTATGGTTGGTGTCTGTGGTGCTGTTCGGTACGGTGCTTTTTCTTGGGAGTCTCTCTTGGTGCGCCTCTGCGGAGGCCCGGGAGGGGGATATAAAGAAGGAACGTCCCCCCCGGATTCCTCTGGAGGACTTCTTTCGGCTTCCGGAAAAGGCGGGGTTTGAACTCTCCTTCAACGGGGAGTACTACGCCTTTCTCCAGCCCTGGAAGGATCGGCTGAACGTCTACGTGCAGCGTATCGGCAGTGATGAGGAGCCGGTACGGATCACCGGGGCGGAGGAGCGGGATATCCGCAGCTACACCTGGGCCAACGATGAGCGGCTTCTCTACATGCAGGATACCGGAGGGGACGAGGACTACCATATCTTCGGGGTGAACCGGGATGGCTCGGATTTCACGGAGCTTACCCCCTTCGAAGGGGTGCGTACGGGGATTCTGGATATTCTCAAGGATGATCCGGAGCACGTGCTCATGGTGATGAATCAGCGGGATCGGCGTTTCTTCGATGTCTACCGCATGAACGTGAACACCGGGGAGCTTCAGCTGGTGGAGGAAAACCCCGGCACCATTGCGGGGTGGGGGACGGATCATGAGGGAAAGGTGCGCCTGGCCTACGCCAAGGAGGGGCTTCAGCGGAAGGTGCTCTATCGGGAGGAGGAATCCCAGCCCTTTGAGAGCATCATGACCACGGATTTCACCGAAAAGATGATCCCCCTGGATTTCACCGCAGATAACCGGAATCTCTACGTCTTTTCCAATCTGAGCAGGGATACCCTGGCGCTCTATACCTTCGATCCCCGAACAAAAGAGTTCGGAGAGCTTCTCTACGAGCATCCCGAGGTGGATCTCGGCAGCATTATCTGGTCCGATGCCCGGAAAAAGCTTCTGGGGGTCTCCTACTATACCGATAAGCGGCACCGGCACTTTTTCGACCCCGAGACGGAAGAGCTTTTCGAGAAGCTGAAAAAGCGCTTTCCCGGCTACTCCGTAGGGATCTCCGACACAAGCCTGGACGAGCGCAAGATGATCATCGCCGCGGGGAGCGACCGCATGCCCGGAAGGCTCTACTACCACGATCTGGATAAACCCGAGGAGTTTACCCTTCTGGCGGATCTCTACCCCTGGATCAACGAAGAGCATATGGCGGAACGCCGCCCCGTGAGCTACACCAGCCGGGACGGCCTCACCATCCACGGCTATCTCACCCTCCCCACCGGAGGGGAGCCGAAGAATATCCCCGTGGTGATCAACCCCCACGGAGGCCCCGAGGCCCGGGAGACCTGGGGATACGATCCGGAATCCCAGTTTCTCGCCAACCGGGGGGTGGGGGTCTTTCAGATGAACTTCCGGGTATCCACGGGGTACGGCAAATCCTTCTGGATGGCGGGGTTCAAGGAGTGGGGGAAAAAGCAGCAGGACGACATCACCGATGGCACCCGGTGGCTTATAGAAGAAGGAATAGCGGATCCCGGGCGCATCGCCATCTACGGGGGCTCCTACGGAGGATACGCCACCCTCATGGGGCTTATCCGGGAGCCGGATCTCTACGCCTGCGGGGTGGATTACGTGGGGGTGGCGAACCTCTTCACCCTTCTGGAGTCCATCCCCCCCTACTGGGAGCTGGAGCGGGAGAAGATGTACCTCACCATAGGAAACCCCGAAACCGAGGCGGAGCTTTTCCGGGAGATCTCCCCGGTCTTCCATGCGGAGAAGATCAAGGCTCCTCTCTTCATCGCCCAGGGGGCCAACGATCCCCGGGTGAACAAGGCGGAGTCGGATCAGATGGTGGAGGCCCTGCGGCAGCATGGGGTGGAGGTGCCCTATATGGTGAAGGATAACGAGGGGCACGGCTTCGCCAATCAGGAGAACCGCTTCGAGTTTTACCGGGCCATGGAGGCCTTTCTTGGGGAGTGTTTGAGCCTGGATGGGGCCTCTCCGGAATCTCTGGAGGTTCTGGAATCCCTTAAATCTGCGGCTTCTCTGGAACCTTCCGCCTCGTCGGAATCCCCTTCGGAGAAGGAGAACCAGTAGCATGAAATGGCGTGCCATCATGGCCCACCCCCGGCTTCGGGGGTGGGTTTTCTACGATGTGGGAAACTCCGCCTTCGCCACCACCATTATGGTGGTGCTCTATCCTCTCTTCTACCAGAATGTGCTGAGTGCGGGGATGGATCCCTCCCGTTCCGCCGCTTACTGGGGGTATGCCTCCGCTCTGGGGCTCCTCTTCGCCGCCTTCGGGGGGCCCTTTGCGGGGGCTCTGGGGGATGCCTGGGGGAGGCGCAAGCTCGGCCTGGGCATCATGACCGCCCTGGGGATCGGGGCCACCGCCGCCATGGCCTTTCTCAAGGAAGGGCAGTGGGGGGTGGGGCTGCTGCTTCTGGTGCTGGGCTCCGGAGGGTTTGCTCTAGCAAATATCTTTTACGATTCTCTTCTTACCCGCATCGCCGCCCCCTGGCGCATTCCCGCCATCTCCTCCGCAGGGTACGCCTTCGGCTATCTCGGGGGAGGGGCCCTTCTGGTGATAAACGCCCTTATGGTCTTTCTGCTCCCCTCCTGGGGGTTTCAGCTCTCCTTTCTCTCGGTGGCCCTCTGGTGGGGGATCTTTTCGGTGCCCCTCTTCCGGCACGTGCCGGAGCCTCCCGGGGAGGCGGGGGAGCCCCTGGGGGATTCTCTTCGCCGTCCTCTCCAGACCCTTCGGCTCATCCGCGCCAGGCCGGAGATTCTGCGCTTTCTTCTCGCCTTCTGGCTCTACAACGACGGCATCGGTACCATCATGAAGATGGGGGTGATCTTCGGCAGCACCATCGGGGTGCCTCCTCTCTACCTGGTGAGTGCCCTTATCCTCACCCAGTTCGTGGGAATCCCCAGCACCCTCGCCTGGGGGAGCCTCGCCCGAACCTGGGGGTTGAAAAAGAGCCTGGTCACCACCCTGGCAGGGTATGCAGTGATCGCTCTGGGGGTCTACTTCGTGCGTACCCCCCTTCACTTCGCCATCCTGGCGGTCTCGGTGGGGCTCTTTCAGGGAGGGGCTCAGGCCCTCTCCCGGGCGCTCTTCTCCCGGCTCATCCCTCCGGAAAAGACCTCGGAGTTCTTCGGCTTCTACGATATGTCCAGCAAGTTCGCCGGAGTGGCGGGGCCCTTTCTCTTCGGGATCCTCACCCAGATCACCGGCACCGTCCGGGCGGGAATTCCCATGCTTTTCTTCTTTTTTATAGGGGGGATGCTACTGCTGCGAAAAGTGCCGGAGAAAAGGCCCGTTTCGTGGTGAGTTGTCGTGCTCAGAGTACAAAAACATCCGCAGATAGTTGCGTCTTTTCGTTATCTGCGGATGTTTTTTGTGGTCTTCACAACCTTAAACCATCGAAGCTCCTGTCTCGTTTTTGCCTCCCACTTCCCACTTCCCACTCATCACTAGATTTTCCTTACTCCGCCCCCATCTCCCGGATGCGGTTTTCCAGCTCCTTGAGAAGCGCCTCCCGCCTGGCCTTGGAGGAGAGCCCCTGGGGGAGATCCTCCGGATGGAGCAGAGCCCCGAAGGTGATCCGCAGCTTGGTGGGCTTGGGGAATCTGCTTCCCCGGGGGAGGGATCGGTGGGTTCCCTCCAGATAGATGGGGAGGATGGGGGTTCCCGTCTTGAGGGCCAGCATGGCCGCCCCTCCCTCGAACTCCTTCAGCTTGCCATCCCAGGAGCGGGTTCCCTCGGGAAAGAGGATCACCCGCTTTCCCTCTTCCAGAAGTCTGAGAGAGAGTTTCAGCATCTCCACGGCGCTCGCCGCCTTGTGGTGGGTAATGGGTATCACCCCGAGATGACGGATGCAGAAGCCGAGAACGGGGATGCGGAAGAGATAGTCGATGGCCACAAAGGTGAGCCTTCCGGGGTACATGGCCCCCACCATGGGGGGGTCCAGGTGGCTCGCATGATTGGCCGCAAGAATACAGGCCCCCTGGGAGGGGCAGTTCTCCAGCCCCCGCACCTCCGCCCGGTTGTAGATAAGAAAGAGAACTTTAAAGAAATTTTTCGTCAGCCAGTAGAACATCAGGATTCCCCCTGCTTTCAAGATGGCCCTATGGTAATACAAAGAGAAGCCAGTGGCTAGTGGTTAGCTGCCCGCCCCTGGCTTCTCTTTGTTTAATCTACCTGCAGGGGACCTCTGGGGAAGGTGCTCATGGGAATACAGCCATCCTCGGTGACCACCACGATATTTTCGATCCGGATGCCGATTTTGCCGGGTATATAGATCCCCGGCTCAATGCTGAAGGCCATGCCGGGCTGAAGAACTTCCCTGCTTCCCCGTATGATGTTCGGGGCCTCGTGAATCGCCATGCCGATGCCGTGCCCCAGTCGGTTGTTGAAATACTCCCCGTACCCCGCATCTTCGATGACCTTCCGGGCTGCCATATCCACGGATTCCGAGGTAACTCCGGGACGTACCGCCTTTTCTCCCGCCTCCTGGGATTCCTGAACGATGCGGTAGAGCTTCAGGGCCTCCTCCGAGGGCTTTCCCACGAAGAGGGTCCGGGTGGTGTCGGAGCAGTATCCCTGATAGCGGCAGCCGTAGTCGATGAGCACCGTATCCTGTTCCTGTACCACCCCATCTTCCCGGGTGTAGTGGGCCATGGCGGCGTTCTCTCCCCGGGCCACGATGGGGGTGAAGGAGGTGTTATCTGCTCCCTTCTCCTCCAGCAGGGCAAGAAGCTTGCGCTTGATCTCCCGTTCGGTTCTCCCCGGACGGATGAAGGGGAGCAGTGCCTCCAGAGCGGCATCTGCGATCTCTCCTGCTTTTTTGAGCTTTGCCACCTCTTCGGCGGATTTGATGGAGCGTATGGCGTCGAGATAGTGCCAGCCGTTTACCAGGGTAACCTTCTCCCGCTGCATGATCTCCACCGCATCCACACCCCGGACGCCGTCGTTCAGCGCAAGAGATTTTCCCTTGAGGCCGTATTTTTCGAAGGCCTCGGAGAGAACGCCGTAGAACCAGTCCTTGTCCTGCCAGTCGAAGATGGGAATCTCTTCGGGCATGCACTCCCGAAACTCCTGGGTGCTGATCCGGGGGCAGATACAGAAGGATCGCCCGTCCTGAAGAATAAAATAACCCTTAAAGCGTTCGCAGTCCTGCAGATGGAGCCCGCTCAGATATTCAAGATCCGATGTGGGGCCCAGAAGCAGAGCCTCCACACCCTGTTGTTGCAGCACCTGAGCAACCTGGGCGACTTTTTTGTAATCTAGCATGGGTACACCTCCTAAAAATGTGGAAAGGGAAAAGCCTTTCTTTCTGACTATATCGAATATATGCGAAATATATTGTACGGTGATATGCCCCGGGGGGTCAAGGAAAATGTGTGCATTTTTTTGAGAAAAGCACGCTTTGTTACAAAGAGAAGGAGAATGTGGTTGTTGAAATTGAGAAATTTTTCGACAAACTTCCGTTTCTGGAGTATCCTATATGGAATATAGTGTTGATATATGTACTGGTCTACAGAATAGGGGTGGGTGCGGTGGTGCCGTTTGATTCGTCGAAGTTGGTTTCCCTGAGGGAAGTGGTCTATAACTATTTGCGGGAGAAAATGAACAGCGGGGAGCTGTTGCCGGGATCGTTCTTCAATCTTCGGGAGATCAGTGAAGCTCTGGGTATCAGTACCACTCCCCTGCGGGAAGCCCTGGTACAGCTTGAAACAGAAGGATTTATCACCATTTTTCATCGTCGGGGAGCCATGGCGAACGCCCTGAGCCCCAAAATAATCAAAAATATCTACGTCATTCTTGGGGCGCTGGAGTCGGCGGCGCTCATGGAGGCTTCCTCCCGAATGGGGCCCGAGGTGGTGGACGCCATGGAGGAGCACACCCATGCCATGGTGCGTTGTCTGGAAGAGGAGAATTTCGATGAATATCTCTCCCGAAACAACGAGTTTCACAAGATGTACATCAACCTTTCGGATAACGAAGAGCTGGTGCATCGGGTGGACATCCTCAAGCAGCGGCTCTACGACTTTCCCCGGAATAACGAAATTATCTATGCCTGGGAGGAGGCGGGGCTCAAGGAGCACCGGGATCTTGTACGTATTTTACGAACCCGGGATTTTGCAGAGGCCGCCCGGTATCTTCGGGAGGTGCATTGGAACTACGATGTGCAGGAAAAGTTTGTGCGCCAGTTCTATGCCCAGCATCTGGAGGCGGTGGAGCGCAAAAAAGCAAAGATGCGAAGCTGATCGGATTTTTCCCGTGGCTTCCCTCAACTGTGCAGAGAGCTTTTTACAGAAGAAATGGGTTTCCCTCCGGGGAAGAGCATTTCTTCTTTTTTGTATTTTTCTGGAGGAATCTCCCGGCGAAGAAGGGGAAAAAGAAGAAAAAACCTAGGGATACCTTTTCTCCTGGTTTATACTAGAGACTCGGGAAAGAGATTCAAGAATCCTGTGGAGAAAGATAAGGAGGGGTGTGCGTTGCACCATGCTGCTATGATAGGTCGTAACATTGAGCGGAATGACGCATGGGAAAAGCTTTCGGGAAAGGCCCGGTATGTGGATGATCTCTCCTTTCCCGACATGTGGTACGGAGGAACTCTCCGTTCTCCTCTCTGCAGGGGAAAGATTCGGGCCATCCGCCGCAATCCCGATTTCGACTGGTCTTCGGTGGTAGTGGTGACTCCCGGGGAGCTGCCGGGGCCCAACGAGGTGGCGTCGATCGAGATGGATCATCCCATTCTTGCGGCGGGGGAGGCTCGTTTTTTCGGAGAACCCCTTGCTCTGGTGGCGGCTCCCGATAGAGAGCTTCTGGAAAGGGCCCTCAGGGCTCTGGAGGTGGATATGGAGGAGCTTCCCCCCATTCTCGACCCAAGCGAGGCCCTGAAGGATACGGATATGGTGCGGGGGAAATCCAATCTTTTTAAGGAATACGCCTTCTCCAAGGGGGATCCCGAAAAAGCCTTTGGGGAGGCGGAACACGTGCTGGAGCTGGAGTGCAGCACCCCTCATCAGGAGCATATGTATCTGGAACCCCAGGGGATGATCGCCCTGCCTCTGGAGGGTGGAGCGGTGGAAATTCTCGGCTCCATGCAGTGCCCCTACTACGCTTTGGGGGCTCTCTGCCACGGTCTGGGACTTCCTCCGGAGAGGGTGCGGGTTCGCCAGACCGTCACCGGAGGGGGATTCGGAGGTAAGGAGGACTATCCCTCGGTGCTTGCTCTGCATGCGGCCCTTCTGGCTCTGAAGGCTCAGCGCCCCGTGAAGATGATTCTCGACCGGGCGGAGGATATCACCTGTACCACCAAGCGGCACCCCTCCCGAAGCCGTCTCCGGGCAGGGTTCTCCAGTCAGGGAGTGCTTCAGGCTCTGGAGGTGGAACTTCTTCTCGACGGAGGAGCCTATACCACCCTCAGCCCGGTGGTGCTCTCCCGAGGAGTGCTTCACGCCACCGGAGCCTACCGGGTTCCTCATGTAGAGGTTCGGGGGTGGGCGGTGGCCACCAACTCCCCCCCCAACGGAGCTTTTCGAGGCTTTGGAGCCCCCCAGATGCTCTTTGGGGTGGAGCGTATGATGGATGCCATAGCCCGGAAACTTTCTCTCGATCCCGGGGTGGTGCGCCAGCGGAATGCTTTGAAGCCCGGAGACACCCTCCCCTGTGGTCAGCAGCTTCGGCATCCCGGAGCGGCCCTGGTGCTCCAGCGGGCCATGGAAATTTCCGGCTACCAGGAGAAGCGTTGTATGTCCCGTCGGATCGCTCCGGGACGTCTTCGGGGGATGGGAATTTCCCTCTACCTTCACGGAGGAGGTTTCACCGGCTCCGGAGAGGAAAATATCGCCGGCAGGATTCGCCTGGAGGCATCCCGAAAGGGGATCCTCACCATTCGCAGCAGCAGTGTGGAGATGGGCCAGGGGGTTTCCACCATCTTTGCCATGATAGTGGGGGATATTCTGGGGGTGCCTTACGAAAGGGTGCGGTACGGAACCCCGGATACCTGGGAGGTGCCGGACAGCGGCCCCACTGTGGCCTCCCGCACCACCATGGTGGTGGGAAAGATTCTCCAGCAGGCCTGTGAAGGGCTTGGGGAGGATCTTCTTCGCAAGGGGAGAACCCTCTTCTCGGAACCCCAGATACGATGGGAGAACCGGCAGTATTGCTTTCCCGAAGGGGAGCCTCTCTCCTTTCTGGAGATGCTCGAACGGGTCTTTGCCCTCTCGGAGGAGGAGCTTCTCTCTTGGGAGAGCGCCTATAACCCCATTCCCGGCAAGGGGTGGGACGATGCTACCTGCCAGGGGGACGCCTACAAGGCCTACTCCTGGGGGGCCAACGTGCTGGAGATCGAGGTGGATGAAGATACTCTGGAGATTACCCCCTGCAGGCTCACCTCGGTGATCGACGTGGGAACCCCTCTGCACCCCCTTCTTGCGGCGGGGCAGGTGGAGGGGGGAGCCCTTCAGTCTCTGGGGTACGGTTATATGGAGGATGTGGGATACCGGGAAGGGAAGTATACCAAATACCGTATGGCCACCTACAGCATCCCCACCACCCTGGATGCTCCCGCCATGAAGGTTTCCTTCGATGGCATTCCCTTTGAATACGGCCCCTGGGGAGCCAAGGGGCTGGGGGAGCTTCCCATGAACGGAGGGGCTCCTGCTCTGGCGGGGGCGGTGGAGGATGCCCTCGGTATCGTTCCTCGGGATCTTCCTCTCACCCCTCAGGAACTTTTTCGACTTCTTGCAGAAAAGGGGGAACGTGCATGAAACTCCAGTTTTACGTCAACGGCCTTCCTGTGACAGTAGAGACTTCGCCTCTTCGAAGCCTTCTCTCCATTCTTCGGGAAGATCTGGGGCTTAGGGGTACCAAAGAGGGATGCAGCGAAGGGGAGTGCGGGGCCTGTGCGGTGCATCTCGACGGGGAGCTTGTGAAATCCTGCATGGTACCGGCGTGCCAGCTTTGGGGAAGCTCCGTGGTGACCATTGAAGGGGTGAGTGCTCAGGGTCCCACGGGGCTTCAGGACGCCTTTCTGGAAGAGGGGGCGGTGCAGTGCGGCTTTTGCACCCCGGGTTTTGTCATGGCCTCGGAGTATCTTTTGCGAAACCATCCCTCTCCTGACGAGGAGGCCATCCGCAAGGGGTTGGCGGGAAATCTCTGCCGCTGCACCGGCTATGCAAGCCTTGTTCGAGGAGTGCAGCGGGCGGCGATGGGGGGATATACCCCCCGGGAGATACCCCTCTCCCCTTCTTCCTCCGAAATTTCCCGTGAAATTCCTCAAGAGTACCAAAAATCCCTTGAGGAGGAAGGAATCTTCCTCCCCCATACTCTTGAAGAGGCCCTTGGAATCCTGGAAAATCGGGGAGAGGAGCTTCTCCCTCTGGCGGGGGGGACGGACATTCTGCCGGATATGGTTAAAAAGGTTCGGAAGACCCCGGAAAAGGTGATGAGCCTTCGAGGCCTTGGGGAGCTGGAGAAACTGGAATACCGAAAAGAATCCCGCATGCTGGAGATCGGAGCGGGGGTAACCTTCGCCCGGATCCGGGAGCACCCTCTGGTGAAGCAGCATCTCCCCGCCTTTTATGAGATGGCCGCCGGAGTGGGAGCCGTGGCGATCCAGAACATGGCCACCCTGGGGGGGAATCTTATGAGCGCTTCCGCCGCAGGGGATGCAGCCCCTCTGCTCCTGGCTCTGGATGCGGAGGTGGTCTTCGTATCCTCCCGGGGGGAGCGGGTTCTTCCTCTGAAAGATCTCTATCGGGGGTATCGGGAGACCGTGCGGCACCCTTCGGAGCTGCTCTACAAGGTGCGGATCCCTTCGAGGCTCTTCGGAACCCCGCAGAAATTTTTCAAGGTGGGAACCCGCAAGGCCCTTACCATCTCCCGGCTCTCTCTGGGATGCAGTGTGGTTTCCGAGACTCCGGGGGTTTTCTCCCGGGTGCGTCTGGCGGTGGGGAGCGTTACCCCCTGGCCGGTGCTTCTCCCCAAGGCTCCAGAGCTTCTGGAAAACCGCCCTCTCTCCACCGAAGACGTGAAGAGCGCCGCGGAGATTCTTGCGGGGGAAGTGGTTCCCCGGAAGGACACCGCCTACCGGCAGAGCATGATCTCGAATCTCATCTGTCGTTTTTTTGCGGAACTTCTGGAGCAGAGAGTGGTATAATTCTGAAGTAAGAAAGAGCTCCCCCGGAAAAGCTAAAAGAGGTGAATTTTTCATGAGAGAATCCTTCCGAGTCATCAAGGGAATTCTGAGTATGGAAGAGCTGGAGCAAGAACAGGAAAATAAAAGAAAAGCCTATCTCTACGTGCTCTACGGAGATCAAAGGATCTACGCCATGGATTTCCGCTTTCTTGAGGGGCGGGATGCTCCCGTGGGGCTCACCACAGAGTGGGCGGAGTTCGCCTCCTATGTGGCAAGCTCCTGGAGGGAGCCCGAAGGGGAGTATGTGGAGCGTACCAAAACTGCTTGCCGGGAGTTCTTCGAAGCCTCCCGACTGAAGGACATCTTCGAGGGGAGCCGGGACGGCGAGCGGGGGCTGGAGCAGCGGCTCAATGCGGTGTTGGAGAAGACTCTGGGTTTTCCGGTCTTTTCCTTTCTCAAGGTGCAGAAATGCTCCGTGGCCATGGTGCGGGATTTCCTCAAGCAGTTCGGGGATCCCTCGGTGCTGGATCCGCCGGAGGAAGAGAGCTCCGAAGAAGCTCCGGAACCCCAGGGGATGCCTCTGGAGTATATTCCCTGCGGTCCCGAAATTGATCCCATTCGGGGAAAGCCCGTGGCCTCCCTGCGAGATGGGGACAGGCTCATGGTGAAGATCCCCCCGGAGACCAAGCTCTACAAGGTACTCACCCGGGCGAGGCAGGGGCATTTCGATGGATCCGTGCCGGGCACCCTTCTTCGGATGGAGGAAAAGGGTCCCGATCGGTATCTTCTGGAAATAGGCATTACCGACCGCATCCGGGGGCTTCTCATTCTTCAAAAGAGCCTGCGCCTGCGTCCCGAAACCTACGAGCCCGAAGAGATCCCCGTAAAGGCGGTGCAGAGCTTTTTCGCAGGGCCCTGGGCCTCCTACCTGGTGGGGGGGGCGGTCTTTGCGGGGGTAGCCCTTCTGCTTCTCTGGCTTTATCGTTTTCTTCTCCTGGGTATGTGATATGAATTTGCAATTTTTTGCGGAGCTTCCACCATCTCTGCCCTTTTGATACACAACTATCTTCTCTCCCGAAAGGAGCGACTACTCTTATGGATATGGTGTTACGCAGCACCGATGGCTGTGATGTGGTGACGGTCTCCGGGCGTATGGATGCGGTGACCGCCCCGGAATTTGAAAAACAGTGCCTCGCCTGGATGGAGGAGGGACATACCAAGTTTCTTTTGGACTTCTCCTCTCTGGAATACATCAGCAGTGCAGGGCTTCGCTCCATTCTCGGGGTGGCGAAAAAGGTGAAGCCCCTGGGAGGAAAGGTGGTTCTTGCGGGGCTCACCGGGGTGGTGGCGGAGGTCTTCTCCATCTCGGGCTTTGATGCCTTTCTCCCCATCGTGGATACTCCCGAAGCGGCTCAAGGGCTCTTCTGACATGGCCTTCCTGCCCCTGGAGAGAGAGCGCACCTTCGAGGCCCGGGTGGAGCAGGTGCCTCAGATCGTAGGATGGATTGAGGGCGTGGCAGAGGAGGCGGGGCTGCACCCCCGGCAGCAGCAGCATCTGGCGCTCTCCACGGAGGAGGCGGTGATGAACATCTGTTCCTACGCCTATAAAGTGCCTCCCGGAGAGGTGGCCATCCAGGTCTCCTGCCTCCCCGAGGCATGCCGGGTGATCTTCCGGGATCGGGGGATCCCCTTCGATCCCTTCTCTCTGGAGGAGCCGGATCTCAAGGCCCCCATGGAGGATCGGGAGATCGGGGGGCTGGGCATTCTGCTTATGCGCCGGGTGATGGACGAAGTGCACTACACCCGGGAGGGAGAAGAGAACCTTCTCCGTTTCGTGGTCTATCCCCGGGAGTAGGGGTCATGACATATAGGAAATATCTCAAATTTTTCTCCCCTTTTTTCGGCCCCCTGGTTTTTCTGCTTCTTCTTTCGGGGCTCTTGCTCTTTCCCGCTCGGGGGAGAGCCTTCTCCTTCACCCATATCTTTGTGCTTCCCCAGTGGTCTCCCCAATCCCAGTTTGCAGGAATCTACGTGGCCTATGAAAAGGGTTTTTATCTTCGTCATATGCTGGACGTCACCATTCTGCGAGGGGGGGCCGAGGCGGATCCCTGGGAGTATCTCCGGGAAGGGAAGGCGGATATGGTCACCCAGTTTCTCTCTTCCGGGCTGGAGGCTCGGGACAAGGGAGTTCCCCTGGTTCTCGTGGGGCAGGTGGTGCAGAAATCCTCTCTCATGCTGGTGGGGCGGAAGGACCGGGGGATAGAATCCCTGGGGGATCTCTCCGGGCGGGGAGTCTCCCTCTGGGAGGGACCTTTCCGGTTGGGCTTCGATCTTCTCTTCGAAAAGGAGCAGATAGACCCCCGGATCTATCCCCAGTACTATTCGGTGAACCTCTTTCTTCGTGGTGTGGTGGATGCCTGTGCCGCCATGTACTACAACGAATACCACGTGCTTTATCAGGCGGGGTTCGATTTTGAGGAGCTTTCCCCCTTTTTTTTGGAGGAGTACGGCCTGGGTTTTCCCGAAGACGGTATCTATGCCCTGGAAAGCTTTTACCGAGAGAATCCCGAAGCGTGTTCCGCCTTTGTGGAGGCCACTCTGGAGGGGTGGGAGTACGCCCGGGAACACCCCGAGGAGGCTCTCGATATGGTTATGAAGTACGTGGAGCGGGCTCATGTGCCCACCAACCGGGGGCATATGCGGTGGATGCTTGAGGCCCTTCTCCCCCGGATTTTTCCGGAGTCCCCAGATCTTTGGGAGCCCGGGGTGCTCTCCCCTGAGGCGTACCGAAGAGCTGCAGAGGCCCTTTTTCAGGGAAAGCGTATCAACTCCCTCTTTCCCTACGAAGATTTTGTGATCTCCCGGGAGGTGCCCCATGCTCCGTAATCTCTCTCTGGCCTGGCGCATGTCCTTGCTGCTGCTCCTCGGAGGCGGGTGTATTCTTGGGGCGGTGGTGGGGTTCAGCTATATCTCCTCCCGGAACCTTCTGGAGAAGGAGCTGGAAGACGAGGCCCGGGAGACCGCCCAGGCCATAGCCTGTCAGGTGGAGTCCGTGGCCAAGGCTCTGGAGCAGACCGCCAAGGGGGCCGCCTATGCCATCCGGCGTTTCGCTCCGGGCACCGAAGGGATCTTCGGCCTTCTGGAGGAGAGCCTGGTGAACAATCCCGAAGTCTTCGGCATGGCGGTGGGGTTGGAGCACCCCTCCTGGTACGGGGTGCAGGGGGTTCCCTACGTGCAGCGCCATGAAGAGGAGATCCTCTTCAAAAATCTCGCAAAAGAAGGAAATGCCTTTCGCATCACCGACTGGTACAGCCTCCCCAAATATGCCCGGCGTGCCCTCTGGACGGATCCCTACTTCGATGATCTGGGAGGGCAGACTCTCATGACCACCTACTCGGTGCCCCTCCTCTCCGGCGAGGGAGAGAGCAGAACCTTCGAGGGGGTGGTGACGGCGGACATGTCCCTGGAGTGGTTCTCCCGAATTGTGGAGGATCTCTCTCTGGATGAGGGGGGCTTTGCCTTCATTCTTGCCAGAAACGGCCGGTTCATCGCCCATCCCGAGGCGAGCTGGATTCTTCGGGAGACCATCTTCAGCATCGCCGAGGAGTATGAACTTCCCGCACTGCGGCATCTCGGGCGGCGGATGATTGCGGGAGAGACGGGGTTTGCCCTTCTGGAAGAGTCGGTGATGGGCCCCGGGGGATGGGTGGCCTTCGTATCCATTCCTTCGGTGGAGTGGTCTCTGGGGGTGCTCTTTCCCCGGGAGGTGCTGGTGGCTAAGATCGCCGCCCTTACCCGTTATCAGGGGATCCTTGGGGTGCTGGGGTTCGTCTTTCTCCTCGGGCTTATCCTTCTGGTAACCCGCTCCATCACCGGGCCTCTGGTGCAGCTGGAGCACGCCACCCGAAAGCTTGCGGAGGGAGAGCTGGATGCTCCTCTTCCCCACATTCTGGGGGAGGACGAAGTAGCCCATCTGGCGCAGTCCTTCGAGGTAATGCGGCAGCAGCTCCTGGTGCAGATCGACATTCTCTGTACCACCACCGCCGCCAAGGAGCGCATCGAAAGCGAGCTGCATATCGCCCAGTCCATTCAGATGAGCCTCATTCCCAA
>NPIG01000759.1_pt3 | contig 14943 bp, 9 predicted proteins | sample 8637441 | NCBI WGS metagenome assembly NPIG01 (sample SAMN07420675, study PRJNA396082) | bioreactor metagenome | isolation source: sample BR6 brine-fed electro-methanogenic bioreactor BR | place: Japan: Kochi | collected 2016-06-14 | reverse complement strand
GACTGCGACGGCAGCGTCGACGAGGGCTTCGTCACGACGACGTGGTATCGGGACGCCGACGACGATGGCTACGGCGACCCGCTCGTCACTGTTGCGGACTGCGAGAGCGCGCCGCCTGCGGGCTACGTCGTGAACGCCGACGACTGCGACGACACGAGCGATGCCGTGCGCCCGGGAGTCACCGAAGTCTGCGACGACGCGGTCGACAACAACTGCGACGGACTGAGCGACCGTGAGGACACGGCGACGTGTCCGCCGCTCCCCTTGTGCCCGGACGCGGACGGAGACGGCTACGCCCTGTGCGACGGGAGCTGCGACCCGCCCGAGGGGACGGTCTGTGGCGACTGCGCCGACGATAGCCCAGCGCGGCACCCCGGCGTGCTCGAGCTCTGCGACGGCGTCGACAATGACTGCGACCTCGCGATCGACGAGGAGCAGGGTACGCGTTTCGTCGCGCCCCCGAGCGCGGGTGGCCTCGATGCGGGCAACCTCTGTCTCGATCCGGGCTCGCCGTGTGCGACGCTCTCCCACGCGGTGCGGATGAGCTGCGAACACGAGACGATCTCGGTCGGCGAGGGGCAGTACTACGAGGACCTGACGATCGACAAGCCGCTGACGATCGACGGCTCGGGCGTGCCGACGCAAACGATCGTGCGCGGCAGCGGAACGGTCGACGTCGTACGCATCCTGTCCTCCGACGTGAAGTGGAGCGGCGTCAACGTCTACGAGACGCCTGGCGTCGCGTGCATGCGCATCGGGGACAGCGCCCACACGGGCTTGCGCCGCGTGCGCGTCGAGAACACCTCGCTCTTCGGCTGTGCGATTGGCGCGCTGTGGGACAGCACCGGCAGCGGTGAGGGCGTCGACGCGGACGACTGGAACTACTTCGTTGCGGCCTCGACGCGGGGCAACGTCCACGATGGGAGCCCCGACTCGGGCACGGGGACGCTGCTCGTCGGTGGCAACGGGCGGATCCAGTTCAAGGTGGGCCGCCTGACCGACAACGACGGTCCGGGGCTCGTCATGCGCGCTCCGAGCGGTGGACGCGTCAACGACGAGATCGTCTTCGCCGGCGAGGTCGTCGGTGGCAACGGCAAGAGCGAGAACGCCGACTCGCGCGTCGGACTCGAGATTCACGAGGCGAGCAACGTCCGCTTCGAGGGCAACGACTTCCGCGACAACGCCGACGATGCGGTCGTGCTCGATCACGTCAGCGGTGGGACCTTCTACTGCAACCGGGTGAGGAACAACGCACGCGGTCTGCTCCTCACGGGCGGGAGCGGCGGCCTCGACGTCCGCCAGAACCACTTCACGGACCAGAGCGTCGTGGGCCTACGTGTCGAGGGGATGGCCGGCAGCGGCTTGAGCTTCCACACGAACAGCTTCGCGAACAACCCGACGGCGTTCGCCAACGCGGCGTCGCAGCCCCTGATCGCGCGGCGAAGCTGGTGGGGTTCCGCGGCGGGGCCGGGAGCGACGGTGCACGGCGCGGTCGAGGTGCCGGAGTTCTTCGCCCGCGACACGGAGCCGCTCTTCGTCCGCGCCCCATTCCACTCCGGATGGAGCTCGTCGGCGAACTTCTGCTTCTCCAAGTTGCAGCCCGCGGTGAACCACGCCGCGGCGGGGGAGCTCATCCTCGTCGGGGCGGGTAGCTATCGCGAGCACGTCGTCATCGACAAGGCCCTCGAGATCGAAGGGCCGCTCGGTGAGCAGGAGTGCTCGACGGCGCGCATCGACGGCTCGGCGCAGACGGCGGAGAAGCTCCCCGCGCTGCGTCTCGTCGGCCACGAGGGGAGCGTGCTGCGCCGGCTGAGCATCGTGGGCGCCGGCAAGGGTGTCCCCTGTGGTGAGAGCGCGGGCAACGGGGTCGGCCTCGAGCTCGAGGACGTCTCGCGCTCGCGCTTCGAGTCGCTGTGCCTCGCCGAGAACGGCGTGACCGAACTTCGCGTGCGCGGCAACTCGGACGAGAACGTCTTCGACGGGCTGACCATCGACGGGCGCATCCTGACGCCGGGCGGAGACGACCAGTGTGGGCACCGCTCGCGCGAGGCGGTCGTCGTCGACGGCTGGCCCGCGTGTGAAGGCGGCGCCGGTGCGCTGGCGGAGCGGAACCGCTTCGAGGATCTCGACGTGCGCTTCGCGACCACGGCCGTGGCCCTGCGTCTGGCGGACGCGACCGAGCTCGTGCGCGCGACGCTTGCCCCGTCGCCGGCCGACGCCTGGGGCGGCGCCGCAGCGACGGGCGTCGCCATCACGGCGTCGAGCGGGACCCGCATCGAGAGCAGCGTCGTCTCCGGCAACGAACTCGCCGTCGGCGTTCGCGTCGAGGGGAAACGCGCCGGCGCGTGTTTCGTCGAGCAGCTGCATTCGAGTGGCACGAGCCTGTCCGCGACACGGATCGAGGGGGCGTCGGACGCCGGGGTGCATTTCGCCTTCGTGGGCGGCGACCCCGGGCAGCCCGGCGATCTCACCGCGGAGTGCAGCGAGTTTTCGCTCGGCGGCGACGGGCTGCGCCTCGACGCGCTCGCCGCGCCGAGCCGCGTCAGCACGAGCGAGCTCTTCGGCAACCTGCGCGGCGTCGTCAACACCTCGGGGACGGCGCTCGAAGCGGCCGACAACTGGTGGGGTGCGGCGGACGGTCCCTCGGGGAGCGGCCCGGGCACGGGCAACAGCGTCTCGAACGACGTGCTCTTCGAGCCGTGGCTGACGACGCCATCGACGCTCGACGACGACCAGGACGGTTACAGCGAGTGCGCGGGCGACTGCGACGACACACGTGACACCGTGTACCCCGGCGCGGAGGAGATCCCCGACGGGCTCGACAACGACTGCGACGGCAGCATCGACAACGGCGGGGGCATCCCGGCTGGGACACCGTTGCTGCGGGTGGGGCGCCAGGGCGGGACAGCGCAGCTCTCGTGGCCCGAGCTTCTCGACGCGACGGGATACGACATCGTCCAAGGAGGCCTCGGCGCCCTGCGTTCGAGTGGTGGCGCCTTCACGGACGCGGTCGAGTCCTGTCTCGCTCAGGACCAAAGCGGCCTGAGCGCCGAGCACGCTCCGCTGCCTGCGACCGGGCAGGGCGTGTTCTACCTCGTACGTGGGCGCGGCGCGGGCGGAGCGGGAAGCTACGACACGGGCGCGGCGACGCAGCACGCCGCGCGGGACGCGGCGGTCGACGCCGCGGCGGAAGCCTNNNNCCCTTGAGGAATCAGGAGCCCTGATGGTGGCCTGGCGTGCGTCCGTAACTGAGCGTGCGCCAGAGCCACTCGAGGGGTCCGTAACGGAAGCGTCGGAGCCAGAGGTGGCTCAGGCCGAGCTGGATGGCGAAGAAGCCGGGCAAGAGCAGCATGCACTGCGCCGGGCTCCACGCGCCGTACTGCCCGAGGCCATAGCCTGCAAAAAAGAGCGTGCCGAGCACGGACTGCAGCACGTAGTTGCTCAGCGCGGTGCGCCCGACCGGCGCGAGCAGGCGTAGGAGCGCGGCTCCGAGCCCGGTGCGCGCGAGCAGCGCGAACGCGGCCACGTAGGCGAGGCACTGGGCGGGGTTACCCAGCATGAAGCCGATCATCGCGCTCGGTCCGAGCCAGGGGCGGCCGAGGTGGAACGCCGCGTTGCCGACAAGGCCGATCGCGAGCCCCGCGATCAACAAGAACCAGAGCCAGCGCTTCCGCACGCCGTCGCGCGCGAAGAGTCCGGTGCGCCAGCACGCCATCCCGAGAAGGAAGAGCGCGAGCATGTAGGTGAAGAACATGGCGATCGAGCGGAGGGCGCGCGGGAGGAGCCTCGTGCGGTGTGCGACGAGCTCCGTATAGCGGCCCTCGCGGCCGAGGGCGAGCTCCTCGTCGAATGCAGCGCGTTGGCGCTCGGCGCGCTCCGCGCGGCGCGCCTGGAGTTCCTCCGGGTCCATCGCCGCGAGCGCTTCGGCGGGTGGACGCACGAGGAGGGCCCGTACGCCCATGCCCGCGCAGGGGAGCGCGATGAGCACCGCGGCCCATATCAAGAGGGTGCGCGCCCGCGCACGCCGGAACGGGATGCAGAGGAGCCCGATCGTCGCGTAGGCGAGCAGGATGCGCCCGTTCCAGATCAGCACGTCGTGCGCGAGCGCGAGGACGAGAAGCACGAGCAGGCGGCGCAACGTCGCCCACCCGAAGCTGCGCCCAGCGGCGGTGGCGCGCTCGGCCTGGATCGCGAGCCCCGCGCCGAAGAGCACGGAAAACAGCGTGTAGAACTTGCCCTCGACGGCGAAGCGCACGAACCAGCGCACGCTCTCGTCGAGTCCCCCGGGGAAGAGCTCCTGGCCGATGCGTGGGTAGCCCTCGGGGAACGCCATCACGTCGATGTTCGCGAAGAGGATCCCGAAGATCGCGAAACCGCGGAGGCCGTCGAGGAGCAGGACGCGCTCTCCAGGCCCGACGGGAGAGAGGGCCGGAGAGGGGGCCGGTGCGAGGTCCGGCGCGGGAGATTCCGGAACCGCGGGCTCGCTTCCCAAAGCTGCCTCGGCGCGCCGGGCGGAGCTGCCCAGCCACCGCGGAGTCTATCGCAGGCCCTCGAGTCGCTGCTGACCCTGGGTCATGTTTTGGTATCCTCCGAGCGCGCGACGAGGTCTCGCGTGTCTCGGTCGCGTCCTGTCGAGACGGTTGGTCGCTGATTCGTACACGCCCCAATCACCGGAGGATGACGATGAGGTTTCGCAAGCCGCAACGCGTCGTCGAGCGCGTGTTCCTGCACTGCAGCGCCAGCGACAACGAGGATCACGACGACGTGAAGGTGATCCGCGCTTGGCATACCAAGCCCAAACCGAAGGGGCGGGGGTGGTCGGACATCGGATACCACTACTTCATCCAGAAGAGTGGCACCGTCCAGAAGGGGCGCCCGCTCGGGCGCACCCCGGCCGCCCAGAGGGGGCACAACACCGGGACGATCGCCATCTGCCTTCATGGGCTCGAGGAGAGTCGCTTCACGACGGCGCAGTTCCGAAGCGTGATCGCGCTCACGCGCGCGATCGATCACGCCTACGACGGCCAGGTGAGCTTCCACGGACACTGCGAGGTGGCCGCCAAGGCGTGTCCGGTCTTCCCGTACCGGAAGGTGCTCGGGCTCGACGAACACGGCGCGATCGTCCGGCCTGGCCTCGAGGACCCCTACGCTCCCGATCCCGAGCCGCCGCGGACGGTGCTTCGCGTGAGCGATCGGGGTGAGGCGGTGGTCGTGCTGCAGTCGCTGCTCAACCGGCATGGCGCGGCGCTCGTCGAAGACGGGCTCTTCGGCCGGGGCACGCTGGAGGCGGTGCTCGCCTTCCAGAAGAAGAGCGGCCTCGTCGTCGACGGCGTCGTTGGGCCCGCGACCTGGCGTGCGCTGTGTAAGTGAGCGGTAAGCCGGAGGGGTAAGCGAGGCTGGGCGGCCCGGGGTGACGCGCACCATGGGCGGTGTTAGCCTCGATGCCACCATGACTCCGCCTCTCTTCCTGCGCGCCGGATGGCGCCGTATCGCGACCTTGATCCTGGCCGCGGCCTTCGTTCTGGGGCCTGCCGGGGCGCTCGGGACCTGCGTCTATGCAGACCCCCTGGCGCGCTGCGGCGAGGATTGCCCCTGCGAGGCGCCGGACCCGTCGGGCTGCGAGGATGCGGAGGGGTGCGCGAGTCCTTGCGGGAGCGCGTCGATGCCCGACTCCCAACCGGAGCGCGGCGACGACGAGTCTCGAGGCTGCCCGAGCGGATGTCAGCAGTGCCGGTGCTGTCCAGGCGCCGTGGCTGCCACCCTCGCGTTGACGGCCGAGCTCTCCTTGGTGAACACGAGCGTTCGTCTCGAGATGAGCGAGGAGCTCCCCGCCGGCGTGCGCAGCGCCGACGTCTTCCACCCCCCACGCCACACCGACTGAGGCCCCATCTCGGAAGTGTGTGACGGGCTGCCCCCGATACGGGGCCGCCCGCGTCGTGAGGGAGTACCCCGATGGAATCGTGGAAGCTGACGAGCCTCCTGTTCGTCGCCGTTTGCCTATGGCCGCTGTCTTGGGCGGAAGAACGCTCGAAGCCCGCTCTCGAGATCACCTTCGAACGAGCGATGGAGCTCGCCCGCGAGCAGGCACCGTCTCTGAGTCACTGGCAGGCGCGGGTCGTCGAAGCGGAGAGCGCCGTCGATGCGGCGTCGGTCGTCCGTTTCAATCCGGAGCTCTCCGCAGCAGCCGGCCCGCGTGACGCCGCGGGCGGCAGCGTCGTCGACTGGTCTGTCGGGTTCGAGCAACGCTTCGAGCTCGGCGGGCAGCGCGGACTTCGGCAGGAAGCGGCGCGTGCGGGCGTGAACGTGGCTGCGGAGCGGCTCGCGAATGCAAGGCGCCTTCTTGCGAGGGAAGTCGCGCACTCGTTCGCGTCCGCCCTCTACTGGGAGCGCCGCGTGCAGCTCGCGGCGAAGAACGCGGAGCTCGCCGCGGGAGTCGCGCGGATCGCCGCGGAGCGGCACGCGGCGGGCGACGTCGGCGGGCTCGACGAAGCCGTGGCCGAGTTGGCCGTCTACCGCGCCGAAGCCGCGCTCGAGCGGAGCCGCGCGTCGCTTTTGCGAGCCGAGGGGCGCCTCAAGCAGCTCCTCGGGTTGGAGGTGTCGCGCGAGATCACTTGCCGCGGCGAGCTCCTGGCGCTGGCGGGGCGGCCCCTGCCGCGTCCCGAGGAGCGCGCCGACGTGCGCGCTCTGCGCGCGGCGCTCGGGCGGGCGGACGCGGAGATCTCGCTCGCACGGGCCAAGCGGGTGCCGGAGCTGGCGCTCGGCGCCGCCGTCAAACGCGAGGAGTCGGTCGAGATCGTGCAAGGTGCGATCACCGTGGCGTTGCCGATCTTCGACCGGGGCCAGGGCGATGTCGCCGTCGCGCGCGCGCGGCGTCTGCGGCTGCAGACCGAGCTCGACGCAGCCACGCGCGGCGTCGAGGCCGAGACCGCGAGCGCGCGCGCTGTCGAAGAGCGACTCCGCGCGGCGGCGCAGCGCTTCGAAGAGCGTGGTCCCGACGCTCTCGAGCGCGCCGAGCGGCTCGCATCGGGGAGTTACGAGGCCGGTGCGATTCCGCTCGGCGAGCTGCTAGCGATCCGTCGCGAGCTCGCCGAGGTTCGGCGCGATCACGTCGAGCTGCGCTTGGACGCGGCCCGCGCGTGGATCGACGCGGCCGCGAGCGCGGGGGAACTCCGATGAGATGGTCATGGCGAGCGTCCCGCACTGCGATGCCGACGATCGATGTCCAAGAGAGGTTTCGAGCCATGAGTTCCACGACGCGTACCTTGTGTCTTTGTCTGCTGATCGCGGCGAGCACGGTGGCTTGCGCACCCGCGCCCGAGCCCGCCCCGGCAGCCCCGGCCGGCACCGCCGGGATCGTGGATTGGTGCGGCGGTCACGGGCTGCCGGAGTCGAAGTGCACGAAGTGCAACCCCGAGCTGACGGCGGGCTTCAAGGCTGCCGGCGACTGGTGCGCGGGGCACGGCTTCCCGGAGTCGGCCTGTCCGCAGTGCAACCCCGTGACGCCCCCCGCCGCAATGGCTGCGGCCGTGACGGACTGGTGTGGGGGGCACGGGCTGCCGGAGTCGAAGTGCACGAAGTGCAACCCCGAGCTGACGGCGGGCTTCAAGGCTGCCGGCGACTGGTGCGCGCCGCACGGCTTCCCGGAGTCGGCTTGTCCTCAGTGCAACCCCGTGACGCCGCCTGCCGGGCTCGCCGGAGCGGCGGCGGACTGGTGCCTCGAGCACGGGCTCCCCGAGTCGCAGTGCACGAAGTGCAACCGCGCGCTCGTCGAGCAGTACCGCGCCGCGGGCGACTACTGCGAGGAGCACGGCTTCCCGGAGTCCGCGTGCCCGAAGTGCCAACCGGCCGCTCCTCCCGCGGGCGTGGAGCAGGCCGCGCTCGAGGCGCTCGTCGTGCGTCTCGCGTCGGCGGAGATCGAGGGGCACGCGGGCATCGAGACGGTCCCCGCGCGCAAGGTGCCGGCGACGGAGGCGATCGAGTGCACGGCGGAGATCGCCTTCGACGCCGATCGCGTGGCGGACGTGCGCGCGATCGTCCCGGGAGTCGTGCGCGACATTCACGCCTCGTTGGGGCAACGCGTCGAAGCCGGAGCGCCGCTCTTCACGCTCGAGAGCACCCGCATCGGCGAGATCCAGGGCGCGCTCGAGAGCGCGCGGGAGCGCGCGCGCGCCGCCAAGGCCAATCTCACGAGGCTCGAGGGTCTCATGGCGCGGGACATCGCCTCCTCGCGCCAGGTCGAGGTCGCCCGGAGCGAGTGGGCAGCGGCGCGCGCCGAGGAGCGCGCGGCCGAGTCCGCGCTGCGCATGACGGGCGCCGAGGCCTCGAGCCCGTCGGGCTCGTACACGATCACGGCTCCGATCGGGGGCGCGCTCGTGCGCCGCCCGGCCCTTGTCGGGGCTCTCGCGACCGAGAGCGTGTCGCTTGCGACGATCGCCGAGACCTCGGTGATGTGGGCGCTCTGCGATGTCGCGGAAGCGGACGCGGATCGGGTGGCGCTCGGGCAGCGCGCCGTCGTGACGGTGGGCGGCGGGACGCGGGGTCCAATCGAGGGCGCGCTGACGTGGATCGCTGCGGAGGTCGAGCCGCGCACACGCACCGTGGCGGCGCGCGTCGAGGTGCCGAATCCCGAAGGGCAGCTCCGCGCGAACCAGTTTGCGCGCATCCGCATCGAGACCGCCGGGAGTGCGCGCAGCCACGTGGCCGTGCCTCGCGCGGCGGTCCAGCGCTTCGGGGAGTTCGAGGTGGTCTTCGTGCGCCAAGGGCCGGGACTCTATGTGCCACGGGTCGTCAGCCGCCGCGGCGACGGAGAGCTCGTGACGGTCGATGGGCGCTTGCGCCCCGGCGAGCTCGTCGTGACGACGGGGGCCGTGCTCCTTCGCACGGAGATCACCCCGGGCAGCATCGGCGCGGGGTGTTGTGACGTCGAGCCGGTGGGGGGCGAGTGATGCTGACCCGGCTGATCGATCTGTGCCTGAACAACCGGCCGATCGTCTTGCTGGCGACGGTGCTGCTCGCTCTCGTCGGCGTGTTCAGCTTGTCGCAGCTTCCCTTCGACGCGTTCCCGGACACGACGCCGATCCAGGTGCAGGTCAACACGACGGCGCCGGCGCTCTCGCCGCTCGAGGTCGAGCGCCAGATCACTTTTCCGCTCGAACAGGCCGTGTCCGGTATGCCCGGGCTCACCGAGGTGCGCTCGATCTCGAAGTTCGGCTTCTCGCAGGTGACCGCGATCTTCGATGACGCGACGGACATCTACCTCGCCCGTCAAGTCGTCGCGGAGCGGGTCGGCGCCGTCGAGCTACCAGCGAACGTGAGCCGGCCGGAGCTCGGCCCGGTCTCGACCGGGCTCGGCGAGGTCTTCCAGTACGTCCTGCACAGCGAGACGCTGACTCCCCAGGAGCTCCGCACCCTCCACCACTGGATCATCAGGCCCCAGCTCGTGCAGGTGAGCGGCGTCGCGGAGATCAACACCTGGGGCGGCAGCGAGAAACAGTTCCACGTCGTCGTCGAGCCCGACAAGCTCGTCAAACACGCGCTGACGCTCGACGATGTCGCGCGCGTGCTCCGCGAGGGCAATCGCAACGCGGCCGGCGGCGTGATCGACCAGGCCGGGGAGTCGGTGCTTCTGCAAGGGCAGGGGCTCGTCGCGGACACCGCGGACATCGAGTCGATGGTGCTCGCGAGCGTCGATGGCACGCCGATCCTCGTCCGCGACGTGGCGACGGTCCGGGTAGGAAGCGAGATCCGGCGTGGCGCGGTGAGCTACCAGGGACAGGGCGAAGCCGTGCTCGGCCTCGGCTTCATGTTGATGGGAGAAAACAGCCGCGACCTGACGCGCAAGCTCGAGTCCCGCCTCGAGGAGGTGCGGCGGCGCCTACCGGAGGGTGCGGAGATCAGTCAGGTCTACAGCCGCACGGAGCTCGTCGACAAGGTGCTGCGCACCGTGCGGAACAACCTCCTCGAGGGCGCGCTGCTCGTCATCGCCGTGCTCTTCGTCTTCCTCGGTAACTTCCGGGCCGGCCTGATCGTCGCGCTCGCGATCCCGCTCTCGATGCTCTTCGCCTTCAACGCGATGCTGCGCTTCGGCATCGCGGGCAGCTTGATGAGCCTCGGCGCGATCGACTTCGGGCTCGTCGTCGACAGCTCCGTGATCATGGTCGAGAACGCCGCGCGGCGGGTCGACGAAGAGCGCTCGGGGCGCAGCGTCCGCGAGATCGTGCGCGACGCCGCGGCCGAAGTGCGCAAGCCGACGCTCTTCGGCGAGCTGATCATCGCGATCGTCTACCTGCCCGTGCTCGCGCTCGAGGGCGTGGAGGGCAAGCTCTTCCGCCCGATGGCGCTGACGGTGATCTTCGCTCTGGCCGGCTCGATGCTGCTCTCGATGACCCTGATGCCCGTGCTGGCAAGCTACGTGCTTCGCAAGGGGCGGGCGCGGCGGGAGAACTTCCTCGTTCGCAGCCTTCAGCGCGGCTACCGGCCGCTGCTCGGCTGGGTGCTCGGGCGGCGTGCGCTCGTTCTGGTCGTCGCGGCGCTCGTCGTCGCCAGCTCGGGGCTCCTCGCCACGCGCCTCGGCTCGGAGTTCGTCCCGAGGCTGAGCGAGCAGGCGATCGTCATCAACACGGTGCGTGCCGCGGGCATCGCGCTCGACGAGTCCGTGCGCTACGGCTCGGAGATCGAGCGCTTGCTGCTCGACAAGTACGGCGACGAGATCGAGCACGTCTGGACGCGCACCGGCAGCGCGGAGGTGGCCACCGACCCGATGGGCCTCGAGGTCTCCGACGTGTTCATCACGCTGAGCGAGCGGGACGCGTGGACCGCGGGCTCGACCCAGGACGAGCTCGTCGCTTCGATGACGGCCACGCTTGAAGGGCTCCCCGGCATGCGCGCGGTCTTCACGCAGCCGATCGAGATGCGCGTCAACGAGATGCTCGCCGGCATCCGCGCCGACGTCGGTATCAAGCTCTTCGGCGACGACTTCGAGGTGCTCGAGGAGAAGGCGGGCGAGATCCAGCGCCTCGTCGAGGCGATCGACGGGGCGACGGGTGTGACCGTCGAGCAGCTCACGGGTGAGGCCATGTTGACGATCGCGCTCGATCGCGAGGCCGCCGGGCGCTACGGCGTCGGGGTCGACGAGATCCTCGGGGTCATCGAGTCCTTCGGCACGCGCAAGGTCGGCCAGGTCATCGAAGGTCAACGCCGCTTCGATCTCGTCCTCACCCTCGACGAGGACACGCGGCGCTCCGCCGAGCGCATCCGGCGCGTGCTCGTCCGCGCAAGGTCCGGCGCGCAGGTCCCCTTGGGCGCGCTCGCGAAGATCGAGCTCGCCGAGGGCCCCTCGACCGTCCAGCGCGAGTGGGCGAGAAGGCGCGTGATCGTCCAAGCGAACGTGCGCGGGCGCGACGTCGGCTCGTTCATCGAGGAGCTGCGGCGCACGCTGCGCGCCATCGACCTGCCGGAGGGCTACACCACCACCCTCGGCGGGCAGTTCGAAAACCTCGAGCGCGCCCAGCGGCGCCTGCTCTTCGTCGTACCGACCGCGCTCCTGCTGATCTTCACGCTGCTCTACCTGACCTACGGGCGCGTCGCCGACGCACTGCGGGTCTTCACCGGAGTCCCTTTCGGCGCCGTCGGCGGCATCGTCGCGCTCTGGCTTCGCGACATGCCGTTCTCGATCTCGGCGGGAGTTGGGTTCATCGCGCTCTCGGGCGTGGCCGTGCTCGGAGACATGGTGCTCGTCTCGACAGTCAAACAACTGATGGCGCGAGGACGCCCCTTGCTCGACGCGATCCGCGAGGCGGCGACGACTCGCCTCCGCCCGGTCCTGATGACCTCGCTCGTCGCCGCGTTCGGCTTCATCCCGATGGCCGTCAACACCGGCGTCGGCGCGGAGGTGCAGCGCCCCCTCGCCACGGTCGTCGTCGGAGGAATGATCACCTCGACGGTGGCGACGCTGTTGGTATTGCCGGTGCTGTACGCGGTGATGGGAAAACGGGAGGACGAAGCGGCATGAGCCCGAACCGGCCCGGCGCGCGATAACATGGCGTCGACGCGCTCGTGCCGATCGCGGAACGCTCCGCCTTCGGTGAACGGGTTCAGGCAAAGCCAGGGTGCAGGGGGGTTCGGACTATGGGCAAAGGGATGCTGGCACTCGCGGTCGTGTTGATCTTGGGCGGGTGCTCTTGGGCAGAGGAGTCTGCGGCGGAGTGCGATTTCGATCGCTTCGCGTCTCTCGCCGAAGCGGAGCGGTGTTTCGCAACTCTGGACGGGATTATTGCGAAAACCACGGTGTACGAAGCCCACGGCAAGGCGCTTCTCGTCGTGGTCTCGGACTTCGTTTTCTTGTGTTCGTCCAAGCCGTGGGTTCAGGTCTACTACGGCACGCGAGACGGGGGGTGGCAGCTCTATGCGGAACGCGGACCGCGGTTCGGTTTCGTCACGGTTCGAACCGACGACACGCGGCTGACGATCGGCGAGGGTGACCCCGGCGGGATCATGATCTTGTGGGACGAGCTGCCCGAGCGTCGCCCGGAGTCGGTGGGAAGCGCAACAGGGCGATAGCTGCGCTGATTGGGCCCCGAGGATAGGGCAGCGGCTCTCTCATCGATGTCGATCTCGCGGCTCCGGACGGGCTCGGGGAGGGGCTGCTCTCGAGGAACCCGCGCAGGCTGACCACAGCTGGGTTCCGTGGCCAGAAGAGCACCCATGGCCGTAAGGTGGCCGATATCAGTCAAACTGGCCGATAGTGCTTGTGACTCGGCGCTTGGTGCCCTAAAATGGCCGTTATTGGGGCTAATGGCCGAATAGTCACCTGACCTCGTCTTCCTGCGGTGGGGAAATGGCCGATAAGCAGAAGAAGCACCAGATTCTGGAGCTCTTGTCACGGACGCAGGGCCCCCTCTCGATCGGCGAGATCCGCGAGACGATCCCTGGCGCAGACACGGTGCCCGTTCGCACGCTGCGCCGCTGGTTGAGCGAGGCTGTGGCGGAGGGCCTCCTCCTCCGGCACGGCGAGAAGCGCGGAGCCCGTTACCGCGCGGTGGAGCGGGCGGAGACTTCAACGCTCCGCTTTCTGCAGGACAAGACAGCGGTTCAGCGCGAGCAGATTCTCGGCACCCTGCGCGATCTCTGGACACACCACTCCACCGCTCTCGAGGGCAACACGCTCACCCTGGGGGACACCCACTTCGTTCTTCAGGAAGGACTGACAGTTTCGGGAAAGCCGCTCCGCGACCACCAGGAGGTCATCGGTCACGCGTCCGCGATCTCGTTGATCTACCGCTCGCTGTCCGAGCCCGTGACCGAAGAGCTTCTCTTCGACTTGCACCGTGCCGTTCAGACCGAGCTGATCTTCGACATCTACAAACCCACCGGGGCCTACAAAGTCGAGCCGAACGGTACGCACACGATCCTCGGTGACGGCACACACGTCTACCTGGAGTACGCCCACCCGAGAGACGTGCCCTCCTTGATGGCCGAAGTGCTCGAGCGACTGAACAGCGCGGAATCGGAGTTCGTGACGCTCGACGACGCCCCGCGCTGGTACGCGTTCATCCACGCGGCGGTCGCGCACATCCACCCGTTCTGGGATGGCAACGGACGCATCGCACGCCTCGTCGCCAACCTCCCGCTGCTGCGCTCGGGACTTCCTCCGGTGGTGATCCCCAAGGAGCGTCGCCGGGAGTACATCGAGCGACTCGCCGAGTACGAACTGAGCAGCGGGACGCTGACCAAAGCGTCGGGGGCTTGGCCAAGCCCCGAAGAGCTGGTCCCGTTCACGCGCTTCGTAGCGGAGTGTTACGAGACGACTCGCGCGCTGCTGGGGGAGTAGCGCGCGACGAGGTGCTCCCGCTCAGTCGCCCCACGACAACGGCACGAAGGCCTTCTTGCCGGGTGGCTCGGAGCCCTTCGGTAACGACGCGGATGTCGCTGTAAGCAAAGAGCCGGTGTTCGTCCTTGCGGGTCCTCGTCAGGCATCACGAGTGGAGGGTTGCGCCGAGAGCCACAGAACGAGATCGCCGAGGGTGTCCACCTTGCTGTAGAAGGGGTTCCCTTCGGTGTCCGTGAGATCTCGGCAGCAACGTTTGGCTGCTAATTCGAGGATGTCGTCGAACTCTACGCCGTCCAAACCGAACTCCTTGAGGCGGTCGGTGGCGCGCAGCGGGAGAGAGTCGCTTCCAAGAGCGTGTTGAAACTCTTCATAGACGGCACGAACTGCCCACGGATCAATCGAGCGCCTCGGCAGTGCTCGCACGAACTCGCAGATGCTCTCGCCGCTGCGCTCGAGCTCGAGGCGCCGGAGTCGGCGAGAGTATCGAGCTGCTCGCCAGAGGAGGAGGATTGGAACCCAGAGGAATCCGAGTATCACCAGCGCCACGACGAAGGGCCCTGCCTGCCAAATCTCGACAACCATCGGACCAATCCAGTAGACGAGCGCCGCGACGATGCCGAGGATCAGAAGAACGACCACGACGTTGCCGGCAGGCGACAGTGGGCGGGGTTCCTCTTGCAGTTCTTCGCGCGGCTTCATGAAACGTGAGAGAGGCTTGGGCATCGCGTGGGCCTCCGTGTGGCGCGCCGGCGCTCCGTTCGTGGGCCGCTCTCGACCTGACAAGCAGGTCCGGGGCTCCCCAACTCACCCAAGCCGCCAGGCCGGCTCCATCTCGATGCCATGTCTAGCTGGGAACGGCGGCCGCAGGCCAGGTTGGAGCCGGATCGGGGAGCCAAAGCATAACGCAGACGAGTTCTCTGGGGTCCGGTCCTCATGGCTCGCAGCGGCAAGCGGTGGGAGTTGACAGAGATCCTCTTCGTCACGTGAAAGGTCATCGCGCCCCGGTTCGATGAGCGGGTACGGGCGCGGCGCATCGTCCAGATGATCGAGGTTGGAGAGTGGGACAGTCGACCTCATGAGGGTCTCTCTCACGTTGTGCGCAAGGAGGTCGACCG
>NPIG01001174.1_pt1 | contig 14976 bp, 12 predicted proteins | sample 8637441 | NCBI WGS metagenome assembly NPIG01 (sample SAMN07420675, study PRJNA396082) | bioreactor metagenome | isolation source: sample BR6 brine-fed electro-methanogenic bioreactor BR | place: Japan: Kochi | collected 2016-06-14 | reverse complement strand
TGAGGTTGGCCAGGGTGCGTTTCTTCCATGGCGACAGCCCGACTCCTCGTGATTTGGGGCGCATACTCGTGTCCGTTTGAGGTCAACGTTGCTCGGGCGCGAGGCCGTCAGTAGATCCCGAACGTCCCCTCGACTCCGCCGGGGTACGGGTGGGGATCTCTGACGCCGGGTCCGAACATTGGGTCGGTTTCACTGGGTGGGGGCAGGGCCTGGGCGGCATCGCGCTCCGGGAGGTTGGCAATGAGAACGGTCGGGTCCAGGCGGGACATCCAGACGCGGCCGTCGTCGGCGACGCGGACCAGGTGGCGGCAGCCGTAAGGGTAGTAGCACAGGGAGCGATCGGACGGGCCGCCGAATTCCATGCAGACGCCGAAAAGACTGTTGCCGTATCCGGCGAGGTGGACGGCGTGGGGGAACCACTCAGCCTGGGCGGCGCGGAGCAGCGCGGGTTCGACGCGCATGCCGCCGTAGTGCACGCCGCGGACGCGCTCACGCTGCGCGTCCGACATCCGCTCGGCCAGGCGGGCGAGCACGGCCGGGGTGGTGAAGAGCACATCGATGGGCTCGCGATCGATGACCTGGTGGGCCTGGTCGAGGAGATGTTCGAGGTAGCGCTGTCGCCCCAGGCTGTCGGGCGGGAGCTTGCGGAACCAGCGCGGATCAAAGTCGACACTGAAGGGTTGAGAGCTGCCCAGCGCAGACGCACAGGCCGCAGCCGCCTGGCCGATGATGTGCGGCCCGCTCGGTCCGAGCCAGAGCCAGGCGCCGCCGCGCGGAAAGTCCGCCAGCTCGGCCGCTCGGACGAACGGGTTGACGAATCCCTCGGTGAATTCCGATTGGGAAAAGAGTGTGCGTTTCGGAGCGCCGGTGGCGCCGCCGGTCTCGGCGAGGAGGGCGCCGGCCAGGTGGCGGCGCTGACTGCGGGGCACGAAGTCCAGGACGGGGCGGGCGCTCAAATCGGCCGGGTCCATAGGCCCCAGAAGATCGAGGTCGTTCGCTCCGCGGATATCGTCCACGGCGCGGATGCCGACCTCGGCCTGCCGCTGCAGCCAGTAGGGTGCGCCGGAGTCCGGGTGGAAGTGGAGGCGTATCATGCGGCGCACGTGGGCGTCGAGGTCTACCCGGGGAGCCATGTCACGATCTCCTGGACGAGGCGTTGTTCCTGGCCGCGGTAGAAGTGCTCGGCCGCGGGTACGACGACCAGTCGTTTCGGCTCGGCGGCGGCATCGACCCAGGCCTGCGTGGTCGCGAGCGGGGTGGCGAAGTCGTTGTCGGCCGTGAAGACGAGCTTGGGGACGCTGCGCCGGGCGAGGTTCGCGTAATCGTGCTGGGCGAGGGTGGGGCCGATGAGAACGACGCCGCTCGTGCGCGGCGTGATGAGGCCGTTGAGCAGCGCGGCGCCGAACGAGTATCCCACCAGGAGGATGGGACCGGCGGATTGTCCGGCGATGCAGGCGTGAACCGCCCCGGCCTCGTCGGCGCGGCGGGGATCCTCGGGCGCACGCCCAGTGGACCAGAACGCCTCCATCACGTCGGCGGAGACCTCGGCGCCGGCGAAGCGGAAGCGGAGACTGAGCATGCCGTGCTCGGCGAGGCCCCGACCTACCTGGCGAACGACATTGTTCTCCAGTCGGCCGCCCATGAGCGGGTGGGGGCCGACGATGAGGGCGGAGTGGGTGGGACGATCAGCGAAGGGGTAGGCGAGGACCGCGTCCAGTTGCGTGTCGTCAAAGGGAATCTCAACGGATTCCTCCAGGATATCGTAAGGCATGGAAGTCATGATCGGTCTGCCAGAAGAACCGGACGATTGCGCTCGGCGGATTGCGTTTTCGTATACGGGTGCTTGCGCACGAATGCCTCGAGGATCACGGCGAACTTGAGGGCCTTCTCGATGTCGCCCTCGATCTGGGCCTCGCCGGACAGGAACAGTTCTGCCCCGGTGATCGCGCCGCCGACGGCCGACCAGAAGCGCGGCGCGGGGGTGCGGTAGACGACGTCGGCGGGCTGGTCGCCGGCTGTCCGTCCTGCCCCACCACCGGCACGGTTTTGAACGGTCCGGCCGGCTTGCGCTTATACGCGTCCTGGTGGCACATGAGGCAGTCGATGTTGTTGAGTTGCGCGTCGGACATGACCGGCGAGGGGTACTGCCCGTTGCCCACGTGGCAGGTGGCGCAGGTGGCGCGGGAGGAACTGACGTGGGTGCCGCAGTAGGTGTTGAAACCGATGTCCCCGAAGCCGCGTTCGCCCGCGAAGCCCGGGATGTTGGGGACGTTGGGCGTGGGCCCGGTTTGCTGGTAATGCACCGACCCGTGCATGGCCTCGGCCTCGGTGCGGTGGCACGCCACGCAGGTTTCCGGGCCGAGATATTCGGTGATGGTGGCGTGGGCCGACGCCGCCTGCGGGCTCACCCGTCCCGTGATTCCGGCCGCCAGGGCATCCCAGGGGATCGAAGCCGACAGCCATTCGGGGGTGGCTGTCTCCGTCCGGTTCGGTGCGGCCGCCTGCACCCACGAAACGGCTGCAACGGTCGCCGCGCATACCCAGATTCCGCTTTTCATGGTTCCATCCCTCGTTTTCGGGCCCATTGTTCTCCGGCGTCGGGCGACCGGCAGCCGCCCACGGTGCAGTTAACCGGGCCAGCCCGTCGGGGTGAAGCGACCTTAGCGGACATTAAGCGAGCGGGGACGAACCTCGGGGTGGCGGTAAGCTGCGTCTTTGCGGCCATGGTCAGGTCCCGGGGATGGACCCGTGGGCTGGCGGCGGGGTAAACTGCCTGAGGGGCACTTGGGGACGTCATGAACGACACTTCGACGGAGAAGCAGACGCTCTGCGTTTTGATGGTGGAGGACGATGAGCGGGTCATTGCAGCCGTTCGGCAAGGCTTCGCCCGCCGCGGCATTCGCTTGCTGGCGGCGCAGACGATGTCGGCCGCCCGGGAAATGCTCGCTCATCCGGAGCAGTTTGACGCCCTGGTGCTCGATCTCAACTTGCCGGACGGCAACGGTGCGGAGATCGCGGTCGAGTGTCGCCGCGCCGGTCGCGACGTGCCCATCATCATGGTCACCGCCCGCGACACCATCGGCGAACGGATCGCGGGCCTCGGCCGGGGTGCGGACGACTACCTCTGCAAACCCTTCGCGGTGGAAGAGCTTATCGCCCGGCTGGACGCCGTACTTCGCCGCGTGCGCCCGCGCGGCAGCCACGTGCTCAACTACGCCGATGTGGAGCTGGACCTGGTGCGCCGCCAGGTTCGCAGGGGGGAAAGTCAGTTGGAATTGTCCGCCCGGGAACTCGACCTGCTCGCCTACCTGATGTGTAATGCCGAGCAGGTTCTGGAGAAAAGCCGCATCCTCCGCGACGTGTGGGGCGACGAGGCCGACCAGGACGCCAACGTGCTGCACGTCTACGCGAACTACCTGCGTAACAAGCTGGAGCAGGGGCGGTACCCGCGGTTGCTCCATACCGTGCGCGGCGTGGGATATATGTTTTCCCGGAACGAGCCCGACATGATGGGCGCAGCGCTGGGGACGTAGATGAAGGGCCTGCGCAGAGCAAGACGATCGAAACAGGCGAACGCCGGGGCACGTCGGGGCCGGGGCGCCGCGGCGTTCCGCGCCCGGGCGGCGGTCGGCGTCCTGATCGGTTTGCTGCCCGGCGTGGCGGCCGCCGCCGATCCGCCCGCGTACATCGCGCATGCCGACCGGAACTACGACGTGGTCGCCCGGCGGACCGATGCCGGCGGGACGGCGGCATACGACCCGCATCTGCATCGTCCCGTGGACTTGCGGGAGCTGAGGCTCGGCCGCTGGGCGCCGACGGATCCGCAGGCGGACCGGTTCGCCGGCCAGTACGCTCCCGGGGGCGGTTTCGCGCGCATCGAGGTTGTGCTGGGGGGGCTGCACAATCCGCCCGGCGAAACCGACCCCCTGGCCTTCGCCCCCTACGCTTATGGTCCTCATCCGGTGTATGGGTTTATCGAGATCGACATGGACGATGACCAGGAGACCGGCGGCGAGGTGAGCGCCCCGCAGTTCCGCTACCTGGGCAACATCGTCCGCTTCGGCGGAGTCCCTGGGGGCGACGCGTACGAGCACCGCGTGGCCGAATCGGCGGACGCGTTCGACGGGAACTTCCTGACCCAGCCCTACGTGGAGCGTCACGGCGAGGAATTCCACCTGTGTCTGCTCGGCGGGCAGTTTGCCGCGTCCGACATCGCCATCGTGGTGGGCGACGGGGACCTGGTCTTCGAATCCGGCGAAACCTGGGACATCACCGGGACGTGGTTTCACCGGGCGCATGGTTTCGAGCCCTACAGCTTCGCGACCGGCGGCGCGGTTCCGGGCGAGTATTCGCCGGAATGCGTGCTCCGTTTTGCCCACGATATGACGACCGATGCCACCACGCTGACGCTGGTTTTTCCGTTGAATAACGCGGCCGCGGCGGCGCTGCGCGGGGGCAGCCCCCAATCGAACAACCACGACCCCTCGGATGATGCGTCGGTGAACGAGGCGTTGCAGGATCTCGTGGTCAGTGCCAACTTCATCAAGATGTACCCCACGGGAGAGCCGGAGGAAGCGCTCATCGTGGGGTGGGATGGTCGGGGTCCCGGCGGTTATCTCCAGCCGGCCGCCTGGCGGGTGACCGCGCTTCTGGGCATGTCCTATGCGGCGCCGGGGTTCGGCTTCGTCTGGACCGACGCGTGGCCCGACGTGGTCCGCGGCGACGTGAACGGAGAAAACGGCGCCACCTACGACGACCGGGACGAGATTTCGGAGTACATCGACGACCACGATGCCGACGACGGGCAGGTCGATGGCCGGGTGGCGGTGCCCGACTTCCCCGAGAGCTTCAACCATTACGACGTGAATCACGACGGCGTGGTCGATGTGCTCGATACCTGGCTGGTCTCGACCGAGGGGGATTGGGACGCCGACGGCGACGTGGACCTGATGGACTTCGCCGGTTTTCAGGTCTGCAACGGCTGGTCGGCGGGCGCCGGCAGCCCGTCTTGCGGTCTGGTCGACCTCAATGCGGACGGGGGCGTTGATCTCCGGGACTTCGACTGGTGGCGGAACGTGGCGACCGGCCCGGCGGGCCCCTGAGCACGCGCGGGCGAGGCGGCGGTGCAAAGATTGCACGGGGTCGGCCCGTGAGGGTATGCTGTCGGTGGTGGTCGCAGCCATGAAACACTCCCGTGCCAGGAAGGAACATACCCCCCGAACGCACCGCGGTGCTCGCCCAGTATGCGCGCCCGCGTTCACCCTGATCGAGCTGCTGGTCGTTGTGGCCATCGTCGCGGTGCTGGCGGCGATCCTGCTGCCCGCACTGCGGGCCGTCCGCGACCAGGCCCGGCAAGTGCACTGCGCGTCCAACCTGCGCTCCATCGCGATGGAGTTCCAATTCTTCGCGGACGGGACGTCGGCGCTGGGGCGCGGCGACAGTGAGCGTCTCGGTGGCGGTCGCTTTCATATCAACGACTTTCAAGACGTGCTGTACGGTTTGGACGAGTTCTGGGACGAAGACGACGACCAGATCGCAACCCTTTCCGCGGGTGAGCAGGTGAGTATGTGCCCGGCCGGGGCGCGGCGAATGGTGAAACGGCAAGGTTTTCCTTGTGGCCGCGATGCGCTCACCCCGACCGAGGACGTTTCGCTGGCCTTCAACCTGCGGCTTTACCGCGGGGTGTTTGAGGTCGGCGGGCAAGCCCTGCTCGCGCCGGTGAGCGCCACGACCGTGCGGATTGATATTCTCAACCACCCATACGTGCCGTTGTTGATGGACGTGGACGGCAAGGCGGCTGCGGCCCGCGGCAACGACCCTTTCTACATTGCGCCGGGCCTGCCGGGCACCGAGGATCCGCTGGCGGATGGGCGTTTCTGGACGCCGTCCGGGCGCCATGGCGACCAGATCAACGTCGCCTTCGTGGGTGGCCACGTGCTCAGCAGTCGGCATCCCGAGCGCGAGGTGTGGAACTGGGATTACACGGCCAGCGTGGGTCGGTGATCGCCCGGTCGGCCAGTCGGCACACCGCCCCGCTCCGCAGGTGGGGAACCCGGAACACATGACACTTCGACGGCGCCTGGTTCTATTGCACACTGCCTTCGCCGGGTTCGCCCTGATTGCGGCGCTCGTCACCATATACGGGGTCCAGGTGTACACCGAGCGGGTCGCGGCCCGGCTGGAGGCGATGATCAACGAGGCGCAGCTCATCGAAAACCTGCGCGTTGATCTCAAGATCCTGGATGTTCACCTGCACGAACTGGTCACCGGACGGCGTCCTGCGGACGCGGTTTTCGCCGCGCAGTGCGACACATTGCTCAGCCGCCTGGACGATGCGATCCGCTTCGCGGGCCAGGATCGACCGGATTCCGCTGAGGTGTGCGCCGGCCTGCGCGAACTGCGCGCCGAGCTGTCGGCCGCGATCGACAAGAGCGTTGCGCTGGCGCGAAGCGGCCGGCAGGAGGCAGCCGCGGCGCTGTTCAAGGACCGTATCGAGACCGGAATCATGGCCGTTCTCGACCGGCGCCTCCGCCGGCTGCGCAGCGTCCTCGACGAGCGCCGCGGCGACGCCAGCGGAACGCTGTTCGCCCGCAACGCCCAGCTTCTAAGCGTCTCCCTGCTGGTGGCGCTCGGCGGCGTCGGGTTGGTCGTCGCCGGGGCCATCGTGGTGCGCCGCCGGCTGGTGGCCCCGATCGCGCGGTTGCAGGCGGCCACGGAGGCGTTCGCCACCGGCGACCTCGCACACCGGGTGCAAATCGACGCGCCCGACGAGTTGGGCGCCCTGGGCGAATCGCTGAACGCGATGGCCTCCTCGTTGCGCACCTCACAGCGCAAGTTCCGGTCCTTGTTCGAGAACCAGCGCGACGCGGTCATCGTCTGCGATCGGGACGGTGTGGTGCGCGAGGCGCACGACGGCGAGCCGGGTGTGCTCGGAATGGCGGACGGACCGATCGTGGGCCGGCCGGTGTCGGCGCTGGCGCTACTGGGTCGATCCCACAACGGTCTCTGGGGCGACCTGGTGCAGCGGGTCCAGGCGTCGCAGGAAACGATCCGGGTGACGGAGGTCCCGGTCCTGGGCGCCAACGGGGCATCGCACGTTCTGGACGTGGTGGGGTACCCGGTGGATTACGCCGACGAACCCTACGTCGCGCTGGTGCTGCGCGACGCGGCCGAACGCGTGCGCCTGCAACGGGAACTGCGCCGGACGGAAACGATGACCGCGGCGATCACGGTGGCGCAGGGAATTGCCCACGATTTCAAGAACCTGCTGCACAGCGCCGTGAATACGCTTACCTTGCTGCGGGACGACGCGACCGACGCAGACGTTCGCGCCCGCGTGGACAGCGCCCTCGCCGCCTGCGACCAGGCGGCGCGATTGTCGCGCCGGCTGTCGCGATTCGCGGGCGCCGACCGGGGCAATCCCGAGGTCCTGCGGCTCGCGGAGATGGTACGGATGATCCTCGGCTCCCTGGATGAAGCTTTTCACCAGGGGATCGAGATTCGGCTGCAAGCGGATGACGTTCTGATGGTGGAGATCGATCGCGATCATCTCACCCAGATCGTGCTCAACCTGCTGGTGAACGCCCGAGAGGCCATGCCCTCCGGGGGTGCGCTGAGCGTGCAGGTCGCGGCCACCCACGCGGCCGATCCGCGCACGCCGGCGGCGCCGCGGCAGTACGCGGTGTTGACCGTACGCGACAGCGGGTGCGGCATCACCCCCGAGGCGCTCGACCGCGTCTTTCAACCCTTCTACTCCTCCAAGGCCCGGGGCGATCACGGGCCGCGCGGCCTCGGTCTCGCCGTGGTCTATGCGCTGGTCAACCACGCCGGCGGGTTCATTCGCGTCGAGAGTGAACCCGATCGGGGCAGCGCGTTTCACGTGCACATGCCCGGTGTACCGAGCCGTGATGCCCCAGGACCATCGGACGGTACTTGACCATACCCAAACTGCGCGCATCCACGGCAAGGGCTGTGCGACAGCGCGTTGCCGCGTGCGCATGGTCATGCTGGCTCTTAAATGCGCCTAAGCAATCGCCGGAGGATTCCGTTCGCGAAGTACACTCAAGACCGGGTTCGGCCGTGAGGAAAACCGCACGAACGTGCGGTGCGTCTGTCACCAAGAGAAGGGGAGACGATCATGTCCCGCCAACGGCCACTGCGATCCGTCGGGTTGTGTCTGTCTGTGCTCGGGGCGGCTACAGCGAGCGCGCCCGGGGAGTACGTCCTCGTCGCCGATTTCAACAACCTGACGCTCGGTCCCATTGCCGGCCAGGACGGCTGGCACGCGGCGTCTGCCACCACGGAGGTGCGCGTCGATCCCGCAGACCCCGGCAACCAGGTGCTGGCGGTCACCGCCGACTCCACCCACCTGTATCACGCCCTGCTTGTGCCAGATGACGAAACGCGCATGCTGTTTCTCCGCTTCCGCTTCAGCGGGCAGTTGAGCTACTCGTTCGGCCTGTCGGGAGTCGCGTCGCCCGACCAGTTCGGCCACTTCGAGGTGGAGTTGAGCATGACCAACGCGCAGAACGACCTGCGGGCCAACGACGACGGCCAATACATCAACCTGTTGCCGCTGGAGCCGGACGCCTGGTACAACGTGTGGATCGTCGTCGACAACACCGACGAGCAGTATTCGGTCTACCTCAACCGGGCCAGCTTCGCCGGCGCAGCGCCCGAAGACCTCGTCACGGCTGACGGGCAATCCGCCTATATCTTCCGCACCGGCGCGGCGGGAGACCTGCTGAACTTCTTCGTGAAAACCGGCGGCGGCAGCAGCGGCAATACGGGTCCGATCTTCTTCGACGACATCTACGTCGAGCAGACCGCGGCGCTCAACCTCCGACTGCCCATGGTGCACACGCCGGACTTCGATCACGACGGGGACGTGGACCTGGTCGACGCCGACACGTTCATCGCGTGTCTCGGCGGGCCGGGCCTTGCGGCGCCTGCATCGTGCCTGCCCGACGATTTCACCCGTGCCGACCTGGACCGCGACCACGACGTGGACCTGCGCGACTTCGAGGGGTTCACGGAGCTTTACTCCGTGGATTAGCCGGCCTGTTCCACTGGACATGCCGGTCAAGTTCACGCGTCGGCGGAGCGGCGCGCGTCGCGGTCCTCGATTTTTCCCCCGGTGCATCGCCCGATCCGTTCACATGCTCACCCTTGTTACGGTGCGAGTGCCGCTTGCCATGCGGCGAAGTCCGCGAGATCGGCGAAGCCGTCCGCGTTCAGGTCGCTGCACGAGCAGTCTGGTTCAACAGGGAGGCCCGGACCCCCCAGGCAGCCGACGAACAGTGCATGGTCGTCGAGATCCAGATCACCGTCCGCGTCGCAGTCACCGGGGGCGAAGCCGCTCCGCCACATCACCGCTTCCGTTCGACCCGTGGTGGCGTTGTAACCGTCCCCGACGATGGTGACGACGCCGTTGGTCGCAATGTCGATAGCGGCGGCGTTGCTGCTGGTGAAGTCGGCCGGCAGGTAGCCGTGCAGATCGGTCCAGGAATCCACCGATCCCGCCCAGATCGCCGCGTGGCGGCCTCCCGTATCCGTCACGTAGCCCACTTGCAGACCGCCGGCGCAGTCGTTCGCGTGGCTTGTACTCGCGCCCACCGGGTGCAGGTCGATGAAACTGCCAGGAGAGTCCGCCCACAGACCGGCATGCCACGCTCCCCCGAACTCGGCGATACCGACCTGTTGGGCGTCTCCCGCGCCCAGGATCTCGCTGCGCTGGGCACCGCTGGGCTGCATGTCCTCGAAGGACTCGGCCGTCCCCGACCACATCGCCGCGTGCGTGACCGGACCGGGAAAAGGTGTGTGGATCCACCCGTACTGATTGCCGCCGTCGATGGCGAGCGCCCCGCTCTTGGACACGCCGGCCGGGTGCAGGTCCCGTGACCAGTAGTTCGGCGGCGAGTACAGCACCGCGTGGGTCGTGTAGTTGCCCACCGCGTCGTCGCGCGACACGGTCCCCACGTGGTATGTGCCATCGGTGTCCGACGCGCTGGTATACTCCCAGCCACTGACGTGGATGTCGTCGTGTGAGGCCGGCGTTCCCGACCAGGCGGCCGCGTGCGACTGATAACAGGTGTACCACTGCCCGCCGATCTGACATTGGTACGGCCACCACCACCAGCCGACCTGGTACGCCCCGCCCGCGGACGAGACCGCACCGCCAACCGAGCCGGCCGGGGTGAGATCGACGGCGGATGCGGCCGATCCGTGCCATACCGTGGGCCGATCGATGTCGTTGTACTCGGGCACGTCGCGGGTGCAGACGCCGGCCTGCGTATCGCCGGCGACGCCAGTGGCCCGTGAGGTCTTGGCCCAGCCGGGGTGCAGGCGGCGCGTGTCGGCCAACACGGGGATCGCCGGCGCGGCGCGCACGGTGAGTGTCGCCGGCGTGCTGGCGGTGACGCCGCAGGGATTGGTGGCCACGAGCGCGTAATCGCCGGCGTCGGCCGGTGCGATCTGCGTAATCGTCAGGGTGACGGTGTCGGCGCCGATGATCTGGCCGCCGCCCGCGGACGGACCGTCGAAGAGATCGGCCCCGTCATGCTGCCAGCGGTAGCTCAGCGGCGTGCCGCCCTCGACGACGGCGTGGAGTGCGACCGTCGGCCCCTCCCACCGCTCAATCGATGTGGGCGAACCCACGAAGACCGGGCAAGGCGGCGTGTAGAGCTTTTCCACCAGGTGGGTCCCGCCGGTGTCGTTCTCTCCGCCCATGGCGTAAATGTGGTCATCGTCCCCGAGCGCCACCGCGAAGTGACGCCGCGGCGTGGCCATATTCGCAACCGGATGCCAGCTATCCGTCGCGGGATCCAGAGCGTACGTGGCCGTTTGCGTGACGCCTGCGCCGATCGCGCCGGTCTCGCCCCCGAGCGCGTAGACGCGATCGTCGGCTCCCAAGACGGCGCGCAATCCGCTGAGCGGCGCGGGCAACGGCGCCACAGCCGTGGTTGACCATGTTTCGGTCGCGAGATCGAACTGCTGAACGACGGCCAGGCGCGTGGTGGCATGGGCGTCATAGCCGCCAAGCACGAGGATGTGACCGCGACCGTCGTAGACTGCGGCCGCGTCGCCGACGGCCACCGGCAAGGGTGTAATCGTCTCCCAAGCATCGCCGGACGCGAGGTAGCGTTCCGCGTAGGCGCTGTTGGGCTCAGTGGCGGAGGCGCCCGGCCCCGGTCCGCCACCGAACGAGTAGACCCGGCCGACGTCGTCGGTGGCCCAGGCGAAGTAGTCCGGAGCGGCGGCGGCCCCCCGCGCGGCGATGCTCTGGAACTGGCCCTCGACCAAGTCGTAGAGGTAGGCAGCCCCGGCGTCGCCTTCAGGATCAATTCCATCCACGCCTCCGAAGACGATGATTCGGCCGAGGCTGTCGATGCCGGCGCCCGGTCGCACGATGCGGCCTTCCGCCCAGGGCCCCACCGACCAGGTGGAAGCGCCCGGCGACAGGTAATGCACCGGCGTATCCTTGTCGCCGCTGGTTCCCAGCGGAGTGCCCCCGATGGTGAGCAGCGTGCCGCCGAAGTTCAGCCCGGCGGCGTAGGCCCGTGCGGTGGTTGCGTCCGGGAAGGCCGGCGCAGGCGTCCACGTCGCGGCGTGTGTGGCGGCGGTGCAAACGATCGCCGCGAGCAGCACTGGCGTCGCGCTTAGCACTGGCGTCGCGAGCATCATTCCAGTGGCAATCGGCCGACCTCGTCCTTTCCAGGCGCCCGACAGCACGTTGTGTCTGGATGGATCCATGTCGTGTCTCCGGCAAGAATGTGCGGTGTTCACGGATCAGCGGTGTGCGGGCCCAACGCGGTTGATGTTCGCCCATGGGACGGTTGCCGCCTGTATACTGCGGGCGTCACCAGTAAATGCTGAAGTGCGAATAACAAGAGGAAGTCCGACGGCCCGTCACGACTGTCCACGTACCCGGAGGCTATGCGGGCGGTCCGGTATGGGCCTGGTTGCTTAGGCGGATTTAAGGAAAGCAATCGTCCGGTGGCCGACACCGTTCGGACCATGCGTATCCTCGCCTCTTGGCACCTCGGCTCTTCGGTGTCCCCGCCGAGGTCTTATTCGTTCGGTGGGGCTGATCCGTCGGGCTTTATCACTGCCCGTGAGGCCGTTGCCCGGCCATGCTCAACGCGTTGCGCGGAACGCTTCGCGGGGGATAGTTGCGTCGCACGATCCTGGATCCTGATCGCTGGCGTTGCGCATATCGCGAAGCGGTATCGTTACGAGGTCCGTGGCCGGGAGCGGCGCTCGGTGGTCGCCGAACCCGTCAACGTCGAGTGGTGGGCCGACATCAGCGGTGGACCAAGCGGATCCCACGACAGCAGCACGAGCTACTAGACAACGTCCATGTTGCACGTTCGCGGAAGCACGTCGATGACCGTGTGCGACATCACCCGCCCGCACGCTTTGCAGTACAGGCGCCCACGCAACAGCGCGCCTCATCGGCTTCGGAGACCGGAGTTACCTGGTCGTCCGTTCCGCCGTAGCTGGCGCTGGACCCTGTCGAAAACCTCGGCGTCCACGATGGTCTCATGTTCACTATCGTAGATGTCCTGCTTGTGTCGCACCTTCCCGGTGTACAGAACATTGGCGAGAAGACAGTGCAGCCGGGCCTTGTCGAAAACGCAACCTCCCTGCGAGCGCCCGTCGCGAGTCGTCCAGGTCTTCGTTACCCACTTGCGCCGCTCGAGTTCGTTCACCACGGGCAATAGCGTTCCCAACTCGAGGTACAGGTCAAACAACTCGCGAACTTGGGCGGCCTAAACCGCGTTAACGACCAGCTCCGCTGCCCGGTTCAGGGCCCATTCGCTGAGCCCGCCATCGGCATTGGCCTGGATCCGCCAGGCAATCCGCCGGACCAGGTACTGCTTGCGCCGGCTGCGGGCCCGCTCCCCAAAAGACCTCGGCGTAGCGGTTGTGCAGCTCGCCGACGGTCATGCGTTCCAGGGCGGCCAGTTCCTTCACGATGTTCGTGGTCATGCCTTGTCTCCGTCTTCCCGCAGCCATAACCCGCGGGTACGAAGACCCCTCAGCCTCGTTTCGGCGGGGAGTTCAAGGCCGTTTTCGCTGCTTTGCGGGGGCTTCTTGGGGGTGGCGAGGCGAGCCGCCCGTGACCGCTGGTTCCAGCGCAGGACGCCTTTGACGAGGAGGGCGGCGATGGCCTGACGGCGGACATCGGGGTAGACTTCTGGAGTGCGTTCCACGGGCATCAGCTTCACCTTCGGGGCGCCCCCCGGCTGTCGTGAGGATCGGCAGCGCCAGGTGCACATTCTTGACGTACGCCATTCGCAGGAGGAATGTCCGCGCCCCAGCAGGTCGGGGCGGACGCCCAGAATCAGAAACAGATTTCATGACACTGAACGAACGACAGATTCACCGGATCATTCAACAGGGCTTGCAGGACAAGAAGCCGAAACTGGTCGACCACGCGGAGCGGCAGCGGCAGGAGGGGTACGGCTGGCGGGTGGACGGACTGGCCGAATGGTCCACGGAGGCCATTCTCGCAAAGCTCCGCGAGCTGGGGGCAGATGTGGACGCGGACCGGTTCCGCGAGCAGGCCAAAGAAGCGCAAAGCTGCAAGAACCTGCGGGAACTCTGGCGTGCGACGATTCCAAAAGACGACAGCCCGTGGGATGATTTTCCGCTGTGGGCGGCCGAAGAGCTTTGGCGCCGACTGACGCCGGACCTCGTCTGCCCGGAACGCATCGCCGATCGCCTGGACGCGGCAATGGCCGCGGCAGCAGAACCCGACCCGGAGCGGCGCAACTCGGCGGAGGAGGACCTTGCCGCCACCATGCAGGCGATAACCTGGCTCGATCAGTTTCCCGCTGAAGAGCGGGGGGCCCGCTTCGAGGAACTGCATGCTTGCACAACGTATGACTATACGGAGTGGATGCTGGACTTTGTCTTCAACGACCTAACGGCGCCGCCTGATGATGTTGCCCGCGTCGCCGACGTCATGGCGGATGCCGATCCTGGAAACGCCACAAACTACCAGGGGGATCTGGCGGTTACGCTGGCCCAGGCAGGTGAGAATGAGGCGGCGTTGAGCCGGGTCGCGGCCAATCTCGAGCGGTTTCCAGACGACGTATGGATCCGAATCAAGGCCGGCGACGCGTGCGAGGCCCTCGGACGTCTCGAAGACGCACTCGAGCACTTCGTGGAAGCCATGCGCCGCGCCACCCGGGCAACTGATTGGCATGGCGCCGAAGAGCGGGTCTTCCCCATCCTGCACCAGTTGGACCGCGAAGAGGAGTACGAACAGATCCTCTGCCGGTGTCCCCGGCCGCGCGATTCGCACCTCATTGGCCATCTGGACAGCGCCGGGAAGCTTCGGGCGATCGATCCCGAGCGACTCCCGGACTCGCCGGCACTGAGAGCCGATGTGAAGATCGGCCGGAACGATCCGTGCCCTTGCGGCTCCGGCAAGAAATACAAAAAGTGCTGCCTTGGGCGTGATTCCGCGGCGCTCCGGTGACACGCAGAGGAACGCGTCGCCCAGAGCCGCCGCCGGTGTCGCCGCCGACTGCGAAACCGGTTTCCGCGGTATCCGACGATCATAACTGGCGGGTCGCAGTTTCGGCGTGCGGATTCGGGTTATGACCCGGCGCGACATCCCTGACCCGCCGGTTATCACGGCCGTATTACTCCGACACCGAACATTTGGACACTATCACTCTTTGAGACGCCCGATCTTCACTGCCTTGGGAGCATTATAAGTGTTCATTCATTCAGTGCCGGAGTAGTAACCACCGGGTCGGTGCAGGTTTGAGACTCAGAGACTTTGGGGTTTGGACGGGGTCGGACGAGTCCAACGGGGCGGGAACGGCGAAACGGAGGCGCCCCGCGAGAGACCCTCGCCGTCCGCTCCGTGCTGCTAAACCCTTGCGATTTCTGGGCCTAGAACTTAGCCAAGCGTGAAAAGTCTACTTTTTCTCGGTTTGCGCCCAAAAACACACTCGAAAC
>NPIG01000913.1_pt1 | contig 15036 bp, 12 predicted proteins | sample 8637441 | NCBI WGS metagenome assembly NPIG01 (sample SAMN07420675, study PRJNA396082) | bioreactor metagenome | isolation source: sample BR6 brine-fed electro-methanogenic bioreactor BR | place: Japan: Kochi | collected 2016-06-14 | reverse complement strand
GCGGAGCGCGAAGCCATTGTGGAAACCCTGTTCCCGCCCGAGAAGCTGTGGGTGCCGGAGGACTATCGATGAACCCCCGCCGCTCCACACGCGCCGGATTTACGCTCGCCGAACTCCTGGTGGCGTCGGTCCTCATCAGCATTGTCATGACGGCGGTCTACACCCTGTTCCACTCGGCCATCGGCACATGGCGCACCGTCGAAAACGATTACGACGCCTATTCCGAGATGCGTAACGCCTTCACACTCATTCAGCAGGACATGGCGAGCGCGTTTTACCCGGCCTGGTATCTCTTCGAGGGCAAAGACGACGAATTCACCATGTTCGTGATCAACCAGCCCATGGATGTCGAAGAATCGATGGGACCGCACCTTATGCGCGTGCGCTACTACTACAACCAGGGCAAGAACGAGATCGTGCGCGAGGAGGCCATGGTCGAAGCGGCACTGCCCAACGCGCCGCCCCGCTTCGCGGAACTCGACCGCAGCCGCATCAAGACCAAGAATGAAGAGAAATTCGTCATCGCCTCCAATGTCGAGCGGTTCCGGGTGGGATACGTGTGGGTGCCCTACAAGAAGCGCGAAGACCCCGCGAGCCCCCCGGAGACTATCCCGCCGCTTGTGGTGCACCGGCATGAAGAACGCTGGGGCATTCCCCAGGCACTCGACTTCGAAGTGCGCTTCGCGCCCAACCGGGAGGGCGAAGCCCCGCTGCCGCTGAAGACACGCGTGCCTTTCTATTGCACCACCAGCCGCTACCGCGACGAGCAGCTCTACCAGCTCATAGGAGACCTCTTATGAGACGGCAGAACGGATTCGTGCTGGTCTGCGTGCTGTGGGTGCTGGCCATCCTCACCGTGCTCACCATCGGCTTCGCGCACCGCGCCGTGCTTGACCGGCGCGCCGCCGCCTATTCGCTCGACCGCAGCCAGGCACGCCTCATGGCCCACGCGGCCGTGCAAAGGGGAATTCACGAGCTGCGCAACAAGGTCGTCCAGGATTTCATGGCCGAAGAGGATGTGGCGCGCACGCATCTTGGCCAGAAGTGGGCCCGGCCGCAGAACCTGCTCGAGGAAGAGGGCCTGCTCGACCTCGGCGAGGATTTCGAGGAGGAGGAAGTTGTCTACTATATCGAAGACCTGGAACGTTACATAGACGTGAACAAGGCGGAAAGAGAGCTGCTCGAGGAAGTGGAGGCGTTGAGCCGGGGCACCCTGCGCCGCATCTGGAAGCGGCGCACCGAAGGCGTGCACGACGGCGAAGGCAAGAACCCCATCAATGCCATCGAGGAACTGCGGTACATGCGCGGTGTCGACGAGGAAGACTGGTACGGCGAGCGCGGCGAACCGGGCCTCAAAGACCTGCTCACCGTGGTGGGCGGCGGAAAGGTCAATGTCAACACCGCCTCCCTGGCGGTGCTCGAATGCATACCCGACCTCGAGGACGGCGCGATTGACGTCATACTGCAGTGGCGCGCCGGGGGCGACGGCGAGTTGGGCACCGCGGACGACCAGGGATTCAAGAACATGGAGCACCTCGCCGAAGCCACTGGCATCGACGGCGACTCCCTTGTGGCGTTGCAGAAGTTTTGCAAGACCGATTCCAGCTACTTTAAGATCACCGGCGTGGCCACGCGGCGCGGCGGCAGAATTCGCGTTGTCAGTTCCGCCGTCGCCTACATCCGCGACAACATCGCGGGAGTACGGACTTGGCAGGAGGAATCACTTGGCTCGTAAGTCAACTCACATTACAGTCCTGCAGTTTGACACGCGGCGTATCTCCGCGTTGCGCGTGCTGCCCGCGCCGCGAGGCGTCGAGGTGGCCGGATTCTACCGCGAACAGGGGGCCTGGAACCGGGACGACGGCAGCCTGGCGGAAGCGCTCAAGGCGTTCCTCGACAGACACGGCCTGCGCAAGGACCGTATCTGCACCATACTCCCCAGGCACGACATCACCACGCGCATTCTCCGAATGCCCACTCACAACGAGGATGAACTCGCCAACATGGTGCTGCTCAGCGCGGAGGAATTTGTGCCGTTCAGCGCCGATGAACTCATTATTGACCAGTGTCTGCTCGAGAGATTCCCCTCGGGGGAATGCCAGGCCCTCGCGGTGCTTGCCCATCGCGACGTGGTCAACGCCCACATCGACCTCGTGCGCCAGGCCGGCGTTGAGCCGCACCGCATCCTGCTCAGTTCGGCCTGCATGGCCTCGGCCGCCATCGCCGCCGGCGCCAGCGAAATGGGCTGCTTCGCGCTGGTCAACCTCGCCTCCGGCGGACTCGAGGTGGTTGTCCTCAAGAACGGCCAGATGGCCTACAGCCGGGGCGTGGGCACCGTGCAGGACTGGACCTTCGCCGAGAAGGAGGAAGCACCCGCCGCTCCCGAGGAAAAGCCGCTGGGCATCGACCTCGGCGGCGACCCCGTGAGCGGGGGGGAGGCGGCCGAGGAACTGGTGCTGGAGGTGCGCGGCTCGCTCGCCACCTACCGGCGGGAATCGGAAGACGGCCTCGGCGCCGAAAGCATCTTCCTGTGCTCGGACCATGCCGACCTCCAGAGCGCCTGCGCCGCGTTGCAGGACCGAATCGGGAAACCGTGTAGTCCCGCGGAATTCGCGTCGAAACTGGTGGAGAAGGGCCTCGAACACCTTGGAGGCGCTGTGCCGCTGGCCCTGCTCGGGGCCGCACTGTCCGCACAGGACCACGCCTTTGTCGACATCAACCTGCTGCCGGAGTCCCTGGTCGAGAAGCGCCAGCTCGAAGAGGTCAAGCGGCTGGCCCTGCACGGGGCCGTACTGGCGGCCATGATTGTCGCGGCCCTCGGCGGCCTCTACTGGCAGGCCGTTCACCAGCGGGAAGTCCTGATTGACGAACTGCAGGGGGTGGTTTCCGAAATCGGGCCGAGCGCGCGCGGCATTGCCTCGAAACAGGAGCAACTGCAGATTCTGCGAAGAGAAGTGGACCGGCGCGGCTCCGTGCTGGAACTGCTGGCTGTGCTGACGGAGGCGGCGCCCCCGCCCATAGACGAGGAGCACCCCAGAGTCAATATCAATCGCTTCAGTTATGACCGGCGGGACGGCCTTGACCTGTGGGGCCGCGCCCTGACGGTCGACGATGTCGCCAATTTCACCCGGGGCATCCATGTGCTGGCCGAGGGGCACCTCGAAGCCCTGGCCACTGCGAAACGCGTGTATGAGAAGCGGGTTGTCGAGCGGGATGAAGAGGTCTGGAACTTTCAGATCGAAGTCTCATTCCCAGAGGAAGAAGATGCTGAATCGGTTCTTTGAACTACTCGGAAACACCTGGAGCCGCATGTCCAGGCGCGAGCGCTATCTCGCCGCGGCTGTGGGCGCGCTCTTCGTGCTCATCGCCTTGCGCTCCGTCGCCCTGGGCGCGCTCGGCCGCGTCGATGACCTGGACCGCACCATCGACCGCCTGCAGGAAGACATACGCAACTACCGGCATCAAATCGCCCGCAAGCAGATTGTCGAGCGGCAGTACGACAGGGTGGCCGCACAGCACTCAAGCGAATGGACCGAGGCGGAGATCTACGAGCGCTTGCGTCAGGAAATCTACCGCCTCGCGCAGAACGCGCCGCCGCCACTCGATGAAAACGGGATTCCCGTCAAGACCGTGACCGAAAGCGGCAAACTCGTCGAAATTCCCTCGCTCGACAAGGGAATACTGAGCGAGAGCGGGGAAGGTTTCCGCGAATACAAGCTTGAATTGAAACTGCCGCAAAATGAACTGGATTCGGTGACCTCCTTCCTCGAGCGCCTCCAGGAAAGCCCGCAATCCCTGCGCATCGATGCGCTGGACCTCACTCGGCGCGAACTATACACGCCTGTTTCCGCCGATGTCACGATTACGCGCATCATCGTCGACAACGCAGGGGAAGAGCCCCTGGACGAGGAAGAGGGGCTGGTTGTTGCCGTGCGCGAGCAACTCCCGCTGAACTCGGAGAATTGGGAAAGCCGCGCGGGCGAACTCAGCAAGGCCCGGGAATTCAGCACGACAGGCGACGAAACGCTCAAGTTCGTCGCCTCCAAGGAAAGCGCGGCATTCTGGATGGTCCGCAACCTGCCCAGCAACACCACCTACGAACTGGCGATGGACATTACCGCATTCGGCTCGGGCAAGCTGGCCGTTGTCGACGAGGCCGGCGGTATAGTGGTGGAAGGCGCCCCGCCGCTCAAGGGCGAAGGCAAGACGCATCGCTACCACGTGCGCTTCACACTGCCCCAAGCCTCGGGGCGCCAGCGCGTGGGTGTGCCCGCGGTAATTCTCGACAACGCCGGGGACCGGGTCTACATCGACAACGTGGTGCTGGCCGCGCGAGGGAGGGACTAGCCATGCTGCTCCAGCGAGCGCTCACCATCGTCGGGCTGGCCATTTGCGCGGGCATTGTCGCACTCATTGTCATGAACAGCATTTCCGACCCGCTGGCTGCCAAGAAGGCCTGGCTCGAGAACGAACTGGCGCGTGTACCCGCGCGTGAAGGTGCGGCCGAGACCGCGAGTTCCACCGAAGCCAGCTTCCGCGAGCGTATCCTCAAGCGGCCGGATTTGTGGGGCGCCCTGATTCCCATTCCGCCCCCGCCGCCCCCACCGCCTCCGCCCCCGCCGAAACCGCCGAATATGGAGGAAATGCTCGGCAAGGTCTTCGCCAGCCGCAACCAGATCGGGAAACGCGTGAAGTTCATCACCGCCCAGAACCCCTCGGGCGAATTCCTCGGTGTGGGCGAGACGCTCAATGGCTGTGTCATCAAGTCCTTCGACCGCGAGACGGTGACCTTTTCCCTATATTGGGAGGAGGGCGACAAGGAGTTGACGTATTCGATACCACGGCAATCCATGTGAACCGTCGGTCCAGGCTCGGAATAACGACCGCGCCTTGTATCCAAGCGGTTGACTAGGCTATATATAGCGTGGCACGCAACGGGATGCCCCGGCCTTGGAAGCACGGGGAACGTGTACCGGTCGCGTGCGGCGGGCGGCAGCAGGTTGACAGGAGGAGAGCAGTCACGGCCGGCATACGGCCGTGCCATGCAGGGAAAATGGAACCCCATATGATTCGCAGCACCCGAAGCCCCGTTCGAGCGGTGGTCGTAGCATTGCTCGCCTTCAGCATGAGTATTCCCGTATGCGCGCAGGGCCAGTCGCCGACCACGGCCCGGCCCATCCCGCAGCGGCAGCAACCCTCCCTCAACGCACAGCAGCAGCAACAGCTGCAACAACAACAGTTGCAGCAGCAGCAACAATCCGCGACCGGCCTGGGCGGAAGGACGTCGGGCCGCTCCAACCTCTCGGGCGCCACACGCGGCACGGGCGCCACCGGCGCGCAGCGCACCGGCGGCGTGGGCAGCACGCTCGGGCAGGGCACGTCACTCGGCCGCGGCACCACGCGCGGTACGGGCCGCCAGGCGGGAACCGCCCAGCAAGGTGTCGGCCCTCAAGACCAGCAGCAACAGCAGCCGCCAACACGCCGCGCCGGCGGCGGCGGCCGCGAAGCGTCCAGCGCGAACATCCAGACCGTCACGGGAGGTGGCGGGGGAGGGGCCGGCACAACCGTCACGCGCGGCATGGCGCCCCCCGCCACGACTCAGGGCCAGGGCACCTATGAACCCGCCTTTGACCATGAACTGGAGTACAAACCGCTTCCGGCCGACGGGGAAAACGTCGAGTTCCTGGAAGGGCCCATGGGGCTCCAAGAGTTCATGCAGACCATCAACATCGCCACGAATTGGAGCATCATCATCACCGAAGCCGCCCAGGCTATGCAGCTTCCCTATTTCGTCATCACCAACAAGACCCCGGCCCAGGCCATGCAGATTCTGGAGGCCCACGACATCTACTACGAGTACAACGAAGAAAGCGAATTCCTCTTTGTGATGCTCAAAGAAGAATTTCTCGAAGACGAGTACGCCGACATCGAGTTCCACGAGTTCCAGGTCAGCGAAGTCGATGTGCAGTACATCGAATCATTCCTGTCCTCCCTGTTGTCCAAGCAGGGCCGCATGATCACCGACCAGCGCACGGCACGCATCTATGTCTGGGACACGCAGGACAACCTCGACCAGATGGTCAAGACGGTCGATGACCTCGATGTGCCCCTGCAGAAGCGTGAATTCCGCGTGCAGCACGCCGACCTCGGCGATATCGAAAGCGTGGTCAACAGCCTTATGAGCACCAACGGCAGCCTGCTCGCCGACCCGCGCACCGCCCAGATTTTTGTCTGGGATCTGCCCAACAGCCTCGAGCAGATGGAACTCGCGGTCAATCGGCTCGATGTGCCCGTCATGTCCAAGGAATTCCACATCGAGTTCATCAGCGCCGAAGACCTGGTTGACAGCCTCGAGGTGCTCCTGTCAGAACGCGGCCGCATTCAGGTGGACCCGCGCTACAACTCCATCATCATCACCGACCTGCCCACCCGCATTGAAAAGATGGAGGAAATCATCGCGGCGCTCGACAAGGAAATCGAATCGAAGACCTGGGTCATTCAGTACGCCGACATCGACTTCATCGCAGACCAGATCGAGATGTATATCCCCGACGAGATGGGAGAGATCGTCGTCAACGACCTCACCCATCAGATTACGGTCACAGGACTTCCCGAGCGGCTCGAGAAAATCGACAAACTCATCAAGATCTGGGATATCAAGCGCCGCCAGGTGCTGATCGAGGCCTTCGTCGTCGAAATCAGCCGGGACGTCGAGCGCGAATTCAACATCAACTGGTCCTTCTTTGACTCCACCGGTAACGCGCCCATCGCTATCCACAGCGGCACGGGCGGCGGGGGGCTCGCCGAAGCGCCCGATTCCGGGCAGAGCGCCAGCATGGGCCAGTTGCCCTTTGCCGTGCCGGCGTATGGCCGCCTCGAAGTTGACGACGCAGGCAATATCACGCGGCCCATCTTGACGAACATCGACGGCGAGACGGTGATTGACAAACTCGCCGGCAACCGCGTCGCCGCCACCCTGAACTACCTCGACCGCAAGAACAAGGCAACCATCCTGTCCTCGCCGCGGGTTACGGTCCAGGACGGGGAAGAGGCCATCTTCGAAAACGCCACCAAGGTGCCCTATGTCTCGGCCACCACGTTCTACAACAACTACTCGACGTCCGTCAGCCGCGTGAACAATACCAACCGTGTCGAATTCATCGACGTCGGCACGATACTGAGCGTCTATCCGCGCGTCACCGAGAACGCGGATATTCTTCTCGACATCTCCGCGGAAGACAGCACCTTTGTCGACAAGGAGATCGTGGCGAACAACCAGAAGTCGACGGTTCCAGAGAAGACCGTGCGCCGCGCCGAAACGCAACTGCGTGTGGCCTCCGGTGAAACGGTCGTGCTCGGCGGCCTGCGCCGCGACCGCACCAGTCACGCCACGACCAAGACCCCCATACTGGGCGATCTGCCCGTGCTCGGCCGGCTCTTCAAGAACCCGCAGCGCCAGAGCACAAACAGCACGCTGATGATTTTCATCACGACAACGATTGTAGACGAATTCACGCATCCGGAAGCCATCGCGCTGGCCGCGGCCGAGGAAGACGTGGCCGACTCCATGCGCTACAACATGAAGGACTTCTGGGGCCGCTTGCGTGACCGCATGGCCAAGGGTGAGAACGAAATCAGTGTCTCCATCGGGCAAAGCGGCTCCATCCATTCGGAAGGCGAGCGCGTGTCCGTCGAAGAGTTGCGCAACGCTCTTTTCGAGGCGGCCGAGAGTGGCGACCCACTCATTGTCGTCCGCCAGCATCCGCGCGCGCCCCAGTCGGTTGTGACCGAAGTGACCGAAGCCGCGCTCGAAGCGGATCTCGACATCGAGTTTGACAACGACCTTGCGCCCATCCTGCCCAGCTACAGTGATGATGTTGACGCGTCTGCCGCCGCCGCGCTCACGGCCGTGGAGGTCGACCAGACCCAAGTGGTCGAACGCATCGAGGAGCGCGTGGAAGAGGAAGTTGAAGAGGAACAGGAACAGGCGTTGACAACTGAAGGAGCGGGCCAGAATGGGCTTGTGTCGGAGAAAGCCCTGCCGATGGAACCCGTGAAGACCGAAGACGCGGCCGAGTAGACCGCCGCCCGCACTGGACCACACAAACAACGCCCCCACCATGACGAAGAGTGGTGGGGGCGTCCTTGTGCCAGTTTGTCTGCGGACTCAGTCCTTTGCGCTGGCCTGCGCCGCAGCGCGCGCCAGCTTGCGGGCGCCGCGCGGGGCCTTGGTGAACTTGCCGGCCTTGATATACCGGGCGCAAACCTTCACGCGGCGCACCTGGCCGCTCTCATCCACAACGCGGATGCTCTGCAGATTCGGCTTCCAACGACGCTTGGTGATACCGGTCACGTTCTGACCAATACCGCCCTTGCGCTTGGCTTTACCCCGGCGCACCACCCGGTGGCCGACTTGCGGGCGCTTGCCGCTATATTCACATGTCTTAGCCATAATTCACTCCTGGGAATTCGTTGGGTTCGTTCTCGAAGGCGTGCTATACTACCGCGCGAGTTCGAGAATATAGCACATGGAAACAGCCCGATTCAAGCATTCAGTATTGTGAAGCCCTTTCTCCCCATGCACTTCCGCCCCCCCATCATGCGCCACATCGCCCGCATCGCCTGCCTGACGGCACTGCTCGCCGCGGCACTGCAGGGGTGCGCACGCCTGGGGCCGCGCATTGAACCCATATCGTTGCCTTCCGGCGCTCCCACCGTCAAAGACGTGCTCACGGACCTCGCTGAAAGCCAGGGTGCGCTCCAGGGCTTTTCCGCCCGGGGGACCCTCGTTCTCAAACCGCCGGACAGCGATGCGGTCAAGCTGCTCTCCCACAGCGACGTGGACTTTCAGCCTCCGGCCTCCCTCTACGTCGCCGGGCGCAAGTATGCCCACACCGCCTTTCGTCTCTACTGCCAGGGCAGCCGGTTCCTGGTGGTCATGCCACTGGACCAGCAGTACTTCTACCGCGAGGCCGGGGAAGCGCTCCAGTACTACGGACCCGACGCCAGTCCGGCCGACATCGCCCGCGAGATGTTCCTGCCCGAGGCATGGAAAAGCGTTTCTCCCCGGCTCAGCCGCATATCCGCGTTTGACCGGGACAGCCGCCGCCTTGAGATGGAGGTATTCCGCGATGACGTGCCGCCCACGCTGAAGCGCAGGCTGCTGCTTGAGGGCCCGCCCTGGGTTATCGTGGAAAGCCGCCTCTATGACCGTGACGGACAGGTGCTTGCGGTCACGCGCAAGCAGGATTACCGCCTGCACGGCGGCGTGCGGCTGCCCACCGAACTCCAAACCGATTTCCCGCTCAGCAACGCGTGGATGCGCTTCGAAATGGGCCGCGTCCAGGTCAACGAACCGATGGCCCCCGAGCTTTTCGACGTGTCCGGGCGGCTCAGCGAGGCCCGTCAGAAGGGCTATGCTGAAGTGGAATCCTATTGATAAGGAAACTCTCGCGTGTCCCTGCCCCTCACTGATTGCACCCCGGAAGTCATTGCCCGGGAACTCGGACTGAAGCCCTTCCAGGGAAAACAGATTTTCCGCTGGCTCTACCACAAGCGCGTTTTCGACTTCGACGCCATGACCGACCTCTCCAAACCGTTGCGCGCACAGCTCGCCGAAAACGCCACCGCACGGCAACTCCAGCCCGTGGAAGAAAGCAGGTCCCAGCATACAGGCACGGAAAAGCGGCTCTTCCGCCTGCACGACGGAGACACCATTGAGGCCGTGCTGATCCCGGACCGGGACCGGCTCACCATTTGCGTGTCATCCCAGGCCGGCTGCCCCCTCAAGTGCGCCTTCTGCGCCACGGGGCTCGCCGGCTTCCGGCGGAACCTCAGCCCGGGCGAGATTGCCGAGCAGGTGCTCCATCTTCTCGCCGGACAGGACCTGGACGGCCGAACACCGAACATCGTGTACATGGGCATGGGGGAGCCCTTTCGCAACTATGACGCGGTCATCGAGAGCATGCGCCTGCTTATGCGGCCGGAGGGAGTCAATATCGGTGCGCGAAAGATCACGGTGTCGACTGCGGGGGAGGTCAAGGGCATTGTGCGCTTCGCCGAGGAAGACTGGCAGGTGCGGCTCAGTGTGTCCCTCCATGCGGCCAATAACGCCCTGCGCGACCAGCTCGTGCCGCTCAACAGGCGCTATCCCCTGGAGCGCCTGCGCGGCGCCCTGGAGACCTATCTGGCCACCGCCAGGCGCCAGATTACTCTTGAATGGGTCCTACTGGAAGGCGTGAACGACTCGCTGGACCACGCGCGCGAACTGCTCAGCTACGCCCGCGGCCTCAAGGCTGTTGTCAATCTGATCCCCTGGAACCCTGTCGAGGGGCTTGCCTTCCGAACCCCCCCGCCTGAAAGCTGCCGAGCGTTCCGCGACTTCCTGGTCGAAAACGGCTTGAAAGCCACGCTGCGTCAGGAAAAGGGCGGGGATATCGAGGCGGCCTGCGGACAACTGCGCCGCCTCCACGCGGCGGGATAGGCGACCGATGCCCCTCAGATGGAAGTGGGAAAGTCCTCCGCCAATGCGACCGCGGGCAATCCGTCTTTGAGGCGGACGGTAAACGTGCTGCCCACGTCCGGGGCGCTCTCCACGGTGATGTCGCCGTCGTAAAGTTGCACGAGTTTTTTCACCGTGGAAAGACCAAGGCCACTGCCCAGAATGTCCTTGGTCTTCTCGTTCTTCACCCGCACAAAATCGCGGAACAGCTTGCCCTGCTCCTCGGGGGTCATGCCAATACCCGTGTCCGAAACGCGCACGACGGCCGTGTCGCCTTCACGGCCCAGCGAAATCTCAATGCGCCCGCCCTCGCTATTGTACTTCTCGGCGTTCGAAACCAGGTTCGTCAAGATGACCTCCAACTCGCGCCAGTCGCCGCGCAGCTTGACGGGTTCGCCCCCCTGGAACTCGATGCGAATCCGACGCTCCGCGGCCGCGGGCGCCACTGTCTCAATGCACGACCACACTACCGCCCCCAAATCCACCTCTTGCAGGTCGCGGCTCTTCTCGCCGGATTCGATGCATGTCAAGTCGAGGAGGTCCGCTATCATCTTCTTCATGTACGCGGTGCGCACCAGGCAACGGTCGAGCATGTGCTGGTAGACTGCGGGGTCGTCTCCCGCGGAGTGCTGATGAATCGCCATCATGTAGCCTTCAATCGCGCTCAACGGTGCCTTCAATTCGTGCGCCAGCACCGAAAGAAACTGGAACCGCACGCGGCGCCGTTCGGCTTCCAGGGCGCGCGCCTGGCGGAGCGTGAGTATGTCACGAACCATCTTGCGCACGACTCCGCGCAGTTCCGCCGGGGTAAACGGTTTGGTGAGAAACTCCCGGGCGCCGTGTTTCGTCGCGGAGACCGCCACTTCAATGGTCGCGTGCCCCGTAATCATCACGGTGGGCACCAGCAATCCACGCTCGGACAGGTGGGCAAGCGCATCCAGACCGGTCATGCCGGGCATGATGTAGTCGAGCAGCAACAGGTCCGGCGGCTGCGCGCCCATGCGTTCCAGGGCCTCCGGGACTGACTCGACTTCCTCGAGGTCAAAACGCACACAAGCCCCGAATTCTTCGAGTTCAACCGTGTAGTCCCGGAGAATGCGCACGATAGTCCGGCGCACCACACGGTCATCGTCTGTTATCAGTACACGAAGTCTGGTATCCACCGGTCAATCCAACTGCTCGCTCTGATTCTCATATCCAATCCGGCGCACGCACACCTCTCGCGGTGGATTGGTGCCTCCGGCCGCGGGCTCCGGAAAGCGCGGCCACACGCCGGGACTGGGGAAGAGGCGCGGAAGCCGCGGGCCGCCCCGCCGGGTACATAATTATCCGCCAGGCAACCCGCACGATACAAGAACCCGCGTGTGAGCGCGATAGAAAAAGCGCACGGCCCACCCCGAAAGGCGGACCGTGCGTCTTGCTCAAAACTGACGTAAAAGACTGCGGCACCTACTGCAGAAGCCGCTTGATCTCATGCTGCAATTGCTCGAAACGAATCGGCTTGTGCAGCATCACATCCGCCTTGATCCAGGACTGCTCTTCTTCGGTGCCGGCGTCGAAACCCAATCCGGTCTCGCCGACGACATTGCTGCACATGACCACCGGCATCTCGGGGAAACGCTTCTTCAGGTTGTAGCACAGCGTGAAACCTGCGTCCCGTTCCTCCATCATCAGGTCGGCGACCACCAGGTCCGGCTTAAGCTCGGAAGCCTTTGAAAGCCCTTCCTTCGCCGTGTCCGCCGTGACCACCTGATAACCAGCCGCCTCGAGCTGCGTCTGATTCATGAAAAGGAAATCCTGGTCGTCGTCAATCAACAGTATTGTCTTTGCATCGCTCATATCTTGTCTCCCGGCTCGGGGCATCCCTCTCCGCGAATTGTTCTTAAGTTCTAACGCAAAACGGGCCGTTCCGCGTAGTGCGTGTGCAACAGATGGTGGCTCTTCTCACTGAGCGGCTGGCCCAGGTACTCCTTGTACAGGCGCTGCACCCACTCGTTCGAGTGCGAGGTCCGCTTCTCCTCTTCCGAGTCGATGCGATAGAGCGCCGCCATGCGGGCGCGCACCGCATCCTGGTCGATGCCAAGCGGCTGGCCGCCACCGTTGATGCAGCCTCCCGGACAGGTCATCACCTCGATGAAGTGCAGATTCTTGCGGCCGGCGCGCACTTCATCCAGCAGACGGCCCGCGTTGGCCAGCCCGCTGACCACCGCAACGCCCACATCCAGATTGCCCACCTGCACGCGCGCTTCCTTGACGCCGTCCAGGCCGCGGACGGCCTTCACGTCGAGGTCGCCCAGTTCTTCGCCCGTGATCAGCACGTAGGCCGTGCGAATCGCCGCTTCCATCACGCCGCCCGAGGCCCCGAAGATCTTACCGGCCGTCGTGCGCTCGCCAAACGGCGTGTCCGCCAGCGCCGGCTCGAGCTTGGTCATCTCCACGCCGCGCAGCCGAATCAGGCGCGCCAACTCGCGTGTGGTCAGCACCGCATCAACGTCCGGCACCTCGTTGCGGCCCATCTCCGGGCGGTCCGCTTCAAACTTCTTCGCGGTGCACGGCATGATCGAGACGCTGAAGATCTTCTTCGGGTCGAGGCCCTGCTTCTCCGCGAAGAAGCTCTTGATTATCGCGCCCATCATCTGCTGGGGGCTCTTGCACGAGGACACATTCGGAATGAAATCCGGATGGAACTCTTCAAGATACTTGATCCAGCCCGGCGAGCAACTGGTCAGCATGGGCAGGGGCAGCCCCTCGCCGACGCGGTGCACCAACTCGGAACCTTCCTCCATGATCGTGAGGTCCGCCGTGAATCCCGTGTCGAACACATGGTCGAAGCCCATCTGGCGAAGCGCCGCCACCATGATGCCGTCCACGTCTGTGCCCGCGGGCAGACCAAACTCCTCGCCCAAAGTCACCGACACGGACGGCGCGTGCTGCGCGACCACAATCAGTTCCGGGTCATTCAGCGCCGCCACCACTTCCTTGATGCTGCTGTGCTCGGTGAGCGCGCCGGTGGGGCAGACGCGGACGCACTGGCCACAGTAGACGCAACTCGACACGTTGAGGCCCTCGCCGAAGGCGGTCCCGATTTCGGACTTGCTGCCGCGGCCGATGAAATCGATGGCCGAGACACCCTGCACCTCCTCGCACACCCGCACGCACTTGCCGCACAGGATGCACTTGCCGGGGTCGCGCACAATCGACGGGCTCGAGGAGTCCAGCCGGTACTCGCTCTTGGTGCCCGTGTACCGGCGCGCACGCACTTCATGCTCAATGGCCAGTGTCTGCAGTTCGCAGTTGTTGTTGCGCACGCAGTACAGGCAGTCATCGGGGTGGTCGGCAAGCAGCAGCTCGATGATGGTCTTGCGCGCCTGCACCGCCCGCTGCGAATGGGTCTGCACCTGCATCCCGTCCGCGGCCGGGAAGGAGCAGCTGGGCACCAGGCCCGGGCGCCCTTCCACCTCGACCACGCAAAGCCGGCACGCGCCGCTGGGCGGCATGCCGTCGATGTGGCACAGCGTCGGAATCACAATTCCCGCGCGCTTGCAGATTTCCAGGATGGTCTCGCCGGGTGCGAATTCGATTGGCTTATTGTTTACTTGAATCGTCGGCATAATTACCTGTCCTCTAGGGCTGGCTTAAGCGCGAACGCTTTCCGCTTCCTCACCTTTGCGAATCAAATGGATGGCCCCGGAACGGCACACGTCAACGCACGTCCCACAGCCGATACACATGTCTTCGAGAATATAGTGCGCCTTCTTCGCCTCGCCCACAATGGCGTCCGCGGGGCACTTCTGCGCGCACAGCATGCAGCCCTTGCACAGGTCCTGGTCAATCCGGAAAGCCCGGAGTTCCTGGCAGGCGCCCGCGGGGCAGTTGCGGTCGTACACGTGCTCTTCATACTCTTCGCGGAACCACCGCAGGGTGCTCAAAACCGGGTTCGGCGCCGTCTGGCCCAAGCCGCACAGGCTGGTGTCCTTGATGTTCTGCGCGAGCCGCTCCAGGTACATGATGCCGCGGAAACGCTCCAGCGCGTCCATGTCCTTCTCGTAGCGGCGGCCGCGGGTGATGCGCTCGAGAATCTCGAGCATGCGGCGCGTGCCCTCGCGGCAGGGAATGCACTTGCCGCAGCTTTCGCGCTGGATGAAGCTCATGAAGAACTTCGCCAGGTCGACCATGCAGGTGTCTTCGTCCATCACCACCATGCCGCCCGAGCCCATGATCGCGCCCACCGACTTCAGCGAGTCGTAATCAATCTCGATGTCGAGATGCTGCGCGGGGATGCAGCCGCCGGACGGACCGCCCATCTGCACTGCCTTGAAGGTCTTCTCGTTCGGGATGCCGCCAGCCACATCGAAGATGATCTCGCGGACCGTCGTGCCCATGGCCACTTCCACCAGCCCGGTGCGGTTCACCTTGCCCGACAGCGCGAACACCTTTGTGCCCTTGCTGCCGTCAGTGCCCATGCAATTGAAGGCCGACGCGCCTTCGAGCAGGATGCCCGGCACATTCGCCAGCGTCTCGACGTTGTTGATGAT
>NPIG01001170.1_pt1 | contig 15041 bp, 12 predicted proteins | sample 8637441 | NCBI WGS metagenome assembly NPIG01 (sample SAMN07420675, study PRJNA396082) | bioreactor metagenome | isolation source: sample BR6 brine-fed electro-methanogenic bioreactor BR | place: Japan: Kochi | collected 2016-06-14 | reverse complement strand
CAGTTGGAAGAAATCCTCGACTGGAAACTCGTTGAAGCTTCACAAAAAGCAATTGTGAACGGCGAAAAAGTGTCGGCACAATTCGAAATAAAAAATATCAACCGAAGTGTTGGTACCGTTCTGTCGCACGAAGTAACCAAAGTACATAAGGGAGAAGGTTTACCCGACGGAACCATCCATTTTAAAATGACAGGTTCTGCAGGACAATCGTTCGGTGCGTTTGTTTGCAAAGGAATTGAGCTGGAAGTTGAAGGAGATGCCAACGACTATTTCGGAAAAGGTTTATCCGGTGGCCATTTATCCATTTATCCGGCCAGGAATGTACAGTTTGTTCCTGAGCAGAACATTATTGTAGGTAACGTTTGTTTCTACGGAGCAACTGGCGGCGAGGCTTATATTCGCGGTGTTGCCGGCGAGCGTTTCTGCGTGCGTAACTCGGGAGCAGAAGTTGTTGTTGAAGGTATTGGCGACCACGGTTGCGAATACATGACAGGAGGGAAAACGGTTATTCTCGGAAAAACAGGACGAAACTTTGGTGCAGGTATGTCGGGTGGTATTGCCTATGTGCTCGACATCGACGGAACGTTCCCGGGTCTTTGCAACAAGGGAATGGTTCAATTGGAAAGAGTAGAAGATAAAGCCGAACAGGAAGAACTAAAAGCACTGATTCAGAAGCATCTGAACAAAACAGAATCAACTGTTGCAGAATATGTTCTATCTGACTGGGAAGAGACAGTTGGCAAGTTTGTAAAAGTAATTCCTACCGACTACAAACGAATGCTGACCTACATTGAAGAGGCCCGCAAAACGGGTAAATACGAAAAAGAGTCGGATGTAATTGATGCTGCATTTGATATGCATTTGGCCAATTTGTAATTTTTATAGACGCTAAAACATGGGAAAGCCAACAGGATTTTTAGAATATAAAAGAGTTTCCAATCCAACACGAAAAATTGAGGAACGCCTTAAAGATTGGAACGAGGTGTACATATTACGCGATAAGGATACGTGTGAAACACAGGGAGCGCGCTGCATGGACTGCGGTGTTCCGTTCTGCCACCGCGGAGCATTATTGCACAACGGAGCTTCGGGCTGTCCGGTTTACAACCTGATTCCGGAGTGGAACGACCTGATTTACAAAGGTCGCTGGAAAGATGCACTGGAACGACTTCACCACACCAATAACTTTCCTGAATTTACAGGAAGAGTTTGCCCTGCACCGTGCGAAGCTGGCTGTGTATTGGGAATTAACGAACCGGCGGTTACTATCCACGATAACGAACGAACCATTATCGACAATGGTTTCGAGCAGGGATGGGTAGTTCCTGAGCCACCCGAATCGCGCACCGGAAAAACCGTTGCCGTTGTTGGATCGGGTCCGGCAGGACTGGCGTGCGCTGCTCAGTTGAACAAGGCGGGGCATACCGTTACAGTTTTTGAGCGCGACGACCGTATCGGCGGTTTGCTGATGTACGGAATTCCAAACATGAAACTGGATAAAGAAGTGGTACAACGCCGTGTTGATATTTTGGAAGCAGAAGGTATTATTTTTAAAACCAATACTGAAGTTGGAAAAGACATTCGCAGCAAAAAGTTGCTCAACGATTTTGATGCAGTTGTTTTAACCACCGGAGCTACAAAACCACGCGACCTGAACGTTGAAGGCCGTGAGCTGGATGGCGTACACTTCGCGATGGAGTTTCTGAAAGCCAACACAAAAAGTTTGCTCGACAGTAAACTGGAAGACGGAAATTACATCTCGGCAAAAGATAAAAACGTAATTGTAATTGGTGGTGGCGATACCGGTACCGACTGTGTAGCTACATCGCTGCGCCATGGCTGCAAAAGCATAACTCAGCTGGAGATTCTGCCTCAGCCGCCAAAAGAGCGCAACAAAGAAGCCAATCCGTGGCCCGAATGGCCGGGCAACGAAAAAACCGATTACGGCCAGCACGAAGCGATTTTAGCAAAAGGAAGAGACCCGCGGAAATATTCGATAATGACCACCAAAATTGAAGGTGAAAACGGCAAAGTAAAAGCCTTGCACACCGTTCAGGTAGAATGGGTAAAAACCGATAATGGCGGACGTATGCCACAAGCAGTTCCGGGTACTGAACGTTACATTAAAGCTGACCTTGTATTGTTGGCAATGGGATTTTTAGGACCGGAAGATAAAATTGCCGAAGAGATTGATATGGAGCGTGATCCACGTTCGAATTACAAAGCCGAATACGGCCAGTTTAAAACCAGCATTAAAAAGGTTTTTGCTGCCGGTGATTCGCGCCGCGGACAATCGTTGGTGGTTTGGGCCATTAACGAAGGTCGCGCTGCTGCCCGCGAAGTAGATATTTACTTAATGGGCGACACCGTTTTGCCTTAACAAGACAATTGTTCTGTAACAAGAGCGATAAAATACGCTCAAACAAAATTTGAAAATTAGCATACGCCGTAATGGACTACGAAATTTTATAGTGCAGTTTTTTCAGGAGTTCCGGCCGGAGGAGGAAATTTATTTATCCGAAACGAAATCACTTTCCCTTGACCAGAATGTGAAACGCCGGTTCTCCTTTTTTCTTGCAAAATTTTAAATCAAAAATAGAGGGTTTCCGATTGGAAGCCCTTTTTTTGTGATGGTTTGGCTATGTGGAGTGCGGGACTTTGAAATACTTCACAGTCAGGCTGCCACTGAGCCAATTCGTTTATTCATATTTTTGTTTTTATAGCCAAATCGTCAAAGACGAATTGGCGGTGTTACTGCGAAGAACTGCGGTTGAATTACCCGCTGTACCCCGCATTACATATAGCTTTTGTTAGCGGTTCGTACTTTTTCTTATTTCAATTTTGTCTTGAAAAAAATAGTTGTATATTTGTAACCATTGTGTAAGGTTTAACAATGTGGTTATATGAAAGAATATTTGTCATTGTCTGAGACGGCTGAACTTGTAGGTAAAAGTAAGGAAACTTTGCGAAGATGGGATAAAGAAGGGATATTAAATGCCGTAAGAGAACCTGTTTCAAATTATCGAGTTTATAAAAAATCAGATGTGCAAACATTATTAGGTTCGTTATTCGAAGATACGACAGATGATGATGTTTCAAACTTTGTTGAACCTAAAAATCAATATTCTGTATTAGAACTCTTTGCAGGTGCCGGTGGTCTAGCTATCGGATTAGAAAAGGCTGGATTAAAATGTGTTGCATTAAATGAAATTGATAAATGGGCTTGCCAAACATTGAGGAATAATAGACCTAAATGGAATGTATTGGAAGGCGATATAAAAGATTTTGATTTTACATATTTGAAAAATAAGGTTGATGTTGTTACAGGTGGATTCCCGTGTCAGGCATTTAGCTATGCTGGAAAGAAACTCGGACTAAATGATGCCCGTGGAACATTATTTTATGAGTTTGCCAGAGTTGTCCAGGAAGTAAACCCTGCAATTTGTATTGGTGAAAATGTTCGTGGACTGTTAAGCCACGAAAATGGTAAAACTTTGCAAGGAATGATTTCGATACTTGATGAAATTGGATATAATGTCATGCCGGTGAAAGTATTAAAAGCAATCAATTATCGAGTACCCCAGAAAAGAGAAAGATTAATATTGGTCGGGGTTAGGAAAGATATTGATTTGAGTTTTGAATATCCAAAACCTCATAATAGAATTTACAATTTAAAAGATGCATTAAAAAAGGGTGAACTTTATGATACAGATGTGCCGAATTCCGAGGGTGCAAAATACCCCAAATATAAAAAGGAAGTTTTGGATTTAGTCCCGCCTAAAGGTTATTGGCGAGATTTGCCAGTTGATATACAAAAGAAATATATGGGGGGGAGCTTTTATTTAGGAGGAGGCAAAACCGGAATGGCAAGGAGAATTGGATGGGATGAACCCTCTTTAACCCTGACTTGTAGTCCTGCCCAAAAACAGACAGAAAGGTGCCACCCCGAAGAAACTCGCCCTTTTACAGTCCGAGAATATGCTCGTATTCAAACCTTCCCTGATGATTGGAGTTTTGCCGGTTCCGTTGCGCAGCAATATAAACAAATTGGGAATGCTGTTCCTGTTAATCTGGGGCAGGAGCTTGGTTTTTCGATTGTGAAATTTTTAAATGAGTTTTACGTTATGAAAAATCAAAAAGTGGAGATGCTTTAATCTCTGCCGCTAAAGTTTTGCATCCTTTTTTAATCAAATCCTTGGTGTCAATGCTATCAATACTTTTGTGAAGTTCTGCGACTAATCCATCGTAAAAATTCGGAAAGCCAGTTATTCTATGCCAGAAATCTTTTCCAATTATTACTGGATGTATTTTGTCAATAACTTTATAATGAGTACTTAACTCATTTGGTTCCCCATAAAGAACACCCACTATAAAATCAGTATTGCTTATACCCTTGAAAGCTTTATTCGTTCTAGCAAGGTTTATTGTTTTGGTAAACTTTTGAATTAATGGCTTTACATCTTCTGAATTAATTGTATTTGGTCCAGATTTCAATTGACACCATTTCTTTCGCTGGTCAATCTGGTCTATAAATTCAATATCCATTCCTTTTATTAGAGAACCACTTGCAATTCCAAGGTCAACAAACATATTCTGGATGCGTGTCCCAAAAGAAGTATTAATTGAAGTCCCAAGAACTCTCGGATAGAATAATGCCTTAGCTACTCCTTCAGGACTGTAATTCCCCTCAAGAACTATGGAAAGATATTTTACTACAATTGGATTAATTTTATAGGATTTTAATTTTGCGTTTTGTTTTAGAGAGGCTTTAATATGATTGTTAAAAATATTTTTTTCAAAATACTCTACAATTTTCTGGATAAGTACTTTTTCTGTCATAATCTGTTTATCAATAACATCCAAAGATAACAATTTTAAAATTTGATGAAACTGTCTTTTTCTCAGTATGACCGCTAACGTATATATATATCACAGAGTACTATACACCTTATTATCTCGCAGCTTCGCAAACAGCTGGTAAAAGCCATTTTTCCTGGTAAAATCTGTTTATTATGTGCTTTACTATTTGCAAGAGATTCTTTCAATGTATTGGGCATTTATAATCTTTAGTGCATTAAAGCTAAGCATAATTTTTATGACATTGAAAAAAGCGTTGTTTGCGGTGTACAAATTACACCTTAAAAATTGTGTCCGACGAATGTTGTTTTGCCATTGCCTGCCCTACGCAAAACTGAGGCAATGTCAACCCGCCATTTGTTTCCCGGTGCAAAGTTGAAGCAATGTCAACTTCCCATTTGCTCCCCAACGCTCAGGTGAAGCAATGTCGGCTTCCCATTCGCTGTCGGGCCCATAGGCAGAAGAATGTCGTTATGCCATTTGCCCAACAGCATATTATCTTCTATAACATAAAAAAATAGTTGCTGTATTTCAATATGTTGTTGTAAATTACTTAACAATAACAACCACCGCACTTTTTCAACCATGTAAAAATGCAAAGGTTAACCAATTACAAACTAAAATTTAAAATTATGATCGACAATCTTAAGTCCACAAGTCGTGTCACTGAAGTTGACGCCGTAAGTATGCGCATGCTTGGCGCTTACCAAACCACATCGCTTAGTAGCGATCCGCACCTTAGCACCATGTTCACCGAGTTAGAAAGCCTGTCGGCAGCCCTTACCGCTGCCATAAACCGCAGTAAGGCCGAAAGCGACCTGGAAGAAAAAGACGAGGCCCGCGACACGCAAATCCGTGCGCTGTACTATCTCGTTATGGGCTTCCTTCATCACCCCGATGCAGCCATTCAGCAAGCTGCTCAAACGGTAGATAAGGTATTTGAAAAATATGGCGTTAGTATTACCGGCGAGAGCTATGCCACTGAGTCGTCGCTTATTGCCTCGCTACTCAACGACCTGTCTAAACAAAAAATTCAGGATGCCATTGCCTTACTTCCGGGTTGCGCCGATGTAATAACAGCCCTGCAAGCGGCACAGCAGGCATTCGAGGCTGCCCGTATTACCTACGAACAGGAGAAGGCACAGGAAAGCACCCAGGCCAGTGCCACCAAACAAAAACCGGAGCTTGTGGCGCTTATTAACGACAAAATAGTGGTGTACCTGCGCGCCATGGAGGTAGTTGACGTGGAAACCTATGGCGCCTTTGCACGCACCATTGCCACTATTATTGCCGAAAACAACGAAGTGGTGAAAAAACGCCGAAAGAAAGAAGAACCTGTGGGTTAATTGATAAATTTTGTTTAACACGTTAAACGGGGATGTTGCCTTGTGCGCATCCCTTTTTTTGTTCTGCTGCCCCTGGTTTGCAACTACGGTGTACACACAACCTAAATATTCCCATTTTCAAATGAATTTGTAACGATTTTTCGTTCGGAACAAGCTGACCAATTCGAATCAATTTTAGACGCCGAACAATTTTTTATCGATTTTTTACCCGGCGCTTTGTGTCTTCGTAAACTCAGCCACTCGCACCGGGCTATTGCCTGTCGCCCACTTCGGGGCTTTAAGCACCAAGGGTGCATAATCAATAGCCCGGGGGAAGCACTCGCAGGGAGCGCAGCCCCGGGGACAGAAGAGAAAAATGACAAAGGCGCAACTGCTACCGGTTTTTGAAATACAACCCTATCTTGCGCCGCATATTAAAAGTCGATTGTAAAGCAGGATCCCTAGAATAATTGTGTGTACACCGTAGTAGTTTGCAAAGAGGTGTAGCTGAGCCGTATCATCAATTGGTATAATTTGATTAAACCAATCCCCCTTTAATTCCCCCTTCGCCAAGCCTGCCTGCCAGTAGGCAGGGGGGATTGCACTTCGAGGCACGTTCTCCTTTTTTCTTGCACATTTTTACTCGGCTTTTAGAATTATCCTGCGGTAGCTGGTTAAGTTGGGAACACCACTATCGCTAACCTCACAAATTACATGAAACTCTTTTCCTGCAGCATCAGACGGTACCTGAATCGTGGCAGTATTAGATTCACTGGCTGCTATTTTTATTTCTCCCGAATAAGTTCCCGCTTCGGGTATTACCCACCATTTAAAGTGTAACCGATCGCCATCGGGGTCGAATGATTTTGATGCGTTGAGTTGCAATTCTTCACCTGCTTTGCAAACTTTCTCAATTGTATGGATGCCTTTATCGCCGTTAACCATTACAACCGGATTGCGGTTTCCCTTTCCTTCTTTGGCCCAATCCATACGGGCAGCAAAATTGTTAAATATTGCCGGATAGAAATAGGCAAAGTATTTTGTGCTGATATTATAGGGTTCGCCGGTATAATTTGTATAAGCATTTGTGAGGCTATCGCGCCCCAGGCCAAATTCAAAATAACCACTCCAGCTCACCTGCGTTGGAACATCCGGGTTTGACAAGCCATTGGGCATAACGTGCATAAAAGCCGGAGTATCGCCTTCAACTCCCCATTTGTATTTTGGATATAAAGCGCCAAGATTACCATGATTTTGAATATGTCGAGCATATTCATCCCAATTATTTACGCCCGTACCGTTTTGATGTTTCCAGGCACATTCATCCCAAAAAAATAGCAGGTCATTTTCAAAACCCCGCATCCACTGATGAGAACTAATGGCATAACTAATGGTATCTCCGCTCGACCATGGTCTGTCCTGGTCAGTAATCGTATAAATACGAAATTTATGCAGAAAAGCTTTTAGTTCTTCAGGTGTCCGCTCCTGTTGTATGCGCCAAATAGCCTGGGCAAATGTATTGCCACCTCCCCAAACGGTAAGCCATATCGGACGGTCGTCCTCTTCATCAGCCAAATCTATTATCCGTTTACTTCCTTCTGAGTCGTTGTCCTCACCAATAAATTTCATGCCCATTTTTGTACTTCCCATAACGGTTCGCTTGCGCAAATAATCCACCGACGGCCAGTAACCAATTTCCTGCATGGATTCATCATCGGCAAACGCTTCCTGTTCAGATCGTTTTTTCAAATTGGGTAAATCCTTCTCATAGGCATTTAACGCATCATGAATTAAATCAATACGCTCGTTTCCGCCATTATTACTCCACCCCGTTGTAGCAATTAAAGCTTCAATCTCAAACTGATCGGCATGTACCAGCAAACGAATCATCGACTCCATATCGTCTGGCTCAATATCATTCGGTGCAATATCAGTTAGTACTACAATTCGTGGTTTTAAATCTTTGGTTTCGGGTTCGTTTGTTGTGCAAGCTTGTGTTAGCACAAAGCTTAAAGCTAATAAGGCGATGTTTTTTAGTTTCATTTTATTCGGTTTTTATGCCCATTCCTTTTTGAATGCAGTTTTACAACAGTTTGTCTTTATTGCAATTCCGCCAACCTGGGTTCTTTGGTTTAAAAGTAGTTTTAAAAGCTTTATTCCTGAAGATAAAACAAAAAAAAGGTGCCGATTAATAACCGACACCTGCTATAATTATTTTACCAGATTTTTAAAAGCTGATCCAAAAATCAGGTAGCTGGTATTTCCTCCGATGGTACCTTCGTTTTGTCCCCACAAAAACGGCCAATCGTCGTAGTTTTCAAAATGATCGGGTTGTCTGAACAACACACCGGGAGCAACATTGCCGGGAATAAACGAGAAATCGGCCCTGTTGTTCCCATAAAACACCGCTTTAGGACGAGCGGCGCCTACCGCTGCCACAAACGAATAGTTGTGATACGGATGGCATCCGAACAGCCAGTTGGTGGCCTTAAAAGCATGGCTTGCGTCAATAATATCAGGGTAATATTTGCTGGCAAAACAAATGGTAGTTCCAAAACTAACAACACCGCCATTGCCTGCCCAGTTCCGAAGGCCGATAGGCACTCCGTACGGATTATCCTTTTCAAGTTCTTCGACATATTCTTTGTATTTTACCACATACGGCCGTAGCTTTTCTTTGTACGATTCATCCATGTGCGGTATGGCATGTAATGCTGTTAAAATGCTAAAACTTACAAAACGGTCGAGTGCCGGCCACAGCAATTCCTGAAACTTATCTTTATATTGTTGCTCGCCGGTTGAAATGTACAGCTGAAGATTAGTACCCATATCTGCACCTCTGCCCCATCCACGCGGATCCTCCGATGCGTTGGCCAATAATTCAGTTGACTCTTTCAGCAATCTTTTCGACTGTATCAGCGCCCTTTCCGACAGATCGTCGTTATACCCCTTCAATGCGCGGCTTGTGGCAGCAAACATAGCAGCAGCCCTCAGATCGAGGCTGGGATTGCGGCTTGTAAATGCCCACATATCATCTTTTACACCGCTTGATTTTCCGTCGGGGGCTACTTCGTATGGCCCAAGGTTCGGATTATACGGAAGGCCGTCGGTTATTGAAGCGGCATCGCCAAGATGATGGTAGTTATCGAGAACAGAGTTGGAAAGCGTTTGTGCCATGTGACCGATAATTTCAGCCTGGGCAACCAGGTTCATTGTTCCGTGCTCGATATACTGCAAAATATCGGGTGTTCCGTCAGGCCGGTGAAGATCGACATACCGCTGCTCCTCATCAACAAAAGTCTGATCGCGCAAGGGTTTGAAATACTCCCATGTTTGCACAAAATTCTGCACAACGGAAATATTCGATCCGGTTTCAATATCAAAATCACCGGCATCGAAAAAGCCACCTACGTTTAATCCCGGAATGGTTTCCAGCGCTTTGTATTTGGTATCGGTTGTTGGGCCCTGGCTATGCAAATCGAAATGATCGGTGTTTGGCGGAGCCTGCAGGTAACCTTCTTTAAAAGGTTCGCCGTGCCATACCCTGTACGCTTCGTTCACATACATATGGTTCATATGAATGGGTATCCAAACATCGCTGGTGGCATCGGTAATCCAATCGTAAACATTGTCTGCTATTATAAAGTTATTGGTTTTAAAATCGCCATACTGAATGTAGTAAATACCGGGTGTTTCAAGAGACGAAAAATCGAATTTCACATAGTGGTATTTATAATAGTCGCCCCACGATTCGATATTGCCGCTAAAAACTTCGGTGGCATTGCCATCGTCGCCTACCTTGTAAACAGATGCTTTTGCAAGCGGTTTGTCCTTTTTATCGAGTTCAATAACCGAAACTTTTTGTTGCGAAGGCAGGTAGCCCACTTGCGAGAAACCAATATTGGGTTCTCTTACCCAGCCGTTAATGGCGTTGGGTTCAACGTTCCAGGTTAAAACTTTGCCGGTTTTCCCGGCAGGAAGCAAACTGCGCACTACATACCAGCCGTTTTGTGCCAGCACGCGGCCATCAAACAGCATTATATCGGCATCGGCAGAAGTGATCTTTACCATACGTTCGGGCTCATCGGGAGCAAGAAGCAGCGTTCGCCCGGTTTCGAGCGGAAGCGGATCGATAAATTTACCTGTCCCCCTGTCGTCGGAAGTTACATAACCCTTAAATTGTTTGGGTTTTTCGCTGTTGGGCCGGGTAATAGTATTACTTGCCACGTAGCGCGAAAAACGGTTAATACGCCCATCCATTAAATAGGTTTTCCCCCAATATTGCGAAGGCAAAAACTCGAGGTTAAACCCGGCGCTCCCTTCAACCGATTCCGGAAGAGGTTCGTCGAGGTAAACGGATATCTCAACCCCTTTACCCTTTGCTGTAACAACCACGCGCGAGTCGAAATCGTAATCCTCATACCGCAAGGTTGCCGAAATACTGTTGTTCACACTGTCAACTGTACGGGTTGGTATTTCAGGCACCAGATCCCACTGCTCGGGGGTGTTCGATAGCCGAACAGCACCACCCTGCGCGGTTCTCACTCCATGATGGATCAGTTCAATTCCGGCGTTTTTCTCGTCGTTAAAGCCACCCGTAAAAAGGTTGCTATACACTAAAACATTTACACCTTGTGTTTCGAAATACTCCAGATCGTTGAGTACCAAATCCTGATTTGACTCAGGACTACATGCCGCCAGAAACAGCAAAATGAATGATAAAAATGAAAGTTTTTTCATAAAGTTAAGTTGGTTTTACCGATTTACTATGTTTTGTTATTTATGGTCGAACTCAGGCTACTATAAACCGAATTTCCATTTTCAATATTACCAGATATTCAGCAAAAACCTGTTTAAATTTAGATTTGGCATTTAAAAAATTAGATATTTATCGGGATCGTCCTCCAAGTTCATCTCTAAATACAACGTAAAGTGATGTTTCAGGCCATTTGGAAAATTATTAATGGAAAGGTACAGAGACGCGCAGCAGGATATTTTACCGTTTCGATTGGAACAAGGAGTTTGTAACGTGGTACCAAACACCTGTACTTTGGTATTAAGTTGCCGTACGCAACACTAACAAAAAATGGTAACCCTTTCGGACTACCCTGTAATGTTTCGGACCTTCGGCTCTAAAACATTTCAGGGGCAAGGCCCCGGCACCTAACAGCATTGTTCGGTAGGGCGATGATTAGAATAAGTTCTATTCTGATTTATAGTTACACGGTCAGTTCAATTCCTTCGGGGCGTGTATGTTTCCATCGGCGGTGCGACCACAAATAATACTCGGGTGTTTCGCGTATTACTTCCTCCATTTTCCGAATGTAGGTAAGCAAAATATCTTTCGATTCCACTTTCGACGGGTCATCAATAAGCTGCGTAAAATGAGCTTCGTAATGCCCACGTTTTAATTTTTTCAGGTGAAGGAAAAATATGGGCTGATTGGTTTTAATGGCAATCTTTTCAGGGCCGGTAAAAAACGGCGCTTCGCGGTTTAAAAATAGGGTCCAGAACGGCGAATTTGCCGGAGGCGTCTGATCGGCCGCCAACCATAATACCGCCGGTTCGCCGCGCCTGACATATTCAATCGCTGTGCGTGCCGATTTGTGTACCGGCACCGACTCGCCACCCCACTTGCTTCGCGAGTATTCAATATATTTTTCAAACGCCATATTCCCCCGAATCGGGTTAACAATCATCAGCAGTTTATGCGCCGATTTGGTTTGAATAGAGCTGCACCATTCCCAGTTATTGTAATGAAATCCGAGCAGCATAATACTTCGTCCTTCCGCTGCATATTGTTGTGCCAAGTTCAGCCCTGTAACTTTCAGGCGTTTATCCATTTGCTTTTCGCTCATGCTGTGCAGCTTGATGGTTTCAAGCGAAAAATCGCAGAAATGGCGGTAATAGCGGTTCATTATTTTACGAATCTCCTGCTCGCCTTTTTCAGGAAACGAATGACGAAGATTATCCAGAATTACCTTTTTCCGGTAGCCAACAGCATATCGAACTACCAGGTAGAAAAAATCAGCAATGCCGTAAATCATCCAAAACGGCAGTACCGAAATAATTTTTAATAACAGCACTACCCCACCGTTTAACAGGCGTTTTAAAAAACTTTCGTAATAGCGTTTATCTTTTTTGCGTAAGCTCTCGTCAACCATACTATAAAACTATTGAATTAAAGCTGTGCCCTCCGGGCGTTTGTGCTTCCATCGTTTGTGGCTCCAAAGATAATACTCCGGATTCGATTTTATCACTTCCTCCATTTTTTCGATATAGCGCAACAAAATTTCCCGCTCATCGGTTTGCGCAGGATCTTCCACCAGCAACGTGTAGCTGTATTCGTACTTGCCCCGCCCCACACGTTTGGCCTGCTGAAAAAATACAGGCTGATTGGTTTTTCGGGCAATTTTAAAAAAAAAAAAAAAAAAAAGTTGGTAGAGTCCGTTATCAAGTAAATGACGAGATTGAGGGGCTAAGAAAGGGTGATATTGTAAAAGTTAAAAACAAGTGGATAAAACAAATTAATTCTATATACTCTAATGGCAGAATTGCTTTTAAAAGAGTAAAAGGAGAGCCTTCAAGTAGTTTACCTAAAGACTGTGAATTATTAGTCAAACAAAAAACTATGGTATGGAATAGTATCCAATTCCATTAAATACTGTTTAATTGGTAAAGTTTTACCATACTAGAAAACTGTCAACAATTACTCCTACAGCGGATGTTTCATGGTACACTAGATAGGTAGAAATTGCCTATATATCTTTTCGAAAAGAAAGGTTGGTTGATTAATAATGGGAATCAAAAGACGTGCATGGGTGGACTCAACAACAAAGGAAATCGTAAGCACTGAAGGAGAAGTTCTTGGAGCCCGAGCAGCAGGTTCTGTTCTCTATGTGAATGAAGACAATCAGGTTGTAGATGCTGATGGTAATGTCTATGTAGAAGTTTTTGGGGCTCCTGTACTTACAGACCCTGCTGACGACACTACTGCTAACTTCCTTGAGTTTGAGATCACTTCTGCTACTACTGGCGCTGCTTCTATTACGTGGGAAGCCACTGGGTCTCCTTCTATTAACGCTGAAGCTGGAGAAGGGTACGCAACTGCTCTTACTGGACAGACTGCAAAGAAGATTCAGCTGAAGTGGGCTTCTGCAGGAACGTACAATGTACGTGCAAAGCTTATTGGTACTGCTTCTAAGCTCACCGGGCCTTTCTGTATTCCTGTAGCTGTTAACGTTACTGCTGCTGAGTAAATAAGTGGTAAGGGGATAATATCCCCTTACCTTACCTTTCACTTCATTAAAGGAGCGTGATTCTACGTGAAAGTAACATACACTGGAAAAGGTTTGTACCGAATTGGTGATGTAACCATGAAGTTCTCTGGAAAAGAATACAACATTGATGACTGTTACATGGAGTCTATCAAAAAAGCTGAAAAGAATGGCTTCCTGACTATAGAAGGTAGCAAGAAGGCTGAGCCTAAAGCAGAAGTTAAGGTAGAAGAGGCTGCTGTAGAGCAGGAGACTGTCACTATTGAGCTTAATGAGGCTCCTGAAAAGGAAGAGACTTCTGAGGAGACTTCTGAAGCTAACCCTCGTAGGCGTGGACGAAGGAAGAAGGCGTAGGGATGGAACGCGGAGAACGTACTCTTAAAGCAGGAATGCGTAACGTAGCCCATACTGTCAAGGTAAACTCCCTTACAAAGGAGCCTCTTTACCTGGCAGGAACCTTTATCCAACCCCGGGCTAAAGATGTGGATATTGTGCTTGACCATCCTGAAAACTATCGTGAGCTGTACCGCCTTATTGAGAAGAAGAAGGTGGTATTAGCTGATAGTCAGAAGAAGATTCCTATGGAGAATGAAATGATTGTTAAAACTATCAAAGCAGCCTCTGTTTCTGTAATCCATCCTAATGAGGAATCCAGGGCTAAAGCTGAAAAGGTTCAGGATTCTCCTGTAGAGAAGGTACAGGAAGAAGAAGAGGAAGACGAGTTCCAGGCTATCCTGAGAGAAGGAGCCACTAAAGGGGCTTCTAAACGTCGTACACAGAAAGGTGNNCTCTTGGTGTTGGTGGTCTTGGAGCAAGGGTTATGCGTAGTAAAGCAGATTCTGAGTCTAAGAGTGTACATACAAAACCTCCTATTTTTCAAGCGGATCCCTTAAACGATGAGTCTAACCCTAAGTTTAGGGAGCATTCTTTTGAAGTTACAATACCTTTATTTAGTAGTGCTACTGGGGCTGGTAATGGTGTAATATCTGCTATCTCTGCTATAAACCAAGGGAAACAGTTTGTACTTGATAGGATTTCTCCCTATGCTCAAGAGTTAGCTTCGAAGGGCTCTGCTACTATAGATAAACTTAATGATTATTTTTCTTCTACTAAACCTCTAGGTAATGTAAAGAAGGATGGTGGTGAATAGTGCTTTCTAAAGATTTGTATACTGGTAGTTACTTTGAGAAGAGTGCAAGTAAAGCTGGTGCTCTTAAGGCTTTACTTGCAGCTCTTGGTATTGGTGGTCTTGGAGCTCTTTATGCACGTAATGGTGGCCTTGAGGCTGATAGGGAAGCTTTTTATGGTGCGGGTGTACCTGTGTCTGCTAATGATACGGATAAACAGCAACCAGGTCTTCTTGACTATTTGTCAAATTCTTTGAATATAGGCGCTGCTAATGCTGTAGCTCATACAGGTAGATTTTTTAACAAAAAGCATAAGGAATCTTACGATAATTTAGTACCACAGGTATATGGCCCTACTCCTGAAGAGTTTTCAGCAATTGTAAAGGGTATTCAGGATAAAAGTTTAGCTGCTTCTGATGCTAGAGACCTTCTCAGACAAGAAGCTTTGAGAGGGA
>NPIG01000464.1_pt4 | contig 15084 bp, 10 predicted proteins | sample 8637441 | NCBI WGS metagenome assembly NPIG01 (sample SAMN07420675, study PRJNA396082) | bioreactor metagenome | isolation source: sample BR6 brine-fed electro-methanogenic bioreactor BR | place: Japan: Kochi | collected 2016-06-14 | reverse complement strand
AGAAGCGCATGAAGCAGGTCGGCGCGGTCAACGTGCCGCAGGAGGCCTTCCTAGCGGTCCTCCAGCTCGACGACTAGCGCGAGCTTCGCGTTCGCGTTCTGCTATTCTCGTTCGTGACGACGTCGTGTGAGGAACACGTGAGCGAGCCCAAGGGCCGGCAGAAATCCGAGAGAGGCGGGGGCATGCGCGCCCTGATGATCCTCGCGGGCGTCGTGATCGTCATCGCGGGGCTCAAGTCGGCCGGACCGCTCATCCTCCCGCTGATCGTCTCGCTCTTCCTCGCCGTGCTCAGCCTCCCGCTCCTTCGCTGGCTCGAGGAGCGCCGCGTCCCGCGGCAGCTCGCCGTGCTCCTGACGATCCTCACCGTCATCGCCGTCGTGCTCGGTGCCGGACTGCTCGTCGGCGGCACGATCACCGGATTCACGCAGGCGCTGCCGCGTTACGTCGACCGCGTGCAGGAAATGGCCCAGGGTTTCATCGACTGGCTCGAGACGCGCCACATCGACGTGCCGGAAGAGATGGTGGGCGACCTGCTCAACCCCGGCGCGATCCTGACCCAGCTCGGCAAGCTGCTCACCAGTCTGACCACGCTCTTCTCGCGCTCTCTGATCGTGCTCCTGACCACCGTCTTCGTTCTTCTCGAAGCCGCCGTCTTCCCGGAGAAGCTGCGCGCGGCGTTCGGGCACATCTCGACGAGCAGCTCGCGCCTCGACAAGATCAAGACCGAGATTCAGCGCTACCTCGCGATCAAGACGAGCATCTCGCTCACCACCGGCCTTCTCGTCGGGCTCGGCACCTGGGCGCTCGGCATCGACTTCCCGCTGCTGTGGGGTCTGCTCGCCTTCATCCTCAACTACATCCCGAGCCTTGGCTCGATCTTCGCCGCGATCCCCACCGTGATGCTCACACTCGTGCAGCACGGACCGGGCCGCGCGATCGGCGTCGCCGCGATCTACCTCGTGATCAACATCGCGCTCGGCAACTTCCTCGAGCCGATGTTGATGGGCCGCCGCCTCGGCCTCTCGACCCTCGTCGTGTTCACCTCGATGGTCTTCTGGGGCTGGATCTGGGGCCCGCTCGGCATGCTGCTCTCGGTCCCGCTGACGATGATCATCAAGATCATGCTCGAGTACTCGGACGAGTTCCGCTGGATGGCGGTGCTCCTCGACGCGCGCCCGCCCGAGCGGCTTCCCGGCGAAGCGGCCACTTCGCGCGATTAGCCTCCGCAAGAGCACCCCCACTCGATCGTAGACTAGGGGCGCGAGGCACGACCTCGCATCTCAAGCAGGCCCTCGCTCCACCTGCGGGGGCCGTCGTCACGGGGGTGCTGCATGGAATCTCTCTTGAACCCGATCAATCTCGCCGCTTTCGTCGTCCTAGCTCTGGTTCTCTTCGTCATCTACTGGGTCTTCGTCAAGATCTTCTACAAGAAGGCCGGTCCAGACGAAGCTCTCGTCATCTACGGAAAAAGGCGCATCTTCGGGAAGAAGATGCGGACGGCCGCAGGGGACATCGAGGGCTTCCGCATCGTCCGCGGCGGCGGAACCGTTATCTGGCCCGCGATGGAGAACTACCAGCGGCTGTCGCTCAAGATCATGACGCTCGAGATCGACCTCGTGCACGTCTACACCGTCCAGGGCATCCCGATCAACGTCAAAGCCGTCGCTCAGGTCAAGGTGCGTGGCGACATGAACCACATCCGTCTCGCCGCCGAAGGTTTCCTCGGTCTTCGAAGCGAGGAGATCCGGCAGACGATCCAGGAGACCGTCGCCGGACACTTGCGCGGCATCATCGGTACCCTGAGCGTGGAGAAGCTCTACCGCGACCAGCAGTCCTTCCAGGAGAAGATCCGCGACGTCGCCCACAAGGACCTCGACGGCATGGGCTTCGAGTTCAAGGCCTTCACCTTCCAGGAGATCCAGGACGACCAAGGCTACCTCAACGCGCTCGGTCAGCCCGAGATCCAGGAGGCGCTCAAGACGGCCCGTATCGCGACGGCCGACGCCGACCGCGACGCGAAGATCGAGGAAGAGTCCGCGCGCCAGTCGAAGGAGGAGAAGCGCATCGATGTGGACCGGGGCGTCGCCGACGCGGACAAACAGCTCTCGCTGAAGAAGGCCGAGATCAAGAAGGAGGTCGGCGTCGCCGACGCGCGTGCGGTCAAGGCCGGCGAGATGGAGCAGAAGCTGCTGAACATCCAGATCGCGGAGAAGGAGGTCGAGCGTCAGAAGCTCGAGCTCAACGCCACCGTCCGCGAGAAGGCCGACGCCGAGAAGTATCAGGTCGAGCGCCAATCGGACGCGTCGCGCTACCGCATCGAGCAGGAAGCTGCTGCCGAACGTCTGCGCCGCGAGCAAGCCGCCGCGGCCGTCAAGACCGAGGGTCTCGCCAAGGCGGAAGCCGACGCTGCGCAGCACCGTGAGGTCGGACTCGCCGAGGCCGAAGCGATCCGCGCCAAGGGTGAAGCGCAGGCGCTCGCCCGCCACCGCCTCGCCGAAGCCCTGAAGCTCTACAACGAAGCCGGTCTCTCGATCGAAGCCCTGCGCGTGCTGCCCGAGCTCGCCGCCGCGGTCGCCGAGCCACTCGCGCGCGCCGGCCAGACGACGATCATCAGCCAGGGCGGCGCCAAGGGCGACGGCACGGGCGCCGCGAAGCTCTCCGAGGACGTCGTCCAGGTGCTCACCGGGCTCGGGCCGGTCCTGCACCAGCTCACCGGCGTCAAGCTCGAGGACTTCATCGGGGGCGTCGCCGCGCTTCCGGGCGCTGCGGCGGAGCACTTGAAGGCGAGCGCAACCGACAAGACGGCACAGAAGAAGGCAGCGGACCCGGAGGCATGAGCCGATGAGTACGCTGCGCGAGCTCGGCGGTCTCGCCGCGCGCCTCGTGCGCGCGAGCGGGGGCGCCGAGCGATTCAAACTGGCGACCAAGCTCGCGGGAGTGCTTCGCCACGTCCCCCGCGGCGAGCTCGAGAGCCTCGCCAGGGAGCTCGGCCTCGAAGAGCACTCCTCGGGCGGCCTGCTCGACCGCGAACTCTTCGCCAGCCGAGACTCCCGGGTCGCTCAACTCATCGCGCGCATCCAGGAGATCAAGCCCGATCACTGGCGCCGCCTCGCCACCGGCATCGGAGGCAAACGCGGCGCGGAGATCGCGGAGGGACTGCTCGAGGTGCTCGAGCCGGAGGCCCCCCCGAAACCCCCACCGCCGGTTCCCGAGGAGATGCCGCGCATCGTCGTGCGCTCGCCCGAGATCCCTCCCGAACCGGAACCCGAGCCCGAAACGGAACCTGAACCCGAACCGCAGCCCGAGCCAGAGCCCGAACCAGAGCCCGAACCTGAGCCCGAGCCGGAACCCGCTCCAGAGCCGGAGACCGACCCCGAAGCACAGGGACTCACTCCCGAGCCAGTCTCGCCGACACCATCGCGCTCTCCCTCACCGGAAGCGACAGCCGCGGCCCTCGCCGCCTCCGCCGCACTCGCCAGTCCCCTGGCCCTCGACGACGCGCCGGATGTGGAAGACCGGATCGAGCCTCTCGAAGAAGCCGGCGCCGAAGAGCCCTCGTGGAAGAGGCGGCGCGCCCTAGCACGTCAGCTACGCAACGCCGGGCCGAGCGGGCTCGAACAGGCCCTCGACGCCGCAATCGCACTCCCGAAGCCCGTCGATCGCGAGTGGGCCCTCGCCGACATCGTCGCGCTAGCGCCGCCGTCATGGCACCTCGAGCACGAGCGGCTGCTCGCCCTCGCCGAGACACCAGCAGCGCGACGGCGGCTCCGCTGGCGGCTCGCGGCACGAGAGCGGCGCCTCGCAACGACGCATTGATTCGACCTACGGAGATGGGCCCGCGCACGCGGGCCCATCTCATGGACCCTCTTCGCGGAAGCCGCCCACGTTGCTCTTCGGATTCCATTCAGGCCTGGAGACTAGGAGTCCGAGCGGTGATGTGGTCGCGCAGGAACGACACCGCCTTGCGCGTGCGGGGAGTCAGCCTGTCACTGAGCGCGCCACCCAGTCCGGAAGTCGAGATCACGAAGGAGCCGGAAGGTGTCGCACCACTCGACACCCAGGTCGCTACACACGTCCGGCACGTGTCGATTGGCGCGCGTCTGCTTCGGTTTCGAGCGCTCGGTCGTCACGACGATACGTTCCTCGCGACCCCGGTAGGCGTAAGCGATGAGAAAGGGGTCTCTCCCGAGCTTCTCGATCTCGTCGTCGGTCAAGTCCTCGGCATAGCCGTGCCCAATGACACGCCTGACGTCGTCCGCATCCGGCTCTTCGTCGAGTACCATCGTGGATCGCCTCGTCGGCTCCGACGCCCATGCCGCGAGATCATCGTTGCCCCCAGAGAACTCCTCGTAGATCTCGAGCGGAATCTTGATTCGTCCCGCCTCGCCCTGATGTAGGAGCCACTCCCAGAACTCCGGTACTCGCTCCAGAGGGTAGTAGTCTCGGTTCGCATCGATGAGTACGTTGGCATCGAGCAAGTACAAGACTCTCACCGCCTTCAGAACGAGGCCTTGTCCAGAAGAGACGTGACTTGGTGCGCCTTCACGCCAAGCACTCGCGCCGACTTCGCTGTCGTCAACGTCCCTCCAGCCAGGAGGCGCCGCACTAGATGGAGGAGTGCCCCGCCGACGCGGTGGGCGCGCACGATGTAGAAGTCGGGCCCCCCCTCACGTTCTCTCGCCACCTGCCGCATTCGCTGTCTCGAGGACGCCCAAAGGCGACGGTACTCATCCCTGAGCCGCTTCCACTGCACCTCCTCGAGAACACCACATCGGTACAACCGGTAGGCGACCATCGACTGGCTCACGTTCCTGGCACTCGCGAACTTCGACACGAGCTCCATCTGTGTCCGGAACGGCTCTGAGCCCAACCCTCCCAAGCCCTTGAAGTCTCCAGCCGGGACGAGGATCTCGCTGGCAACTTCGTTACAGAATCTCTCGACGGCTCGACCGGGGGTTCCCCCGCTCACTCCAGTCTCGCCGAGCCATACGTGAACGAGCTCGTGGAGAAGCGAGAATGCCCAGGCAGCGTGCGAGTCCTTGTCATTGAGAACCACGAACGGCGCGATGGGATCCGCCAAGGCGAAACCCCTGAAGACCTGCAGGTCGATGGCCGTGTGGTGACTTCCGAGATCCCCGATCAAGAGAACGTAGACGCCCGTCGATTCGACGGCCTCTCTGATGAACGCGAAAGCTTCAGCCGAACTCCGGCACGTCCGGTAGGCGTCGATGTCGAACCCGATGTGCTGCGCGATTCGAGCTGCAGCGTTCTCGACTCCGTCTTCGGAGCGCAGTGAACCGACGAACGATAAAGGGACCGCTTCGTCCTCGTCCTCGAGCGCAGCTCGAACCAGACCCTGCCGTGCGAGCACGCCCCGGATGAGTGCATCGAGCAGGGCGTCGTCACCCGCTTCGACTCCATCCGGAAGCGTACGAAAGTCCTGCCCTCGGTCTCCCTGACGCGGTGGAGCGCTCAAGTAGAACGCGACAAGCGGCCGCCGGTACTGTTTGGACATCTTGACCAGCTGAGGTCGGGTGGGCGAAGTGACGCCGGACTCGAAATCCTCGATGCGTTGCGGAGCCGTCTTCTTCTTTGTCGGGCGGATCCCGATCTTGGCCGCAGCCTCCTCCAGAGACAGTCCGGCCGTCTCACGGGCCCACTTCAGCACTGTCGGCTCTACGCTAGACATCGACCATATTCCCCGTCAGCTCTTCTCCCGTACCCGCGCACAGCCGCGGGAGCAGAGGATCTCAATCTCTGATCCGATTCTATTCTCGGGCTCTACTCGGTTCCGATCAAACGTCTTCGTCCTCTCCCGAATCGGAAAGGGCCCGCCGAAGCGGGCCCTTTCTTTCTTCGCCACGAAGTGCAGGCTACGGCGTCTCCTGCCCGCACGGGTTGACCGAGACGATCCGGTAGAAGTAGATGCCCGGCGTCGCCGCCGCGCCCTCGTCCTCGTAGATCAGCTCGGGCGTCTCACCGATCGCGCTCGCACCGCTCATCTGCGGGTTGTCGGCGCGGTAGACGCGCGTGAACGCCGTGTCGATGCTCGGCGCCCACTCGAGACGAACGTGGGCCTTGCCGACGTTGACGACGCGCAGCCCGGTGCCCGGGCTGCCCGCGGCCGGGCGCGTCACGGTCTCGAGGCCTTCGACGCGCACGAGGTTGGTGTCCATCGCGCCTGCGTTCGCCGGTCCGGCGCCGCAGCTCTCGTCGTTCTCGGCGCGCACGACGTACCACAGAGGCGTGTCGACCGGCGCGTCCGCGTCGACCCACGAGGTGCCGGCGAGCCCCGACGCGACGAGCGTGGCCGCGCTCGGCTCGAAGTCGGCGCTCGTGCTGCGGTACACCGCGTAGCTCCCGTCCTGCCCGGAGCCCCACGCGGCGGCCGCCGGCCAAGCCAAGGTCAGGCCGCCTGCGGCGCACGCGTCGGCGTCGTTGACGCTGGCGAGGCCGGCCATCGACGGCGGGACCCCGCACTCACCACACGCGGCGTAGTCGGGAAGCGAGCCGTCCTTGATGATCAACTCGTCGACGTTCCAGCCGCTGTAACCACCCGAGCCGTCGGCGATCATGCTGAACTTGAGCTGGAAGTAGGGCTTGCCGTCGACGACCGCGCTCATGTCGACGCGCTGCTCCTGCCAGCCGCTCTCCGTGATGCGCGCGCCGCCGTTGTCCCAGATCGTGTCCTTGCCTGCGCTGATCACCGCGATCTTCGCGGTGTCTCCCGCGTCGACGTTGAGCTGTCGCCGCAGGATCAGCGTCGAGTTCTGGCAACTGCCACACTCGATGAGGCCGGAGGTCGCGTTCTCGAGCGCGTCGTTCTCGTAGTCGCCACGCCGGCTGCCCTGACCGCTGAGGTCGCTGCCGAGCACGCCGGTGCCGACGAAGGCCTCGCTCGGGTCCGGGTTCCCGGAACCACCGCCGAGACCCTGCGGCGCGCCGATCTCGAACTCGCCGCGCAGGATCCAGTCGCCCACCGACTCGAAGCCGTCGTAGTAGTAGAGCCCCGGGATCTGACGGGTCTCGAGCTGGAAGGGGGCCCCGCCCGCGTCGAGCGTGGCGGCGTTTCCGTAGGCGTCTTCACCCTCGACGACGAAGTGGATCGCCTCGCAGGCGCTGAAGCCCGTGACGAGCTGCATGTGCTCGGTGACGAGCGCGCCGTCCTCGACGAGCTGGTCGAGCGCCGACGGGTTCGTGCCGTAGCGCACGCGCGAGCTCATCGGCTCCGCCGTCGTCCACCGGATCTCGGCCCAGCTCTGACTCAGGCGCGTGACCTCGACGCCTTCGAGCGGCGTCGCCGCACAGTCGGTGTCCGAGGTCGCCGTCGTCGTCCGCCCCGCGCCGGTGCCGTCGTCCTCGTCGCGATAGGTCGCAGTCACGAGCTCACCGTCGCCGACGTCGAGGCGCCCGTCGCCCTGACTCCCTGCGCCGCTACCGAGCGGGATCGTCCCGGTGAAGCGCGCGCTGTTCGCGCTGTCCTCGGTCAGCGTGACGAGCTCGCCGGCCGGCTCCGTCGTCGAGCTGACGGTGACGACGACGGTCTCGACGAGGCCCGTGTCCGTGTTGAGGTCGAGGTCGTTGACCGAGACGGTGAGATCCCCACCGCACGCGTAGATCTCGCGATCGAGGGTCACGTGTCCGCGGTGGCACGGAGAGAGCCCGATCTCCGGGAACACGCCGTAGGTCTCGAAGCTGTGGTAAGCGCCCTCGTTGTCGTCGCGGGCGCGGTTGCCGAGCGCGTCGCCGCTCGCGACGCTGTAGTAGTAGACCGTGCATTCCTCGAGCCCGCTCAACTGGATCGCATGCGCGCTGACGCGGGAGGCGTCGATCTCCTCCTCCGCCGGCGGGAGCACCGGACCGTAGTCGACCTCGCTGTCCGACACCTCGTCGGTGCTCCAGCGGATCCACGCACTCGAGTCGTCGATGTCCTCGGAGCGCACGTCGGTGATCGCCGGCGCGCGGCAGTCGATCGCCGTCTCGTCGGTCTTCGGTACGTTGATGCCACCCTCACCGTCGTCCGCATCGATGTAGGTCGCGACGACGGTGTCTCCGTCCGCGACCTGGATCTTGCCGTCCGCCGCGGGCGTGCCGGCGTCGGTCTCGATCGTGCCCTTGAACACGCCGGAGCTGCCGTTCTCCGGCATCGTCAGCGCCTCGGGCGTCGGCTCGCTGCCGGAGTGGATCTCGATCGTCAACGAACCCGTACCCTTGAGGTCGGCGTCCGACACGGTGACGTGCAGGGTGCTCGCGCAGCCCGCCGCGCTCTCCTTGAGCGAGACGCGCCCGTCGGAAGTTCCGGAGAGCAACACGGCCTCGTACGCGTCGACGCGGCCGGTGCCGTAGGTGTTGTCCTTGCCCGGCGGGCCGAGGTCGACGCTCGTGTCCTCGAGGAGCTGCTTGATGTCGTCGTGCTCGAGGCCGGGGTTCGCCGCGATCATCAGCGCCACCGCGCCCGCGACGTGCGGCGTCGCCATCGAGGTCCCCGACTTGTAGGAGTAACCGCTGCACTTGTTGTGCGAGCGGGTGTCCACGCCCGGCGCCGACACGTCGGGTTTGATCAGCCCCGGCGGGTACGGGTGGTCGTTATACGGCGCCACGTCCTGCCAGGTCACCGGGCCGCGGCTCGAGAAGCCCGCCGCCGAGTCCGAGCAGTTCACCGCGCCGACGGAGATGATCCGCGGCACGTCACCCGGCGTGCGCACGTTGTCCGGCTCGTTGCCCGAGCCCTCGTTGCCCGCCGCGATCACCATCGCCGTGCCGAGGTCGATCGTGTTCTCGCAGTTCTGACGCCACGTCGCCCGGTCCGGGTTGTTGCTGTGCGGCCAGCCCAGGCTCATCGTGATCGCGTCCGCGCCGTTGTCCGCCGCGTACTGCATGCCCTCCCACACATCGGGCTCGTCGGAGAAGCTCAGGCCGACGCGGATCGCCATGATCTCCGCGTCCGGCGCCATCCCCGACTGGAAGCCGCCGGTGCCATCGCCAGCCACCGTGCCCGCGCAGTGCGAGCCGTGCGAGTTGTCGTCGTTCGGGTCGTTGTCGCCGTTGTCGATGTCGTAACCGACGAAGTCGTCGACGTAGCCGTTGCCGTCGTCGTCGATGCCGTTCTCGTCGTCCGCGTCGAAGAGCACGCCGTCGCCGTCGAGGTCCTCACCGGGGTTGACCCACATCTGCGACTCGATGTCGGGGTGGTACCAGCACACGCCCGAGTCGATCACGGCGATCACCGCGCCAGCGCCCGTGTTGCCGAGGTCGTCCCACACCTCGGGGGCGCGCATGAGCTGCGCGCCGCACTCGATCTCCGCGTCGACCCCAAACGATGCCGGCGCCATGTAGGAGCGCAGCGGCTCCGGCGGGAGCAGCGGGGAGAGCTTCTCGTCGACCGAGATGTCGACCTTCGGCGAGTAGCGCACGCGGCGCGTCTTCGATCGAATCGCCATGGGGGAACCTCCAGCGCCCAGCCGGGTACGCCCCTTCCATATCCGTCGAGCGGCTGCCTTACGCAAGGCGCCGGGCCTTTCGAAGACACCGCGAACGCCATGAAGGGCCATGGCGCGCGCCATTCGAACGATACGAACACTTTCGGACACGCAGGGCTACTGACTTACCTGTGATTTTCTCCCCCTTCGCCGCCTCCGCCCGCGTACAACTCGGGCAGGTTGCGTCCACTTGGAGAGCCCCTCATGAAACGAGCCCTGATCATCCTCGTCTGCCTTTCCTGCCTGCTCGGCGCCGCGTGGGCCGCGGGCAGCGATTCCGTCTTCGTCCCCCTCGCCGACGTGCCCGGCGATACGCCCACGCTGCGCGTCGTCGACGCGCGCGATGGCGCGCTAAGCGCCGAGATCCGGATCCCGGGGCTCGCGCTCCAGCCGCGCGCGTTCGGCCAGGAGCGTTTCACCCAGCTCGTCCTCGCCGGCGGGCAGGCCCACGGTGCGCCCGGTCAGCCGCTCGTCCCGGTGATTCGGCGCCTGATCGAGATTCCGCGGGGAGCCGAGGTCTCACTGCGCCTCGAGACCCGCGGCACCCGCCGGATCGCGCTCCGTGAACACGGCGTGCCCACGGCGGTCTGGCCCGCACAGCCCTCGCGCGAGAAGCGCCTCGACGCCCCGGAGCCCGCGTTCACGCTCGACGAGGCGCTCTACGGGAGCGCGGCGCCGTGGCCGGCCGAGCCGGTCGTGCTCGCCTCGCGCGCCGTCGTGCGCGGTCGCGAACTCGCACTCGTCGAGATCCGGCCCTTCCGGGTCCTCCCGAAGAGCGGTGAGATCGAGGTCTTCAGCGAGGCGACCCTTCACCTGTCGACGCGCGGCGCGAGGAGCTGCGCCCACCGGCCGCAGGACTCGTCGCGCTACGAGGCGGCGACCCTCGCCGGCGTGATCAGCGTGCCCGAGCTCCAGAGCCCGGCCTGTGCCGCGCCCCCGGCCGCGACGCGTGCCACCGCCGCCGAAGGCCTGCTCGTGATCGTCCACGACGACTTCGCGTCGGCGCTCGACCCCTTCGTCGACTGGAAGCGCAAGACCGGCTTCAAGGTCGAGGTCGTCAAGCTCTCCGAGCTCGGCGGCTCGCCGGGCGACACCGAGGTCAAGGACCGCATCCAGGACGCCTACGACACCTGGAGCAACCCGAGCCTCGGCTACGTCCTGATGGTCGGCGACACCGACTTCACCCCGATCCACACCGGCAACGGCGGCGGCAAGAGCCAGGTCACCGACAACTGGTACGCCTGCCTCGACGGGAGCGACTACCTGCCCGACCTCGGCATCGCGCGCATCTCGACGCGCAGCGCCGCCGAAACGAGCGACGTCGTCGACAAGCTCGTGACCTACGAGCGCGCGACCTTCGCGAGCAACACCTGGGTCAAGCGCGCGGGCTTCGTCGGCACGAGCGACTCCGGTCACATCTCGTTGATCGAAGACACCCACGACGACTGCATCGACACCTACTACACGCCGAACGGCTACGAGCAGACCTCCTGGTCCCACGGCTACGCATCCTGCGATCGCCACTACAACACGACGAACGCGAGTACGGAAGACATCGCCGCGTCGATCAACGAGGGGCGCACGGTCTTCAACTACTCCGGCCACGGCTCGGAGACCTCGTGGCAGGGCCCGACCAGCCACGGTGGCTACGACCAGAACGACGTCCGCGGGAACACGAACGATGGGATGTACCCCTTCGTCATCTCGAACGCCTGCATCACCGGCAAGCTCGACCGCCAGGAGTGCTTCGGCGAGACCTGGCAGAAGGCGCCGAACAAGGGCGCGATCGCCTTCCTCGGTGCGTCGAACAACTCCTACTGGGACGAGGACGACCTCTACCAGAGGCAGCTCCACGACCACATCTTCCCGATGGACACGACCCCGGCGATCTCCCTGATCAACAACCGGGCGAAGCTCGATCTCTACAACCACTACGGCGACGTCGGCAACGTCCGCTACTACTACGACATGTACAACATGCTCTCCGAGCCGACTCTCTCACTCTGGACGCGCGCGCCGAGAACGCTCTACGTCAGCTACGCGAGCCAGGTGCCGACGGGCTCGACAGAGTTCGAGGTGACGGTCGAACGCGCGGGCGCTCCCGTGGAAGGGGCGCTGGTCGCGATCCACAAGAGCGACGAAGGTCTGCGCGCAGCGGGGTACACCGACGCGAGCGGAAAGATCGTGCTCCCCCTCGACCCCGCTCCGATGAACCCCGGCACGATGGAAGTCACGGTCACGGGGCACGACGACCGCCCCCACGAGGGGAGCACGGAAGTCATCCCGGTCGACGGCCCGTGGCTGCGCTTCGTCGACCACACCCTGAGCGATGCGATCGGTGGCTGCGACGCGGATGGCATCGGAGACGTCGGCGAGCTCGTCGAGATTTCCGTGCGCTTCGAGAACATCGGCAGCGAGGCAGCGCTCGACGCCCAGGCGACGCTCTCGTCGCTGGCGGACATCGCCGTCCTCGTGAACCCGATCTCCCTCGGGACGGTCGCGCCCGGTGAGTTCGGCACGGCGGTCTTCGAGGTCAAGATCGGCGCCGGCATCGGCTGCGAAGAGCTCGTCACTTTCGACGTCCACACGACCTGTACGGGCGCCGACGGCTGGAACAGCAGCTTCAGCGAGAGCTTCGAGGTCGACCACCGGACGGACGTCGAACTCGAAGGCTTCGAAGCGGGCGGCGCCGAGCCGCCGGGTTGGACCCACGGCTCCGACGTCGGTGGCGACGACTGGGCCATCGTTGACAGCAGCGCCCACGGTGGAGCCTGGGCCTACCACTCGAGCGGCGTCGCGCCGCAGAAGGACATCCACCTCGTCAGCGCTCCGCTCGAGCCCAAGGGTGAGGCGAGCGTGTCCTTCTGGCATCGCTACGACCTCTCGCCCGACATCTCTGGCGCCTTCCTGCAGCTCAGCGCGGACGGCGGCGCGAATTGGGTCGACCTGACCGAACGCATCTCCGGCCACGTCTACAACCACGAGGCCGGCCTCGGCGTCGATCGCCGCAGGGTCTGGGCGGGAACGAGCTCTGCTTGGGTCCAGTCGACGGTCGACCTCAACCCTTGGTCCGGACAGACGGTGCACCTGCGTTTCCGCATCGGCGTCGTCGGAGGCTCGGGCACGGGCTGGTGGATCGACGACGTGGAGCTCCGCTCCGTGTTCGTCGGCTGTGACGTCAGCCCCTGCGGCGTGCCAGAGTCGGTGCGCCTCGAGTCGGTCACGCTCGACGGCGAGGTCACCGTACTGACGTGGTGGGACGATCCGGTTGCCCAGAGCTTCTCCGTCCTGCGCAGCGCGGACCCGACGAGCTTCGACGCTTTCTCTGACGTCTCCCACCTCGACGACGACGTCACGGACGGCCGCTTCCGCGACACCGAGGCCGGCACCTTCGCGTGCTGGCTCGTCCGCGGCACCGGCCCGGACGGTGAGGGCGCGCTCGACCACTACGGCCACTGAGCCGCAGCCGCAGCAAGAAACAACGAGGCCACGCCTGCGGGCGTGGCCTCTCTTTTTGCCAGGCGATGGAGCTGCCGGTCTACTCGGCCGACCAGTCCTCGTGTTTGTCGAACACGTAACCGGACTTCTCTGCGCCCCAGACCTGCTTCCCCGCGTCGTCGAAGCCGCGGTCCCAACTGATGAGCCGCTTCGCGTCCATCTCGATCTCGGTCGTCGCGAAGCTCGCGCCGCGCAGCTTGCTCTCGCACTGACGCGCGAGCGTCCCGCCGACGAAGTTCCCAGACGCCACGCGACGCAGAATCACGCCACAGCCGTTACGCTCGGCAAGATTCGCATCGGTCAACGTGTCGAAACGGGCCGGCTCTCCCCACGCACCGATGAACGCCTCCGGATCGTCCAGCGCGTAGATCAGGCTCTCGTAGTAGTCCGCGTCGAGAGCACGCACCCTGTAGACGCGCTGCCGGTAGGGCTTGTCGAGGCTGTCCTTCGCTGCCTGCTCGACGTAGAGCCAAACGCCGTCTTCACGGTCCTTCCAGATCCGGGCCATCTTGAGATGGATCTCGTAGAACTCTTCGTCCTCGGCCGCCTGCGCCGCGCTGCTGAAGGCGCCCGTCATCAACTGCGTCAGCTCAGCGAGGCCGAGCTCGGACGCGCTCTTCGCCCCGCACTCCGCCGCGCACGGCTCCGCGCTCTCGTCGCATGCGCACCCGACGGCGAGGCCGACGAGCGCGATCAGAATCAGCAATCTCTTCACTGGGTGGGCTCTCCGCGGATGGGGAGCCCAGACTATAGCTCGCTTTGACTACTGGACGACCCGCTCGGCCGCGCTGAGCGCCGCCTCGCCGGCCCACTGCGCGATCACGGCGTCCGGCGGCTGCGCGAGAAGGGCCCGGAGCTCGACTGGCCTGCCCTCGCGTACGATGCCGTAGCTGATCAGCGCGCCGGGAAGAACGCGGTCGCGCACGTCGTCGCGGGCCGTGTCATCGAGGGTGCGCGCATCGAGCTCGTATCCTTCGATGGAGAGCAACTCGTCGCCAACCTCGAAGCCTGCGTCGTCCGCCGGCGAGTCTTCCGCCACTTCGGTGATCAGCGGGCGACCCGTCGGGCCGAGCTCCTCGGCGACGACGCCGAGGTATCCACGCCGCTCGAGCTCCCCGAGAAACGGCGTGACGCTCTCCGGAGCGATCTCCGTCCCGGTACGTGTCGCGCACTCGTGCCCCCCCGCGATGGCGGCGACGACGAATGCGAGGGCCGTGGCAGCGAACACGACTGAGAAGCTGCTGTTCATCGCACGTCCTCCGCGCTCACCTCGAGCGTCGAATAGAAGGCTAGACCTGGTGCGTGTAAAGGTCCTCAACACGCCGTAAAAAGATGTGATTTGAGGACTTGCGAGGTCGCCTTCCCCCGCGCGGGCCGCACGGGCCGTAAAATGAAGTAAAAGCTGTCCCGCCCGGGTAAACAGTGCACCGTCACACCAGGCTTCCGGGCGACGGTGCGGTAGATTCGATAGGGACACCTCCATTCGACGGGAGCACTCTTGAGCCGACTCGGACACATTCTCGCGCGCAACAGCCTGTGGGTTGGCTTCATGGCCGCGTTCGTCCCTCTCGTCGTGTTGATGGGGCTGCAGATCGTCTGGCTCAGCGATCTCAAGGAGTCGTCGAAGAAGGCGGACGAAGGGCGCGCGAACGGTCTGCTCGAGTCCATCGCCGAGAAGACCGAAGGGCAGTACCGCTACGACGCGGAGCGCGTGCTCAATCTCCAGCCGGAGATCTTCACGAAGGGGAAGCTCGAGAAGGCCGGGCACTACTTCTGGAAGAAGCGTCCGCAGGGAGCGCGCTGGCTCTTCGTGTACGACCTCTACGGGAAAGAGCGGAAACTGATCTTCTTCTCGCCCGACACCCAGACCGTCACCGAGCGCGTCGAGAAGTCCGCCCGGCACGCGGTCTACATCGCCTGCTCGCCGTACGCCGCCCTCGCCAAGAACCGCAAGGGCAAGCTCGACTCCGTCACGCTCGCCGTCGACGAACGCGACCCGCGCTACCGCATGGTTCTCAATCCGATCACGAGCACGAAGAACCGCGTGGTCGGCGTCGCGGGGATGATTCTCGACGAGCGCGTGTTCCGTGAGGAGGTGGTGCCGAAG
>NPIG01000937.1_pt2 | contig 15095 bp, 13 predicted proteins | sample 8637441 | NCBI WGS metagenome assembly NPIG01 (sample SAMN07420675, study PRJNA396082) | bioreactor metagenome | isolation source: sample BR6 brine-fed electro-methanogenic bioreactor BR | place: Japan: Kochi | collected 2016-06-14 | reverse complement strand
AAAAAATATTCTCCAAACCAATGTTTTACCATTAATATGATAAAATATCTGCTTTACAAAAAAGGGTGAATAATGAAAAAACTTTTTATCTCAGTTTTAATGTGTGCAAGTCTTGCTCATGCGGGATTGGTTGATGCGGTGGCATTAACGGTTAATAACGATGCCATTACGTTATACGATATTGAAGCAAAAGCGGCTCAAACCAAGGGTGACAAAAACGCGGCAGTAAGTATGCTNNGTATGCTTATTGATGAGTTGTTGTATGAACAAGAGTTACAAAAACACAATATCAGTGTCTCTTTGTTTGATATTAATGAATATTTAGAACGAGTTGCGGCGTCTAATGGGTTGGAACTGTACGCGTTTAAAGCGATTATTAAACAAAAATATGAAGATTATGCGGTATTTGAAGAAGAGACCAAAAAACGAATTTTACAAGAAAAATTGGTTCAAAAACTCGTACGAGGCAACATCAAAATTGCAACACAAGAGGATTTGGAGATTTATTATGACAACAACAAAGCTCAATTTGCCAGTGCTTCAAAATTTGAAGTGACACAATTTGCGTCAAAAAACAGAACCTCACTGAATCAAATCATGGAAAATCCTAAAGCAAAACTTGAAGATGTGGATAAACAAAACTTAGTTTTAGAGCAAAATGTTATCAATGGGCAAATCAAATATTTGTTAAACAGCACCAATACCAAAGCATTTACACCTATTTTTACAAGCAATCAACACTATGTTACGTTGTTAATCAATAAAAAAGAGGGTGAAATCATTGAGAGTTTTGAATCCGTCAAAGAGAAGATTTTTAATATTGTCATGGGACAAAGAGAACAAAAATTTTTAAAAGAGTATTTTGAGAAATTAAAAATCACCGCTGATATTAAAGTGATACGATAAAAGGAATTTAATGTTTGAAGTTATTATAGGGTTAGAAGTTCACGTTCAGTTAAATACCAACAGTAAACTGTTTTGTTCATGTGCGACAAGTTTTGGAGAAAAACCCAATACCAATGTTTGTCCAACGTGTTTGGGGCTTCCTGGGGCATTGCCTGTTTTAAATAAAGAAGCGGTGCATAAAGCCATTATGTTAGGAACGGCACTCAAATCAAAAATCCATCAAAAATCGATTTTTAACCGAAAAAACTACTTTTATCCTGATTTGCCTAATGGTTACCAAATCTCACAATTTGAAGTGCCTGTTGTGGGGCTGGGTGAATTGGTGATTAACTTTGAAGATGGAACACAAAAAACCATTGGTGTGACACGAGCTCATCTTGAAAATGATGCAGGAAAAAACATTCACGCAGGAGCCGTTTCTCATGTGGATTTAAACCGAGCAGGAACACCCCTATTAGAAATCGTTTCAGAACCTGATATGCGAAGTGCCAATGAAGCCGTGTTGTATTTAAAAAAGCTTCACTCAATTGTACGATATTTGGGTATCAGTGATGCCAATATGCAAGAGGGAAGTTTCCGATGCGATGTGAATGTTTCCATTCGTCCAAAAGGCGATACCAAACTCTACACTCGATGTGAAATTAAAAATATGAACTCTTTTAAGTTTATTGAAAAAGCGATTGCCTATGAAGTCAATCGACAAATTGAAGCGTGGGAAGATGGGGTGTACGAGCAAGAAGTGGTACAAGAGACACGACTGTTTGATCCAGAAAAAGGGGAAACACGAAGTATGCGAGGCAAAGAAGATGCGGCTGATTACCGATATTTTCCTGATCCTGACTTACGACCGTTGATTATTACGGATGAAATGATTGAAGAGTACTCAAAAATCCCCGAACTGCCCGATGAAAAAAAAGAGCGATTGGTCAAAACATATGGACTTAAAGAGTATGATGCAAGTGTTATTACGAGTTCCTTAGAGATGGCACACTTTTTTGAAGCGATGTTAGAAGAAAACATCAGCGGTAAAAATGCCGTAACATGGTTAACCGTTGAATTGCTTGGACGATTAGGCAGTACCTCCCTTTTAGACTCACCTGTTCAAGCCAAAACACTCGCAACGATTGTAAAACGTATTGAAGACAACACTATTTCTGGAAAAGCGGCTAAAGAGGTGTTGGATGAATTAATGCAAAATCCAACACAAGAAGTGGACGCGGTGATTGAAAAACTAGGACTTAAACAAGTATCCGACGACGGAGCTATTTTAGCTATTATCGATGAAGTTTTAGCTTCCAATGCAGACAAAGTAGCAGAATACAAAGCAGGAAAAGATAAACTGCTCGCCTTTTTTGTGGGACAAACCATGAAAGCCAGTCGTGGCAGTGCGAACCCTGCAAAAGTAAATGAACTCTTATTGCAAAGATTGGCATAATGAAAAAACACATCGCCGTCATTGGAGCAGGCAAATGGGGACAAGCGCTTCATTTTGCCCTAAATCAAAAACAAGAAGCTTTTATTACTTCAAGAACAGTTCGTGATATTCCTCATTTTGTCGATTTGCAAACCGCGTTAAATTGTGAGTATTTGGTTATTGCTATTCCTGCACAACAAATCAAAGGGTGGTTGCAAGAGCATTTTGAATTTAAAGGTCAAAAGATTTTGGTGGCATCCAAAGGGATTGAAGCCACTTCTGGGCAGTTTTTAAATGAGATTTATGCCCAATTTGTACCCGAAGAAATGATTGGATTTATTTCAGGACCCACCTTTGCAACAGAGGTAAAACAAGGCTTACCCACGGCTTTGGTGATTAATACCACCAATGAAGCTCTTTACCATGAGTTTGCTCCTTTTTTCCCACAATTTATCAAAACCTATTTCAGTGAAGATGTTGTAGGTGCTGAAATTGCAGGGGCGTATAAAAATGTTTTAGCCATTGCGTCTGGCATTTGCGATGGTTTGCACTTAGGCAATAATGCCAGAGCCTCTTTGATTGCGCGTGGATTGGTTGAGATGCACCGTTTTGGCGCTTTTTTTGGGGCAAAAGAGGAGACGTTTATTGGTTTAAGTGGAGCAGGGGACTTGTTTTTAACTGCCAGCAGTACCATGAGTAGAAACTATCGAGTGGGCTTAGGATTGGCTTCATGCAAACCTCTCAATGAGATTTTAGAAGAGTTAGGAGAAGTTGCAGAAGGGGTTAAAACCAGTGAAGCCGTTGTGGAACTCTCAAAAAAACACGATATTTATACCCCCATTGCCAATGAAGTCAAACTGATTTTAGAGGGCAAATGCCCAACAAAAAGTCTGAGGGACTTTTTAAACAACTGATATGCCAACCATCTCTTTTTTGAATCTGGCATACAGTGTGATTCCTTTATTGGTAGTGTGGTTTTTCTATGCAAAATGGACACAAAACAGCAAAGAAATTCNNATTGGTTATGTGCTTGTCTTTATTTTTGAATCCAACAATGCTTATTTGGGTGGATTTATTCTTCTGTTTATGCTTGTTGTGGCATCTTTTATTACCTTACGAAATATTAAAATTCAAAGCAAAAAAGAGTACAGTTTTATTTTTCTTTCCATTGTCTTTTCAGGACTGTTTCATTTGGGATTAATCTGTTATTTTATTTTAGAGTTAAGTGCGTATGAGCCCAAATATATTATTCCCATTGCGGGGATGATATTTGCCAATATCATGAATGTATTGTCCATTGCCATTGAACGCTTTTATAAAGAACTTGGTTTTAGTGAAGATTTCGAACAAGCACGAAATGCCTGTTTTAAAGCGGCGATGATTCCTCAAATCAACTCACTTTTAGCCGTAGGCTTAGTGGCACTTCCTGGTATGATGACAGGACAGATTCTTTCAGGAGTTGATCCTATGATTGCCGTACGGTATCAAATTATGATTATGACCATGGTGTTATCCAGTGCTGGAATTGCCATTGTGATTTATTTTACATTAAAGAGAAAATATGCTTAAAAAATTCTACGGTTCGTTAATCTTTTTCTTCTATTTTATCAAATACCCCGTGGCAATCTTCTTGCCTGTGGCTTACTTAGTGTTAGAGTATCCCAACAATTGGCTTATGAATATGTTATGGATAATTTGTGTGGGCTTAATCATCAAAGATTTAATCACCCGAGGCACTCGCTAATTTTTCTTTGTGTTTATCGCCCCAACCATACAGTAATTTTAAAATAGGTAAGAGCGTTTTGCCGTAGGGAGTTAAGCTGTATTCTACTTTGGGAGGTACGACGGGATAAACGGTTCTTTCAATTATCTCATCTTTTTCCAACTCTCTGAGCTTTTGAATCAACATTTTTTGAGTGGTATTGGGCAACATTTTTTCCAATTCATTAAAGCGTTTTTTCTCTTTTCGTAAATACCATAAAATTAATATCTTCCATTTTCCGGACAAGACATCAACGGCAGTTTCAACAGGGCATTTGATGTTATTTTGTTCCATTTAAACTCCTTATAGTATCTTTTTAGTGGGTACCTATGGATTTAGTAAGTTCTTGTTATTTTGTTTTATTTTAGCTAAAGTTATAAAAAAAAGATATAAAGGATTTTACATGAAAGCCTATGTAGTAGAAAAAACCGAGAATAAAGAGTTTGTTTTTGGAGTTAAAGAGATTGATATGCCAACACTTGAAGAAGATGAAGTTTTGATAAAAGCAACCTACTCTTCATTAAATTTCAAAGATGCCCTAAGTTCCATTGGGAATCCTGGGGTGACTCGAGTATTCCCTCATATTACTGGGATAGACGTAGCAGGCGTGATATTTGAATCCAATAGCGATGAATTTGCCATCGGAGATGAAGTTTTAATTACGGGATATGATTTTGGGATGAACACCAATGGCGGACACAGTGAATATGTCAAAGCTCCTGCTGCTTGGGTGGTGAAAAAGCCTGAAAATATTAGTGATAAAGAGATAATGATTTATGGAACAGCTGGATTAACCGCAGCATTAAGTGTCAATGAGCTTTTAAATAATGGTGTCACACCAACATACGGTGAAGTTTTAGTCACAGGTGCAACAGGTGGGGTGGGTTCCATTGCGGTTTCTATTTTAAACAAATTGGGCTTTGATGTGGTTGCCATTTCAGGGAAAAAAGAGAAAGTGGATTACTTAAAACAACTCGGAGCCAAAGAGGTTATCTTAAGAGATGAGTTTGATATTGAAAACCCTAAACCCATGGTAAGCGAACGATATGCTGGTGTGATTGATACCGTAGGTGGAAATATTTTAGCTCAAGCATTAAAAGCCATAAAATATGACGGCGTTGCTACATGTTGTGGATTAACCGCCTCTTTTGAGTTAAATACCAATGTTTTTCCTTTTATTTTACGAGGGGTAAGACTTATTGGTATTGATTCAGTCGAGTGCAAAAAGAGTAAAAAAATAGCCGCATGGGAAAAGATTGCAGATGAGTTTAAAATTGATTCACTCAATCACATTACCACTCAAATCACACTTGATGAAATCAGTGAAGCGTATCGAAAACTCTTAAGCGGTAAAGCCGTAGGGCGATATTTGGTTAAAATTGGTGAGTAGTGAGTAGTGAGTAGTAAGTAGTAAGAAGTGAATGGTGAGAATTTTACCACTCACCATTTACTTCTTACCCTTCACATTTTAATCATACAAAGAACGGGTCAATTTTTCTAAAATATGATTTAAATCTTCTCTCTCTTTTTGCGTCAAAATATTAAAAATCTTCTCTTTTTGTGTGGCGATGGCTTGTAAAGATTCAACAACTAGTTCAGTGCCTAATGGGGTAATACAGACCAATAAACTGCGTTTATCATTTAAAGAAGGTTTTCGTAAGATGTAATTTCTCTCTTCAAGTTTTTTTAAAACTTTGGTCATGCCACCCGATGAAAAAACTGTGGCATCATACAGTTCTGTGGGAGTTAGGGCATTGCCATTAAAATAGAGCGTAGCTAAAACATCTATGTGAGAGTGGAGTAAATCGTATTTTTCTTTTAAAAATTGTTCGGTTTGGTTGAACATATTTTTATGCAAAAGCGTAATAGGTAAAGCCGTAGCAAAGACTTCATACTGCTTATAGGTTAAGGTATTATTATAAAAATTTTCAAGGTATTTTTTTTTCATGACCTAAGTTTAACGAAATTAAGGTTAAAATAGTATTTCTTTCTGGAAAGATGAATTTAAGAGAAAAGATGGTATCTTTCCAGCAAGATATAAAGGAGATTACGTTGAAAAAGCTTATGATTATTTTTTTAATGCCTCTTTTTGCATGGAGTCAAACTCTCGAAGAATTGGTCAGCTTATCGATTCAAAATCGATTGGTTGAATCGTCTCAAAACAGTTTAGAGTCCATACAAAAAGAGTATGAAAGTGTAAAAAGTGGGTACTTACCCAAATTGGATGTTGGGGCAAGTTATTCAACTACCAATAAAGAGACTGCGAGTATCGCCGATAAATCTACAACGGCATACGCTTCTTTGAATTACAAATTGTATGATGGCGGCAAAAAATATGATGTGTATAAAAGTTATGAATCAACCATTAAAAGTAATCAAGAATCGCATGAAGCACTCAAAAATGAAATTGCATTAGATGTCACAAACTATTACTTTAATTATTTGTCCTATATTGCAGCTAAAGATGCCAAGCAAAAAGAGATAGAACAATTGCAATCACAATACAAACGTTTGAGAAACTTTTTAGCTGTGGGAAGTACCACAGAAGATGAGTTGGAAAAAATTGTTTCAAGAGTTGAAATTGCCAATGTAGATTTACATGAAATTGAACTCAATATACAAACCATTTTACACAATTTAGAGTACATTGTTGGAGAGAAAGTCAATATTGAAGCAGGTTCTTTTTTAAAGGAAGTAGAATCACTCTCTTGGGAAACGTTGCGATACGATATTAAAGCATTAGAGTATGATTTGCAAACGCTTTTAAGTGATGCCAAAAGTGAAAGAAGTGGTTACTTACCTAGCATTACCTTAGACAATACCTACTCTTATTATGACAAAGAGTATAAAAACACTGCTTGGAACAGCAATTTGGATGAACAAAATATTTTTTCTGTCAATATGAATTGGAATATCTTCTCATTTGGTGAGACACAAAATAAATATGAGTCAAAATACAAACAATATTTGAGTTTGAAATCCAAATATGAGTATGAAAAAAACAAAGCCAATGTTGATTTGAAACTGGCACTTAAAGGATATGAGATTTCAAAACTGAAACTGCAATCCGCACAATTAAGTCTTAAAGCCGCCAACAGTACTTTTGAAGTCGTAAAATCAAAATATGAAAATGGCTTAGTGGACAATGTGGCTTTTTTGGAGAGCTTAAGTGAAAAGTTCAATGCCATGAGTGTCGTTGAAAAAGCCAAAAATGATGTAGAGATAAAAAAAGCACAAATTATTTTCCACAGTGGAAAAGAGTTAATAGGATATATACAATGAAAAACGAAAACAACACTCTCTTTGTAGGGAAAAAAATAGTTATAACGGCAGTTTTAATTGCCTTAGGATTCAGTGCATGCAGTTTGGAAAATAAAGAGCAACAACAATCAACACAAGAAAAACCTGCCTTGCCTGTCAATGTTTTTACTGTTAAAAATGAACAAGCAACAACGACTAAAACCTATCCAGCACTTATAAAACCTTTTGAAGAAGCCAATGTCAATGCAAGAGTACAAGGGATTTTAAAGCAAAAGCATTTTAAAGAAGGCACAGAGGTTAAAAAAGGGCAACTGCTTTATACCATTGAACAAGATACGTATAAAGCCAATTTAGATCAAGCTCAAGCCAATTATAATAAAGCCAATAAAGATTACATTCGAGCCAAAGCCTTATTAGAAAGTAAATCAATCAGTGTTCAAAGTTATGATGCTTATGAGTATGCCTATGAAGATGCTAAAGCCAAATTCACTCAAGCAAAAATCCAGTATGAATATACCAAAGTGACTTCTCCTATTACAGGAATTGCAGGAATTAAAAAGAGTGATATTGGTGATTTAGTGGGAACAAACAGTGAAAATTCTCTTTTACTGACCGTTACCGCCATTGACCCCGTGCATGTTGAATTTTCTTTGCCAAAAGATGATTTGGATGCCCATTTAGCACAAATCCGAGCCAAAGAGGTAAAAATTGCCATTAATGATAATGGCAAAATCTATGAGAGTGGAACCATTGATTATATTGCTGCAAAGCTTGATTCTCAAACTGATACCTTGCTTTTAAGAGCAAAATTTGACAATAAGAATCAAGAGTTAATTGTAGGAAACTTTACGAAAATTGAACTCTCTCAACTCTCTTTAGGAGAGGTTTTTATTGTTCCTGAAAATGCGGTTCTTAAAACGGCGAATGCAAATATTGTTTATGTCCTTGATGAAAACAATATTGCCAAAGTACGACCCGTGGTTACAGGAGATTTGGTTGAAAAAGGGGTTGTGATTAAACAAGGACTTAACGCCAATGAACAAATAGTCATAAGCAATTTAGCCAAACTGCGACCCGATACTAAAGTTCAAGTCTTAAACAAAGAGAATGCCCTATGATTTCATCATTTTTTATTAAAAGACCTGTTTTTGCAGGGGTTTTATCCATTGTAATATTTCTAACGGGGTTAATTTCAATGTTTAATCTTCCCATTGAACAATACCCAAGAGTATTACCTCCGCAAATTATTGTCAGTACGACCTATCCAGGGGCTAGTGCGGATACCATTGCCAAAACGGTAGCAGCTCCTTTAGAAGAAAAAATCAATGGGGCTAAAAATATGTTGTATATGAACTCGGTTGCTGAAGACAGTGGACGATTGAGTATCAATGTATTTTTTGAAGTAGGAACAGACCCTGATTCAGCTAAGATTGATGTGAATAATCGTGTGCAAGCAGCACTGGCTAAAATGCCCGAACAAGTCCAACGACAAGGGGTTGTTGTAGGGGAGCGAAGTCCGAGTATTTTGATGTTTGTTATGTTGCAATCACCCAATAAAACGTATGACTCTATTTATTTATCAAACTATGCACTTCTTAATATGGTTGAGTCTTTAAAACGAGTTCAAGGAGTTGGAGATGCAACAATTTTTGGTGCTAAAGATTACTCGATTCGTATTTGGATGGACCCTTTAAAACTCTCAAAATATGCCTTGGCAACCACCGATGTTATTGCGGCGATTAAAGAACAAAACAATCAATACTCGGCAGGAAAAATTGCCGCTGAACCCATTGCCAACAAGCAAATGTACACCTATACCATTCAAACACCAAAACGATTTGAAGACCCCAGTCAATTTGGTAATATTATTATTCGAGCCAATGAAGATGGAAGCAGTTTAAAGCTTAAAGATGTGGCAACCATTGAGTTGGGAGCAAGTGATTACAGTGTTCAAACACGATTAAATAATGCTCCTTCATTGCCCATTGGAATCTTTTTACAAAGTGGGGCAAACTCATTAGAAACAGCCAATGCCATTTCAAAAGCTTTGGAAGAAGCGAGTAAATATTTCCCTGAAGATATGACATACAGTATTCCTTATGACAGTACAACATTTATTTCAGCTTCAATTTATGAAGTGGTTAAAACATTTGCCGAAGCTTTGATTTTGGTTATTTTAATTATCTTTTTATTTTTACAAAGTTGGAGAGCAACGATTATTCCGTTTGTTGCGGTACCCGTATCGATTGTAGGGGCATTTGCAGGAATGTACGCATGAGGATTTAGTATTAATTTGCTTACTTTATTTGGACTTGTACTTGCCATTGGTATTGTGGTCGATGATGCCATTATTGTGATTGAAAATATTGAAAGGCACATGGAAGAAGGACACTCTCCCAAAGAGGCAGCTTTTATTGCCATGCGTGAAGTAACAGGAGCTTTGATTGCCATTATTTTAGTCTTAAGTGCGATTTTTATTCCTGTTGCTTTTATGGGTGGTCTTAGTGGGGAGATGTATCGGCAGTTTGCTATTACCATTGTTATTTCAGTATTAATTTCAGGTTTTGTGGCGTTGACACTTACTCCTGCATTGTGTGTAAAAATATTAAAAAACAGACGACATGAACCCAAAGGCTTTTTTAAATGGTTTAATACCATGTTTGAAAAAGCAACACAGGGGTATTCTTATATTGTTAAAAAAACAATTCGATTCTCGTTAATTTCAATTTTATTGTATGTAGGATTAGTTTTTGTTTCGTATGATATGTTTAAATCGATGAAAACGGGTCTTTTACCCGATGAAGACCAAGGTACGATTTTTGTTTTTGGATTTAATCCTCCTGGGTACTCTTTATCCAAGTCAATTGAACTTTCTGAAGAGATTAATGGTATTATCTCTAAAGATCCCAGTGTAGCAAACATTATTACCCTTGCAGGATATGACTTTACGACTTCAGCTCAAAGGTCACATACGGTTGCAACGATTATTAAACTTAAAAATTGGGATGAACGACCCAATAGTGACCAATCAGCACAAGCGCTTTTACAAAAGTTCAGTAAACAACTTATGGCAACCAGTGAAGGATTTTCATTTGCTGTAGTACCTCCTCCTATTATGGGGATGAGTGTTACAGGTGGGTTTGATATGTATGTGCAAGACAGAACAGGCGGAAGCATTGAAGATTTGAGTAATGTGGTTGGTCAAATTATACAAAAAGCACAAAGCAGACCTGAACTTATGGGAGTAAGAACGGCACTGGCTGCAAATATTCCACAGTTTAAAGTGGAGGTAGATATTGAAAAAGCCAAAGCCAAAGGAGTGAGTATCAATGATATTTACAGCACCATCAATGCGACCTTTGGAAGCTACTATGTCAATGACTTTTCACTGTATGGAAGAACCTATCGAGTGAACCTACAAGCAACCGATGAGTACAGAAATAATATTGATGATTTCCAAAAAGTATTTGTACGTTCAAGCAGTGGTGAATTATTGCCCATTGATTCCTTTGTCAGTTATAAAAAAGTCGTGGGTGCTGATATCATTGAACGGTTTAACCTTTTCCAAGCGGCAAAAGTTTCAGGACAACCTGCATCAGGATACAGTTCAGGAGATGCTCTTAATGCCATTGAAGAAGTTGCCAATGAAGTTTTACCTGAAGGGTACACGATTAGCTGGACAGGAACAGCATATCAAGAGAAACAAATCGGAGGCAGTTCAGCCCAAGCGTTTATTTTTGGTGTGGTTTTTTTATTTTTAATCTTATGTGATTTATATGAACGATGGTTACTTCCTATTTCAGTAGTATTGGCTGTTCCATTTGCTATTTTTGGTGCAATTTTAGCTACCAACTTAAGAGCGTTAGATAACAACATCTATTTTCAAATAGGACTACTTGTACTAGCAGGATTGGCTGCAAAAAATGCTATTTTGATTGTAGAGTTTGCACTACAAAAACAAAAAGAGGGCTACAGCTTAGTTGATGCGGCACTTGAAGCGGCTAAAGTAAGACTTAGACCTATTATTATGACCTCATTGGCATTTACAGTGGGAGTACTTCCTTTGGCAATTAGCAGTGGAGCTGGAGCTGCGAGTAAACACTCCATTGGTACAGGTGTTATTGGAGGGATGCTAACGGCAACCTTTATTGCCATTTTATTTATTCCGCTTTTTTATGTTTTAATTTCAAAACTGGGAAAAAATCAAGAGCCTAATAAAGTAGAGTAGAAGTTAAAAAACTTCTACTTTATAGGTTTAAAAAACTCTTCAATTGAAACATCAAAAAGCTTAGAAAGACGCAAAAGATGTTTTAAGTTAAAATGTTTTCCATGCGAATAATTTTCAATATTGGCATAAAATCCTGATGACCTGTGTCCAATGGAGAGAGCCACTTCAAGTTGACTCATAGCTTTCTCTTTTCGTATTCTTTTTACATTAAATGAAACTAATTTAAAAAACTCATTCTCCTCTTCTTCAGTAAGTATATTTGAAAAACTTAGCATAATTATTCCTATAGAAAATATTTCTATAAGAATAATTTGATTATAATTTATAGGCAATCATCTATAGAAATCATTTCTATAGGAATTAGAATAAAGATTTAAATTTGACTATACTTCGCAACGAAGCGTGACAGGAGAGTAGCACAATATAATGCAAATAAATAAAAAAAAACAAACGATTTTGATTGTTGATGATATGACAACAAATTTACTGATATTATCGGATTTACTGAAAGACGAATATTCAATTAAAGTGGCAAAAAACGGTCAAAAAGCATTGGATATTGTGCATAGTTCAGATGAGGTTGATATAATTCTTTTAGATATTATGATGCCCGATATTGATGGGTATGAAGTGTGTCGAGAGTTAAAAAGCAATCCAAAAACTAAAAATATTCCTATTATTTTTGTCACTGCAAAAGATAATGATGAAGATGAAGAGTATGGACTTAATTTAGGAGCGATTGATTATATTACTAAACCCTTTAACAAAGCCATTGTGAAATTACGAATTAAAAATCATTTGGAACTTAAATTAAAAAGTGATTTATTGGAAGAACTTTCCATGTATGATGGATTAACCCATATTCCCAATCGGCGTTTTTTTGATGAAGTTTTTCAAAGTACATATAAAGAAGTTAAACGAGAAAATAAAAGTTTAGCTGTTTTGATGATAGATATCGATTTTTTTAAACTTTATAATGATAATTATGGACATGGAAAAGGCGATGAAACATTGAAAAAAGTTGCTCAGGCTTTACAAATGACGCTCAAACGCCCTACCGATTTGGTTGCACGTTACGGAGGAGAGGAGTTTATTGTATTACTTAAAGATATAAGCGAGGAAAATGTAAAAAAAGTTGCTTTAAATTTACTTCAAGCCGTGCAAGAGTTACAAATTACTCATGAATACTCCAAAGTAGAACAAATAGTTACCATTAGTATTGGCGTCGCTTACAAAACAGCTTCAAGTTTGATTAACAAAGTAGAGTTGCTTATTTGTGCAGATAAAGCATTGTATGATGTTAAACGAACAAGCCGAAATAATTTTCATATAATAAATGTATAATGTTAATTTTTGATCGATACTTAAAACACAAAACTTTGGGCTTTGTTTTTCTAATTTTATTTTGTGCTTTTGGTCTATTTTTTTATATTTTTTATGATTTTCAGAAAAGTCGTTTAGAGAGTGTCAAGCAACAATATGTTGAAAAAATAGAGAACTCTTATAATAAAAATATTCAAAAACATTTTAAAGAACATTATAAAGAAGTCATCAATAATTTCCTTAACATACAAATGATTGAAGCACTTGCTAAGAAAAATAAAGAAGCTTTAAAAGAATTAACGCATGATAAATATCAAGAGCTTATAAATTCAGACTCATATGTTAGACAAATGAATTTTTATGAAGAAGATGGAACCGTTTTTTTACGATTACAAAACCCGCAACTATTTGGGGATAATGCTTTACAAGAACGAGGTATGGTGGCAACAGCTTTTTTAAAAAAGCAACCTATGCAAGGGTATGAAACGGGTAAAATGGGTGTTTCTTATCGAATTATAATTCCTCTTTTTTATGAAAATAAGGTTATTGGTTTTTTTGAAATTGGAATTTCATTAAAAAAGATTTTAGATATAGTAACACATTTTAATAACATACAAGGCATCGTCTATCTTAAACATAAAGAAGAACTTTTAATCTCATCAGGGCTAAATGATAGAGGCTTAATTCAAAGTATATTGCAACATAAAGATACCATTGATAATGTTGATATACGCTATAAAGAGAATAATCTTACGTTACATCTATTTGATATTTTTTCATTTTCAGAAAAATATTTGGGGCAAATTATTTTTGTACAAGATTTAAGTCAAGCATATGATGCCTTTAATGAAGCAGTTGAAAAAATGATTATAGTTTCAGTGATTATCCTTGTTATTTTATATTTACTTATTGTTTATTTATTTAATAACTTTTCTAAAGGCATCATTCAACTCAAAGAAAAAGCTGAAACCATTTTGAATGCACAAAATAATATTGTGGTTGTCACGAATAAAGGAGAGAAACTTATCCAAGTCAATCAAGCTTTTTTAGATTTCTTTGAATATCAAAATTTGAATGATTTTAAAAAGAAGTATCAATGTATTTGTGACCATTTTGTAGAAGAAGAAGGTTACTTATCAACGTATATGGGTAACATAACTTGGGCTGAATACGTTTTATTACATCCACAAACAGTTCATTATGCAAAAATTATTAAAAATAATAAAGAACATGTTTTTAAAGTTTTTACTCAAGAAATTGATAACGATATATTTGAACAAAGTGAAGTAGTGGTTACTTTTGAAGATATAAGTCGTGAGTTGGAAAATGAAGCCATTTTAAAAAAGAGTACACTTTTTACAAAAACATTGTTGGATAATAGTGCTGTGGCAATTTTTTTAGCAGCACCAAACAGAACAATAATTGAAGTCAATAAACGAGCATGTGAGCTTTTTGGCTACACCAAAGAGGAGTTACTCTTTAAATCTTTTGAAATGATTCATGAATCAAAAATAAGTTTCCAATGTTTTGCTTCACAATATAAACAATTTAAAGAATCCAATATTTCAAATATTGAGTATTCTTTTCGTCGTAACNNTAAAGATGGGATGATTATTTGGTGTTCAGTATTTGGAACTCCTTTGGATAATGAAGATTTAAATCAAGGAATTATTTGGAGTTTAATTGATATAAGTGATAAGAAAAGTGTTGAAGACACTTTAAAACTTGAAAAACAATTATTTTCAAGTGGACCCGTAATTACGATTGAATGGAAGCCAATAAATCATTGGCCAATTAAATATATTTCTCCTAATTGTTTAACTATATTAGGGTACAGCCAAGAAGAGATGACAAACCAAAAGTTTATTTATTCAGATTTAATTTATGAAGAGGATAAAAATAAAATTTTTAAAGAAGTCGAATTTAATATTGAACACAATATTAATATGTATGAACAATCATACCGTTTGCGTCAAAAAGATGGCAGTTATAAGTGGTTTTATGATTTTACCAATTTAATACGAGATGAAAAAAATGAAGTGATTTCTATTCGTGGGTATATGTTTGAACAAACACAAATTAAAGAAATAGAGAGGCAGTTAAAAGAGATTAATTTTGAGTTAACAAAAGCCAAAGAAAAAGCCGATAAAGCCAATATATTAAAAAGTCAATTTCTTGCTAATATGAGCCACGAAATACGA
>NPIG01000478.1_pt1 | contig 15100 bp, 15 predicted proteins | sample 8637441 | NCBI WGS metagenome assembly NPIG01 (sample SAMN07420675, study PRJNA396082) | bioreactor metagenome | isolation source: sample BR6 brine-fed electro-methanogenic bioreactor BR | place: Japan: Kochi | collected 2016-06-14 | reverse complement strand
TGACAACGAGAACCGCTCTAATCCGGAGCCCCTTTTTCTGCTTCTTCACTCACATATACAGCGGTAGCTTCCCTGAGGGGGCATCATATACGCATCTATCCTCTTTTTCACATTTTCCTTGAGATTTTCGTAGAAAAAGGCGTAGTCAAAACGGTGGTACACCTCATGGGGCCAGCGTCCCATATGTACCAGATCCACTTTTTCCGGGGTCTGCATATCCGTGGCGATCAGTGCCCCCGTCTCGGTATCAATGTAGGCCCCGCAGAAGTGGGGAATCTCTTCGAGGATTTCACCCGCAGCATCGTTAAAGAAAATAGCCCCGAGGTTGCTCTCCCTCTCTGCGGGGGTGCCATCGGTCTTCCAGTTCAGAGGATTTATGGCCACCGCCTCGGTGAGCAGCACCGGAGAACCCTCCGCATGGGGCCCCTGGGTGTTGTACGTGATGATAACCCCCGTATCCGTTTCACCCTGGGCCAGCTTCATCTGGGGGTAGTTTTCCAGATCCCTTTTCTTGACGGTATAGCCGATGAGATACGCCGCCACCAGCCGCTTCTGCAACTCCGGATCCCCCATACGTCGGCGCATAAGCTCGATAAGCACCATGGAGCCCTGGCTGTGCCCCCCCAAAATAAAGGGACGGTCCGGGTTGAGATGGGTTATGTAGTAATCAAAGGCCCGCTCCACATCCGCATAGCCGGTTTGAAAAAGGGGATCCCCAAAGGCATCCCGGCCGCCGTTATTGGGCTCCATACTCTGGGTGGCCGCAGATTGCTGGCGGTAGAAGGGGGCAAAAAAGTTGACGTAGGGAGAGTAGATTCCCCCCTGGGCAGTTAGAAGCCCCCGGGCATTCTCCCGCAGATCTTCCCGGGCAATATCCATATTTCCGGGAGTCTTATCCACGTAGATGGTGGGATAGACGTAAAAGAGATCCACAGGCTTATCCAGGGTCTCCGGTTTAGATAACCAGGCAAAATCATCACTGTAGTTCGGGGCCTCCGAAGAGGCGTATGCAATCCCAGCCATAAGCAATACCCCCATGAGACAGAATAGATACAGCGTTGCTTTCTTCGTGTTTTTCATTCTTCCCGCTCCTTTCCTTTAAATTCCGAAGCCCCAGAGGTATCGTTATCCTCCAGGTAGAGTTCCAGCGCCTCTCGCATACGGGCGGTCAGCTCCTCCACCGTACGCCCCTGGGTATGGCATCCCGGAAGGCCGGGAATGCTTCCCACGTACCACCCCTGGGCGTCACGTTCAATCAGCATGTAAAACTCCTTCATCAAAGGCACCCCCATGCTTCTTCATCCTATCCCCTTTTAGAAAAACCACTTTCCCATGCGCAGAAGTCCCTGTTTCCAGGGAACCCGGTGAGAGACCCCCGAGGCGTGCTCAAAATCCTTGAGATGCTCCACGTACCATCGGTAGTTGCGGATCAGGGCCTCCTGATTAGAGTACCGGGGGGCATATCCCAGCATCTCCTTCGCCCGATCTATGGAGACGAAGGACTCCCGGTAGGCGGTATCGTAGATCCACTCATAGAGAGGAGAAAGGCCGAATTTCTCCAGCAGCCGAAGGGCTCCCAGAGCGGGACCCACGGGGATGGAGACGATGCGCTTCCCCTTTCCCGCCTCATCCAGCACCACCTGAAAATCCTGCCTCAGGGTGCCGAAAACCTCCGCCCCGACGTTGAACACCGAGTTCACCTTCTCCGCGGGCAGGGTGAGGCAACTCTCAATGGCTCCGCAGAGATCCTCCACATCCAGAAACTGATAGAGGTTGTCCCCTCCTCCGAGAAGAGGGAAGTTGTGTCCCGTATAGGCCCAGTCGTAGAGGAGGGCAAAAACCCCCAGCCGTTCGGGACCGATAAAGGATTTGGGGCGGATCACTGAAAGGGGCATCCCGGTGTTTCGAAACTCCCCGCAGACCTCCTCCGCCTGAATCTTTGCCTTGCCGTAGGGCCCCACCCCCACCATGGGATCCGTCTCGTAGAGAGGGTGCCGCTCGGGAACCCCGTAGACCGCAGTGGAAGAGATATGCACAAATCGGCTCACCCCCGCCTCACGAGCGGCGGCAAGCACGTTTCTCGTGCCTCCCACGTCGGTGGAGAAGATATCCTCCTCCTTGTAGAGCGGGAGGGCTGCGGCACAGTGCACCACCATACGCACCCCCTCCATGGCGGTGCGCACCTGCTCCATGTTGCGGATATCCCCATCCACCATACGGATCTGATCCTTACAATCCCCGTAGGTAAAGGGGGCAAAGTCGATGTTCGTCACTCCATAGCCCCGGGCGAGAAGATGCCGGATAAGATTAACTCCTAAAAAGCCAGATCCCCCGGTAACGAGCACCCGGGGTTTTGCCTGTACTGTCATATGACGACGCTCCTTTAACAATTAAAATCCCACTAAAAACTCTACCGCAGAAGAAAGAGCAGCAGAAAAAACCCGATCCACCCCCCCAGAAGAGCCTGGAAACAACGATCCTTATAGAGAATCTTCGTGGGGGAGGTACGGCGGAAGACCGTAACGTTCTGAAGATACCGCAGAATAGCGAAGAGTACAAAGACGAAGGAATAATAGACCCTGGAGGTTCCGAAGGCCTCCATCACCTCGGGGGAGAGGCAGTACATGAGGTACGCCACAAGGGTCACCGCAGAGGTTACGGTCATGGCGGTATCCACGAAGGCCCTGGAGTAGCCCTCCACGGCACGGCGAAGCCCGGGAATCTCCTCCTCCACCGCCAGATCCCCCCGGCGCTTTCCGAGTGCGATAAAGAGGGCCAGAAGAAAGGTCATGATCACGATCCATCGGGAGAGAGGCACCGCTGCGGCGAGACCTCCGAAGAGTACCCGGAGCACAAATCCCAGGGCGATGCAGAAGATATCCAGCAGCGCCGTGTGTTTGAGCTTCCAGGAGTAGAGGACGTTGAGCCCCAGGTAGAAAAAGAGAAGCCCCAGAGCCTCAATTCCGAAGAGGGAGGCGAGAAGAAACCCTGCCAGAAGAGAGACTCCTCCGATAACCATTCCCGACGAGGGGGAGATTCTCCCGGAAGCGAGGGGGCGGAAACGCTTCTCCGGATGCCGCCGATCCGATTCAAGATCTGCCAGATCATTCAGCACGTAGACCCCGCTGGCCACGAAACTGAAGGCGAAAAAACCCCCGAGAGCCCGCAGCATCAGCAGGGGGTCATCCATGCGAAAGGCGAAAAAGGCGGGAGCGAGAACAAAAAGATTCTTCCCCCACTGAGGGATCCGGAGCAGCCCCCCCAGATCCAGAAAGGTCATGGGCCGCTCCTCCATCGGTAGACGGGATAATCCGCCAGGGCCAGCATCTCCCGGTCTCCGTCGCTGTCTCCGTAGGCGTAGATGGGAGCGTACTCCTCGGGGTTCAGAATCTCCCGAAGACGCCGGACCTTCTCAGGGCCCCGGCAGTTGAGGGTTGCCAGAGCCCCCGAGAGAACCCCCTCCTGCACCTCCATCTCCGTGGCCAGCACCTGGTCTACCCCCTGAGCAAGGCACCAGGGCTCCAGCCATTCTTTGATGGAGGCGGATATTACCAGCACCCGATCCCCCCGCTCCAGATGCTCCTCCAGAACCTTCAGGGCCCGGGGACGCACCACCCGGGGCATCTGCTCCAAAGAGTATTTTCGAGCAGCCCGGGCAAATTCTTCGTAGGGAACCCCTCTCCAGAAAGAGGCGAGAAAACTCTCCTTCAGCTTTCCCCGATCGCTCCATCCCAGAGAGCAGCCCAGAAGGGAAGGAACATGCCGGAGAGCCCAGGCGTAGACCCGGGACTTTCCAAAATAAAGAGAGTGAAAATCAAAGAGGGTATCCCGATCGCTCAGGGTTTTATCGAAATCGAAAAGGGCAATCCCCCGGGGAGAAGACGCAGAAGCCCCGCTCATGCAAACCGCCTCTTGTGCCACTGCCAGGCGGTCTCCACCATGCTCTCCAGAGAGGGATACTCCCGGCACCAGCCGAGTTCCTGCTCCGCCTTCTCCGAGGAGGCCACCAGCACCGCAGGATCCCCCCAACGGCGCTCTCCGGGCTCCACAGGCACCGTAAGCCCCGTAACCTTCTCCACCGCAGCGATCACCTCCGCCACGGAATACCCCGTACCGTTTCCAAGGTTGTATTTGCGGCACTGCCCCGCCCCCTCCCCTCGGAAGAGGGATTCCAGAGCCCCGAGATGGGCCGAGGCAAGATCCGCCACATGCACGTAATCCCGGATACAGGTACCGTCGGGGGTAGGGTAGTCGGAGCCGAAGATGGTAATATTCTTCCGCCGTCCCAGCAGCGTATCCAGCACCAGGGGAATAAGGTGCGTCTCGGGAGAGTGATCCTCCCCCGCCCGCCCCTGGGGATCTGCCCCGGCGGCGTTGAAGTAGCGCAGCATCACGCTGGAGAGGCCGTAGGCCTCCCCGTAGCGGCGGCAGACCTGCTCGAGAAAGAGTTTGGTCTCCCCGTACACATTGGTGGGTATCAGAGGGTCCGTCTCCTGAATGGGGGTTCTCTCGGGCTCTCCGTAGACCGCAGCGGTAGAGGAGAGAACAAAGCGGTTCACCCCCGCCTCCCGCATGGCCCGGAGGAGGGAAAGAGTGCCCCCCACGTTATTGGTGTAGTATTTTTCGGGTTCCTTCATGGACTCCCCCACCAGGCTGAAGGCGGCAAAGTGCAGCACCCCCTCCACGGGATAGCGAGCAAAGAGATTTTCAAGAAACTCCTGATCCAGAAGATCCCCCTCCGCCAGCTCTCCGAAGACCATATCCCGGTGTCCCTTCACGAAGCTGTCCAGCACCAGCACGGAGTATCCCGCATCCTGAAAAGCCAGGGCCGCCGCGCTCCCCACATACCCCGCTCCGCCGCTTACAAGTATGTATCCCACAAAGATCGCTCCTTCAATATGTCCTGCAAAATCTCTTATTTTAGAGATAGACGGTAGATGTGGCTTTACACGAAACAGTTAGATCTTCCGGAAAAGAAACCCTAGGGGGAGAAGGAGCAGCACTATACCACCCAATCCTCCGAATCCTCCGTTACAGCCGCTCTCTCCGCCTCCCCCGGAGGATCCCGGAGTGGGGGTGTTGGGGGTAATGGTCCCGGTGGGGAGAGGATCCGGCAGCACTCCCAGAACATCCGCCCCGGCAGGCATCGAAAGGGATGTGCTCCGGTAGGAGAGGGCGAGAGGATCTCGAAAGACCCCGTCCCGAGCACCGTCAAAGAGGGGGAAGAAACCCACCTGGTTCTTTTTGGCGAGAGTCACCCCGGAGCGTTCGTCATCCAGCAATACCATCCGGAACTGCAGGGTAACGCTCTCCTCCTCGGGGTTGTAGCCCGTTTCGAAGAAGAAGGGCCAGTAGTTTCCGGCTTGGGTAACAAAATCCACCGCCCCGGTATGGCCGAACTGCTTGTAGGGACGGAGATGGGCGAAGACCTTTTCCGTCACATTTTTAGGAGCCTTGAGGGAGTCGAAGAAGGAGGCGATCTGGGAGCCCGAAAGCCCTCCGTACAGGGCAAGATCCCGGGAGGTAACACGCCAGGTCACCACCAGAGGAAGACCGATAAGATCCTCGGGATCGAAGCGCTGGGCCCCGATATCGAAGTAGCAGGCCCGGAAGGCTCCCGGGACAAGCTCCGCATATGCCGCGGGGTCTGCCTCCCCGAAACGGTTGTTCGTACCGATCTGGGCAGCCTCCACCGAGGACATCCCCTCGGGCATTTCCATCTGGGCGGGGACAATATGTGCTCCCGCCACAGACTCTGCCAGGGGATCCAGAGGCGCGAGATCCAGAGGATAGTAGGGCACCACCGTAACAGCACAGGAATAGCGCCTCTGGAGTTCATATCCCCCCTCCCCCGCCACGGTGAGATCAAAGGTCATCCCCGTGATGAGGTTCGACCGCAGAAGCTCCAGATACCCCGGAAAGACCCCCGCCCCGGCCACGCCCCCTCCGGCAAAGGATATTCCCTGGCTGGCAAAACCGGGAGCACTCAAACGCACCCCGTTCTTTCCCATATTGAGAAAGCGGAGCCAGAGGGTATCCGTGGTGGTGGCAAAGACGTTCATGGCCAGAGTCTCATCCTTCTGGGAGGAGAGGGCAAGATAGCGAAATGCCGAAGGAGGAGGATCCTCCGCCCCCGCAGCGTATCCCAACACAAAAGTACCGGGCTCCGTCACCAGCACGAGGGAAAAGGGAGCCTCCACCTCACTCTGGAGAGTCTCCTCATCCCCCGAAACGATATAGTAGGCTGCTTTGAGAAGAGCCTGGGAAATGCCCTGGGTTTCGCTGCCGAAATTCCAGGAAAAGGGAATATCCTTGGCAACATCTCCGGAAATCAGCCGCACCGACGAAGCCGTGAGGAGATCCCCCTCCAGGGAGATTTCCAGCACATCCTGAGCTCCTAGAAGAGCCCCCGTATGGGTAAAGGAGAGCGTCCAGTTCCCCCGGGGGGAGAGGGTTCGCAGCAGAAGAAGATCCAGATCCTCCGCATCCGGAGAGAGAGCCCCGAAATCCACCCTCCAGGAGGTGCCATCCAGAGCCACGGTGGCACTGTCATGCCGGAAGGCATTGCCCCGTTCTTCTCCAAAAACTTCCCCGGCTCCGAAAATATCCGTATTCGCCACCATGGGATAGGGATAGATGGGCTGGGCCCCCCAGGCGGAAGAACCGAAGAATACCCCCAGGCATAGGAACAGGAGGAATGCCCCGCTTCGCAAATGTTTTCTCATAAAACTCCACTCCTTTACAGATCACAAATAGAGAATCAGAACGCCCATGAATCAACTCTGGGAAACGCCTCCCATGGTACTACAATATGCCAAAAAAAGCGCTGCCGGAAGAGCTTTCTAAAAGCCCTTCCGGACAGAAACGTTTCAAAAAAATTCTCTACAAATTCCGGGAAGGCTCCGAAAAACTCAGGAGATATACGCCGAAAGGGCGCCGATCCCCTCCACCCAAGCTTCAATGGTATCCCCTCGCTCCAGAGAGCCCACCCCCTTGGGGGTTCCCGTAAGAATCACATCTCCCGGAAGCAGGGTCATAAACTCCGAGATATAGCTCACGATGTAATCCACGGGATACATCATCAGGCTGGTACGCCCATCCTGACGCACCTCTCCGTTCACCAGGGTCTTCACCTGAAGATCGAAGGGATCCAGCTCCGTCTCAATCCAGGGCCCCAGAGGACAGAACTTATCCGCCGCCTTGGCCCGAACCCACTGAAGATCCTTGCGCTGCACATCCCGGGCGGTAAAATCAATCCCCACGGTGTACCCCAGCACGTACTCCAACGCCTCCTCTTTGGAAACCTTCTGCGCTTTCTTTCCCATCACCAGGGCAAGCTCCCCTTCGTAGTGAAAGTTTTCGGAGTAAAAAGGATAGGGCACAGTCTCTCCGGGATCGGCCAGAGTGTTCGGGGTTTTGATAAAAAGCCCCAGATTCTCGGGGATCTCGTTCCCCAGCTCGTGGATATGCTCCAGATAATTCCGCCCCACACAGACGATCTTCGAGGGCTCCGCAGGAGCGAGGAGCCGGGCTTCCTCGAAAGGAAAAACCGCTCCCGTCTCCGGACCACCCCAGGATGCGGTCTCCCGAATCTGGGACTCTTCAAGAACTCCCCAGCGGGGGGACTCCTCACCGGGCATAGCAAACCGTACAATTCTCATGAACTCTTCCGCCTCCTTAGCAGATGCTGCGCAAAAATATTTTTCCCTGCAAAAACAGATGGAGTACTCCGCGGGAAATAGCGAGATATTCTAGAAATCCCGGGGTTCTATAGTATAATGGCATACTAGACATTTGCATATATTTGCATATTCGGAGAGGCTTTGCATCTCTTTTTCCCCGGAAGAATCTTGCTCAAGAACGACAAGGATGTGCTGCTTGTGAGTTTACGATGGAAAACAGCTCTCATACTGGTGACGGTGCTCATTCCCATTATCGGGACTCTGGGCCTTCTTCTGCGCGAAGCGAGCCTTGGGATAGAGCAGGAGGCCCGGCATCAGGGGGGGTTGATCCTTCGGGAGAAAACCCTGAACGATCTTCGATCCCGGGAGATGGAACTTCGTCAGAAGGCACAGTACTCCTTCCCCCTCTTCCGGGATGACCCGGACCTTCTTGACCATGCCGCATCCCTCTGCGAAACCCCCGAGGGGGTATGCTCGGCCCCCACAGATTTCGCCCTTCTGATGAACTCCCGAGGTGAGATCCTCTGGCAGGAGGGCATCCCCCCGGGGGAGAGCCTTATCCTGCCGCCTCACGAGGCTCTTCTGCATCCCCCCGCATCGGAAGACACCTTTCTCTTCGGCCTCAGGGGGGAGAGAATCTTTCTTCTCGCAGGAGTTTCGGGATTCTCCTCTTCCGGAGGAGGGCGGGATGCGGAGAGAATCCTCCTGCTGGGAAGAGACTTGGCTACCATACTTCCCTTCACCTCGGAGACAACCATGAGGAAAGATCCCCCTCCTTTGGAGTGTCTCCCTCTTTCCCAGGGAAAGAACTCTCTCCTTCCCCGGAGCGCCTTCATTGTACACGAAATTGAAAAAACAAAAAACCCTCTTCTCCAGGGATCTTCCCGGGAGGAGCGAAGCTACTTTCTGCTCCGCAACTGGAAGGGCAATCCCCAGGCCCTTATGAGCTTCTCCCCCTGCCGGGACATGGCGGCTCTGGTAAACCACACCCTGAAAATACACTATATGCTGCTTTTTCTTCTGGGAGGGCTTCTCTTTACGGTGCTGCTCTTCGTTCTGCACCATCTGGTGATCCAGAGACTTCATTCCCTGGGAGCCTTTCTCCAGACCCTTATTAAGGAGAGCCGGTTTACCCCTTCCTCCCAGCGGATGCCCCTGAAGGGATCCGACGAAATCAGCCTTTTGGGAGAGAACATCAATACCCTTCTGGACACTCTCGAAGAAGCCCGTCGGGAGGAACGCCAGAACGAACAGCAGCTTCTGGCCCTGGCGAACAACATCCCCGGAGCGGTCTACCGAAGCCGGGTGGATCGGCAGTTTTCCAAGATCTTCATGAGCGAAAACTTTGAGCAGCTCACGGGGTACAAAGCCACAGATATTCTGGAAAACCACCGGATCACCATCACGGATATCGCCCATCCGAACGATAGAATCTATCTGCTCACCACTTTCTGGAAGCAGCTCGAAGAGGAGGACGCCTTCTCCATCTACTACCGCATTCTGCGGAGCGACGGGGAATATATCTGGGTTCACGACAACGGTCAGGTCACTCTGGATGAAACCACGGGGGAGCGCTTCATCGACGGAGTCATTCTCGACATGACGGAGCTGAAAAAGACGGAAATTCGCCTCCAGGAGGAAAAAAGCCGCTACAAGGAGCTTACGGACAGCCTCCCCCAGACCATCTTCGAAACAGACCTCACCGGAAAGATCCGTTTTATGAACCGTAACGGCTTTTCCAGCTTCGGCTATCTTCCGAGAGACCTCGAAGAGCGTGAGCTCTCCTGGCTGGATCTCTTCGAGGAGGATCACAAGATCGTGGCCCGGCGCTGCATGAAACGACTCTTTGACGAAGATCGGGAGATCGCCACGGAGGTCACCGCCCGGACAGAGCGAGGAAAGACTTTCCCCGCCGCCCTCTACATCAACCCGGTGCGGCAGGAGGGAGAGATCGCCGGGGTTCTCGGAATCATCATCGATCTCTCCGCCCAGAAGACCATGGAGGAAAAGCTCCGCTTTCTCAGCATGCACGACTCTCTCACGGGGCTCTACAACCGGGCCTTTTTCGAAGAGGAGATGCAGCGCATGGACAGCCGACGCTTCGACCCCCTGGGGGTTATCATGTGCGATCTCGACGGGCTCAAGCTGGTAAACGACATTATGGGACACGCTTCGGGAGATCGTCTTCTCATCGCCGCGGCCTGCATTCTGCGCCAGACCTTCCGAAGCTCCGACGTCATCGCCCGGATTGGGGGAGACGAATTCGCCATCCTTCTCCCCCAATGCCCGGAGGAGAAGATGCGCGAGATTCTCCGGAGGCTGCAGAAGAACACCGAGGCCTATAACAGCGGGGCGGGCTCCATACCCATCAGCATCTCCGTGGGAAGTGCCTGCCGAGAAGGAACCTCCCAGGAGATCGCCCAGATCTCCGCAGAGACCCTCATGAGCGAAGCAGATTCCCGAATGTACCGGCAGAAACTCCGTCAGAGCGCCCAGGTACGAAGAAATTTCGTGGAAAAGCTGCATACCAATTTCTGCAACGCCTCTATGCCAAGCTCCCGAGAACACCAGCACCATGCCCGGGATCTTCTGGTGGCCCTCTGGAGACATCTTGGAAAATCCGAAAACGAGGAGGCCCAGGTGGGACTCTTCGCCCTCTTCCACGATATCGGCTACATCGGAATCCCCCAGGAAATCGTAGGCAAACCGGGCCCGCTTACGGAGAAGGAATGGGAAGTCGTGCGAAGACATCCGGAGATCGGACATCGTATCGCCCTGAGCTCCCCGGAGCTCGCCCCTGTGGCGGAGCTGATCCTTAAGCATCACGAACGCCCGGACGGCAAGGGGTACCCCCTGGAACTTCCCGGGGAAGAGATCCCCGTGGCATGCCAGCTCTTCGCCCTGGTGGATGCCTACACCTGCATGATCAATGATCGCCCTTTCCAAAAGGCCTGCTCCCCCGAGGAGGCCCTGCAGGAGATCCGGCGGCATGGGGGAACCCAGTTCGATGCAACCTACACGGAGCTCTTTCTCGAATTTATGAAAAACCACCCGGAGCTGCAGCAGTATGCCGGAGAAGAGACCGCATAAAGATATTTTTGAAGAAAAAGAGAGCAGAAAAAGGGAGGCACATGATGCAAAAAACCACTGCCCTGGCTATTGATCTGGGAGGACACACCGTCTCCGCAACTCTGGTGGAGCATGGAGCCCTCCGGGAAGTTATCGAAGAGAACACGCATCCCTCTCGGGAACTTGTTCCGGTAACCCGGCAGATTCGAGAGATACTCGAACAATTCGGTACCCCGGAAATCCCTCTGGGGATCGGAGTACCGGGCTTTCTGGACTCCCCCCGAGAGGTGCTGCGAAGCTCTCCCAACTTCCCCACCTGGCGGGATGTCCCCCTTCGAGAGTTCTGGCAAAGAGAGCTTGGCCGGAAAGTACTGGTGGAAAACGATGCCAACTGCTACGCCCTGGGAGAGGGCTTTGCGGGAGAGGCCCGGGGGATGAAAGATTACGTGGTATTCACCCTGGGTACGGGTATCGGAGGAGGCCTGGTAAGCGGAGGACGCCTCATCACGGGCTCCCACGGCATGGGATCCGAATCCGGTCACATCTGGACGAATCACCAAGGATTCTGCGCCCCCGGCTGCGCCGGCAAGGGGCATTTGGAAGCTCTGGCAGGGGCGGACGGCATCGCCAAGGTGGCTAGAAATCTCGGCCTTCCGGAGGATGTGAAGACCTTCTGGACCCTCCGGGAAAAAGAGCCCCGGGCTTTCCAGGCCTGGGAAACCATCCTCACCCATCTGGCAGGGGCCATCGCCAGCGTTATGCATCTTCTGGATCCCCAGGCGGTCATCCTTGGAGGGGGTATCAGCCGGGCTCCGGGGCTTATCCCCGCTCTGGAGGAGAAAATCCTCCCCCTTCTTGCCCTCCCCTTCCGGGAGGTACTGAACCTCCGGGTAAGCTCCCTGGGAAAAGAAGCCCCCCTCTTCGGGGCTGCCTCCCTCTGGCTGGGACCTCTTTCCTGAAGATCTCTTCCGAGGTTTTTCCAAAAGGAACAACGTGATACAATAGCCCGCATCTGCGGAGGAAAAATTTTCCCTCAAAAATGCGCTTTTTCGGGCTTAACCGGTATCCACCCGCAAAGGAGTTATCCTATGGAATGCCTGGAAAAAAGTTTTCGTTCCCGAAAAGAGTTCGAAATGCACGTTCGCGTGATCAGGCACTTTCTCACCGCCCGTGGCTGCCGTGGGAGTGATCTTCTTTTTGTGGGTATCAACGAAGCAGTAAACAACGCCCTCTTTCACGGAAACCGAAAGGACCCCTCGAAAAATGTTCTTCTCCGGATCTCCCAAAAGGGAGAGGAACTTCAAATTTCCGTACAAGACGAGGGGTATCGACTGGATCGGGAGATATTCTTCCGGCATCGGTCAAGGGAGGATGCGGATCCTCTTTCGGAACATGGAAGGGGCTTTATGATCATAGAGGGATGCTGTGATGAGGTCACCTTTCCTGAACCGGGAACTATCTGTATGATTGTAAAACTGCATGAGAACCGCCTCGGAGAATCGGAACCTCCGGGGAAAAACAGACACGAGGAGGAGGTTTAAGTCATGAAAATGAACATGAATGTGCAGGGAAACCGGATGGAGGTTTACCTTTCGGGGTATATGTACGTGGAGGATGCCACCCTCTTCCGGGAAGAGGCCATCAAAAAAATGGGAGAAACAATCTCTCATGTGGAGATCCAAATGGGAGAACTTCAATTCATCGACAGCGCCGGCATGGGGGTGCTCATCTCCCTCTACAAACGCTGTGCAAAACGGGGAGGAAACATGGTGCTCCACAATCTTCGGGGAAGCGTGAAGGAAGTTTTCGAACTCACCCGGCTGGATCAAATCTTCACCATAAAATAAAATAAAAGACGAAAATTCTTCGTATGCCTGCGGCATGTCAGATCCTCCCTAAAAAAACTCTCCGGGGAGGATCTTTGCTTCTTTTTGCCCCCCGCCTTTCCTTTCCTCCCCATACCTCCCGGAAATGCCTTTCTCTTGTCCCGTTCTCCTTTGAAAAGCTCTCCTTTGAGGCAGAATTCTGGTATAATCCATAAGGTTGTACTCCTGCCTTTATATGAAGGAGGAAGAGATCATGATCAACCTCGCAGATGTGGTGGCCCTTGTACGGGAAGAAGGTCGTACCCGGGTCTACCGAAGAGACCGCTCCACATGCACCGTACAGCTCACCCCCAAAACCATGGCCAGGCGAGATGCTCTTTTGACGGAACTTCTTCAAAAGGGTGCCCCTCAGGGGGACCCTGGAGTTGTGGAGCCCACGGAACAAATAGATACGTAATTAAGGAGGAACATACCGAAATGAACGCTGCCACTGCCTCCCAGCAGTACACCGCAGAAAACATACAGATTCTCGAAGGCCTTGAGGCGGTGCGCAAACGCCCGGGAATGTACATCGGGGACACCGCAAGCCGGGGGCTTCACCATCTGGTCTACGAAATTGTGGATAACTCCCTGGACGAAGCACTCGCAGGAATATGTGACCAGGTAGAAGTCACCATCCACCCGGATGACAGCGTCTCCGTGGAGGACAACGGCCGGGGCATCCCTGTGGACCTTCACCCCACGTCGGGAAAATCCGCCGCCGAGGTGGTTCTCACGGTACTCCACGCAGGAGGAAAGTTCGACAACAAAACCTACCAGGTCTCCGGAGGACTTCACGGAGTGGGACTTTCGGTGGTAAACGCCCTTTCGGAGTGGCTGGAACTCACCATATGGAAAAACGGACAGGAGTGGAAGCAATCCTACCGCCGGGGCATTCCCTCGGAACCTCTTACCCCCGGAGAGGATACCACCCGCCGAGGCACCAAAATCCACTTTCTTCCGGACAGCCTCATCTTTCCGGAAATCTCCTTCTCCTGGGATATCCTCGCCTCCCGGCTCCGGGAGCTCGCCTTTCTCACTCCCGGAATCTCTATCGTCCTCCGGGATCAGCGGCAGGAAAAGGAGACCAAGTTCGCCTACGATGGGGGGATTCAATCCTTCGTGGAGCACCTGAACCGAGGCAAAGAAACCCTCTTTGCCCCCCCTCTCTCCATCTCGGGAGAGAAGGAGGGGGTCTTTGTGGATGTGGCTATCCAATACAACGACAGCTACATGGAACGGATCTTCCCCTTTGCCAATCTCATCCACACCATCGAGGGGGGCACCCATGTATCGGGGTTCCGCACCGCCCTTACCCGGGGAGTCAACGAAATGGCCCGGCGAGAGAAACTGCTCAAGGAAAAGGAAGCCAATCTCACCGGAGAGGATCTTAAAGAAGGGCTCACCGCAGTCATCTCGGTAAAGCTCCCGGAACCCCAGTTCGAAGGACAGACCAAAACCAAGCTGGGGAACGGAGAGATCAAGGGGATCGTGGACTCCATGGTCTACGACTCTCTGCTCAATCTTCTGGAAGACCGTCCGGAGACCCTCAAACCCATCGTCAACAGTGCTCTCAAGGCCCGTCAGGCCCGGGAGGCCGCCAAAAAGGCCCGGGAGCTGGTGCGCCGCAAATCCGCCCTCTCGGGCTTCGATCTTCCGGGAAAGCTGGCGGACTGCTCCAGTAAGGATCCCCAAAACTCGGAGATCTACATCGTGGAGGGAAACAGCGCCGGAGGGAGCGCCAAACAGGGACGGGATCGCAGCTTTCAGGCCATTCTTCCTCTGCGGGGAAAAATTCTCAACGTAGAGAAGGCCCGGCTGGACCGAGCCCTGAGCAACAACGAAATCCGCACCATCATCCAGGCCCTGGGGTGCGGAGTGGGAGACGAATTCGACATCTCCCGGCTCCGGTACCACCGCACCATCATCATGACCGACGCAGATGTGGACGGAGCCCATATCCGCACCCTTCTGCTCACCCTCTTCTTCCGATTCATGCCCCAAATCATCGAGCAGGGGCATCTTTACGTGGCCCAGCCCCCTCTTTACCGAATTCAGGCGGGGAAAGCCATAAACTACTGCTATGCGGAAAAACAGCTTCGAGAGATCATCACCGCCCTGGAGGGCAAAAAATACGTTCTCCAGCGCTACAAAGGTCTTGGGGAGATGAACCCGGAACAGCTCTGGGAAACCACCATGGATCCCGCAGGGCGGGTACTCAAACGGGTGGAGATCGACGATGCCGTGGCGGCGGATGAAGCCTTCAGTATCCTCATGGGAGACAAGGTGGAACCGAGACGAGATTTCATCGAAAAACACGCCCGGGAGGTACGCAATCTGGACGTTTAGGATCTCTTAAAAACAAAAACAGTAACGACAAAGGCAAAACTCCTACATCTGGTAACAGAACAGAGGAGTTTTGCCTTTTTACTTTAGGGCCTTCTCAGGAATGCCCTCTCCAGGCAGCTATTCCCTTTTTAGTTG
>NPIG01001166.1_pt1 | contig 15101 bp, 15 predicted proteins | sample 8637441 | NCBI WGS metagenome assembly NPIG01 (sample SAMN07420675, study PRJNA396082) | bioreactor metagenome | isolation source: sample BR6 brine-fed electro-methanogenic bioreactor BR | place: Japan: Kochi | collected 2016-06-14 | reverse complement strand
ACGCCGCCGCAGGATGGCAGATCTTCGCCACCCCGGGCACAGCGGAGCATCTGGGCAAATGGGGCATTCCGGTACAACCGGTGCCCAAGGGAAAAGAACTTCTCACAAGAATTACCGCCAGGGAATGGGATCTTCTGGTGAACATTCCGGGAAACCAGCAGACCGCCCTGCGGGACGGCTTCGCCCTCCGTCGGGGGGCTGTGGAGGGGGGCCTTCTCTGCTTCCACTCCCTGGAGTGCGCCAATGCCCTGGGGGTGAGCTTGCCGAAGATTTCCGGGGAAGGGCGGGGGTAGAAAAACTCCACATTTTGCATTAACTGCACTCCTGCATGGCGCTCGCATCTCCATAAAAAACCCGAAGGCAGGTATAAAAAGGCACCTCCGAAGAGGTGCCTTTTTATACCTCAAGCTCCTCCAGGATAACATCCCCTGCATAGATCCACAAAAAAACCTATTACACCGACAACAGCTTTCCCCCGGACTTGAGTATTTCAGTCAACCCTTCTCCCCAGTATTTGACCTCTACTCCCATCTCGATCAATTTGGGAGTGGTTTTCAGGGAATCGCTGCACGCCTTGCAGGCGGAAACGGTTACTCCCGCTTGAAGGAGCTCTTGTATTCCCCGGGCCACCAATTCAGATTCCGTCGTAAGTTTTGCGGTGGAGCCCCAGATAATAAGGGTTACTTCCTCCCACCATCCTTTGAGCTTGGAATTTCGTGCGTACATGAGTACCATCTTATCGAACGCGACTTCATCGGCGTTCGTCCACAGTATGTACAGCTTTTCCATATCCTCTTTCCCTCCTTTATGCATGCGATATCAATGCACCGTTTTACACCAGAATACGCTCGGCACCAACATTTGTGAATTACTTGGTTTCGTATCCCAATCATTTACCTCCACGGAATCTCCGGATGCCCCGTTTTAGTCTCCTCAGAAACTCGTCGGGCTACTTCTCCAATAATCTCCAAGGTAACCATGTCAAAGAGGGAAGGCGTTGCATCCGAAGCAAAGGTTACAAGAATATCAATGTCGCTCTGTTCTCCGAAATCCTCCCGCAACACAGAACCGAAAAATGCCAGTTCTGTAATCTTCCAGGAACGGCAAAATGGATCAAGGGCCTCCCGAGGAATTTTCATTTGTATGGGCATCGCTCTACCCCCTCTCTGCATACCAAAGGTTTGAAGCTACTTCCGGGTGATCTCCCCGCAGGACTCCCGAACCTCTTCATAGGCCTTCGCAAACCCGGCGTAGCGTTCTTCCAACCTCGTTATGCGTTCCTGCAGATCCTCCCGCTCCGGGGGGATCATTTCCCGCAGGCAGATAAGCTCAAGAAAGGCGTTCTTTCTGTTCGGGGAAGTGCAGCCGAAAAGCTCCTGCTGGATGCGTATATCGTGGGGTATGGAAAAGAGGTCTCGGGTCTCTTCGAAACCGAAAAGGTAGTACACCCGGGGGAATCCCGCCCAGGCCAGGGCGGAGTAACACATGGAACAGGGCTGATGGGTGGAGAGAAAAAGGCACTCCTCCGGCCGGGGGTGGGAGGGGAGAGCGTAAAAATCGTTCATGGCGGCGATTTCGCCGTGCCACAGGGGGTTAGCGCCCTCCCGGTTGGTTCCCGCCACCACGAGGGACCAGTCTTCTTTACGCAGCACCGCGGCCCCGAAAACCTTGTTTCCCTTGGGAACCTCTCTCTCCGTGAGAGGAAAGATATCTTCCTCCATCACAGAAAGCAACCTTGCCACAAGTTGTACGTCTTCTGCGCTCATGACTCTTGAGCCCCCTTTTTTCGCTCCTGCTTCCCAAATCCGCACTTTTTCCATCCACACAGAATCTAACGGTAGATTTCCTTTCGGTGCCCGATTTTGACCACCCACACGGTGAGCTCCTCATCCTGAATGGAGTAGATGATGCGATACACTCCAACCCGATACCGGTATCTCTCCTGACCACTGAGTTTCTTCGAACCAGCCTGACGAGGATTTTCCCCGAGAGATTCAATGCATGACAGTATTTTCTTCAAATCCCTGTCTGGAATAGATCGTACATCTTTCCAGACAGATTTCTTAAAAAAAATGCTATATTCTGCCATTTTTTTTCAGCTTTTCAAGCATCTCCCGGTAACTCAACAGGGGCTCCTGCTGCCTTTCATCAAAGACCGCAAGGTCTTCCGCATCTTCAGCGAGAGCTTCCTTTACCGCATCGTTAATTATCTCCGACATGGAACGGGAAGTCTCCAGCGACTTCATCCGCAAAGCCTGGTGGAGGTCCGGCTCCAGGTAAATTGTAGAACGTTTGGATAGATTGGACATCTTTTCCCCTCCTCCCTTCTCTTTGAAAACGATGCCATCATAGCGCTATGACGCCGCATGGTCAATTTTTCTTCAAAAAGCTACTCCTGTTCTCTCCACAGAAATGGATTGGTATCGTAGGGGATATTCCATTCTTTACAGAGCTTCGAAACACAGAGTAGGTGTATCACCGGCACTCCTCGTTCCAAAAATTCCCGCAAGAGTCCCTCTTCCGGCATGTTCTCAAAGGGGTGTTTCGTCACCCCCGAAGGGAAGCTCGCCGCCTTTTCTCCGGTACCGAAGGTAACCGCAGCGCCTCCGGTTCCCACAAAACAGGATACCCCATCCTTTCCCGCAGCCTTGTCATAAAGCCCCATACGGCGCTCCACGCTCCTTTGGAGATTTGCCTCAAAGATAAAAGGGGCTCCAAGACGCGCCGCCTCCGCACGCACCAGAGGCCCCCACTCGGGGAAAAGAGGAGCCTCGTTAGCATCGTTCCGCCCCCCCAGAGAGTAGCCTAGAAGCTGGAAGGAAAGCACCTTGCGACTCTGAAGCTCCCGAAGCATATCTACCACGGTACAGCCTGGACGGTTAGCCCCATACATGGAAGATCCTAAAGAGCAGATCACAAGAGGTTGTAACCCTCTGGCATTGCACGCCGCCAGGGTGGCAAAGAGAAATCCCGGAAAGGACCCGCTAGCCCCGATGGCCACCACATCTCCCGATTGCAATCCCAGCTCTTTGAAGCGTTCCTCCAGAGCGGATGCAAAGAGAGGATGCCCACTTGTACGTTTGTCTCCCGGTTCTCCCAGAGTGGTGGTGAGGGGGGTAAACTCCTCCCCCACAAGACCGGTACGGTAGGGATCCAGATCTGCGAGAAGAGGAAATCCCTTTTCAGAAACCACCTCCCGGAGGGCTAAAAGAACCTGTTCCATCCGCAAGGCGGCCTGCACCGAAGCGTTTCCCTGCGAAGGAACGAGTCCGAAAAAAAAGAATCCCACAAACAAAAAAAATCCCCCCCGAAGAGGGGATTTGAAAAAGCATGACACCATGATTATTTCCCGGGATTCCTTTCCAGGGGACCGTAACCAACAAACTCGTTCCACTCTTCAGGATATCCCGTGGTGCTGAAGTTCCGGTATCCCAGAGCATAGTTCCCAAGAAGATGATCCCCGAATTTCAGCCAAAGGGCATTCCAGGAGACTGCACTGTCGAAGGCGAAGAGAGATACCATGTCGATGGCCTCATCCTTTTTGCCCTCTTTCCAGAGTTTCGCCGCTCCATCCTGAATGAGATAGGTGGTTTCAAACTGGGTGGCCATACGGGGATCCCGAAGGGCATAGAGTTCCTGAATAGCCTCACAGTAGCGGAGGGTAGCCATCTCCTGTACGTAGCTGTTCACCCACCAGCCGGAGTCTCTGCTGAAATCCTCATACCGGGATCCCACCGCATAGAAGGCGGGCAGATCTCGCATGATGGGCCAGAGGGGGGTGAGATAGGTGGTATCCGGAGCACCGTAGCCAAACCAGCTAATCCCCTTGATGGGGGCGGGTAAGTTGGGGTTCACTTCCCCGATATGCACGTAGCAGGTGCGATGCATGTTAATAGAACGTTCCCAATCTCCCTCTCCCTTGTTGGCATGGCGAAGAGGATTGCCCCAGGGACCCGCAGCGGGGCCTTTGGTAAGATCGAAGGGGGTTCCCTCATAGTAATCGCCCTTGATCTTAAAAACATCCCACACGGAAAGCTTGTTGTCGGGCTTCACAAAAAGAGGATAATTGTATTCCCCGGGATCCTGTTGCAGAGAAGGGGTTACCAGCTCCTGGGCTCTCCAGACCCGGCGGGTGGAGTACAGCCGCTCCTGGTGAGGTGCATAGACCTGGGCAGGGCTGAAATCTTTTTCGTCCACATCTGTGGATGCAATCCATCCCTTCTCTACAGCATAGGTGGTGAGATTGGGAGAGTGCATAACGTTCTCTTTGTCCGTCAGATCAATGTTACGAAGCCGGGCTCGATTGGCGGCCACGAAAAACATATCGTCGGGCATACGCACGGCACACCAGATATCCCGACCATAAAACTCCGCAATCCAAACTTCCTCACCGTCAGTAATATTGATGGTTTCCCCACTACCGGCCCAACCGAATTCCTCCACAAGATCACCCATGATACGCACGGCTTCCCGAGCGGTGGCAGCCCGTTCCAGGGCAATATCCTGAGCAAGCCAGCAATCAACGATTCCGTCGCTATCCGTGGTGAGATCCTTTTTTATTTCATCGTTATCCGTACCGAAGGTGGATTCTCCCATGGCCACCCCCATTTCGTTCATGAAAGAATAGCGGCTCTTAAAATACCGGTAGGTATGCTTGGCTTGGGGAATTTTCCCCATGACATCACCGGGCTCATAGCCATGGCCATCCATAACGAGATCCCGTTCGGAGCCTTCGGGCCAATCCTGCTCCTCCACAATCCACAGTTTGAAGTTGGCGCTGGTAGAATCATCGTTGTGGGTGATAATGGCGCTGCCATTTGTGGTGGCATCACGTCCCACCGCCACGATAGTGCATCCAAAAGCTCCAAAGGCAAGGGTCAGCACAAAAGCAAGGGCCATAACCAGAGACAGCATTTTTTTTGTTCTACTCACAATCCACACGCTCCTTTCCATCTCTTATCAATACAACACCAGATTTTCCATTATCCCACAGCGTTTTTTCGGACATCCCCTCCTTTCCACAAACACCAGACACACACCCATTGAAGCCCTTGTCAATTCCAAAAGAGTCGTCCGCTCTCGGCTTTCTCGGGATCATGGAGATAAGCCCCGATTCCTTTTTCCATCAGGTCGTTATACTCTGGCCAGGAAAGGAGCAGCTCTTTCTCCGGGAAAAAATCATTCATCTGGCGCACCAGCTCTGCCACGGAAGAGAGATGACGCCCCACCCGGTACTTCATGGGGGCCCCAAACTCCATGTCATACTCGGGCACGCAATAGAGTAAACCGTGTTCCGAAGCGGTCTGGAGAAATTCGTCCTTTCCCTCCATCATAAGCTCCTCGGTAATCTTTCCTGCCACCCGATCAATAAAGGGTTCCATGGTCTCCATGAGCACCGCCAGGGTTCCCTCATAGTTCTGCTCCGGCAGGGGGGAGAAATCTCCCACCTCACGATGGGAAAGCCCCCGCAAACTCTTGGGGCTGGCTTCACACTTCATGGGAAAATCCCGGGCACTCAGCTCCATGGAGGCCATCATGGCCACATCAAGAGCCCGATCATGAGCCACATAGGTGCTCACCACGGGATACATGAGGGAGGCTTCATGGGTATCACAATAGAGATCCGCCTTCTCCTGACGGACAAGCTCCATGATGGCGTAGGCGAGCTGCTCCGTCAGGCTTCCGTTGGGACGTCCCGGGTAGGTTCGGTTCAGATTGCGGATATCCATATAGGCCAGGTTCTGCCCCGAAGGGTAATGAACATAGGTAAAGGGATCGGGCCACTGGTCAAGAGGATCCGTACCCCGATCCCCTATGCGGTACGCCTTGGGGCCGAAGGAGGTTTCCACATGGAGAAATTTAGGATACGCATTCCCCAACATCCCCAGTTTTGAAGCACTGAGGTTGGCATGGGGAATAATAAAAACCCTCCCTTTGGTGATAGCAATATTCTCCATGGCCACATAAGCCATGAGCATGGTAGCAGGCTCGTAGGGATGAGTTCCCCCGAGAAGGACAAGAGTCCCCCCGGGAACACCGGAATCGAAGAGATACACCGGGGTATCCACTCCGGTACCCTTGATGCCCTCAAAGTAGTGGCTAAGCATGATTTTTTTTGTAAAAGCCGGGGAGACCACCACACTCTCTTTGTAATTGCGGAGTTCCATAAATTCCCGGGCTCCCAAAAAGGCCAGCACTGCCGCCAAAGCCAGAACCAGGATTTTACGTAGCACTTCCCCCCGGGAAAGAGGGGTGTTTTCAGCATGATTACTCATAAAGACCCCCCTATTTGATATGCAGTACCCTGAGCACAAAGGGAATCAGGGTATAGGCATAGACGATATCGTAAATCAGGCTCTTGCGGGTTCTGCGAAAAAAGAGGTTCCGGAGCAGAAGAAGGGCGCAAAGGGCCGCAATGACATAATAAACGTGATGGATCACAGTGTTCATCAGAGGAATCATGTTCAGAACCTCCTAACGGATAAGGAGAAACTTGAAAAAGTTGGCGTTCATCAGCATCACCAGAGCCACCAAACCCATGAAAAGCCCCGGCACCAGAACCCCCCGAAGAAAAGATATGTAACTTCCTTCGTATCCCGACACCTCAATGGCCACCCGTCCGGAAATCCGGGAGGGAGGCAGGCAATCCCCCAGAGGAAACATGAGGCTCAATGCTGCCGCCACGATGGTGACGTTGAATCCCACGGAGTTGAAGAGAAAGATAAGAGGAGTTCCCAGGATAATGGCGCTTCCATAGCTCAAAGACCCCTGAGCCATGGGAAGCACAAAGAGGGCGGTTACATAGATAAAGGTCACCGGCAAGGTCACAAAGGTAATGGCGATGAGCCCCCGCACCCCCGTGGCGGTCATGATGTTCACCAAAACCCCCACACTGATCACTGTGGCGAGAAGCGGGAAAACCTGCTCCATGGTATCCACCGCCGTGGCATACCATTCCCGGAGAGAACGTTTCACCGGAGAGCAAACCATGGCCACCCCCGCACAGATGAGAAAGTTAAGGGGGAGCCCCAGAATGGGCATGGAAAAGGCCGCATATTTGGAGAGAAGCACCAGTACGAGAAAGGTCACCATGGGGGCAAGGATACGAAACCAGTTCATCTTTTCCGGAGGAAGGGGAAGTTCCCCGAGGATTTTCTCCTTAGACTGAGGCGTTCCTCCCCGAAGAAGATAGATCACCGCAAAGGCGGTGATCACGAGGATAGGCACCAGAAGGGGCACCGTGAACCCCACATAGGGCATGTTGGCCTGAGCCGCCATAAGCATAGCCCAGAGATTGATGGGAGGAGCCGCCGCAGAAAGCATGGAGGTCACATAGATAAACGCGGTGGTTCGCACCGAAGCAATCCCCATATAACGGAGCACCGTGGCGATCATGCCTCCCACCACAAACATGGAAACACTCCCCGCTCCTGTAAGGGCCCCCGGGATGAGCATAATCAGCGCCAGAATGGAGAAAAGCACCCACTTCAGATGATAAAACCGCTCCACCATCTTCCGCACCAAGGCATTCATGGCCCCCGTGGCAGAATAGATGTTCACAAAGAGAGATGCGGCAATGAAAATTAACCCCACATCGAAGTAGGTAAAGGTGCCCTCCACAAGAAGACGCACGGGAAAACCCAATCTCCCCGCAAGAGCCCCAGCCACAGCGGTAATGACCATGGAAATCTCCGGAGATTTCAGTTTCCAGCTGCATAGAGCAAAAACCACCGCCATTACACCGAGCACAAGGGATGTTTCCGTATACATGGACAAGGTGTTTGGCCTCCCCGCCTATTCGGAATACATCTGTTTGACCACCATCATGAAATCCATGGTCTCGTCGATAACCGTAAGGGGCACACCGTTCTCTTCGGCTAAAGAGGTAAAGCGACCGTCCTCATCGCTATCCTTTTTCACAATAAAAGCCTGGGCATAAGGAGCGATGGCATCAATGGAGCGTTCGTCCGCACTTCCGGGCTTACCCCGCCGGGCCTTTCCCTCAATATGCGCAGCAATCACGGGAATACCTTCTTTTTTGCAGGTCTCCATAATGGCGTTGAGCCGGGCGATCTCATCATCAATGGTAATCCCTGAGGCTCCAAGCCCCTTGGCAGAAGATCCGATCATAACCAAAACCATCTTGTATCCCCCGGAGATGATATCCTCCGTGGTGGGCTCCGCATTGTAGGTCATATCCTCTACCGCCTTGGAACGGCTCACCAGAAGACGCCCCATCTTTCCCCCGGGCCCCTGCCCCGCATTAGTAATAAGCAGAGGTTCCTCCCCCTTTGGAGGGGCATCTCCTGTCACCCCCGCCCAGGCCAGAGATGAGAGAAGAAACGCCATACAAATGCCCATCAACACACAACACATTCTTTTCTTCATCGTAAAAACCTCCCCAGGATATACTCTCAATATATGTTGCTACTTTCAGAATAGCATACCGTTACCTGTAACATAAGACATGCCACCTCATCCACATCCGCAAATATCACTACAGCCCCAGGGCGTAGTCGTAGAGCTTTTCAAGTATGGTCATGGTAATCTGGTCATCCTCACCGTTTGCCAGCACCACAATACCCAGGTTTTTGTCCAAATCGAAATACATTTCCGTGGCGATGCCCTTCTCTCCCCCGCTGTGCCCCCAGAGGAGTTTTCTTCCTTCCTGTACCCGGAATTCCTCCTGATAGAACTGCAACCCCTGGGTGGGAGCAAGAGCGGGGTTCTGCACCGTAAACATGGCATTGAGATTGGCTGAAGAAAGGATGTTTGCACCATCAAGGGTGCCTCCTGCCAGAACCGCCAGCATGAAACGGGCCAGATCCGCCACACTGGAGTGCAGCATACCATCCGGATAATCCGCGAATCCGTAGTTGCTTATGGGACGGTATCTTTCGTGGGGATTGGCCACCACCCCCGCATCTTCGTATTCCGAGAGGAACCAGCGGGTGGCATGCATACTCAGGGGATCGAAGATGTGGGCATTGCAATATTCGTTAAAGGGTCTTCCGGAGATGCATTCCACCAGATACCCCTCCAGAGCAGCCCCCATGTTCGAATATTCGTAGAAGGTTCCGGGTCGGTCATCGTAGAAATTTTCGGGGTCGTAATAGGAACCCGAGGTGGTGAGATATCCCGTGACAGCATCTTTCAGGGATATGGTGGGATCCCCGTTCCAGTTGTAGAAAGCATCCATAATATCATCGTTATCCGCCACGGAAGCGGTATGGGTGAGCAGCATTCTGAAAGTTATGGGAGAGGATTCGTACCCCGGCACACGAACTGCCACGGGGAGATAACCGTTGATCTGGTCATCCAGTCCGAAACGCCCCTCCTGATGGAGTTGCATAAGCGCCATACCGGTGAAGACCTTGGAGACCGAGGCAAGCATGAGAGGGGTGCTGTTGGTAAAGACCTCTTTGGATTCGTAGTTCCCGTAGCCGAAGGATTTCATCCAGGCAATCCTTCCCGCCTTCACGATGGCGGCGGAGACTCCCGGAAGGCTGCCTTCTTCCATAAGTTCCTCAATCACCCCATCTACGGCAGAAGGTTCCGGGGTGGGCTGTACCGTGGGCTGCAATGTGGGCAACGGAGTGGGCCGGGGCGTAGGATCTGCTACTCCCGTACCGCCTCCCCCGCCTCCGCAACCGCCGTAGCTGAAGACAAACAGCAACAGAACTATAAAGATCCACACGTTCTTTTTCAGGTGTTTTCTCATTCTTTCGCCCTCTTTCTTACTTTATGAAAAGCAATCCTCTTCAAGAGCTTTTGCACAGCGCATAACCCTGCGAAAAGATCACCGGGTCAAAAAAGCCAGGCCGTAGTAATCGTTTCCGTTAAATTGAAACTCGTCGATCAGGTCGATATGCACCTTTCGGGTATGTGCTTCGAAGGATCGCCGATTTGCCTTGTTGATAAAGGTTGTTCCGATAGCATAGTCTGGGGCCATCATCTCTCTGCTCTTCTCGAAAAGCCGGGGAAAGCTGTCGGTTCCCCTAAGAGAGATATCTATACATACCGGGCCGTATTCGTAGGAATTTTCCGGGGTGATAGGGATGCCTCTGTAGGTTATCCGCTGAAACCGCTCCAGCATGTAGTCGAACATGGGGCGCCCCTTGAAGTAATTCCATCCTGCGGCCACCACATATCCGAGAATCTTTTTTTCCTTCTCTATCACCGCCAGCCCGTGGATCGTTACAAGCTCCTCCACCTGTCCGTACGAAAGGGGGGTGGTGACAAACCCCTCCTTTTTCTGCTCCTCCGAAAGGTTCGTTACCAGGTTCAACTCCTGGAGTGCGAGAACCCCCTCAATATCCTCCATGGCGGCAGCCCGAATATTCATGCGTTTCCTCCCCTTTTTGTCTGGAAAAATTTTTCCTGTGGTGATGCTGAACGCTCAATTTCCCCTCCCGGAGCGGCCTTTCCGTGGAAAGCGGAGACCACCGAGGGCTCAAAAAATCTTTTCTATCCCCTCGAACTGCATGTTGTAGTAGCGTGCACATCGGGGTCCATCGTGCAATTTCTCTTGAAAATAAGAAGGGCTACGCTCTCGGCGCAAGGCTTTCCGCAAGAGCATAAAAATACTGGGCATCCCCGGTCTGATGCAGCTTATACCAGGCTTCAAGGGTGGCGTCATGAAAGACGTCAAGTTTTTTAAGAATAGCCTGAGCAAAGTCCAGAGGGGCGAGCCCCGAAGCGGTGATGAGATTACTCTCCGTAGCCACGGGTCGGGAGAGGGAGTAGTGCGCCTCTCCTCCGTAGGCGGGGCAGACCGCCTTGAGATAGCCGAGATCATTACTGGTGTGCGTACATGCATCCAGAAAGCCCCGGGCGGCGAGCCCTGCGGTGGCTCCGCAGATGGCTGCCACGGGAATGGAGGCATCCAGAAAGGCCCTTACCTTTTCGAACAGGGGATCGTGAAAAGGCTCCAGCCAGGTTTCTCCTCCGGGAAGGATGAGAATACCCGCATCAGACTCCGCAACCTCTGAAATGGCGATATCGGGAGTTATCTTCAAACCTCCCATGGTGGTAATGGGAGCGAGGGAGAGAGCCAGGGTCCGGACTTCATATCGCGGAGCGGTTTTTTTGAAAAACCGGTTCGAATGAAGCTCCGCCAGAATGTACCCGGCCTCCCAGTCTGCCAGAGTATCAAAAACATAGAGATAGGCGATCTTTTTCATACTTCGCTTCCTTTCTTCTTTGGCCCGGCATTGTGCTCAATGTCGAGATTTGAGAAAACACGGTTCTCCATAGTTTCCAAAAAATTCGATTCCCCGCAGGAAAAAGCGTACCCGCCATCCTCCGGAAGAAGGCGGCGGGTACGCAAGGCTGGTACGTTGTTATGGCATGGTCATGCAAGAACTTCTGTTTCTATTGTCCACGCGCAGCACCGACGAAAGATTTTCTATACAACTATTCCACATCTTCTCTCTCGTATCCCTCAAGGCCAAAGGCTTCGGGGACTTCCACCACTCCCTTTACCCCCTCCAGCCCTTTTTTCGGAGTTTCCTGCCGAATACGGATATCCAACTCAGCACCCTCCCCGACGGCGATTTTTCTCTTTGGCAAACTTGCGAGCATTCCTGATCCCCCCCACTTCCGCAAACATGGTGGCGATCTTTTCGTTCTCAATCTGCCGGAAGTTCAGCCCCTCATACCGGGCCTCTTTTTGCAGCTTGCGATAGCTCTCCAGACGCTCCTCCGAGAGAACCCCTTCCTCTATGGCCTGGCGCACCGCACAGAAAGGTTCTCGGGTGTGGGTACAATCCCGGAATCTGCACATGCCCGCAAGTTCCTCTACATCCCCAAAGGTTCTGGCGAGATCAGCGCTCTCGATACCAAGTTCCCGCATCCCCGGGGTATCGATGACCATACCTCCTCCGGGGAGAAGCAGAAGTTCCCGCCTGGTGGTGGTATGCCGACCCCGCTGATCCTTTCGTATCTCCTTCGTTTCAAGAATCTCCGCTCCCATGAGGCGGTTTATCAGGGTTGATTTGCCCACCCCGGAAGAGCCGAGAAATGCCACGGTCTTCCCCCGGCCAAGATAGGGGAGCGCCGAAAGATGTCCCTCCTCGGTGAGGCTGGAGGTAACCAGAATATCCACCCCCGGGGCGATCTTCCGAAGCTCCTCCAGCTTGTGCGAAAGATCGTCGCAAAGATCCGACTTGGTAAGTACCACCACCGGCACAGCCCCGCTATCCCAGGCTATGCCGAGATAGCGCTCGGCCCTCCGAAGGTTGTAATCTTTGTTGAGAGACATACAGATGAAGAGAGTGTCGATGTTTGCCGCCACCACCTGTTCCCGGTGGGCGGTTCCCGAAGCTCTTCGGATAAAAACGCTTTTTCTGGGGAGAAGATGGTGAATAATGGCATTTCCCTCCGCATGGAGAGTGCGATCAAGTAACACAAAATCCCCCACTGCGGGATAGTCCGCGGGGGTTTGGGCAGAAAACCGGAATTTGCCGGAAATTTCCGCCGTAGCTTCTCCCTTCTCCGTTATCACTCGGTAGAGATCTTTGGATTGGGAGATAATGCGCCCCAAGTATAAGCCTGCGTACAAAGCCGCCTGGGCCTCCATATTTTTCGAAAGCCCAAGATCGCTCATATCTATATTGTGCAATGTTCTAACCTCCAAAAGTTTGTACAGCCACAAAAACAACTGCTAAAAATCAAGAAATGACGCCAAACTTTTGGGAGGCATATGGCTGGTGTTTCGGTCTCTCGTTAGTGCCGATATCCCCCCAAAAAGTTGAGAGTTTTCACGGCAATCTCCAGTACGTTATTGTTCAGCATACAGACAATCGCTCCTTATGGCATAGAATGGTATAGCACAATCTTTCCAGCAGTATTGTATCGGCTCCTGACAAGCAGATCTACAAAACCCGCTCCAGAAACACCCGGGCCAGGCGGGGATCAAACTGGGTGCCCGCACAACGCCGAATCTCCTCCGCCGCATTCCGGGGAGTTTTCTGGGTCTGGTAGGGGCGTTGGGCGGTCATGGCCTCGTAAGCATCCGCCACGGTAATGATCCGGGATACCAGGGGAATGGCCTCTCCCCGAAGCCCCTGGGGATATCCCCCGCCGTCCCACCGCTCGTGATGGTAGAGCACATACTCCGCCAGGCCGGCGTACTCCTCCACGGAGCGAAGAATCTGATACCCCGTCTCGGGGTGCTTGCGGATCACCGCAAACTCCTCGTCTGTAAGGGGTTGCACCTTGTTGAGGATCTCCGGGGGAACCATGATCTTGCCGATATCGTGCAGCACCGCCGCAGCCCTCACGATTTCGATCTGATGTTCGTGATACTCGAGAGCCCGGGCCAGAGCCTCCGCGTAGGCCGCCACCCCTTCGGTATGCATCTGCTCCCGATCGTACCGCATGTTGAGGTGCATGAGAACTCGCTCCACCGTCTCGCTCCGCACCTCTCTGGCATGCCGGAGGGTGTCTTGATGGAGAGCGTTCTCCGCCTGCATCCGAACCTTTTCAATATCCTCATCTTCCCGGGTCTTCACCGCATACCCCAGAGCGAGAGAGAAAACCACGGAGCCTAAATCTACCGAGGCAACGTGACGGGTCACTTTTTCGATAAAGGCCGCCACCTCCCGGGAGTTCTTACGGGGGAGAAGGACAGCGAACTCATCCCCTCCGAGACGCCCCACAATCCCCCCGTCCTCCCGGGCAACCCCGCAGAGCAGATCCCCCGCCTTCTGGAGCACCATGTCCCCCATGGGGTAACCAAAGGCATCGTTGATAAGCTTAAGGCCGTTTACATCCGCCACCACAATTCCCAGAGGGAGCTGTTCCGGTGTGTCCAGCTTCTGCAAGGTCTCCTCCATGCTCCTCCGGTTCCAAAGCCCCGTAAGATGATCGTGGGTGCTCAGATAGAGAATTTCCTGCTGCCGTTTCTTTTTCTCCGTCATGTCGCTGCAGACCACCACCACCCCGGTGATCTCTCCCCGGGTATTGCGGATGGGGGCGGCGCTATCCTCCAGAGGGGTTCTGGAACCCTCTTTTCCCAAAAGCACCACATGGTTGCCGAGATGCACCACCTCTCCCGAGGAAAGCACCCGATCCGCCAGATCTCGCACGGCCTCCCCGGTCTCCTCATGCTCCACCCGAAAGATCTCCCGCAAAGGTCTCCCCCGGGCCTCTTCAACTGTGTAGCCTGTAAGGCGCTCCGCCACATGGTTCATAAGAATTACATTTCCGTGAGAGTTCGTAGCGATAATGCCGTCCCCGATGGAGAGCAGAGTGGTACGGAAGCGCTCCTTTTCTTCAAAGAGAAGCTCTTCCATTTCCTTGCGCTCCACGGAATCCAGATGAAATCCCACAATACGGCTCACCTTGCCATGAGAATCCCGGGCAACGACTTTTCCGTATCCCCGAATCCACATCCACTCACCATCTTTGCGGAGAAAGCGGAAGTCCATGTCGAACCCCTGGAGCCTCTCGGAGGCACAGACCGCTTCTACCGTCTTCATGCACCGGGTAAGATCCTGAGGGTGCAGCCGCTTCTGCCACTCCTCAAAGTTGTGAGGAAAAGCATTCGGCTCGTACCCCGCCATGGTGTAGTACCGGGCATCGAAATAGACCTTTCCGGAGAGGAGATCCCAATCCCAGAGCCCCGCATTGGCTGCATCCAGAGCAAGATCCAACCGTTCCAGGCTTTCTCGAAGAGCCTGATCCTGTTCCGATCGGTGGGCATGGAGCTTCTGCTTCTCCTCGGTGATATCCCAGAGAAACAGCGCAAAATACTCTTTTTGCGGGGCATAAAAACGATAGCTGTACCACTTTTGCAGGGTTTCGGAGTAGTGTTCTCCCTCCCGAACTCCTCCTTCAAGGGCCACTGCTCCTCCCTCCTCAAGCCATCGGGCAAAGGCCTCGGGGCGCTCCCGGAAGATCCGGCTCCCCCGCTGGCCCTTCAAATCTTCGGCGGAGCGTTCCATCACCTTTTCGAAGGCGGAATTTACCTCCACAAACTCCCAGTCTTCAGGCCTTCCCTGAGGATCCCAAAGTATTTTATGGCAGGCATAGGCCATGGGCATATGCCGTAGAATCTGTTCATGAAAATGCTGCTCCTTCTGGTCTTGCATGCGATA
>NPIG01000385.1_pt6 | contig 15103 bp, 10 predicted proteins | sample 8637441 | NCBI WGS metagenome assembly NPIG01 (sample SAMN07420675, study PRJNA396082) | bioreactor metagenome | isolation source: sample BR6 brine-fed electro-methanogenic bioreactor BR | place: Japan: Kochi | collected 2016-06-14 | reverse complement strand
TGGGGCGGTGGCTTGCAAGCGAAGCAGCGGCAGGACGAGGATCGTCCTGCCGCTGCTTTGTGGGTAGTGATCTAAATTATTCGGCCTCCAGCCATTGGCGAATCTGCCCTTCCAGGGCAGTCCACCCGGGCCCGAGTCGAATCCTGAGAAAGTTCCCGAACAGGCTGTCGAACAGCTGCAGCCCCTCTTCCAGCACGTACATGCGCTCGTAGAAGACCGCTTCTTTTTCGCTGGTTTCGTCGGTGCGGTTGTCCTTTTCCAGCTTGACCGGCGGGGCCTTGAAGGAGGCGAAGTGGAAGGTGTTCCCTTTCAGGGTCAGCTTCCAGAGGTGCTCCTGCTTCTCCAGGTAGAGAATCGCCTCGTGGATCTGCTTGCCGCTGCGCAGGGCGGTGCGCACCTCGCTGAAGTTGTCCTGGGGGCCGGCCACGGTGACCTTCTGCATGCCGGTCTCGCCGCCGCCGACCAAAATCAGGCGGTCGTTGAGGTAGGCAACGAAGGATTCGCCGTCGACGGCCGGGCCGGGGCGGCCCACGGTGTACTGGGACGATTCGTTCATGGTCTGGTGCATGAGCCACAGCAGAAAGTCCCAGCCCAGCCACTGATTATCCTGGATCAGGTCGAGAACCGCCTCGGTGTTGGCCTGATTGGCCTGGTGCAGTTCCGCCTTGAGCGCCTCGCCGACGATTCCCTCGGCCCGGCCGAAGGGATGAACCGCCACCAGTCGCAGCCCCTCGAAGGTCTGTTTGAACAGGTTCTCGAACAACTCCACCACCTTGGGGCTGAGGCTGGTGAAGGTGACCAGGCCGCTGCGGGTGTCCCAGACCGCGTCGTAGGTCGCCGGGGCGGGCAGGGTCCGGGCCAGCAGGGTGCCGCGCACGACTTCCTTGAGTTCTTCGCGCTTCTGTTTGGGGACCCGCTGCAGGCCGGGATGGGCCGCGAGAAATTCGCCTTCGGCCTCTTCCAGGTGGGCTTTCAGCAGGGCGCCCGGGACCCGGCGCTGATCCCGGCGCAGGGTGAAGACCAGGTAATGGTCGCGCCAGTAGACCTGGGGCGTGCCGAAGCCGCTGTCTTTGGGGTCGTCGACGTGCACCCAGCCGAAAGCGAGTTCTTCGGTTCCTTGATCAATGGGGCTAAAAGCATTTCCGGCCAGGCACCTGCCGGCCCATTCGCCGAGCTCTTCGTTGGGCAGTTCGCCCAGGACCTGGAACTGGCAGATGCTGACGGTATTGGAAAGAATTCCCATGGCGAGTCTCCTCTGTTTGAGTGATCCAAGGTACTTGGAGTCTGTCAGACTTGGGAATGCATCTACTGCGAAAACGGTAAATCGGTCCATATCTCCGTAAATTTTCGACAAATAGGACCACTATTCGCTCTCAAATTTACGAAAATCTGTCCTCGATATCCCTTGTTCTCGTGACGATCCCCCAAGTCCGAAAGGCTCCTAGGGGATACACCTTTTGCAGGGAGCGGGCAAGTGAAATTTGGTCAATGAACAGGGTTCGCCGGCGAAGGGGGTTTCTCGCCTCCGGCTTCATCCTGGCCAATACCAAGGTTGGGAAAAATCTCCAACGAGAAGGGTATTGCGGAGCCCTGGAATTGTTCTATACAGATGGTTAGGGACTAAAATTTCTTTTCCGGAACCATTGCGAGAGGTAGGAAAAATGATTCGATTATTTAAGGTCTTCGGACTGGTTGCCATGGCATTTCTGGTCGGCGCCGCCGGCGGTTTGGCGGCACCGACGCAAGGCGAACCCGATGTGCTTCCCGGGCAGCTCGCACCGCGTCTGCAGAATCTGGGAAGCCACACCTTTGCCGTGACCACCGCCTCCGAGCGCGCCCAGCTGTTCATCAACCAGGGGATCAACCTCGCCTACGGGTTCAACCACGCCGAGGCCGGGCGCTCCTTCGCCGAGGCGGCGCGGCTCGATCCTGACTGCGCCATGGCCTACTGGGGGCAGGCGCTGGTGCTCGGTCCCAACATCAACATGCCGATGGATCCGGCCGCCGAGCCCAAGGCCTATGAGCTGGCCCGCAAGGCGGTGGCCCTGAAAGCCGGGGCGTCCGAACGCGAGCAGGCCTATATCGAGGCGCTGGCCACCCGCTATTCAGGCAGAGCGGAGGACCGTGCCGAGCGCGACCGGGCCTACGCCGCGGCGATGAAGCAGCTTGTGCTGCGCTATCCCGACGATCTGGATGCCGCCACCCTGTACGCCGAATCGTTGATGGATCTGCGGCCCTGGGATTACTGGACCGTGGACGGAGCGCCCTATCCCGGGACCGAGGAGGCGATCGCGGTGCTCGAGTCGGTCATGCAGCGCAAGCCCGAGCACCCCGGGGCCAACCATTACTACATCCACCTGATCGAGCCGACCAAGAGCCCGGAGCGGGCCGAGGCGGCCGCCGACCGGCTGCGGGGCCTGGTGCCCGGGGCGGGCCACCTGGTGCACATGCCCGCCCACATCTACCTGCGGGTCGGCCGTTATGCCGATGCCTCGGCCGCCAACGTGAGCGCCATCCAGGCGGACGAGGACTACATCACCCAGTGCCGTGCCCAGGGGATTTATCCGCTCGGTTACTATCCCCACAACATCCACTTCCTGTGGTCATCGGCGACCATGGAAGGGCGCAGCGCCGTGGCTCTGGATGCCGCCAGAAAGGTCGTCGGCAAGATCCCGGCGCAGGCGGTGAAAGAACTCTCCATGGTGCAGACCTTCCTGGTCGTGCCCTATTACGCCCTGACCCGCTTCGGCCAGTGGGAAGAGGTTCTGCAACTGCCGCCGCCCGATCCGGGTCTGCCCTTTGTGGCGGGGATCCGGCATTACGCCCGGGGACTGGCCCTGGCTGCCCTGGGACGGCTTGAGGAAGCGGCCGGCGAACTGAAGCGCCTGCAGCAGATCGCCGCCGATCCGGCCATGGCGGAGCTGGTCCTGTTTTCCCCCAATCCCGCCGCTGACATCCTCGCCATCGCCCCGGAGGTTCTGGCCGGCGAGCTGGCGGCCAGACGCAAGGACTATGCCCGCGCCATTGCCCATCTGGATCGTGCCGTCAGGCTGGAGGACGGTCTGGCCTACATCGAGCCTCCCGACTGGCACTATCCGGTGCGCCAGACCCTGGGGGCGGTGTTGCTCGCCGCAGGCCTCCCCGGCGAGGCGGAAACGGTCTACTGGGAAGACCTCCGACGCCACCCTGAAAACGGCTGGTCGTTATTCGGGCTGATGCAGGCGCAGCGCGTCCAGGGCAAGGACGAGCAGGCGGGCTTTAGCGAGGAGCGCTTTAAAAAGGCCTGGGCCCGGGCCGATGTGGAACTGAACGCGTCGCGGTTTTGAACGGCCGGGTGGGTTTGCAGGCGGGTTCAAAGGTGGCAGGAGGGGTGGCGGGCATTGTGGGCCTTGAGTTCGGCCGCCAGTTGCTCCAGGGTCTGGTCGGAGAGATAGCCCTGCTCGACGAAGAACTCTCCCAGCCGTTTCTGCAGGGAGCGCTGATAATGGAGCAGGGTTTGCACCTGGAAGGGCTTGAGGAAGCCGAGGCGGACCGCCTTTTCCCCGAACCGACCGGAGCGAAGCCGACTGCGAAAAATAGCGCGGATCGCCGCATCGTCCAGCCATCCCCAGCGGATGGCGATGTCGCCGAGGTTCGGCCGCTGGCGCCGCTGCCAGACCAGGGCCTCGATCAGCGCCTGGTAGGGGATGAAGCCCCGGTAATAGAGGTAGATGCCGATCTGCAGCGGGCGCGCCGGGATCGTCCCGGAGTAGTAGTGGCCATTTCGATTCCGTGAGCGGCCGCCCTGGGCGCCGGGGGGGCCAGGATTGGCGGGGGCCGGCTGGGGGCGCAGGGGGGGGGCGCCAGGGTGCGGAGCGCGGTCGCGCTGCTGAAGAAAGGCGCGCAGCAGGTCATAGGCCCGCACCACTTCGCGAAACAGCTCGGCCCGCTTTTCCTGCTGCGCCGGCGCCTCGTCGGCGAAGCGGTCAGGATGGGTCTGCTTGACCTGGCGGCGAAACGCCGACTTGGCTCCGCTGGCCTGGAGATAACGGAGAAACTCGCGGTCGCGACGGACCTCCTCGCCGAACAGGGCGCGGCAGGCCTCGATCGCTTCGATTTCCTGGATATGAGCCGTCAACAGGTTCTCTCCTGGTCGGTTTCGGCGGGCGCATTTCGTCCAGCGGCGCTGGGACCCTGTCGAAACCGGGGGATCGTCACGAGAACATGGGCATCGAGGACAGATTCGAATCGATCCATTCCTGGGCCCGACAGGTTTCTTGGCTCATTATATACACCAGGGGCGGGCAAAGCTCAAGAACCTGCCGCAGGCCATCGTTGAATCAGCCTCCGGAAGGAGCCGCGGCTGCCGTCAGCCGGCGGGCCAGGGGCCGGAAAAGGGAAGGGTAGAGGACGCTGGAGGCCAGGGCGGTGAGAATCAGGGTGCTGACCATTGCCGGGGACAGCAGGCCCATTTTCTCCCCCAGCGTACCGGCAACCACGATCATCGACAGGGGAGCCGACAGCAGAATCGACATCCCCCAGGCTTCGGTCCGGGAAAGGCGCAACGGTTTGGCCAACACCAGCGGGTAGAGATTGCTGCCCAGCACCGCCAGGGTCAGCAGCGCCGCTCCCACAACCGTCGCCGGCGAGGCGAGCAGGGCGACGTCGAGCTGGGCGCCGACGCCGATGAAGAAAAAGGGGATCAGAAAGCCGAAGCCGAGGGCGTTGATCTTCTCTTCGAAGCGGCCTTTGCTTTTGAACACATGGCTGAAGACCATGCCGGCCAGAAACGAACCGAGAATCGGCTCGGCGCCGGCCAGCGCCGCCAGAATTCCTCCCGAGAAGGCCACGGTGACGATGACCCGGATCCCCTCCTCGACCGGGTCCTCGCTTTCCATCACTTTTTCCACCCGCTCGGGGTGCCACCAGGCCAGCAGGTAAAAAAGCTTAAGGACCACGAAGGCCAGGCCGAAAAGCAGGGCGAGCTTGAGCAGGGCGAGCCCGGCGTGCAGGGTCAGGCCGTGATGATGGTAGGCGTCGATGAGGGTCAGGGCCAGAATCGACAGCAGCTCTCCGGTCAGGGCCACGCCGATGACATTCTGCCCCAGGGAGGTTTTCATCAGCTCCGATTCCTTGAGCACCGGGATCGCAATGCCGGCCGAAATCATCGAGACCGCCACCCCCAGATAGAAAGGCTGGCCGAGCAGGACGAACAGCACCGGCGTCACGGCAAACGACAGCAGCGAAACCATGACGTACCAAAAGGTTTTGCCGCTGGCGCGGATGCTGCGCAGATCGAGTTCCATGCCGGCGATGAACATCAGGTAGATGAAGCCGATCTCCCGCATCAGCTCAAACCATTCGGGATGTCCGTGGATGAAGAAGTTGAACAGCAGGGTGCCGTAGAGGATCTCCAGGGCGGCGGAGGGCACGCGTATCCGGCGCGCCAGAAACGGAATCACGGCAACCCCGAACAGAACCAGAAACATCGATGTGTGGTGTTCGCCCATAGTGCTCTTCGGCTGGCGGCGGATCGATGCTGGCTTTAGGCCAGCAGATCCACCGGCGGAATCAGCAGGGTTGAGGCCGGGGACTGGCGGACGATGCTCCAGGCCACATCCGGGGTCAACAGCGAGGCGAAAAAGCCGATGTCGCGCCAGCCGGCGATGTCGGCCACCATCAGGTTGCGCTCTTCCATGGCCTGCCTGACAACCTTGATGGGATTGCCCCGCAGTTCAGTGGTCTCGATACCGGCCTTGTAGATCAGCCCGAGATCGGCCACCGCCTTCTTCATCTCTTCGAATTCCCTGGCCTGCTCCTCGGATGAAATGTAGCGCGAAAGGCTGACGAACAGCGCCTCGATGTCGTAGCTGATGCCCGCCGACATCTCCAGCGTCGCCTCCATGGAGCGTTTCAGGCTGCCGAGATCCAGGCAGGGGACCGCCACCTTTTCGTACGGGAAGGTGCCGCCGGCCAGCAGGATCGGGCATCCCAGGGCGGCCGAAAGAGTGATCAGCAGGTGCTTGCCCCGCCGGGCGCCGATCAGCGGCAGGCCGGAAAATTCGATGCTTGAGCGGGGCAGGGTCATCATGGCCGCTCGCCGGCCATACTCCTGGAGCAGGGCTCGCAGGCCGGCAAACGCCGGCTGGCCGTTGGTCTCCTCGATGTCGTACTGCTTGAAGTGATGCCGGGCGACGATCGCCCTGAGCCGGTCTTCGAGCTCCGAAGATTTGCGGACACAGACGAACAGCGCCTTTTCCAGGGGGTAGACGCTGCAGATGTACTCGACTTCGTCCAGATACGCCGGCTGCCACCGGGCAGGGAAATAGGCGATCAGGGTGTCGCCGTATTCGAGGGGAAAGTGGGTAAAGCGGAAGGTCAGCATCTCCGCCACGGTCTTCAGAACCAACGGCTGGCCCAGAATGATTACCTTGTCCTTGGCCCGCAGGGAGGTCTCGCTGTGGGGAACGAGGATGTTCCCCTCCCGGTAGATGACCCCCACCCGCCAGTTCTGGGGGCGCAGCGCCGCCAGGCGCTTGTTGGCCAGCCGCGAATTGGCGTGGACTTCGACTTCGAGGATTTCGTTTTTGCCCAGGCCGATGCCGTGGACGGTCTTGGTCTTGGCCTCGAGGCGGTTGCGGATGCCGGTGGCGCTGACGTTGAAAATGCTCTCCACCTCGACGCCCAACTCGTCCAGGGTGGCGATCCCCTTCTGGGTGATGCCGATCGAAATTACCCGGGGGACGGTGAAGTGGTCTTTCAGGATCCGGGCGATCTCGATATTGACCTTTTCGGTGGTGGTGCTGATGATGACGGTGTCGGCGTCGGCGGCTCCGGCTTCTTCGAGAACCAGGCGGCTGGTGGCATCGCCGACGATGGTGGTCAGGTCCTCCCCGCGCAACCGTCTGGCGCCCTCCAGGGCCGGTTCGCTGGAATCGATACAGACCAGGGAAAAATCCCGAGACAGGTTTTTGATCAGCTGCAGGCCGATATTGCCTACGCCGACGATCAGGACTTTGCCGGAGGCCATGGGGGACCCTCTCTTGGATGAAGTGGCAGTCAGGCGCACATAAGTCTAGGTAGAAAACGCGTCTATTGCAAGCCGCAAATCGGTATCCCCGGGGGGTGGGAACCCTTTGACAAACGGGCCGGGGCGGTCTTATACTCCGTGTGTAGTAAATCTACTCAACCAGGAGCCGCCATGGAAGCTTCTCTATTGACCCGACTCGAGAGCCTGACCGGTAAAATCTGCAGCTACGGCAAGGAAAACCTCGACGACATCCTGCACGTGATGGTCGAGGCGATCAACCTGATCTCCCGCCAGGACCGCTGCCGGATTTATCTTGAAGATTTCACCAACGGCAGCCTGACCTGCGCCGAGGCCAGCGGCCTGCTGGGCGATGCCATCCGCGATCAGTCCTTTCCCATCAACAGCCAGGAGTACATGGTCTCGCGGGTCTATATTTCCCAGCAAGAGGCGCTGGTGGCAGATGTCTCCGGGTTCAAGAGCCCCTTTGCCCGCGAGCTGGCCGAGCGGTTCGGCATCCGCTCCAGCTGCCTGCTGCCGCTGCTGCACCAGGGAAGAGCGATCGGCGTGCTGTGCGTCGACAGCGGCCGTCCGGGGCAGTTGCCCGACGAGGAGCGGCGGAGCCTGCTCAAGGGGGTTCTGGAAGAGGTGGCGCCGGTCATCGACCAGGCCCGCAAGTACCATCAGCAGATCGTGCTGGCCCGGCGCGTGGATCAGGCCAAGAAAAAGGAGGCGGCCTTCTACATGGTCAAATCGGCGGTGCGGCTGATCGACAAGCTCTCGCTGGCTTCGGTGCTGGTCCCTTCGGAGCTGGCCGCGGGCAGTGGCGAGGAGGGGCTGCAGATTCTCGCCTCCTATTCGGTGGAGAAGGAGGCCAAGCGGCTCTACGAGGATGAGCGGCTGATCAAGCTTGGGCCCGGCAAGTCCCTGCTTTCCCGGTACATCAGCGACGCCGGAGTGATCGTCGACGACACCCTGCTCTCGCCCCTGTACATCCCCGATTTGCCCGCCGAGAGCCTGCAGAAACGCTACCTGACCGAGGAGATGGGACTGCAGTCGCTGTACGTGGTGCCGCGCTACGAGCCGCTCACCCGGCGGGTGATCTGCCTGGTCAACTACTATACCCGCGGCGCCTACCGATTCAACGATTTTGAGAAAGGGCTGCTGGAGGCCCACGCCGAGATGGCCCAGCGGGTGATCCAGGAGATCGGCGGGGAGCACATGGAAATCCAGGTCCTCTCCGAAATCAATGACCTGCTGCAGGAAAAGTTCGAGGGGTTGCAGCCCTTTTTGAGCCGCATCCTTTCCAAGGCGACGGAACTGATCGGCGCCGACACCGGCAGCATCGCCCTGGTCCGGGAACAGGACGGCGAGCTCTGGCTGGTGGTCGAGGAAGCCGACAGCCGCCTGGTCGGGGCCAAGAGCAAGGAGTGGCTGAAAAAGAACATCCCGCCGATCCGGGTCGGAGGCCAGGACCTGCCCCCGGAGGAGCGCAGCCTTACCGGCTACGTGGCCCACACCGGGCGGCCGCACCTGATCGTCGATACCGACGAGGAGAAACGCGCCGGCGGGCTCTACCGGGAGATTACCGAGGTGATCAAGAGCGAGATCGCGGTGCCGGTGGTGTTCGACGAAGAGGTCATCGCGGTCATCTGCCTCGACAGCCTGCGGCCCTTTTACTTTACCGACGAGCACAAGCGGATTCTGCTGATCATCGGCCGGATGATCTCCCGCCACCTGTCGGATCTGCAGCGCATCGAAAAGCTCACCACCGAGGTCACCCGGCTGCGCAGTGATGTCGGCTACAAGGATCCGAAGATCTCCTCCTACAAGCTCGGCAACATCATCGGCAACTCGGCCAAGGCCAACGCGCTGGTCGACTTCATTCAGCGCATCACCCCGCCGATCTTCAACCGCATCACCTACTGGAACCAGACCGACGTGCAGGAGGCGACCCTCGGCCTGCCCTCGATCCTGGTAACCGGCCCCACCGGCAGCGGCAAGGAGTTTTTGTTCAACAACATCTTCTCCCGGCTCAACGAGATGTACCAGGCCCGGCTCAACCCCCGCGGCGAGCTGCCGGTGAAAAAGACCAACATCGCCGCCTACAGCGGCGAGCTGACCTACTCGGAGCTCTTCGGTCACAAGCGCGGCGCCTTTACCGGGGCCCACGCCGACCGGATGGGGATTCTCGAGGAGGGGCACGGCGGGGTCGTGTTTCTGGACGAGATCGGCGACGCCGATCCCAAGACCCAGGTGCAGCTGCTGCGCTTTCTCGATAACGGCGGCTTCGTGCGCCTGGGCGACAACGTCACCCGCTACGCCCGGGTGCTGCTGATCGCCGCCACCAACAAGGACCTGCGCAAGCTCATCGCGCAGGGCAGGTTCCGCGAGGATCTCTACCACCGGCTTTCGGAGCTGACCATCGAGGTCCCTTCGCTCAACGAGCGGCGTGAGGACATCCCGGATCTGGCGGTTCACTTTCTGGGCAAGCTGCACCGGGTCTACAAGAAGCCCGAGGAGCGGGAGGAGGATGCGCCGACCATCACCCGGGGAGCTCAGGCCCTGCTGTCGCGCCACCATTACACCGGCAATATCCGCGAACTGCGCAGTATTCTGCTGCGCGCCCTGTTCTTCAAAAAGGGGCGGATCGTCACCGAGGAGGATATCCGTCAGGTGCTTGGCACCCTGGGCGGGAGCGAACCCGCCGGGGCCGGCGAGAAGCTGACGCTGCAGCTGGCGCGGGAGATTTTCGAGGCCATCGCAGCCGGTCGGGAGGATTTCTGGAGCGGCGTGCACGCTCCCTATTCGGAGAGCCGCATCTCGCGGGACGTGGTCGCCGCGGTGGTGGCGCTGGCCCGGACCCGGGGCGGCAACACCATGCCCCGGGTGGCCGAACTGCTGCGGGCCTGCGATCCGAAAAGCGAAGATCCCGAGGAGCGCAAGGTTTTTTTCAAGTTCAAGAACTTTCTGTACAAGACGATCAGGATCTCCTGATCCGCTTCGGCCCGGATAGTCCGACACCCTCCTATCGGCCGTAATTCTCCAGAACCTTCTCCACCTGTTTGCGATCCCTGGCACTCCAGGGACCGACCATGGCCGCCTTGAGATTGCCGGGCACGAAGGTCCGGCGGGCGGTTTCCTGCAACAGCTTGGGGGTGACCCCGGTGATGTCCCGACGGTCCTGCTCGAAGGTGCGCAGATAACCGGTCAGCTCCCCCCAGCCGTAGCGGTTGGTCATCGCCTCGGTATGGTCGCGGCTGAAATCGAGGTCGAACAGGTAGGCCTTGATGACCCCCTCCAGATCGCCCGGTTCCACCGGCGCCTGCTTGAGTTCGTCGATCACCGCCAGGGTTTCCTTCACCGCTTCGAACAGGTTTTCGGGCGCCACCGACAGATCGATGGTAAAGCAGCCGCAGTCGTCAAAGAGCGAAAGATTGGCCTCGACGTTGTAGGTCAGGCCGAGGGTTTCGCGCAGCCGCAGCATCAGGCGCGAAGTCCCGCCCCAGGAGAGGACCCAGCGCAGCACCCGCAGCGGCACCGTGGAGGGCTGCTGGCGGCCGGGCACCCGGAAGGCGAGCTGCAGGTTGACCTGGGAGTCCGAATCCTTGACCCAGGTTGCCTCGGGGCGTTCCGCCGGTTCCGGCCGGGGCGCAGGCCGCGGCCGGGGCGGTGCGTTCCCCGTCCAGGAGCCGAACTCGGCCGTTACCGCCTCGAGGACCTGGTCGCGGCGGACCCGGCCGGCCACCGCGATGACCGTGCCGGCCGGGGTGTAATGGCATTGGTGAAAATCCTGCAAGGCCGCGGCATCAATGCGGGCAAGGGTCTCCCGTGTGCCGATGGTCGGCTGGCTCAGTGGGTGTCCCGGCCACAGGAGGCTGGCGGTCAGGTTGTCCGGGCAGATCTCTTCGCCGCGTTCGTTGAGGTCCTCAAGGGCCTCCTCGAGGATGATCCGGCGTTCCAGATCGACGCCGGCAAACAGGGGCCGTCGGAGCATCGAGGCGAACAGGGCCGTGCCTTGGGCCAGGTGGTCCGGATGGAGCCGGGAATGGAAGCAGGTGCTTTCGGCGTCGGTGGAGGCGTTGACCGAACCGCCGATGGCCTCGAAGGCCCGCTCGAGCTCAAAGCTGGTGGGGAGTTCGACGGTCCCCCGGAACAGGATGTGTTCGAGAAAATGTGAGACCCCGGCCAGCTCGGCCGGCTCGTTGCGTCCTCCCACGTCGACGTAGCAGGCCATCTCGGCACTGTGCAGATGGGGCATTTCGACGGTGACCACGCGCAGGCCGTTGGCCAGGCAGTCCTTGTAATATTCATTCATAGGGCTTGACGGTGCTTTCTTCGAAGAGGTGATTACTTGTTCACGGTTTTCTGTTCCTGCCGAGCCCCGCGGTAGAGGACCTCGCCGCCCCCCCTGGCCTTGCGGCCTAAGCGGACCAGCACCAGCAGATGCACGACGAACAGCAGGATCAACAGAAGAGTGACCCAGCCCGGGACCTCGCCCACCCTGGCCTGATCGAGAAACTGCTGCCAGGTCCGCGCGGGCAGGGGATGGAGCTTGATCTTGAGCAGCCAGCCGGTGATCAGGATGGCGAACAGAAAGAAGTAGTTGGCATAGATGCGCCGGCCCATGGCCTGCGCCAGGGTCATTTTGTACTTGGGGTGCAGCAGGTCCAGGGCCAGTTCCTGCCGCCACCGGTCGGCGGTCTCCGAATCCATGCGGCCGAGCAGCACGCTGGCGACGAAATTCTGATGGAGGAGCCGCACCCGGAACTCGTAGGCATCATAAAACCGGTAGCGGCGGGATTCGACGAACAGCAGGGTATAGGCAATCGCCATCCCGAAAACGAAAAAGGCGTGGATGATTTCCGGATGAGAGAAGCCGAAGCCGAGAAAGGCCGCCGTGGTACCGACCGCCCAGTTGGTGGTCCGGTCGAGGCGTTCGCGCCAGGCCAGACTGCGGGTGACCTCCCCCCGGTAATAATGCATCAGGGCGGTGATCGTTTCCCCTGCTCCCAGCGGTTTGTTGGTTTTTTCGTTCTCGGCCATGCGGGGTTTCCTGAGCTGTCCGGGTTCGCTGGAGTATCGGCGGTGACTCCGCCTGCAGGCATTATAGCAGACCCAGATACCCCGATGGGTCGGGGACGCTCCGGCAGGTTTCAGTCTAGTGAAGGGGCGCTCGACCCGCAATCACAAAAGCGCGCTCAAGCCGGTTTTTTCATCCTCTGCTGCAGGACCGGTTCGGCCCGGAGCGCATTTCGGCAAGATCCAGGACAATTCTCGGCCATTAAATTGACACAAATTGTCAAATGACCGGCTTTCGGCGAAATGAAGAACCTGTGAATAGATGGTGTTACTTGTGATCTTGGTAGGTTAACGCATAACAGCGTTATTGGCTTGTTTGTTGCTTTAAAAGAGCTGCGCAGCCCAGAAGCGTTTTTCCTGAAGGCGTTTCGGTGCGGAGCCTGTTATGTCCGGGGCGGGCGCTTTAAATCAAATGAATAAATGGGGCATGAGGCGAGTGGAAGGTTAACCGTTACCAGCTTTCCCGGGACGGAACGGGGAGGCCCGCTATGGAGGCGAGGAATGGAGCAGAGCCAAGGAGGGACGAGGATGCGGACTTTGAGAAGCAGAATCCTGTGTTTGCTGATGACAGGAACCATCGGATTGGCAGGTACCCTGAGCGGCTGCGGAGGAGGCAGCAGTGACTCGGTTGCCTTAACTGATGGCCCGGTCGTTCCCGCCGCGGTCAGCGGAGTGGTCGCCGACGGCTACCTCAGCGGGGCCACGGTCTGTCTCGACGTCAATGCGAACAAAAAGTGCGATGTCGACGAGCCGGTCGCCACCTCGGGGGCGGGCGGCAAGTTCACCATCGATGCGGATGAGCTGGCCAAGCTGCCGGCGGGCGGCCTCCCGGCGGATTATCCGGTCCTTGTCGAGGTGCCCGCCACCGCGATTGACGAAGATACCAATGCTGCGGTCGGCAAGGCTTATGTCCTGGCGGCACCGGCCGGCAAGCCGGAATTTGTCAGCCCGATGACTACCCTGGTGCAGAACCAGATCGAGTCCAACCCCAGTCTGTCCGCCGAGGATGCGGAGACTCAGGTCAAGGCGCAGACCGGCATCGGTTCCGATTCGAGCCTGTTCGAGGATTATGTCACCCCCAAGACCGAAGGCTTTACCGAAGCCCAGGTCCTGGCCCGTCAAGTCGAGCTGGCCAAGGTGCACAAGGTGGCCCGGGTGGTCGCCACGACCATGGCTGACATGAAGACCACCGTGGAGCAGGCCGCGCAAACCGCCGGGGTTGATCTCGAAGCGAACCTTGATGCGCTCGCCAAAATTGTCGTCGAAGAGGTCATGAACCGCCTGCAGAATATCGTGGTAGCGGTCGAGGCCGCGGTTGAGGCGGAAGCTGGAGGTCAGGAGTTCGATCCCGATACGGTCGCAACGACCGTCGAGACCGAGGTCGGTCCGGTAGATACCTCGACGATTGAAACCGAGATCGAGGAGAAGAAGACGGTCATCGCCAAATCGTCCTTTGAAAAGATGCTGCTGGAGGGAGGAACCTACTGGCTCGACCATTGGGTCGATTACAACATGAGCCGCTTCGAATACGGCAACGTGACTCTGGTGGACGGACGCCCGGTTGACACTCATTATGAGTGGATGAACGGAGCCTGGCAGCTTGATGCGGATCCCGAGTCGCCCGATTACCTGCTGACGGCCAATGGCTGGGTTCAATATTCCGACGAGGCCGCCAACTACGAAGTCCTGTTCAACGCCGACGGCACGGCGACCCTGATGCACACGGGATCGGGCATGACGGAAAAGCTATCCGCCGTGGAGTTGGACCTGGCGGGCAAGAGCCATGGCGCTTTTGCCGGCGACATGGGCATGCTGCTGCTGGACCCTGCGGTCACCTTCCCGGCCGGCGCCAAAGCTTACCGGATGACCTTTGCGCCCCAGCAGGACATCTACCAGGTCGACACCTGGACCAATGATTCCGGAGTCGATGACAACTACGTGCGCTATTGGGACCAGAACGGTGACGTTGTCCTGACCGGCCTTGCCGAGGTGCGCAGCGCCTTCGCCAAGGACTCGAACAATTACCTGGAGGTGGAATGGGAGGACGAGTACAGCCTGGCGGTCCAGTTCGGCGCCGGTGGTGAGCTGTATCTCTTCAAGCGCACCCGGGACCGGAGCCAGCCGCCTGTGGCCCTGACTAAAACGGGGACCTGGACTGAAGCCCAGGTATTCGGCGAGACCCTGCTCAAGCTGGCGATTCCCGATTCGATCCGGGTCATGTTCCGCCTTGACGGCGTCCCCTTCTTCGTGGTGAAGGACCAGGTGGTCAAGCGCGGCGAATCCCTGCCGGCCGGAGTGATCGAAACGGAGGACGGCTTGAATTTCAACAAGGCGGCCTTCGACAGCCTGGTCGGAAACGTCAACTTCGATTATGTCCCCGATTATGCCACCGGTAGCAGCCCCGCCTTATGACCGCCCGGTAGGGCGGCTGCAGGCAACAGAAGGCAAACCCAAAGAGGGGGCCCCGCGGGGCCCCCTCTTTGGGTTTCTGGCGCTGCGGCTGGGTCGTCAGCCCCTGAGCAGGCGCGCCGCTTCCTTGGCGTGGTAGGTGATGATCAGGTCGGCACCGGCCCGCTTCATGCCGAGCAGGGTTTCCAGCATCACCCGCTCGCCGTCGATCCAGCCCTTGGCCGCGGCGGCCTTGATCATCGAGTACTCGCCGGAAACGTTGTAGGCCACCAGCGGCAGGTTGAAGCGCTCCTTGAGGTCGCGCAGGATGTCGAGGTAGGCCAGCGCCGGCTTGACCATCAGAAAGTCGGCACACTCCTGTTCGTCGAGCTGCGCCTCGCGGAAGGCCTCGCGGCGGTTGGCCGGATCCATCTGGTAGGAGCGCCGGTCGCCGAACTGTGGGGTGGACTCGGCGGCGTCGCGAAACGGGCCGTAATAGGCGCTGGCGTACTTGACCGCATAGCTCATCACCGGGATGCTGCTGAAGCCGTTGGCGTCGAGCAGTTCGCGGATCGCTGCCACCCGGCCGTCCATCATGTCGCTGGGGGCGACGATGTCGGCGCCGGC
>NPIG01001165.1_pt1 | contig 15121 bp, 12 predicted proteins | sample 8637441 | NCBI WGS metagenome assembly NPIG01 (sample SAMN07420675, study PRJNA396082) | bioreactor metagenome | isolation source: sample BR6 brine-fed electro-methanogenic bioreactor BR | place: Japan: Kochi | collected 2016-06-14 | reverse complement strand
GAAAACCGGGCGAAACTGCCGGGTGCGGCACAATGCCCCAACCGGCTGCGGAGAACCCCCATGCACGACACGCCGAAAAAACGAAGCCGTTTTACGCAGTGCCATTTTCCCAACGGGCGCTACCGCCAACGCGGTTTTCGCCCCGAAGCGCGCGCAAAAAAAATGCAAAAACGAAGCCGTTTTGAAGCGTGTGTTGAATTGCCCAACCAGCCCAGCCACTCCAGACCGACCTGCCCCGCCCCCATCAACGCAACTGCCGAGGCCGAGTCGAACTGGAGGCTGGTGTGCCCATCCTCTCCTGCTCCCCTGCTCTCCGCTCACCTCTCCAGTCCGGGTGCGATGGCCAAGCGCCACACCGCCCCGGGTGCCATGGCCAAGCTCGACGCAGTCGAGCGCCGCCATGCAGGTCACTGTGGAGGCTCTTCACAACCGCAACGTATCCTCCGGTCGCCAGGCCCAGCCCCAGCCCCGGGCTCACGCCGGCTTGAAGCGGACGATCAGGTCGAAAAGCTGACAACCCATCCACTTGGCCAGCTTGCGGTTTTTGATCATCGCCAGGTGCAGCGTGTCGCAGGTGAAGCGCGTGTCGTAGTTCGACTCGACCGCCCGGCCCATGCCTTCCAGAATCACCAGGTCGGCGTCGGCCGCGGCACGGTTGCACTCGTCGGACACCTGGCCCAGGTCGATCAGCGGACAGTCGCAACCTGTACCCACCACCGAAATCGCACCCGTACGCAGATGATCCACCAGCCGGGCGTCGTGGTACCCGGCCGCCGCGGCCAGCACGTCGTGCAACTCCCACACCGTGATGTCGTTCAGCGAGGGTTCGTCGTTGGCGGCCAGCACCACCCGGCACCCCTGGTCCGCGAGATAACGGGCCAGCGGAACGGCCCCCAGCACGACGTCGCCCCCGGCGTTGTCCACGAAGAAGATGGCCTTGCGATACGCCACCTGCCCCGGCGCCAGCCTTTGCTTGACCGCGTCCAGGTCGTCCACGAACCAGGGCCGCGGCGGCAGCTCCTCCAGCGTCTTGAAAAAATCCAAATTGCCCTGGCGGTGCAGATCGGTGGTGTCCTTGGCCCCCAGGTCGAACTTGTTCCCGGCGAGCACCGCCCGGATGAGGGTCTCGACCACGTCGCCGGGGGCGCATCCGTCGATGGCGGCCAGCACGCTGGGAAGATTGCCCAGCGCGGCCTCCGACTCCTGGCGCTTCACCCGGTCGTAGGGGTCGCCGATGCTGTATTCGCGGAGGAGGCGGGCGCGGATGTCGCACAGCTCGTAGATGTCCAGGGGGGAAAACTCATGCGGCCTGATGCGGATCCGTTCGAGAATGCGGTTAAAGGCCAGTTCGTACGCGTCCAGGGCCTCCTCCAGCGGCGGGCAGTCGCTCTCCCGGGCGTGCTGGAGCAGCGACGGGGTGTGGTCGGCAAAGATGTTGATCCAGGCTTCGCGCCCGCCGTCGTCGGTGTGCAGGTCCCAGTCGCAGCGAATGTAGCCGTCGGGTTTCTTGAGTTTGCAGAACGGTTGCAGGGGCATGCGATCGGCCTTTATGTCAGATGCCGGGGCAGGTCATCGATGGAATCCAGAATGAGGTCCGGGGTACGGTCGAGGTCGGCGACGTCGCCGCGCCAGCGCCCGCTGCGCACCAGGACGGTGCGCATGCCGAAGGCGCCGGGCCCGTCCACGTCGGCGCCGGGCGTGTCGCCGACGAAGAGCACTTCGCCGGCTTCCAGCGGCGCCCGGCCGGCCGCCGCGACCGCCGCCTGCGCCCGGTCAAACGCAGTTTCGTACACCCGCCGATGCGGCTTGCGCACGCCGATCTCGCTGGTGAACAACGTAAACGCCAGGTACGGCTCCAGGCCCTCCCGTTCCAATTCCACGTGGCAGACCGGCGGGAAGACGGCGCAGTTGCTGACCAGCCCGAGGGTCAGACCGGCCGCATGGAGCTGCGCGATGCTGCGCCGGCCCGTGCCCATCACGTCCAGGCACCCGATCCAGGGTTGCCACAGGGCGGCCACCAGGTGCGCGGGCGCGACGCCGTCCAGCACGACGCCGGCATCTTCCGCCCATTGCCCGATCAACGCCGCCGAGTCCACTTCTCGCAGATTGTCAGGGCCGTCGCCGGTTTCGATGGTCTCGGCAAAGCTGGCCGTGAGCTTATCGGCCGCTGCGGCGGAGACGGCCACGCCGGACCGCCGCAGGTACCCCACGACCGCCGCCGCGCAGCGGGTATACGTGGACGACTGCCGATCGGTGCGGACGATGGTGCCGCCCCAATCGAACATGATGGCTCGAATCGTGTCGCGCATGGCCGGCGGATTGTATCGTACAGTTGGAGTTGACGAAACCGCCGAGGCCGGCGCCGGGGCCAGGGCGGCGGCTTCGTCCAGCAGTGCTGCAAGTGTCCACCGTCGCTCGACGCCGGCTCGGATTTCCGACGGACCGCCCGGGCGGCGCCACGCCGGCCCGCGACCGCCCCTGGCGCTGCTGGAAAGGGGGTGCGGCCGATGGTCGCGGATCGCCGCCGCCCGCGGCATGGGGGTTGTTTCGAGCACGCAACTAAAGCTCGATCCGGGTTTATCCGATGACCATTATTGGCCAACGCCACGTGCTGTAAGCAACGGGAACGCGGCGCCGGCTGAGCCAAACGCAATCGCAAACCGGGAACTCGCCATCAGCGGGAGGTACCGTGATGATTGACGTGATGCAGTTTGAAGCCGCACGACTGGTCGCCTGGATGTTTCAGTTCCTGGCGGGGTTCATCGATCAAATTCCGGCCTGATGAGGGGAAAGAACATGGTCGCCGTGATCACAACCATCGATGAGATTATCATCGACACGCGGGGGTAAACGGCCCTGAACCGCCCGGCGCTGGGTTTCTCTGGATATGGTGGAACCCAAGAAAGCGGCCGTGCAGATCAGTCGCGCCCGCCCGCCCCGGATCCGGTTCACCCGGCGTAATAGGCCCGGGCGTCCAGCCCGGTTTCCTCCCGAACGCGACGGGTGATGCCATCCACCGCCTCGTTGGACAGGGGCGCCACGTACTGCTCCGCCGGCTGCCGGGCGACGGTGTAGATCTGCACCTCCTTGATCGCTCCGCCGGCGGCAAGCACCTCCTTGAGCCGCTCGATGTAGGCGTCGATCTCCGCCGCCGACGGCGCCGCCCCCCGCACCTGCATGAACAGCGACTGAATGCAGATCGGCCGCCCCTTGGCGGCCGTGATGATATTCTCCATCACGTGCCGCAGCGGATAGTTGGGCCGGTTGATCAACTCGTAGTATTCCTGCGTCCCGGCATCCAGTTTCGCCCAGATCTCGCCGTTGTGGGCGTCCATGATCTCCAGCCCCCGGACCACCGCAGGCCGGGTCAGGTAGCAGGCGTCGGTGATCAGCACGATCTTCACGTCATCCAGGCCCCGGGCGCTCTTAGCCTGCGCCGCCAGTTCCACGGACTCCGCAAAAACCGGACACGTCGTCGGCTCGCCGTCGCCGGAAAAGGCCACGTCGTTCACCCGCCGCAACGACCCGGGCACCCGCCCGAACTGCGGATCGTCGAAGATGCTGCCGTCGGCCGCCAGGTCGAACATGGCGTTGATTTCGCGCTCGAGCACGGCAAGGTCCACGTGCCGCACCCGCGGCGTCACCGTCCGGTCCACCTGGCAATAGATGCAGTCGAAGTTGCACGCCGCGTCCGGGTTGAGGTTCACGCCGATGCTCAGCCCCCGGCTGCGGCGGGAGATGACCGGATAGACGTAGAGGTTGCTGCGCCAATCACGGGGGTGATGGGCAAAGACGCTCGAATTGTCCGTGGGGTAGGTGCTCACACGAAGAGTATAGGAAAGCCGTCAGGTATTCGCCATCGACCCCCGCCACGACCCACAAGCTGATAGCTGACAGCCAACAGCTCCCCCTCAGTTTACCGGGTCGTCCGAATCGTCGAACACCAGATCGACGTTGTTGTACCGCAACAGCGTGCCCTTCGCCCGTTCGAGGTCGATGATGGCGATGCCGTACTCGACGATGGCGCCGAGGAGATCGCTGCGGGCGGTGGCGAGGGACTGCTCGGCGTTCAACTCGTTGTTGAGAGTGAGGAAGTCCTTTTTCTCGGCCCGGGCCCGGATGGAGTCGACCTGGTCCTCGGAGGCCTCGACCGATTGCAGACCGGGATCGATCTGGTCGAAGCGCACCTGCACCTCCCGGGTGGCCACGTTGACGTCGAGGATGATCTGCTCGAAGGTCTGCTTGAGGGCGGCCAGGGCCTGGGCGTATTGCAGGTTCGCTCGCTTCAGCGCGGCCCGCCGGGCCCGGTTGCCCACCGGCAGCTCGAAGTCCAGACCGACGAAGTACTCGTGGAAGTTGTTCTTGGTCACCTCGCTGAAGGCGTCGCTATGGCTGTCGGCCAGGCCGTCGACCGTGTAGCCGAAGGTGAAGTCCATTTGCGGCAACGCCTGGTTCTTCGCCGCGCCCACCTGAATGCGGGCGATGTCGATGGACAGCTTGGCCTCGATGATTTCGGAGCGGTTGTCCAGAGCGGTCTGAACCTCGGCGAGCCGGTCCATCACCGGCCGGGCGAAGTGGGGCGCTTCGACGGGGATGATCTCGATCTCGGACGCAAGGTCGATCGTCGGGTCGTTCATCAGGGCGATGAGCTGGTCCTCGGCGTTGAAGACGTTGGCGACCAGTTCAATAAAGGCCGCTTTGGAGCGCTCCAGCCGGGCCTTGGTGTCGGCGAGCTGGATGCGGTAGACGTCGAACTCCTTGCGGGCGTCGAGGAAACCGTAAATCTGCTCAAAGCTGGCGAGCACCCGGGCGGAGATGACCAGATTCCGCCGGGTCTGGGCGAGCCGCCAGTAGGCCTCCTCGGTCTGGCGGAGGATGTCGCGCACCTGCCGGCGGAATTCCTGGGTGGAGCGGCGGCGATTGAGCTTGCTGATCTTGATCTGCGAGCGGTTGTAGTCGAGGCCGAAGCCGCGCAGCAACGGCTGGCGGAACTGGACGACGAACTGACTGAACCAGACCGGGTTGATGGTCTGGAACTGGAAGTTGTTAAACGTCCGGCTCGTGACGTAGCTGGCCTCGACCTGCATGCCGGTAGGCATGAGCTTGCGGAAGCCGGAGCTGGCGTTGAAGTTCTCGATCTGGGTTCCGGCCAACTGGTTCTGGGCGGGGCGGTCCTGCTTGTTGTTGGACAGATTGACGAAGAAGGCGGCGTCGAAGGCGGCCTCCGCCTCGACCACCCGGGTGGTTTCGATCGCGGGGTTGTAGCTGTTCACCCGGATGGCGTAGCTGTGGGCCAGGGCCCGGTGCAGGGCGTCTTCGAGCGTGAGGCGAATGCGTTGAGGCCGGGCGATCGTGTCCAGACGATCAACCAGGCGCTCGAGTGTTTCCACCTCGAGTTGGCGCTCGGATGTTTCGATCTGTTCGCGGGCCTCGGCCTTGGCCAGTTCCGGATCGGGGATCTGCCGGCGTATGCGTTCCATGAAGTCGCCGGAGAAGGTGCCGACCGGATCGACAGCGGGGACTTCGATGTCCAAATCGGCCTGCGCCTCGGCAGCCGACGGGGGACGTTCGTCCTCGGCGGTTGGCTGCGCCTGGGCGATCATGCGGGCTTCGTAGCGGCTGAGTTGTTCGGGATGCGTTTTGGCGGGGGCGGCGTCGCCGGCCGATGCAACCAGCCCGGCGCTCGCGAAAGACAGGAGAATCTGCGTTGCCCACATGGTCTCACACTTTCGTAAGGTCAACAGATATCGAGGCAGTCTGGCGGATACCCGATCGCCTCAGACTACCGCGCCGCAGTCAGGCGATCGAAAACCGGCGGCGATGTTAGCAGTGAACGGCGGGCGGCGTCAATCAAATCTGACAGCGCTGACAGTTGTTTACGGTTGGGCAAGCGCCCCGCCGAGCCCGGTTGGCGGGGGTAGAGCGCTGCCAGAGCTTGTGATAACATCGCGCCTGGCTGGAGGACGCGCGGATTGCGGGCGCAGGGTCGAGACCACGGCAAGTCTCCAGCAGCGGGAGCAGTGCATGATGCAATCGGTTGAGGAATACTACCGGTATTGTCCCAATCAGCCCAAAGTGTTGATTTCGGACGCGGTCTGCCTCGGCCGGCGGCGGGCGAGCTATCCCTACTGCCCTGGTTGCCAGTTCAATGACGACGAGCAGGGTGGGGCGTCAGCCGGGGTCCGTCAACCCGCCAAGCGAACCGGAAAGAGAGCTGCCATGATCGAGAAAGTGTTTAAAGCATACGACGTGCGGGCCACCTACCCGGACATGTTGAACGAGGAGGCCGCCTGGCGGATCGGCTTCGCCACGGCGTCATTCCTGCACACCGGTCTGCGCGGGCTCGACCGGGCGGCGGCCGGCGCCACCACCGTGGTCGTCGGGCGGGACATGCGCAAGAGCAGCCCGTCGCTGTCGGCCGCGCTGATCGAGGGCATGCGGGCGGCCGGCTCACCAGTGATCGACATCGGCATGATCGATACGCCGCAGATCTACTTTGCGGTCAACCACCTGGGCAGTTGCGGCGGCGTGCAGACCACCGCCAGCCACAACCCCGCCCACTACAACGGCTTCAAGATCTCCGGGATGAAGGGGGCGCCGATCGGCTCCGACACCGGTCTGGCCGACATCAGCAAAATCGCCCAGAACACCTCGCGGCACGACACCGGCCAGGAGGCGGGGCTGAGCGAGCGCGATCTCACCGCCGAGTACAAGGCGTTCGTTCGCGGCTTCCTCGAGACGCCCCGGAAGATGCGCGTCTGCATCGACGCGTCCAACGGCATGGCCGGCAAGTGGATCCCCATTCTCTTCGGGGACGTGGCCGGGCTGGACCTCGTGTGCATGAACATGGAGCACGACGGGGAGTTTGTCCACGAGCCCAATCCGCTGGTGGATGAGAATCTCGAGCAGTTGCGCGAGTCGGTGCGCTGGAAGCACGCGGACTTCGGCATCTGCTTCGACGGCGACGCCGACCGGCTGATCGTGGTCGATGAAAACGCGGACATCGTACGCTGCGACCTGCTCACGGCGCTGCTCGCCAAGCGGTTTTTGGAGCGGAGTCCCGGCTCGACGGTGGTGTACGACCTGCGGAGCAGCCGGGTGGTGGCCGAAGAGGTGAAGGCCGCCGGCGGCGTGCCGCGCCGCGAACGGGTCGGCCACGCCTTTATGAAGAAGGCCCTGTCCGAGAGCAAAGGGGTGTTCGGCGGCGAATTGTCGGGGCACTTCTATTTCAAGGACAATTACTACTGCGATTCCGCCGCCCTGGCGATGGTCCACGTCATCAACACGCTCACCCGCACGGGCCAGTCGCTCAGCGAGTTGATCGCGCCGCTCAAACGCTTCCACGGCAGCGGGGAGCAGAACTTCGAGAACACCGAGAAGGACGCGACGATCGCGGCCTTGGGCGAGCGCTACGCCGACGGGCGGGTCGACTTCCTCGACGGCGTGACCGTGCAATACTCCGACTGGTGGTTCAACGTCCGCAAGTCCAATACCGAGCCGCTCTTGAGGCTGAACATCGAGGCGAACACGCCAGAGTTGCTGGAGGCCAAGCTGGCGGAGCTCGGGCCGCAGTTGGGCGAGCCGGCCGAGCATTGATCGCGGCGGCCTGTGGCCCGCAAGTCAATCTGCGGTGCGCGCCGAGGCCCAGCGACGGCGACGGTGTATACCGCAGACTTTGTTTACAGGATCTTCATGGTCGAACAAACCCATCGGCAATTGGACTGCGGTGTCGAGCTCGTGGTGGCCCATTTGCCGGATCGGCGGGCAGAGGCGATCGACATCCGCATGTTCGTCGGCTTGGTGGACGAACCCGCCGACAAGCTCGGGCTCGCCCATCTCGTCGAACAGACCCTCGACAAGGGGACGGAAAAGCACGACGGCCGCGGGCTCAGCGACGCCTTCGACGAGATCGGAGCAGGCGTGGGCAGTTGGTGCGGCCGGGAGCAGAGCGGTTTTCGCAGTCTCAGTCTGCCGGAGTTTTTTGAGCGCAGCATCGAACTGCACGCGGAGTACCTGCGGACGCCCACCTTTCCCGGCGAGTCATGCGACGTGGCTGTGCAGCTCGCCCGACAGGAATTGCTCACCCTCGAGGACGACGCCCAAGGACTGTGCGACAAGCTGATCGCCCGCCAGGCGTACGGACCGCTGCTGGGGCGGCACGCCGCCGGTGAGTCGACCACGCTGGATGCGATCACACGCGGCGATTTCGTGCGGTTTTGGGAGGGCAACTACGGCGCCGCGCGGATGGTGGTGTCGGTGGCCGGGCCGTTGCCACCGGAGCAGGTGGCCGACGTCATCGAGCGGCATTTCGCCGGATTTGGACCTGCCGAGCCTTCGCACCGCAAGTTTCACGCGGTCGAGTTCGATCCCTCGGCGCGGCACCATCCCAAGCAGACCGAGCAGCAGCAGATCGCCATCGCGTTGCGCGGTGTCCCGGTGGGGCACGACGATCGACCGGCCGAGCGCGTTCTCGTCGGGGTTCTCAGCGGGGGGATGAGCGCCCGGCTGTTCACCGAGGTTCGGGAAAAACAGGGCCTGGTGTACTGGGTGGGCGCCTGGAGCGAAAACCCGCGCGGCGTCGGCATGGTTTTTCTGGGGGCCTCGACGACGCCTGAGCGGTGCGAAAAAACCTATGCCACGTTACTGCGCGAACTCGAACGAATTGCGGAGGACGTGACCGAAGAGGAAATCGCCCGGGCACTGGCCGGCATCGAGGTGCGGGCGGACATCCGCGGCGACGTGACCCGGGCCCGGTGCAGCGAGCAGGCAGACGACGTCATCCACTACGGCCGGCCCGTGCCCTGGGATGAAAAGCTGGCCAAATTGCACGCCGTCACCCCGGACGACGTCGCGGACTACGCGCGGCAGTATCTCATCGGGCAGCCGCGCAGCGTGGTCACGCTGGGCCCGCGGGCGCTGTCGCTCGACGCAGTATGATCGTGGCGCCTTGGCATCGGGTCGAAGGCGGGCAGATGATCGCAGGGATGGGCGGGCAGCACCGAACTTCGAACAGAGAATGGATACCGTGGTGACCATGGACGATCGATTTACAACCCATGAGCTGTCGAACGGCCTTCGCATCGTGGTGGAGCGGATGCCGGACGTGCGGTCGGTGGCGGCCGGATTTTTGTGTCGCACCGGGGCCCGCGATGAAACCCCGGACCTCGCCGGCGTCTCGCATTTCCTCGAGCACATGTGCTTCAAGGGTACGGCGCGGCGCACCGCGGCCGAGATCAATATCGATTTCGATCGCATCGGCGGCCAGCCCAACGCCTTCACCTCCCATGACCGGACCTTTTACCACAGCGTCACCCGCGCCGCGGACATCGACGCGCAGATCGACATCCTGGCCGACATGATGCGGTCGACGCTGCCGCCCGACGAGTTCGACATGGAAAAGAACGTCGTGCTCGAAGAGATCGCGATGAGCAACGACCGCATCGAGCACGTCGCCTTCGACCTGACCGTGGAGAAGGTGTTTGAAGGGCATTCCCTGGGGTGGCCGGTGCTGGGCTACGATCGGACGATCAAGCCACTGACCCGCGACCAGATGCACGGCTACTTCACGCGGCGCTATGCGGCCGACAACCTCATTCTGGTGGCTGCCGGCGCCGTGGATCCCGCGGCCGTCATTGCTGCGGCCGAGCGCCACTGCGGCCACTGGCCCCGGGCCAAGGAGGACCTCACGCCGCGTACGATGCCGATCATCCGCACTGGCGCCGTGAGCAGGCCGGTGGAGCGCTTCAACCAGCAGGTGGTCACGCTCACTTTTCCAGCGCCCAGCGCGGTGGATCCGCTGCACGACACGGCCGAGGCGGTGGCGACGATTCTCGGCGGGAACAACTCGCGCTTCTACTGGAACATCGAGCAGGCCGGCCTGAGCCCCCATGCCGGCGCCTACCGCCTGGATTTCGGCGACAGCGGCCTGCTGCTGTTCCTGGCCCAGACCGAGCCGGGCCAGGCGGACGCGGTGATCGCGGCCCTCCGCGCCGAGGCCGGCCGGTTGATGTCCGGCAATGCCACGGACGCCGAGGTACAGCGGGTCAAAAACAAACGGCGGACGGCCTTGGCGGTCGAGGGCGAATCCCCGTACCATCGGCTGCTCCAGGTCATGGACGACGTGGACTACCGAGGGCGGCCGCGGACGGTGGAGGATCGCCTCGCGGCCGTCGACGCCATCGGACGGGAATCGATCGCCCGGTATTTCGAGCAGTATCCCATCGACGGAGATGGTATGCTGATTCGCGTCGGGGCGCTGGCCGCCTGATCGGCGGGATAGCTGAAAAGAAGGGGAAAGAAGCCGCAGCGTGCAACCGCGCGCCGGCCGACGCATAGGCCTTGATAGAGACCATGGCAGGCACGTACGAGCTGCAAATCCAGACGGTGTACTCCGAAGACGATGCAGTTGCCTCCCAACCCGGGACGTGGCGGTTGCGTTTGGTGGCCGTTTTAACGCTGGCCGTCTCGATTGGCTGGCTGTACATCGCCTGGGGCCCGGTGGCGAAGCGCGTTCTCAACGAGGCGACCCTGGCCGGCGCCATGTTGCAGGCGGGCGGGTCCATGCCCGGGCTCCTGCCCCAGACCGCAACGAGCGAGACGCCCGACGAGGACGGCGCGGCAGAGGATGCCCAACTCACGCCCGAGCAGCGCCACCAGGCCTGGCGCGCACAACAGGCCGAGACGCAACGCGCCCAGATCACCCTCGTCTCGCTGGCCAGCGCGTGGATCGGCGTCACCACGTTGATCGGTCTCTGGCTGGCGATGGCCGGGACCGCCGGTCTGCGCGCCGGACGCTGGGCCAAGTGGCTCGGGCTGCTGATTGCGCCGCTCGCGCTCCTGGCCGTGGGCGCCGTCGCATGGCACGTCCAAAAGGAGTACGCGTGGCTGGAATCGCTCATGCCCAACTGGGTGTTGCCCGTGCTGGTGGGGTTGGGGGTGGTATTCGGCGCGTCCGTGGGCGCCATGCTTCAACGCCGCGGGGCCAGAATGCTTCGCTGGGGCGGGGGGCTCGTCGTCCTCTCCGCCATCTTCAGCGTTGGCGTTATCTGGGCGGCGCAGCACTGGGGCAACCTGCCCGCCGATCCGATGGCCGGACTGAGCTACGTCAAGGTCTTCGCGGTGCAAAGCGCTTACGGCTGGTTTCTGCTGCTGGCCACCATCGGGCTGCGCTGAGCCGTCGCGACCGCGGCCTTCTTGATAGCCGGCACGACTTGTCCAGACGAGAACTGAGCCATGGCTGATTCCGACACGGGTACTCGTTCGTCCAACGCTCGCCCACTGCCCGTGCTGCGGGCGATGATCGATGCCCTGGACCACGATCTTCTCCACCTGCTCGCTCGCCGCAACGCGCTGGTCGGCGAGGTGGCGCAGTACAAGCGCGAGCACGGCCTGGAGATCCGCGACTTCACCCGCGAACGCGAGTTGCTCGACGACCGCCGGGGCCGGGCGACACACCTGGGTCTTTCCGCCGAGATGATCGAGAGCATGTTTCGCCTCATGCTCTGGGCCAGCCGCGACCGGCAGGCGGCGTTGCGCGCGGAGGTTCCGCTCGACGTCGAGCCGCGGACGGTGGCCATCGTGGGCGGGCGTGGCGGCATGGGGCGCTGCCTGGCCGGACTCTTCGGCGACCTCGGACACGCGGTGATGATCGCGGACGTGGACACGACCCTGACGCCCGCAGAGGCTGCCGGCGTGGCCGACGTCGTGGTCATCAGCGTTCCGATCGACTGCACCGTCGACGTCATTCGCGATCTTGCCCCGCGCGTTCGGCCGGATGCCCTGCTCATGGACGTGACGTCGATCAAGGCCGCGCCGCTCGCGGCGATGCTCGAGCACTGCCCCGGCAGCGTCGTGGGCACGCATCCGCTCTTCGGACCGAGCGTCCACTCCGTGCAAGGCCAGCGCATGGTGCTCACGCCGGGCCGCGGCGACGCCTGGCTTGCCTGGCTCAAACAGATGCTCCATGCTCGTGGACTCGCCCTGCTGGAAACGTCGGCCGAGGCCCACGACCAGGCCATGGCCATCGTTCAGGTGCTCACCCATTTCTCCACCGAAGTGATGGGCCGGACCCTGGCCAACCTGAATGTCGACATGGCCGAGACCCTTGCGTTTACCTCCCCGATCTACCTGCTCGAGATGCTCATGACCGCCCGGCACTTCGCCCAGTCGCCGCAATTGTACGCGTCCATCCAGATGAGCAACCCGCAAACGGGTGATGTCACCGGCGCCTTCGTGGCCGCGGCCGAGGAGGTGCGCCGCCTGTCCCAGTCTGGCGACCATGCCGGGTTTGAGGCCATGTTCGAGGATGTGCGGGCCTTCTTCGGCGACTTCACCACTCAGGCGCTGGAGCAGTCGGACTTCTTGATCGACCGCCTGGTCGAGCGGACGTAGGCGATCGCCCCTCTTAAACCGCCGCTTGGTCGATCGGATGTCGTTTATCAATGGTGCGACATAGGCGATCGTCCTTCTTGATCCACAGCCTCGTCGATCGGACATTAGGCGATCGTCCGTCGCCAGCCCTCCTCCGCCGCCTCCTCGTCCTCGCTGGCCACGCCCGTCGATCGGACATTGGGCGATCGTCTGTCGCCAGGCCCCCCACGAGAGCGGCGCGCGGAGAACGCTGAGGATGGCGGGCACGGAACGCTGGGTTCGGCCCTTTGCCGACGGCCGGAAAAACGATCAGGGCCACGACACCTTGCGGCCCCATGGATGCAGGCACGCCGTTATGCCCGCCCGGGGGGGGGCGCCGCCGGGAGTCCCGGGGGCGCCCGATATTGAGGCCGGGCCCGGCGGGGGTCGGGATCTCGAGTTCGGCTCTTGAAGGTCTGTCAGGGCTTTCGCGAAGCAGCCGACCCTGCTTGCAAACGCCCCCAAAAGCACGTACGCTACGGATTCGCAGCAAAAGCGCCGGGGCGTGGCGCAGCCTGGTTAGCGCGCTTGACTGGGGGTCAAGAGGTCGGAGGTTCAAATCCTCTCGCCCCGAATAACCAAACTGCTGTGAAACAAGGACTTACGTCAATCATTGGCGTGAGTCCTTGTTGCTTGTATACTTCCTGCGCCAACGTTTCGCCCACGGTTAGACGACCGGATGATCGCAACGCTGCGCGCCGCCCTCTCTGGCAAACAGCGACGTGAGTTGCTGGATGATTCCCGCTACACCACCGATTGGATCGCCAATGTGGTGCGTCGCATCGTCCGAAAGAAGTCGAAGCGCACGGAGGCAGCACATGGGTGATTTCGCGAGGCAACGTGCAACCGACCGTGCCGACCTGTTCAGAACCGTCGCCGCTCAGCGAGGATTCAGTCCGGCCATCGTGGAGAAGGACTTCTGGGTTTGCTGGGCCTTGAAACGTCTGTTCGCGATCGACGGAACTTCGGACTAACGCGTTAGCATCACGGCCCCGCTTGTCCAGGTGGATGCGGAACATCTTCTCCCGCTCGACGGCCGTCGGCAGGTATACGCCATAGATCTCGTCGATCCGCCCCTTGCGGGTGAACTCCGGCGGCAGCCGTGACACGTCGTTGGCGGTCATGATCAGGTACACCGGGCAGGTGCGTTCTGACATCCATTTGAACAACGTGCCGAAGGTCCGCAGGCTGGCCCCGCTGTCCCCGTCGCCGCCCACCGCGCCGAACGCGCAGGTCCTCGAGAGCGGGTCCAAAATGTGGCGCCCCTGCCCATTCGCTTTCGGGAGTGTGGCTGAACTGTTTGACGAGTGGATAGTGGCTTGGTGGGCGCGCGGGATCTTGGCCCGTATTGAGGTTGCGCTGCGGCATCGTAGCGGCTGCTGGACCAAGATCAAGTAGGGAAAACGCAATACCGTCAAGCTGCGTCGCGATAGTAGTGACGCAGCAGTTCGCCGAGAAGACGCCGGCAACGAATTCCATCGGTGGTCGCGGCGTCTTCGTGGTCAGGTTTCTGTGGTGGGCCTGTCGCAGCGGCAGGAATCGTCCTATTCCCCAGCCCTTGGTGCGGGCGATGCCGGTTGTATTACTCCGATACCGAACATCTGGACAGTATCAGTTTTTGAGTCGGCGGTTTTCTCTGCCTCGGGAGCATTGTAAGTGTTCATTCATTCAGTGCCGGACTAGTAAAAGCGGGCATACTGCTGCCCGCTATGATTCAGGTGGCCCAGACTGCAGCACAGAAAGTGGTCGAGGCATTCGTGCTTCAGCTTGGCGATCCATGTCTCCGAAAAAGCGTTCGCGTCGGGGGCGAGTACCGGCGTGCAAACATATTGAATGCCAGCGCTGCGTAGCAACTCGCGGAATCCCCGAGTGAACTCGGTGTCGCGATCCTGGATGAGGAAACGCGCCCCCAGGCCCTCGTCCTCAAGCCACATCATCAGGTTGCGAGCCTGCTGTTTGACCCGTTCCTCGTTGAGATGGTACGTTGGCGGACTGAGGAATACCTTGCGGGGGCCGACGTGAATGAACGCTAGGCACAATGCGACGCGCTGGCCATCTGAAGAAATGCAAACCACCAACCACTGATCGCCGCAAACGGATCACGCACAGTCGGCCGACGATGGCCCACGGACCTCCCTTAATCCCCAAATCCCTCACTCCCTGATTTTTCGCCGTTTTTGACCCCGCCAGGGGGCCTGGATAGATCACCCTGCGCGTTATTAAGGGTGGATGCGGAGCCCTATGCCCTCCGCATGCCGACATCCGAAACCGTCCGGTCCGCCCCAACGCCCAAGCGGTCACCGTCAGGGCCCCGAAATCAGGGCCCCGGAATCAGAGCCCCGAGCGCAAGCTCCGGGGTCAAGCCGTTCGAAGCGCCCAGCAAGCTCCGGGGTCCGCCGTCAACGCCCCGAGCGCAAGCTCCGGGGTCACGGATCACACACCGGCCTGCGCCGCCCACACGGTGTCCGCTCCCGGAATTGATGTGATTCCCAACGGGCCGGACCGGACCAGGCCACGCCCCGGGGCAACGCGCAACCCCGGGCCGACAACCGGGCGAAACCACCGGCTGCGGCACAAAGCCCCAACCGGCTGCGGAGAACCCTCATGCACGACGCGGCGAAAAAACGAAGCCGTTTTACGTGGCCCCATTTTCCACACTGGCGCTATCGCCAACGCGGTTTTCGCCCTCAAGCGCGCGCAAGAAAAATGAAAA